>Ga0207695_10011162_pt1 | contig 10902 bp, 8 predicted proteins | sample KBSC54metaG_FD_184354 | JGI IMG/M metagenome (GOLD analysis project Ga0207695, IMG submission 184354) | Corn rhizosphere microbial communities from Kellogg Biological Station, Michigan, USA - KBS C5-4 metaG (SPAdes) (version 2) | ecosystem: Host-associated > Plants > Roots > Rhizosphere > Soil... | reverse complement strand
TGTCCGTCGCAACTCTGCGTCAAGGTACCGTTCATCCGCGTGCCCGAGCCGAGGGAATGATGAGCCACATCGAAGTACCCGTCGCGATCGTCGGTGGCAGCCTCGTCGGGCTGTCCGCGGGCCTGCTGCTCGCGCGACAGGGAGTGCGTCCGCTCGTCATCGAGCGGCACTCCGGCACGGCAATTCATCCGCGTGCGGCGCATGCCACTCAGCGAACCATGGAAATCTTCCGCTCGGCCGACCTCGAGACAGGCATTCGCGAGCGCTCCGCCGAGCAATTCGTCCAGGACGGCGGTGTCGTCGAAGTCGAGACGCTGGTCGGCGGCGCGACGAGACAGTTCATCGCCGACCTGAACGCCGGTATCCGCGATGTGAGCCCGTGCGAGCGCGTGTTCCTTTCGCAGAACTCCCTCGAGCCGCTCATCATGGAGCGCGCGCGGCAACTCGGTGCGGAGATGCGGTTCTCCACCGACGTGATATCGATCGAGGAGGATTCCGCAGGCGTCACGACACTGCTGCGCGATCGGAAAAGAGGAGCGACCTCCACGGTGCGTTCGTCCTACCTCATCGCTGCCGACGGTGCGCATAGCACTGTGCGCCAGCAGCTGGGAATAGCGATGCAGGGGCAGCCCCCGTTCTCCAGGAGCATCACCATCTATTTCCGCGCCGACCTGCGCACGCTCCTGGCCGGCCGTCAGTGGGCTGTCGTGTACGTGAATAATCCGCGCCTGCGGGGATTCTTTCGCTTCGAGAAGCCCTTCGACAGCGCCTTCCTGGCCGTCAATACCGAAGGGGACAAAGCTCATCCAGTAACCGACGTCTCCTCGGCGCTTACGCCGCAGCGGGCGCACGACTTCGTGGCATGTGCGCTCGGCTCGGCAGACATCCCGGTGACGATCGACAGCATCATGCATTGGGAGGCTGCCGCCCAGGTGGCCGAGCGGTTACGGACCGGGCGCGTGTTCATCGCCGGGGATGCGGCGCACGTGATGCCGCCGACCGGCGGCTTCGGAGGCAACACAGGTGTTCAGGACGCCCACAACCTGGCCTGGAAGCTCGCACGTGTCCTGAAAGGCGAAGCGCCGCGCGCGCTCCTCGACACCTATGAGGCCGAGCGCCGGCCGGTCGCGAAGCTGTCCGTCGAGCAGGCCCGCACCCGATACGTTCTGCGCACGGATCCGAGCCTCGGTCCCGAGCGGTGCGAGCCCCTCGTGAGCGATCTCAACATCGAGCTCGGATACGTGTACCGTTCCCCCGCGATCGCGCAAGACGAGCCGGACGACGGTGCGGTTCACATGAGCCCGCGCGAGTCGCGCGCCAGACCCGGAACGCGCGCGCCGCATTGTTGGCTGGAAAGGCAAGGCCGGCGCCTCTCATCGCTCGATCTTTACGGCCGCCGGTTCGTGCTGCTCGCGGGTCCGAAAGCCGAGGAGTGGTGCCGCTGCGCGCGCATTGCATCTTCCGATGATGGCATCGGGCTGGATATCTCCCGTCCTGGAGCGGATGGCCTCGAAGACCCGGCCGGCACCATGTGCGATACACACATGATGGAGCCGGACGGTTGCGTGCTGGTGCGCCCCGACGGGTTCGTTGCCTGGCGCGCGCGCAGCTCGAAAGCCGCGTCAGTTGCGGGCGTCAGGTCCGTCCTTTCCCGCGCACACGGCCATGGCGAATAGGATCAACTCCGCCGAGTGCGCCACCCTTCGTGATAACCCTCGCGCGCATCGCGCGCATAAGGCACGGGCGACACCTTGACGCGAACCTCGATCTGCTCGTGGCGCTCCACCGTGGTCTTGCGTGTTCCGCCGCCCTCTTCGCCCCAGACGAGCGTGAGCACATCGCCGATCTCGATACCCGGATCCACGACGCCAAGCGAGAGAGCCGTGCGCTCGTTGAAACTGTAACCACCGAACATCGAATAACCGACCACCTTGCCGCCCATCATCACCGCGTCGTAGGATGCTGACGCGTAGTTGGCAATCGGAAGATCGAAGAACTTGCAGCATCCCTCGCCCGGCCTGAAGAGCGATGCATAGATCTTCGCCATATCCTCACCGTTCCAGGCGAAGGTGACCTTCTTGCGCTGCGGCTGGCGCGCGAACTTCTCGAGCGCCTCGCGCCCGATGAAGTCATGGTCGAGCTTGACGAACGGTCCGTAGCCCAGGGCGTACGGCGTCAGGTAATAGTCTTCTATGTTGTCCGAAACGAAGCTGCCGCCGATCGAGCCCGAGGCTTCGTAGCCATTCGCGGGCAGCCACTCGCGGTACTTCCTCATCTTCTCTCCGGTGTACACGGCCGGCAGGGGCGAGGGGATCCAGCCCGACTCGAGCGTATTACTGGCGTAGGCGCGCGAGCCCACTTGAACGAGCCCGAGATCCCGCCCCGCCTCCATGATCTCATCGCGGACTGCATCGTACTCGGTATAGGGCCCCCAGATCTCGAGGCCCGGCGCCCCGGCCATCCCGTGACGCAGCGCGCGCACCGCGCGCCCTCCGATATTGATGCTGCCCATGGTGAAGAACTTGATCTCCGGAAGCTTCGCCCCGTTCAGCCTCTCGAGCACCTGCCAGGCACGCGGGCCCTGGATCTGGAAGCGGTAATGGCGGCGCGTCACCGGCTTGCCGCGCGGATGCGACGGCGAGCGGTCGTCGCGGATGTAGTCGACCTTCCAGCCGCCCGTCTGGCAGTGGAACTCGATCCAGTTGACGGTCGGCACGCGCCCCACGAACAGCAGCTCATTCTCGGCGAGGTAGAAGAGGATCCCGTCGCCGATCACATGGCCGTCGTAGGACAGCGGCACCATCTGCTTGGCCTTGTTCGGGGGGAAATTGGCGAAGCTGTTGATGGTGAGGTACGACATGAGCTTCAGCGCATCCGGACCCTTGACCGTCATCTCCGCCATGTGATGCGACTGGTCGAATAGCACCGCCGACTCGCGCCAGGCGCGCTGCTCGTCGCGCCAGTTGGAAAACTCGCTCGGCACGACGGGGTAGACGTATGCGCCGAGCTGCGAATTACGCAGCAGTTTCACGGGATTGCCGGCGCTGCGCAGAAGCTGTTCCAGGCTGGACATGAGCGGACCTCGATGACGACTCGCGCGCAACGGTAGCGGGTCCGTAGCGCGCTCAGAAATCCAAAGTTGAAATGCCAGCTATCGGTCCGGCCGATAATGCGACCCCCAGCGAACAGAAATTCGCTCGCCCGCGCTTGTTTCCGGCACGCCTGCGATTTACGTTCGCTCACCGTCCATCCGCCGGAGGGTGCCCGGCCGGTTCCCGCGCGCCCGCGATACCTGGGAGTCCACCATGAACGCCGTCCCCGCAACGCCTGCGATCGCCGAGCAGCTCTCCATTCCCGACTCCCTCGCCGGGTTCCTGAAGCACGAGCCGCGCCTGCTCATCGACGGTCGGTGGGTGCAGCCGCACGGCCAGGGCCGCATTCCGGTGATCGATCCCGCGACCGAGCGTCAGATCGCGGAGGTGGCGGATGCAGACGCCGTGGACGTGGATAGTGCCGTCCGCGCAGCGCGCGCGGCATTCGAGAGCGGCCCTTGGGCCGACATGCTGCCGGATGAGCGGGAACGTCTGATGTGGCGCCTGGCGGACCTGATGGAGGCGAATGCGGCCGAGCTCGCCGAGCTCGAGAGCCTCGACAACGGCAAGCCCATCGCCATGGCGCGCCTGATCGACGTCCCAGGCGCCATCTCACACCTGCGATACATGGCCGGCTGGGCGAGCAAGCTCGACGGCTCGACCTTCAACACCTCGCTGCGCGCGGCGCCCGGCACGAAATTCCACACCTACACGGTACGCGAGCCGGTGGGTGTCGTGGCCCAGATCATTCCGTGGAATTTTCCCCTGTTGATGGCCACTCTGAAACTCGCGCCGGTGCTGGCGACGGGCTGCACCAGCGTGCTCAAGCCCGCTGAGCAGACGCCGCTCAGCGCGCTGCGACTGGGCGAGTTGATCCTGGAGGCAGGCTTTCCTCCCGGCGTGGTCAACATCCTGACCGGACTCGGAGAGACCACCGGCGCGGCGCTCGTGGCCCATCCCGCCGTCGACAAGATCGCGTTCACGGGCTCGACCGAAGTGGGCAAGATCATCAACATCTCGGCCACCGCGACGCTGAAGCGCGTCTCGCTCGAGCTCGGCGGCAAGTCCCCGGTGATCGTGCTGCCTGACGTCGATCCGCAAACGGTCGCTCCCGGTGCCGCCCAGGCGGTATTTTTCAACTCGGGACAGGTGTGCGTGGCGGGCTCGCGCCTCTTCGTACAGCGGCGGGTCTTCGATGAGGTCCTCGAGGGCGTGAGCGCGGCCTCTCGCTCCATCGTGGTCGGGCCAGGCCTCGATGAGCGCACGCAGATGGGCCCTTTGGTATCGCAGGAGCAGCGTGACCGGGTGCTGAGCTATCTGCAGTCTGGACGACAGCAGGGGGCGACCATCGTGTCCGGCGGCGATGCGCCGGCGCACAAGGGCTACTACGTCAAGCCGACAGTGATCGTGGACGTGAAGCCCGACATGAAGATCGTTCGCGAGGAGATCTTCGGTCCCGTGGTCGTCGCCCAGCGCTTCGATGACCTCAATGAGGTCGCCGCCTGGGCCAACGACACCCCCTACGGCCTGGCCGCCAGCATCTGGTCGAACGACCTGCGCGCGGTACAGCGGCTGGTACCGAAGATCAAGGCCGGCACGGTGTGGGTGAATTGCCATGCCATGATCGATGCCGGCATGCCCTTCGGCGGCTACAAGCAATCCGGCTTCGGCCGCGAGCAGGGCCGCGCCGGCATCGAGATGTACACCGAGCTCAAGTCGGTGTGCATGGCCATCTAGCAGCGCAGAGGACCGACATGACATCCGCAGAGCGGCAGCGCAGCTGCACGTTGATCCGCCAGCAGGACGGCAGCTACCGGCTGACGCTGGTGCAGGCACCCGTACCCGAGCCAGCTCACCACGAAGTGTTGGTGCGCGTGCGCGCGGCATCGCTCAACCGGCGTGATGTGTACGTGTTGAAAGGACAGTATCCCATGCCCCCGCGACCGTCGCTCGTACCCCTCTCGGACGGCGCAGGGGAAGTCGTCGCCCTCGGCAAGGGTGTCACGCGCTTTCGGACCGGCGATCGCGTCGCCTCCATCTTCTTCCAGCGCTGGCTCGCCGGACGTCCGGATGAAGAGGCGCACTCGTCCGCTCTCGGCGGGCAACTCGATGGCATGCTGTCGGAGTACGTCTGCCTCTCGGAACAGGGACTCGTCAGAGTACCGGAAGCCTATTCGTACGAAGAAGCTTCCACCCTGCCCTGCGCGGCGGTGACGGCATGGAATGGCCTGGTCACGCGCGGGCGGATGCGGGCAGGGGATAACGTACTGCTCCTAGGCACCGGCGGCGTGTCGATTTTCGGCCTGCAGCTCGCCGCCGCCGCCGAAGCCCGTCCCATCGTGACGAGCTCGAGTGACGACAAGCTCGCACACGCGAGAAAGCTGGGAGCCATCGCCACGATCAATTACTCCAGGACACCGGAATGGTCGGCCGCGGTGCGAGCCGCCACCGGCGGTATCGGTGCGCATCAGGTGCTCGAGGTCGGCGGAGCCGGCACCCTGCCGCAATCCCTCGCGTGCCTCGCCCCGGGAGGACACGTCGCGCTGATCGGGGGACTAACGGGATTCGGCGGCGAGATTCCGGCGAGGGCGCTGCTGCACGGCAACCTCACCGCAAGCGGCATCTATGTCGGCTCGCGGGCGAACTTCGAGGCCATGAACGCCTTCATCGAGCGCCACCGGATCCGCCCGGTGATCGATCGGGTCTACGATCTCGATGACACCCTCGCCGCCTATCAGCGTATCGAGGGCGGACAGTACATCGGCAAAGTCGTGATCAGGCTTTGAGTTGCGCCCACCCCATCAGGGCAGCTTGCCGCTGATCTCGACGATCAGCTCACGCAACCAGGCGTGCGCCGGGTCGGGCTCGTGCCGGTTGTGCCAGAGCATCAGCTCGTGCTGGACCGGCGTGGGGAAGGGCGTCGGGAAGGTTTTCAACGCGGATGCCACCGGCGCCAGCCTGAGCACCCTCTCCGGCATCATCGCCACGTAGGAGGTGCCCGCCAGCACGAGCGGCAGGTGCAGCAGGCTCGGTACGGCGAGCTGCACGGTGAGGTCGATGTCGAACAGTCGGCGGACCAGGTCCTCGGTGCTCACCGAATAGGCGCTCGGCGCGCCGAATGCGTGCGGCAGCGCGAAGAATTGCTCCGCCGTGAGCTCCTCGCCGACGGTTGGATGATTGGCATCGACCGCACAGATCCAACGCACCGGCCGCAGGCGAACCATGCGCAACGAGTCCGGCCAGGCCCGGGTGCCATAGAGCCTCAGCGTGTCGAGGCAAACGCAGAGATCGGCTTCGCCGTACTCCAGGCGGGTCAGGATGCTCTCGGAGATCAGCTGCACCCGGCAGGAGATGCCCGGGGCCTGGGTCGCAAGGCGTTTGACCAGCGCCGGCAACAGATCCGGCAACGCCTCCTCCGAACTGATCAGGGTGAACTCGCGGCGGGCTGTCGCCGGATCGAATTCAGGCTGGGTGCCGAGAGTGGCCTGGACGCGCAGCAGCGCCTCGCGCACCGGCTCGACCAGGGATTGTCCGCGCGGCGTCAGCTCGAGATTGCGTCCGACCCGCACCAGCAGCGGATCGTTGAAGAATTCGCGCAGCTTGTGCAGCGCCGCGCTCATGGCGGGCTGCGAGACATAGAGCTTGTCAGCCGCGCGGCTGATGTTCTTCTCGTGCAGCAACGCATCGAGAGAGATCAGCAGGTTGAGATCGAAGCGCCGTAGCTCGAGCACGACTCATTATAGGCTACTGGCGGAAGCCTCAGCACCCCGCGCCAGCCGCCACCCCCGCCGGCTCGCGCCGCAGCGGCCGCCGCTCGGAAGCCGCCCGGGCCCGATACTCGCGCGGTGTCGTGTCGAAGTGAGCCCTGAAGACCCGCCCGAAGTGCGTCGCGCTGTTGAATCCGTGGTCGAAGGCAATGGCGGTCACGGTCCTGCCGCGCTGACTGTCGGCGAGCAGCGCCTGCGCCGAAGCGTCCAGGCGTCGCGCGAGGATATAGCGCGCCACCGTTTCTTCTCCGTCAGAGAACAGATAATGCAGATAGCGCGTGGTGATCCTGCACGCAGCGGCAATTTGCGCGGGCGAGAGGTCGGGATCGTACAGATGCGCGTGGATGTAGTTGATGATGCGAATGCGATGCGCCGTACCGCGCAGGGAGCGCTCCGCGTGCGTCCGCGGCACCTGCGCGTACGCAGCCCCCAGGATGTCGAGCAGGGCGACCGCGATCTGCTCGGCGGGCTCGCCATCCAGCGAATACCGGCACTGCAACCAGTACTGACGCAGGAAGCCGGACAGAAGGCTGCCGGCACCGGTCGCCCCGCGCATCGCAGTTGCCGCGAGCGACTCGGGGCACGCAATGTGGCGCCGCAGTTTGGCGGTGGGAACGCCGAGCACGAGCATCCGGCTGCCGGCCGGGCAGCTGATCTCGTAATGACGCGCGCCATCGCACAAGCTGAAATCGCCGGTGCGCAGCAGGGCATCGCGCCCGTCCTGGCGGACGAGGCCCTCGCCTTCGAGCTGCAGATGCAGGAAAAATCGCGGCGGATGGGCGCGGGCCGCGGCCATGCGTGCCGCCCTCGCCTGCGCGTCCGAGTCAATCTCGATGGCGAGCATGTCCCCGAGCGCCGTCCAAGCCGGTGAGCTTCTCGAGGCGCTTTGACTGCTCTGGCCCGTGCAATGCGCCGGTGCGTGACAGGGATCGGTCCCGGCAGCGGCAGACGACTCGATGTCGGTCATGGTTCCCCCTCCCGCGACCCAGCGCGAACTGCGCCGTGTTTTTATACGGAGGCGCCCGGGCCTGAACAAGCCGGCGGCGGTTATAGGTGGTATCAAGGCGCCTTGGGATGGCGCAGGCTCGCCGGCTTTCGCCCGCGGCCTCTTGCCGTTTCGCCAGCGGTGGAACTCTGGCTGCGAATTGGCGGTACACCATGCGGACCGAAACGTTGGGCGATCCGGAGCACAGGCGATGAAGCAGGAGAACCTCGAGCAGTTGCTGCGCCGCAGCGGCAATCCGGTGCACATGCTGCGCAACTCCCAGATCGGTGCCTACGTGTACCCCGTGGTGCCTTATGAATTCAGCAACTGGCGCAGCGAGCAAGTGGCCTGGCAGAAGACGGCGGTGCTCTATGACCAGTCGCACCACATGGCGGAGATCACCGTCAGGGGCCCGGATGCCCTGCGGATGCTGTCGCACCTGACCATCAACAGCTTCGCCGGCTTCGTCCCGGACAAAGCCAAGCAGATGGTCCCCTGCAGCCATGACGGCTGCGTGATCGGCGACGGGATTCTCTTCTACCTGCAAGAGGACGAGCTGCTGTTCGTGGGACGCGTGCCCACGGTGAACTGGATCCAGTTCCACGCCGAGACCGGGGGCTACCGGGTCGAGGTGATCCGTGATGACCGATCCCCCTCGTATCCGCGCGGTAAGCCCGTGCACCGCCGCCACTACCGATTCCAGGTCCAGGGTCCGAACGCCACGCAGGTTCTGACGAAGCTCAACGGCGGACCTCTGCCGGAGATCAAGTTCTTCCACATGGGCGTCATCGACATCAAAGGTCGGAAGGTCAGATGTCTGCGCCACGGAATGGCGGGGGAGCCGGGACTCGAGGTCTGGGGTCCCTACGCCGAGTACGACGAGATCCGCGCTGCCATCGTGGAGGCCGGCAGAGACTTCGGCCTCGAGGAGGTGGGAGCGCGTGCCTACTCGAGCAACACCCTCGAGTCCGGATGGATCCCCTCGCCGCTGCCGGCGGTGTACACGGGCGAGGAGATGCGTCCTTATCGCGAGTGGCTGCCTGCCGCCGGCTACGAGGGCTCGGGCTCGATCGGCGGCAGCTTCGTGTCCGAGAATATCGAGGACTACTACCTCACGCCCTACGCACTCGGCTACGGTCCTTTCGTCAAATTCGACCATGACTTCATCGGCGCCGAGGCGCTCAAGCGCCATTCCACGGAGCCGCAGCGCAGGAAGGTGACCTTCGCCTGGAACCCGGCGGATTTCATCAAGATCTATGGCTCGCTCCTCGATCCGCAGGGGGAGAACTACAAGTTCTTCGACTTCCCCAACTGCAACTACTCCTCCGCGTCCTACGACCGCGTCATCGCGGGCGGCAGGACCGTCGGGTTCTCCATGTTCGGCGGTTACAGCTACAACGAGCGCACGGTGCTCTCGCTGGGTGTGGTCGACCCGGAGGTGCAGATCGGGGATGTGTTGACGCTGGTGTGGGGAGAGGAGAATGGAGGCACCCGCAAACCCACGGTCGAGCCGCACAAACAGCTCGAGGTTCGCGTGCGCGTCGCACCGGCGCCCTATTCCAAGGCGGCCCGCGAGAGCTATCACGCGGGCTGGCGGACACGCCAGAGTTGAGGTCCGTCGCCCGCGCGGGCAGTCACGCTCGTGCGTGAGGTCCATCCCCCAGAGCCAACCAACCGTGCAGTGCGGTCGTGACCGCCTCCGGGCGCTCCAGGGTGACCATGTGGCCGCTGTCCTCGATGGCCACGAGGCGCGCGCCCGGGATCATTCGGGCCATTTGCTCGTGGCGCGCCAGTGGACTCCAGCTGTCCTGGCGTCCGCAGAGGACGAGGGTCGGACAGTCAATCGAGCGCAGCACGGCCTCCGCCGAAGGCCGGCTGAGGAGCGCACGGATCTGCGCGGCGAAGATGCCGGGCGTCTTGCGCTCGATCATGGCCAGAATCGACTCCATCAGCGTGGCGTCCTGCAAACGTTCCGGGTGGACCATGCCCTGGATCCACTCCCGCCCCATCGCCCGCATGCCCTGCGACGACGCGATGTCGAGCAGCCGGTACCGTTTGCGGGCCTCCGCCTCGCCGCCCTCGCCTTCGGGTCTGGCTTCATAACCGGTATCGAGCAGTGCGAGCCGGCTGACGCGCTGTGGTGCCATCCGCATCACCTCGAGCGCAACCCGACCACCCATCGAATGACCGACCAGAGAGAAGGTTGCGGCAGCTGACTCGAGCACCGATTTCGCCATCGTCGCCAGCGAGTCCGCGCTGCCGTAGTCGGCCACCCGGCAGTCATGCCGCTGTGACAGCACGGCGATCTGCGGCTCCCAGACGGCGCGATCGCACAGCAGCCCCGGTAAGAACACTACGCTGGCACGGACCATGAAATCACCGCGTCTAAAGAATAGAGCGTCATGGTGAATGCTTGGGCAAGCTGTAGTCCTGCTGCGTGGCGAAGTAATCGACGAAAAAGTCGAGGGCCCGCGGATCGGCCATGGCGCTCCTGTTGGCGGCCTTCTCCGGTGGGGTGCCGAGGAGGATCCTGCGCACCGGCACTTCCATCTTCTTGCCGGTGAGCGTCATCGGGATGACCGGCACGGCGATGACTTTGTCGGGGACGTGCCTGGCGGTGTATTCGCGGCGTAGGGTGTCGCGGATCTTCTCCGAGGCCGCGGCCAGGGAGACTCCCGGCGCGAGCTTGACGAAGAGCGGCATGAAGAACCCGCCGTCCGGCAGATCAAGATTGACGATCAGACTGTCCTCCACCTCGGGCAGCGCCGCCAAGGCGCGGTAGATCTCCGCCGTGCCGATGCGCACCCCGTGGCGGTTCAGCGTTGCGTCCGAGCGCCCCAGCACGAAACAGCCGCCGCGAGCATTGATGCGAAAGAAATCGCCGTGCCGCCACACCCCGGGAAACTCCTCGAAGTAGCTCTCGCGATAGCGCCGATCGTCGGGATCGTTCCAGAAGCGGACGGGCATCGATGGCAGAGGCTCGGTGATGACGAGCTCACCGACCTCGTCGATGACACTCTCGCCCTTCACGTTGAATGCCTTGGCGGCGACACCCAGC
>Ga0207695_10011158_pt1 | contig 10904 bp, 11 predicted proteins | sample KBSC54metaG_FD_184354 | JGI IMG/M metagenome (GOLD analysis project Ga0207695, IMG submission 184354) | Corn rhizosphere microbial communities from Kellogg Biological Station, Michigan, USA - KBS C5-4 metaG (SPAdes) (version 2) | ecosystem: Host-associated > Plants > Roots > Rhizosphere > Soil... | reverse complement strand
TGGGAACATCCCCAGGTAAAAAATCAATTAAGCCAGCAGCAGGATATACTTGCAGTGAGGTACCTGCTAAAACAAAAATATCAGCATCAGTCATTGTAAGAGCTGCTTTTTCGATCATCGGCACTTGCTCATTAAACCACACAACATGCGGCCTGAACTGCGTTCCATCGGGTGCCGTATCGCCTAAATTAATATCATTTCTTATCTCATAAAAAGTATTGGTATTTCTTTCGCCACGCATTTTAAATATCTCGCCGTGCAAATGCAATACATTCTTTGAACCGGCACGCTCATGTAAATCATCAATATTTTGGGTGACCACCGTTACATTAAAATATTGTTGTAAATCTGCAATTCCTTTGTGGGCAGCATTGGGCAGAGCTGCGGCTACTTCCTTCCTGCGCATGTTATAAAAATCGAGAACCAACCCTGGATTCTTTTTATAACCCTCAGGAGTAGCAACTTCATAAACATTGTATCCCATCCAAAGTCCGTCACTATCGCGGAAAGTTTTTAACCCACTTTCTGCACTAATGCCTGCTCCTGTGAGAACAACAAGATTTTTCATCATTTAATAAAATTGGAATCAATCATGAAAAATTGACATTAAAATTCTATTTCTCACCGGCCAATTCCATAATTATTTCCCACTCTTTTTCTGTAACAGGTTGAACCGATAATCTTCCCAGGCGAACAAGCGCCATGTCCGTTAGTCGCTTATCATTTTTTACCGTTATAAGGCTCACGGGTTTCTTTAACTTTTTGAAAGGCTTCAAATCGACAGCAACCCATTCATCTTTTGTGGACGGATCCTGGTAAGCTTCTTTATCAACTTTTGCAATGGCAACGATTTCCATTCCTTCATTACTATGGTAATATAAAACCTCATCACCTTTCTTCATCGCTCTTAGATGTATTCTCGCCGCATAATTTCTTACACCATCCCAGGTTGTTTTTTTGTCTTTTACTAATTGCTCCCAGCTATACACGGAAGGTTCTGATTTTACAAGCCAATAATTCATAAAATGTTTTTTAATATTTTAAGAAAGGTAAAAAGATTATCAGACAAAAACCTAAACAAAAACTGCAAGGTTAATACTTACCCAAAGTATTACATGAAATTATTTTCTTAACAAAAATCCAACAGTGATCTCTTCTCGTAATTGTAGTTGAAATAAATTATTTGGTCTGTTAATTAATCTTTCAAAAAAAGTTAATACGTCGGACTGATTATTAATCTAAAAACCATTAAAAAAATGAAACGTAAAAAAATTCTTTTCGCCGCGATTGCTGCACTGGCGTTGGTGACAGGTGGTATTATTTATGCTGCCGATCACATTGATGCCCCATCAGTAACCAATCAAACTACAGACATTACCGATTTGTATGCATTCCAGGGTGCCAATACAAACGATATTGTTCTTGTAGCAAACACGCAAGGCCTTTTAACGCCCGCCACTACCGGGGCTGCAAAATTTGATGAGAATACACTCATTCAATTTAGTATTGACAACAACAATGATAACATTGAAGACCTGGTTGTTCAATGTAAGTACGATGCTGCGTCAAATACCATGAAGGTGTATGGTCCTGTTAAACCATCCGCGACAGGAACTATGAGTAAGTTAGAAGGGAATGTCACTGCATCTGTTGGAGTTACTCCTTATGGCGCTTCCACGCCCATTGTTGCAACAAAAGGTGGCATATCTGTGTTTGCGGGACCAAGAGACGATCCTTTCTTCTTTGATCTTGATCAATATCATGCAATTTTAGCAGGAACAGCAACCAGTTTTAATAATCCTGGTAAAGATGCTTTTGCGGGTACTAACGTTATGAGCGTAGTTGTAGAACTTCCAAAATCAATGTTAGGTGGATCAGGAAAAATAAATGTTTGGTTAACCACAAGAAAGAAAGTATAAATCATCTTATCCAACTTATTAATTAAAAACAAAAAAATTATTAACGATGAAAACAACAATAAAATTATTAACGCTTCTTATTTCTGGAAGTATGATTTTTACGGCGTGTAAAGATAAAAATCCAGGCGGTGGGAATTCCACTGTATACTATCAACAGGCAGATCAAATGGGAAGACCTGCTGTTAATACTGTATTCAACGCAACAGCAGATAAAGATGCGTTTAATACAACCGTACCTTCTGCTATGGGAACGATTTATCAACCTAAATTCATGACTACTTTAATGGCTTTAAACCCGGCTTACACTATGAATGCGCTGGGTCTTGATGCACCAACATTTACTGGATTGCTGGCAACGGATGTTTTAAATGTTTCAACAACAGGCAAAACAACATTTTTCGACGGCACTAACGTTTTAACGGGCAGAGCCTTAGACGACGATGTAATTGACACTGAATTGTTGTTGATTTTTGGTGGTACCAAGGGAACAGATAACCCGGGTTTAACCAGCGATCATGTGAATGCAAACGATGTAGCATTTTCAACAACATTCCCATATTTAGCTCAACCTCATTAATAAAGATGCTGATTGAAAACTTAGCCGGAAATAAATTTCCGGCTTTTTTATTTTGGTCAACTTTTTTATTTAGCTATTTAAATATAGAACTGGGCTTCATGTAAATCCGTATGTTTAATTGAACGAGGGTTGTATTTATAGCAAATAAAAAAACAATACCTTATTCAAACTAAAAAATGAAACCAACAATTAACTCAAATAATAACACATACTATTTAAAAATTATCGGCATCATCATTTTAAGTTTAGTAATAAGCGATACTTTATTTGCTCATACAGTTGTAGGTGAACTCGAGAAAATGTCTGGTAAAGATGCAGCCCTGCTCTATCTTGAGTTGGGCTATGCGCACATACTTCCTCTTGGGCTAGATCATATTTTGTTTGTATTAAGTTTGTATTTATTAAGTCCGAAATTAAAGCCCGTGCTGTGGCAGGCAACTGCGTTTACAGTTGCGCATTCAGTAACGTTAGGTTTGTCGATGTATCATGTAATAAAGCCGCCGGCCAGTATTGTTGAGCCTGTAATTGCACTTTCGATAATGTATGTTGCGCTTGAAAATATTTTTTCTCCAAGGTTAAAAAAGACGAGAATAGGAATTGTTTTCTTATTCGGTCTCGTACATGGAATGGGCTTTGCAAGTGCTTTAGGTCAACTTGGGCTTCCGGAGAAATCTTACCTTACTTCCATATTAATGTTTAACCTTGGTGTTGAACTGGGACAGATGACAGTTATCATTTCTGCCTATTTACTTTTTGGAAAGTGGTTTGGAGAAAAGCCCTGGTATAGAAAAGGGATTGTAATTCCACTGTCTGCGATTATTGCCGCGATAGCTTGCTTCTGGACTATCCAAAGGATATTTTTTACATGATAGCTCAATTGGATTTTTCGTTTAAGGCAAAAGCTAAGCTCTTTATAACAATAATTATTACCTAAAGAGGTCTATCAACTTTAAATATTCAGCTTCGAGGTATGGAGTTTTAAAGATGATGGAGTTATTGAGCGACTACATCCTATAATTTTTTTAGTTGTCCCTACCGGTTTGTGTGGATCAAATGATTGAATCAATAGCTATGGCTATTCAACAAAAAAACCTCAGAAATATTTGCTGAAGTTTGATGAGCTTGCGTGTATTGGCGGCCGTTATAAAATGATCGATTACTTATTTAGGAACCGTTCTGCCTTGATAGTAAATAGTTCTGAAGGTTTTATGAAGCATGATTAATATAACTATCATTTGCAATAATTGAGAACTATTGTTTTAAATTTTCTTCGAGATCCTTCATCATCGAAGGGCTTAAATCGTATTTATTTTTTTCTGCAGCTTTGAAAAATTCATTGGCATTGTATCCTTTACCAAGACCCTTCATAAATTTACCCATCCAATATAATTCAATGCCTTCCAGCGGTTTGCCCGATACATGTTCTTCATAAACCTTATAGGCCTCATCTTTTTTATTATTGAAATAAAGACACCAAACATACCACGCATAAGTTTGCGGAGTTTGCCTGTTGGCTATTTCATTTTCTGCCACTGCTTCTGCTTTTGCAGGATTATTTAATGTGCCTGTATATAATTCTACCAGGTATTTATTATACATGGTTCCATAAAGCGGATTGCTTGTCATGTCAACAAATTGTTGTGCATATTTTTTAATAGATGCAGAATCATTGTTTAATTCGGCAGCTTGTGAAAGTTTTAAGATAGGATCGGGCGCTTGGGTTTTACCGGCTACAAAATGAAATATTTTTTTTGCCAGTGAATCATGTTTATCATGAACTAACGCAATCCACCCGATACCCATAATGCTATGTAAATCGCTTGAATAGGCTGCAATCGATTTTTTATAAAGGTTATAGGCTTGTTCAATTTGTCCATCATGGATGTATAAATCAGCCGCATTAGATAAAGCTGCCGCGATTAGCGTGGGATTATTTCCTGCAAGTGATGCTGCGCTTAGCATTGCGTGTATGGCAGAATCGAGATTGCCTTTATAATGCTCAAGTTTAGATGTTCTGAACTGGTAACCATAATCTTTCGGATCGCGGATACTGTTTAAATTTTCTATTGCAAGAGGATATCTTCCCAACTCAAAATTTACATCAAAAGAATAAGCGCCGTCGTCATATTTTTTTATTCCAAGTTCTTTTGCTTTAGTTAAAAAAGTGTCGGCTTCATTAAACTTGTGTTGCGAAATAGAACGTGGTATTAAAGAGGTATAAGGAGCCGCTTCTTTATAATTATAGGTCTTAGCAATAACTTTTAAAATACTGTCGGAAGACTTTAAATCCTGGATATTTCCTATCAAGCCAAACCTTGCAGCAAGTACTGATGAATATTTCAATTCGTTGCTGTACCCTGGATGTGCCGTGTCCAGCCTGCTGCCCCAGAATTTAATATCCGCTGCGTTTGTGGCCACAGCCGGCTCAGTATAATTATTGATCAGGCTATCGATATAAGTAGCTTCAACTATACTCTTTTTATCATGATTACATGAAGAAAGAATTGCGAGAATCGCGAAAAGGGAAAAGAGATTTTTCAAAATAAAAGTTTTATTTACCTACGAATTTTATGCCTTCGCAGTTCTCTATTAAATGCCCTTTAAAACAGAAGATCCATATTTATAGTTTTTCTTCTTTTAAAATTACTATTCCCACCCACTCGCTAAAACATCTGCAATATGCATTGTTTTAATCGGAAGCTCTTTTTTAGTGATATATCCATCAAGGTGCATGAGGCAACTAAGATCTGTTGAGATTATATATTCAGCGCCGGTATTTAAGGCATGGTTTACTTTCTGATCGGCCATTGCGATAGATATTGATTCAAACTTTACGGCAAATGAACCGCCAAAACCACAGCAGGTTTCATTATCGGCCATTTCAATTAATTCAAGCCCTTTCACTTTGCCCAGTAATTTTCTTGGCCCTTCTTTTATTTTACATTCACGCAATGCTGCGCAACTATCGTGATAAGTAGCCTTTGCATCCAATACGGCTCCATAATTATCAATTCTCAAAACATCCGTAAGGAATTCTGTAAACTCGTAGATTCTTTTAGAAAGATCTTTTACATTGTTATGAAGCGAAGAATTTTCAAAGAGGGTGTTATAATAATTTCTCACAAACCCAACACACGATGCAGAAGGCGCCACGATATAATCGGTTCCCTCGAAGTCTTTTATAAATTTGGATGCAACCTGTTTAGCATCTTCCCAAAAACCTGCATTGAAAGCGGGCTGGCCGCAACACGTTTGATTGGTGTTATATTCCACATCGCAACATGCCTTTTCCAAAACTTTCACCATATTGAAAGCGGTTTGCGGATACAACTGATCAACAAAACATGGTATGAATAATTGAACTTTCATTTAAAATAATTTCATTGTAGCATTCAAAATTGGTGGAGATTTTGTTGTAAAGCGCTTAATCAAACCGAAAAGATTTTACGAATACTTAAGCGCCATCATCTTTAACGCAGATAAAGCCGCTTCTTCCCCTTTATGGCCATGTTCTCCACCCGTGCGTTCATCAGCCTGTTGCTGGTTATCTACTGTAAGTACTCCAAAAATTGTAGGCACCGGCAAGATCAAATTAAGATGGACAACACCATCTGTAACGGCTTTGCACACATATTCGAAATGCGGCGTACCGCCACGCAACACACAACCTAATGCAATAAAAGCCTGGGGCTTTTCAAATTTATTCTGGTAAGTATCCCAAAAATGTTTTATGGCAAAAGGGATTTCAAATGCGCCGGGCACGGTAACAATTTTATAATTATTCATGCCATATTGCTGAAGAATTTTAATACAACCTTCCAGTAACTTATTCACTATTTCGGCATTCCATTCAGTATGAACAATAACAATACAGGCATCCTTTGAAAGAATGCCTGCGTTGAAATTATATAAATTTTCGTTTACAGATGCCATCAAATAATCAATAAAAATTTATTCTGAAAATTCGCCAAGTTTTGCAAGATACCTGTCAACTTCTGAGGCTTTATCGGATGATGGGTATTCTTCTTTTATCTTTTTGAATAACTCAATAGCGTCTTTTGTTTTGCCCGTAGATTCCGCAAAAAGTGCAGCCCTGAACAGAAATTCTGAAGAAGTAAATTCATCCTTATCATCTACATTAGCTGCTTTCTTATAATAGTCGAGCGCATCATCATTTTTATTTAATTCAGCGCTTGCATCTCCTATCATTCCATAAGCCCTGCTTTTTATTTGCGTAGCGCCATCGGCATCAAAGTCCTTAAGAAATTTTATTGCTTTGGCATATTGATGAAGATGCAGGTAACAAGCGCCTGCATAATATTCGCAAAGATTGGCAGCAGCAGTACCTGAATATTTATTAATAATTCTTAATGCACCATCGTTTCTTCCGTCGCCATTAAGAACTTTAGCAGCCATTAATGCCTTCGCTGAATCTGATCCCTGGGCGTTGCTAAAGTCTGAAAAATATTTTTGTGTAACAAAAACAGCGTCATTGGCTTTGTCTTCTTTCGGCAGCTTAAACATGTATTTGTAAACAAGCCATCCGGCGAGTATAACGATAACTGCAGTACCTATATAAATTAAAGGCTTATTGTAGTTTAACCAAAATCCTCTTGCTCTTTGTATTGGATCTATTTCTATTTGTTGTGTTGCCTTAGCAGCCATCTTATGTTTTTAATTTTCTTTATTAATTATTAAAATATTATTTATGCAATTTATCAATCCATAATGAATGGGTAATCGTTCTCTGCATAAATATCTTTATACATTTCATCATCATCAGGGAACGGACTTTCATCAGCAAACTTCACTGATTCTTCAACCTCCGCTTTTACCCTATCATTAATCGTTTCGATTTCGTCGTCGCTGACTCCAAAATCATTTTTTAATTTAGCCAATGATGTTTCAACAGGGTCCTGCAATTTATATTCTTCCATTTCTTCTTTAGTGCGATACTTTGCCGGGTCACTCATACTGTGACCTTTATAGCGATAAGTTTTCACTTCTAATAAAGTGGGGCCACCATTATCTCTTGCCCTTTTTACAGCCCTTTCTACTGCTTCATGTACCGTTTCGGGATTCATTCCATCTACCCTGTCGCCAGGCATGTCATACGCATCGGCCAGTTTATAAATATCCAATACATTTGAAGTGCGGGCTACTGAAGTTCCCATTGCGTAGTTATTGTTTTCGCAAATAAAAACCACCGGGAGTTTCCATAACATCGCCATATTAAATGTTTCATGAAGGATGCCCTGTCTTGCAGCGCCATCACCAAAGAAACATAAAACTGCATTTTTAGTACCTTTATATTTTTCTGCGAAAGCTAAGCCTGCGCCAGTTCCAATCTGTGCTCCCACGATACCATGTCCGCCAAAAAATCTTTCTTTTACACCAAACATATGCATGCTGCCTCCTTTTCCTTTGCTGCAGCCCGTTGCTTTTGCATATAGTTCCGCCATGCAGGATTTTGCTGACACACCTTTTGCGATTGCCAATGCATGGTCACGATAGGCAGTTATAAAAATGTCTTCAGGAATCGTAGCAGTCATACAGCCTGCAGCAATGGCTTCCTGGCCGATATACAAATGACAAAACCCACGGATCTTTTGCATTCCATACATCTGTCCTGCTTTTTCTTCAAACCTCCGTAGTAAAAGCATTAGTTCATACCAATACAAATAAGTTTCTTTAGTAAACTTTGTAGCCAAGTTTATAATTTTTAGGCGGCAAAGATAGGGTAAAAAGAAAAATAATGTGAGATGAGTTTAAAGCAAAAAAACAGTTAACAAAAAATATATAAATATTCTCTCCTTAATTAAAATTCATTCATAAAAAAACCGGCTCTTATGCCGGTTCTTTATATATTTTTTTTAAACTATTTTTTATTCACCTGGGCGAGTTGTTCTTCGCCAATCATCTTGTCTACAACTTTTACGGTTTGATTAATATAGATGTCATCCCCGATGCGCTTCAGGAATTGCGTGTTCTTGGCTATCTTACTGGAATCATCGCCCAATCCAAGCGAATCTGCAACAATATTGTGAACTGAGAATTCATTTTTAAGCTTGGTAAGGCTATCCAGTTTTTTTGCAAGAGCTTTCATCTGATCAACCTGTGCACGATATTGTTGAATATTAAGGGGAGTCTCTTTGTCATTATATTTATCCAATAAGTTTACATCTTCTCTTATGCCTGTGAAAACAGGGCTTTTACTAAGATCGGCATTAGCTTCCGCAACAATTGAATTGTAACTGTAACCGGGATTCCAGGTTGTATAATTTGCTTTAGGAATCTCATCCCAGCTTAACGCATCAGGATTATCTTTTTCACGAAATTTTACATTCTCCAATCTGTCAGGAATTACGATATCAGGCACTACACCACGTAATTGGGTTGCACCTCCATTAATACGATAAAACTTTCTGAAAGTAAGTTTAAGATCACCCAGCCCTTCAGCAGGCTTACTAAACAATGGGTTTTCTGACTGCGGATCTAGAGAGATACTGCGCTGCACGGTTCCTTTGCCGTAAGTGGAAGTACTACCGATGATAACACCACGATGATAATCCTGTATAGCGGCAGCAAAAATTTCCGATGCTGAAGCACTCATTTCATCTACCATAACAGCCAGAGGGCCGGTGTATAAAACATCCTTATCCCTGTCACTAAGGATGCTTGCTTTTTCATCACGGCCTTTTACCTGGCATATCGGGCCATCTTTAATAAACAATCCAGCCATATCTACCACATCATTTAGAGAGCCCCCGCCATTACCACGCAGGTCAATGACGATTCCGTCTACATTAGCTGCTTTTAATTTTTCTACTTCCTTTGCAACATCAGTCGCAGACCTACGGGCAGATGGATCATCGAAGTCTGCGTAGAATTCGGGTAAATAGATATAGCCTATTTTATTGGCGCCATCATTTACAATAGCACTTTTTGCAAAAGTATCTTCTAAAGAAATTTTATCTCTTAAGATGGGAACAACTTTAATAGTACCATCCGCTTTTTTAAGTGTGAGTCTTACCTCAGAGCCCTTCTGTTCACCTCTAATCAGTTTAACTGCGTCAGTGACGGAAAAACCCGTTACATCAACGGGAGTGGCGCTACCCTGTGCAACTTTTATTATTTCATCTTCAGGTTGTATTTCACCTGATTTCCAGGCCGGGCCTCCGCTGATAAGGCTCGAAATTTTTATTTTACCGTCGTCCTCTTTTAACTGTGCTCCTATACCAAAGAATGTTCCGCTCAGCAACTCATCAAAACTTCTTTTATCAACAGGTTCAAAATAGGTGGTATGCGGATCCATACTGCTTGTAATAGCATTTACGAAATCACTAAACATATCGTCAGGCGTGTTGTGGTTTTTTAGTGTTTCGAAATAACGATCCATTTGCCGGCTAACTACTTCACGGGCCTCTCTTTCAAGTGTTGAATCGGGTTTCCAGCTAGAATCAGTTTTGCCCTTTGGAATCTTTGCTGATTGCTTATCTCTTTCATCCTGCATATCAACAAAACGCCCAAGTACAAGGTATTTCAAACGCTTTCTTCCGTAGTCATATCTTTCAGCTTCAGTTTTGGGATAAGTTCTTTTATCGCCATCAAGTTGCAGTGATTCGTCTTTTGAAAAATCAAATGGCTTACTTAAAATATCTTTATAATTTTTTGCAACTTCGTCTAGCCGTGCAAGGTAGACTTTAGTGATAGCATAGAAAGATTCAAGTGGCTCCCCGTGAATCTCATCATCTATTTTGTTCTCATATTTTTTAAAATCGTCGATGTCTTTCTGGTAAAATATGTATTTATCAGGATCAAGACCGTCTTCGTATTTGTTCAATACTTCTTTTGAAAATACATCGTCAATTTTCTTGGGGCTATAATGACCTTCTTCAAGAACAATACCCACATTTTTCAGGACCTTTTCGTATTTGGTTTTAGGATTGTCACTCAACCGGTCGCCTCTTCCCATTACGCCGTAGGCTACAAACAAGCCGCCGCAAATTAGTATCACTAGGACGGGTAGAAATTTTTTACTCATAATAAAATTCATTAAAGGATTCATACGTAAAAATAACAGAAAATAGATTCCGCAATTAAAAATAGTATGTTTTATTAACAAAGGTTTTGTATAATGTATGGACGGTTATTTTCATAAATTATTGCCTTAGTTACAAAGAAAGAAGGAAATGCATAAAAAAATCCCGCAGGTGAGCGGGATTCTATTTTGGGTGGATGATGGGGCTCGAACCCACGACCCTCAGAATCACAATCTGATGCTCTAACCAACTGAGCTACAACCACCATTTACAGAGCGGCAAAATTAATTAAAAATTTAAACTAAAAACAAATGCATTTTGATAGGTCTCGGTTAAGTGCCACGCTTAACAGCCACTGTCGAACTC
>Ga0207695_10011155_pt1 | contig 10906 bp, 10 predicted proteins | sample KBSC54metaG_FD_184354 | JGI IMG/M metagenome (GOLD analysis project Ga0207695, IMG submission 184354) | Corn rhizosphere microbial communities from Kellogg Biological Station, Michigan, USA - KBS C5-4 metaG (SPAdes) (version 2) | ecosystem: Host-associated > Plants > Roots > Rhizosphere > Soil... | reverse complement strand
TGCTGCGCCGCCGCCCCAGTGACGCCGGCCAGCGCCTGGCGCGCCTGCAGCAAGGTGGATTCGGCCGTCAGCATGGGAAGCTGGGTGGCAAGGCCGCTGCGATAGCGGTCTTCGTTGATCTTGAAAGCGTGCTCGGCGTCCCGTACCGCCGCTTCCTGCTGGGCGCGCTGCGCGGCCAGACTTTTCACCTGGGTCATGGCGTCCGCCGTCTGCTTGATGGCGTTCACCACCGTGCCGTTGTAATCGGCGACCGCAGCATCGAGGTCGGCGGTGGCGTTGGCATATTGCGCCTTGATCTTGCCGGCATCGAAGATGGGCAAGTGAATGGCCGGCCCCACGCCAAGGGTGAAGGAATTGCCGGTCAGCAGGTTGGAAAGGCCGATGGCCTGGAAACCGACCATCGCCGCCAGATTGATGTCGGGATAGAAGTCGGCATGGGCGGCCTTGCGCCCTTCCATGGCCGCCTGGATCCGCGCCTGCGCCGCCAGAATGTCGGGCCGCCGCGCCAGAAGATCGGCGGGAAGCTGTTCCGGCAAAGGCAACGCCACATCCAGATTGGGCGTGGGCCGCTTGATATCGGCATAGGCGTCGGCGCCCTCACCCGCCAGCGCCGCGATGGCATGGACATCCATCTCGCGTGCCGCGGCGAAGCGGAGCTGGTCGGCCCTGGCGATCGAGAGCAGCGAGCGCGCCTGAGCCACATCGCTGCCATTCTCCAGCCCGGCATCGAAGCGGCCGCGGGCGATTTTTAAAATCTCCTCGCGCTCGCGCACCGTGGCGTCGGCAATGTCGCCATACTGATAGTTGAGCAGGAGATTGATATAGGCCTGGGCGAACGCGCCCGACAGCGCCAGCCGAGCGGCATCGGCATCCAGCGCCGCGGCCAGGCTCTTGTCGCGCGCCTGGGCGATCAGCGCCGCCTGTTTGCCCCAGAAATCCAGATTCCAGCTAAGGTTCGTAGTCAGCGAGCCGAACCAGCGCCAGGTGCCGCCATAAGGCGGCGGGATGATGTAGTCCTTGCTGAACAAGGTGCGCTGCTCGCTGCCGTCGAGCGTCACCTGCGGCAGGTCTTCGGCCTGGTTGACGGCAAGCTGCGCCTGGGCCGCGCGCATGCGCGCCAGCGCACCGGCCAGGGTCGGGTTGTTGGCGACGACGGCGGACGCCAGGCGGTCGGCCTGCGGATCGGCAAACGCCTTCCACCAGTCGGCCCTTACCTGCGGCGCGGGGGCGCCGTCAAGACCGAGCGTGTCCTGTTTGACTTCGGTCACCTGGGGCGTGGTCGGCGGCGTGGCGACGCAGGCGCTGAGCAGCAGCGCCGAAAGCAGCGAGAGCGGTTTTCTCATGACTTGATTTTCTTGGATTTGAGGATCGGAACATCGGAAATCAGCAAGGTGGATTTGCCCTTCTTGCCATCGCGGGCCTCGGCCGCCATCACCAGCCGGGTCAGAAGGCCGATCAGCGTCTCCACTTCGGCATGGGTGAACCCGGCCAGCAGCCCGTTCCACATATGCATCACTCTGGGACCCAGCGCCTCGACCAGGGAACGGCCGCGCGGCGTCAGTGACAACGTCACCACCCGCCGGTCGGTTTCGCTGCGGCTGCGGTTGACCAGACCACGCTTGACCATCTCGTCTACAAGACGAGTCAGCGACCCTGCGTCGTGACAGATATTGTGCGCCAGATCCCCGGCCGTCTGGATGCGGCCGTCATGCAGGGCCACCAGAGTGGTCCATTGTGAGAATGTCAGCTCCGCATCCTGGAACAGCGCTTCCATCTGCGGCAGCACCCGGTTGGTGCACATCCGCATCAGATAGCCGACGGAATTGCGCATGCTGTAATTGGCCGGCGAATAGTAAGGCTTCATGGGCAAGACCCCATTGTCCGCAGGGATAATGTTTGCACGAACAATATTTGCTTGGGCAAGCATATAGACCCGTCACGCCGCTGGGGCAACCGGGCTTTTGCGCGCGGGCAGGATTGCGCAGAGTGCATGCTTGGAAATGTCGGAATCGGTATGCCCGCCTTCGTCTATGTTCTGAAATGCGAAAGTCCGGATGGCCGGACCGTGACCTATGTCGGCTGGACATTGGATCTGGAGCGGCGGCTGGCCGAGCATAACGGCAAGAAGAGCGGGGCCCGCTCGACCCGGGGCCGCGCCTGGGTGCTGATCTATGCCGAGAAGCACCGCACCCGCAAAGGCGCCATGCGCCGGGAAGTCGCGCTCAAGCGCGACAAAAAGTTCCGCGCGCTGTTGCGCCAATGCTAGCGTGGTGGAAATGAAAACACTCGCTGCCGCCGGCCTCTGCGCCACACTCGGTTTTGTTGGGATCGCCCTGCCCGCTACGGCGGCGCCGCGCAACGACAAGCTTTATGCCGCGGTGGAAGCCAGCCGCGCCGGCTTCCTCGACCTCCTCAGTCAGATCGTGAATATCGATTCCGGCACCGGGGACGTTGCGGGCGGCGACAAGGTGCTGGCCCTGCTGACCCCGAAGCTGAAGGCTTTGGGCGGTGAGGTGCGGCGGGAGCCGGCAGAAGCCCCCGGCCTGCCCGACAATCTGGTGGCGAGGTTCCACGGCACGGGCAAAAGCCGCATCCTGGTCATCGCCCATGTGGACACGGTCTTTGGCCCCGGCACCGTGGCGCAACGCCCCTTTCGCATGGACACCGCGCGCGCCTATGGCCCCGGCGTGGGCGACGAGAAAGCCGGCGTGGTCAGCGCCATCACGGCGCTGAAGCTGCTGCATGAGATCGGCTTCAACAAGTTCGGCACCATCACCTTGCTGCTGGAGACCAGCGAGGAGCGCGGCTCGATCGGGACCACCCAGCTGATCAAGACCCTGGCGGCGCAGAACGACGTCGAACTCAATATGGAGCCCGGCGATCCGCCCGACGTCCTGACGGTCTGGCGCAAGGGCTCGCAGGTGATCCACATCAAGGTCAAGGGCCGCGCCGCGCATGCCGGCGTGGCGCCGCAAGACGGCCGCAATGCCGCGACCGAACTGATCCACCAGATCGACAGCATCAAGGGTGTTGTCCCGCTGAGCGGCGACGGACCCACGCTGAATCTCACCGTGCTGAAGGCGGGCGAGCGCACCAACATCATCCCCGACGAAGCCGAGGCGATGCTAAGCCTCAGAATCCGAACGCTGGAACAGCGCGATGAAGCGCTGGCCAGACTGCGCGCGGCCGCCACGACCACCGCCGTGCCTGACACCACCGTAACGGTGAGCGCCGATCCGGGCTATCCGCCGCTGATCGAGACCCCGGCGGTGGACGCATTGGCCGCCCGCGCCAGCGCCATCTATGCCGAACTCGGCAAGACCATCGGCAAGTCGGGCAATGGCGGTGCTTCGGAATCCGCCGTGGCGCAGTCGGTGGGCACACCGGCGTTGGATGGGCTGGGCCTGGTCGGCGGGGATTTCCATACCGACAAGGAATGGATCGACCTCACCAGCCTGACGCCGCGACTTTATCTTTTCACCCGCCTGCTGATGGAAATGGGCATCAATCCGCCGAAACGCTAACCGCCTTTATATCTCACCATGGCCGGCCCTGAGCCGGCCATCCAGGGCCTAAGGATAGTATTGGGAAGTTTGCCCTGGATGGGCGGGTCAAGCCCGCCCATGGAGAGCATGTATTACTGCATGCCCGGTGCGAGCGCTAAGGCAGATCGATCACATCGATGGTCGAAATCTTCTTGGCCGGATCGCCGGCCGCGAAGACCATATGCTTGCCATTGCGCGACCAGACCGGATGGGTGGCGTCCAGCGCGTAGTCCGTAACCTGAACCAGGCCGGAGCCGTCACGTCCCATGATGAAGATCGCATAGTGGCCTTCCGGGCTGCCACGGTCGGATTCAAAAGCGATCTGCTTGCCGTCTGGCGACCAGACCGGGGCGCGGCCCTGTACCGGCGGGTTTTCCACCGGCATGGCACCGGCGTCAGTCCTCACCCAGATCACATTCTCATCCTGATTATAGGGCTGGCCGGCATTCTTCTGCCCGGCAAAGACCACCGCGCTGCCGTCGGGTGAGACGCTGGGCATGCCTGTCATCACTTGCGCGCGATCGGTCAGCGCGGTCGCCGCGCCACCGCCGGCATCCACCCGCATCGTCGTGAGGGCCCCGCCGTCCATCACTGCAAGACTTTTCCCGTCCGGATACCAGGAGGGATAGACAATCTGGTTGGACGCGCCGGTCACGGTGACGGGGTGAGCATTCTTTCCATCGCCATCCGCGATCCACAGGCTGTTGCTGCCGTCGGATGCCGTGCCGGTAAAAGCGACCTTGCCGCCCCGGCCCCAGTCGGCGCGCGTTGCGGAAACCGCCAGCGGTTGAGAAAAGAACGGCACCGCTTCGCCGCCGGATGCCGCAATCCGCATCAGGGTCCAGCTCTTGCCGCCATCGGTAGTGCGGCTGAACAGAACCGTCTTCCCGTCGGGCGAAAAACACGGCCAATAATCCAGTCGCGTCCCATCCGCGCTGGTCAGCAGGCGGGGCGCAATGCCGGGCATCACCGCCCAAGTCCGTGCCACCATGTGGCCGTGGCGCTGGGGCGGAGGTAGCGCTTCGATCGCTTTGGCGGTCGCTTCATCGATCCGCGGAGCCTGGCCGTCGCGGCCACCCTGATGGATCACCAATGCGGCAGCCTTGCTGTCCGGCCCCAGTTCGAAGCTGATCTTCACCGGCAACCCTTGCATGAAAAAACTGGTCGGCGATTCCGCCAGGATTTCGCGGGCCGGCTGACGCGTGAGCTTGATGAAGAAATGCTCGCCCTCGCGCGATACCGTCACCACCGTGTTCGGCCTCAGCTCCGGCGCCAGCCGATAATAGCCCGTCAGTTTGTCGAAACTAGCCGCATCCAGTGGCACCGCCGGCTGGGCCGCGGCGGGCACGGACAGCAGCAGAAGAAGCAGGCAGTAGAGGCGGCTCATCGGGCGCCACCCAGCCAGACCAGCACCGCATGCGCCAGATTCATCTGCGCCGGCGTGATGAACAACAGCGCCAGCCCGACCAAAGCCGCGAACAGGAATCCGATCTGGGCCGCTGCCCCGGCCATGAAGAAGCGCAGGTTGGTCTGGATATTGGCTTCATCGTCCAAAAGTCCGTCCTGCCGGAAGCGCTCGGGGTAAAGCGGCGCCACATGCGCCCGCTGCACCTTGCGCCATTGGCCGTTTGGGCTCTGCACGCGGCTGGCCACTTCGGCTTGCAATGCCGCCCAACTGGCAAAACCATATTCGCGGGCGATCACGCCTTGCGCCTCGGCCAGCCGCGCGGTGGGCATCTTGGCCCGCATGGCGGCAAGCCGCGCCTTGGCCTGTTTGCGCAGGTGATCGGGATGGGGAATGGAGGGAAGCTGGCGCTTGCCGTCGCTGCCGGTCATGGAATCCTTCCTTCTTGAGGCCCCGCTGTCCGCGAACAGGGCCTGGAAGGCACGGAAAACCGGTACGAGCGGGCTAGGCCCTTTGCGCGGACGGCATGCCTCTCGAAAGGCAAGAGCAAGCTTAGACACAGATGGGTGCCGGCGGCAAGACAGTCTGTCCGCTTTGCGGCATACTCTTTTTATTTCCGATTTTCATTTTTGGGGCGGACATGATTTTCGAACAGGTCGCCACCGGCGGCTGCCAGTCCTATCTGCTCGGCTGTGGCGATACCCATGCCGCCATTCTGATCGATCCCAACATCGCCCAGATGGATCGCTATATGGGCCTGGCGGCGAAGGACGGGCTCGTCATCCGTTATGTGCTGGACACCCATACCCATGCCGACCATTTCTCGGCGGCCAAGGAACTGGGTCGGCGGCTGGACGTGCCGGTGGTGGCGAGCAAGCTGTCGCCCGCGCCTTACGCGAATTTCCGCCTGGACGATGGTGAGATTTTACGGGTCGGCAATATGCGGCTGCAGGCGCTGCACACGCCCGGCCATACCCGCGATTCCATGTGCGTGGTGGTGGAAGATCGCATCTTCACCGGCGACACCTTGCTGATCGGCGCCACGGGCCGCACCGATCTTCCCACGGGCGATCCCGATGCGCTGTATGACAGCCTGTTCGGCCGGGTGCTGAAGCTGGACCCTGCCCTTCTGGTCTATCCGGCGCATGACTACAAAGGCCACAGCCATTCCAGCATCGGGGCGGAGATCGAAAGCAATCCGCGCCTGGCCAAGCGCGGGCGCGCCGACTTCATTGCCATGATGCGCGAGCTCAACCTGGCCGCGCCCACCCACCTGACCGAAGCGCTGCGCACCAATATGAGCGGCGGCAAGACCGTGGAGCAGCTTCTGACCGAAGCTTCCGCCCATGTGCCCTTCGTCTCCATGGCCGAACTGGCCGAGCGAGTGAACCGTAACGACCTTGGCCTGATCCTGCTGGATGTGCGGGAGAAGGACGCGTTCGATGCCGGCCATATTCCCGGCGCTCGTCATCTGCCGCGCGGTCAGCTTGAGCTGCGGGTCAACACCGAACTGCCCGATCCGACAAAGCGGATACTGGTGGCCTGCGAATTCGGCCGCATCTCCACCCTGGCGGCGGCGACCTTGCGCGAGCTGGGCTATACCCAGGCCGCGGCGCTGGATGGCGGCATCAAGGCCTGGCGCGAGTCAGGATTGCCGCTCACGACCCTGTGACGCGCGGTTATCCGGCGCCTGATCTTCTTTCGAACAGCAAGCGATCAGCCAGTCCCTGAAAGCCCCCATGGCTTGTGTCGGCGCCCTGGAAATCAGGCGCGTGAGCCAATAAGCGCCCACATCGACCGATAGCGGGAATGGCTGAACCAGCGCGCCGGTGTTCAATTCGCGCCGGAACATGGAAGGCGGCGCGATCGCGACACCCTGACCCAGAATCGCCGCCTGGACCATCAATATCGAGGCATCGAATACCGGTCCGCGCGCCGAAAGATTGGAAATACCCGCGGCCGCAAACCAGGCGGGCCAATCCTGAGCGCGGTAAGACCGAAGCAAGGGGAATTTCCCAAGATCGCCGGGATCGCGCAACTGCGCCGCGATCGCCGGCGAGCAGAGCGGGGAGATCGGAGCATGCAGCAACGGATCGGCCTCTACCCCATGCCAGGCGCCGGCCCCGAACCGGATGGCGAAATCCAGGCTCTCGGTCCACAGATCGACCTGATTGTTGTTCGTCATGATCCGGACATCGACGAAAGGATTGCGAGCGCGAAAATCGGCAAGCCGTTCCAGAAGAAACCCGATCGCGAAGGTCCCCACCACGCCAACGGTGAGGACCTCACGAACCCCTCCTTCCGCGATCGCGCCAAGCGCGCGTTCGATGCGCGCGAAAGACTCCGCGATGATGGGAGCAAGCGCCTGGCCTTCATCCGTGAGGACAAGCCCCCTGGTCGTCCGGCGAAAGAGCGTGGTGCCTAGATATTCCTCGAGCGCCTTGACCTGGTGGCTCACTGCGGCCTGGGTCACGCACAATTCCTCAGACGCGCGCGTGAAGCTGAGATGACGCGCCGCGGCTTCGAACGCCCGCAAGGGATTCAAAGAAATCTCACTGAGGGCCATTCGCCGCTCTCATTATAAAAAGTATGGACAAGGCCGAATTATCATCGCTTGAGCGCCGGCGCAAACAACGACACCTTTCGGCCGTTTCGGCGGCAAAACAACGATTAAACGATTATTTCCAAAAGTTTGAGCGTTCGGGGCCAACGGTCCGGTCGCCGGTTGGGCCATGCCTTCATTTTGGGACAGAACCCGTCTTTCTGAAGGAGAAACGATGATGAAATGGTTTCCTGCCGCCGGATTTTTGCTCGCCTCGCTGCCGGCTCTCGCACAAGGCGCTCCAACGAAATGTGCCTCCTGCGCGGCCTGGAACGTGCCGCAGACGCCGTTCCGGATTTACGGCAACACCTATTATGTCGGCACCCGCGAACTGAGCTCGATCCTTATCGCCTCGGGTCAGGGGCTGGTGGTGATCGATGGGGACCTGGCGGAGGCCGCGCCGCAGATCGAAGGCAATATCCGCGCCTTGGGTTTCCGTCCCGAAAACATCAAGCTGATACTGAATTCGCACGCCCATTTCGATCACGCCGCCGGCATCGCGCCGCTGCAGCGCTTCAGCGGCGCCAAAGTCGCGGCCAGCCCCTGGAGCGCCCAAGTGCTTCGCCATGGCACCACCCTGCCAGACGATCCCCAGCACGGCTTGGCGCCGGCGCCGATGCAACCGGTGCCGAAAGTGGATGTTATCGCCGATGGCCAGACCCTGCGGGTGGGACCGTTGGCGCTGACCGCCCATTTCACCCCGGGCCACACGCCGGGCGGCACGAGCTGGAGCTGGACCTCCTGCGAGCGAGATCGCTGCCTTCATATCGTCTATGCCGACAGCCTGACCGCCGTGTCGGCGGACAATTACCGCTTCACCGATCATCCCGACCTGGTTGCCAGCTTTGAAAAGAGCTTCGCCGCGCTGGAAGCAATGCCGTGCGACATCCTGCTGACGCCGCATCCGGGCTTTTCCAACTTGCTCGGACGGCTGGAAGCGCGGGACGAAGGCGGCAAGCCCGACGCCTTCATCGAGTCCGGCGCCTGCAAGAAGCTCGCGCAATCCTCCCGTGAAGGCCTGGCCAAGCGGCTCGCTCAGGAAAAAGCCGGAAAATAGCTCCAATTTGCCGCCAGCTTTTCAGCTTTTGTTTGCCCATGCCGATCATGATGTGCCGGTTAGCAGGCGGGTTCCGGCATGGAAGGCTTCAAGTCCGCATTCGGCATGATCCGGCTCTTTGTGCCCGTCGTCTATTGCGGCGGCCTGCTTGTGTATTTTCTCTTTATCAGTGGCGGATCGCTGGACATCGCCAATCTCATCGGCCTGACCCCCTGGATGCTGGGCTTCGGCGCGATCGCCCTGGTCTTCTGCATTCCGCTCGGCCTGCGGCTGGTCCAGCTTTTCCGCCGGCGGCCGCCCGATGGCGGGGATGGATCGGACGAAGGATTTGATCCCGACGCGGCAATCGCTCGCTACATGGCATCGCAGCGATCGGTGCCTGCAATGCCCAGTATCCCCGTTTCGCGTCCCGCGCCGTTGAAAAGCAGCGAACATCAAGGCGGCACGGCGAAGCCCGCCGGCTTCGGACGCAGAACCAAGTAAAATAGCCTATGAGCGGTCTGTAGGGTCAGCGTAAGGACGCGACGAACTCAGGACGCAAAAGACCCGCGCCGGCCGCTGGCTTAAGCTCGCGGCGTTCGACCACTTTCGCAGGTCCTGCTCACGCGCTGCGCGCGCCGTGGTCTCACTCCGCCGCGATCTGATTGCGCTTGTCGAAATTCGCCCATACGCCATCGGCGCCATCCCATGAGCCGCGACTGGCGCCCTTGGAATATTCGGTGGCGCGCTGCTCGAAGAAGTTGGCGTGCTCGACCCCATTTAGAATCTCCACCAGCCAGGGCAGCGGATGCGGCTTCAATTGCTTGTAGCCAGACTCGGTCTCCTCGAAATTGCCGAACACCGGCGACAGCTTGAGCTGGGTCAGGCGCCAGTCGGCGATATAGCGGACGTAAGATTTGATCTCCGCAGCCTTCATGCCCTGCACTTCACCCAGACTAAAGGCCAGGTCGACGAAGCCCTCTTCCAGCTTGACCATGGTGTTGGCGACATCGCGGATATCGTCGCGCACCGATTTGGTGACGCAAGCTGTCTCCTCGTTCCAGGCGTGATAGAGCTTGGTGATGCCCTCGCAATGCAGGCTTTCATCGCGCACCGACCAGGAGACAATCTGGCCCATGCCGTTCATCTTGTTGAAACGGGGGAAGTTCATCAGCATGGCGAAGCTGGCGAACAGCGACATGCCTTCGGTGAAGGCCCCGAACATCGCAAGCGTCCGGGCCACATCGGCGCAGGTCCTGGTGCCGAAAGTGTGCATGTAATCGGCCTTGGCCTTCATTTCCGCATAGTCGCGGAAGGCCTCGAACTCCGCCTGCGGCATCCCCAGGGTCTTCAGCAGCAGGGCGTAGGCGTCGATGTGCACCGTCTCCATGTTGGAGAAGGCGGCCATCATCATCTGCACTTCCAGCGGCTGGAAGATAGGGATGTAACGTTTCAAATAATTGTCGCCCACTTCCACGTCGCTCTGCGTGAAGAAGCGGAAGATCTGGGTGAGAAGGCCTTTCTCGGCCTCGGTCAGGTGGCCGGATTGCCAGTCGCGAATGTCGGCACCCAGCGGCACTTCCTCGCCCATCCAGTGGGTCTGCTGCTGGCGCTTCCAGCAGTCATAGGCCCAGGGATAGCGGGTGACGTCATAGGTGCCGGTGGCGTTCAAAAGCCCGACAGTGCCCTTGCCGATCAGGCTGCGAGGATCAACGTCCGTAAGATTCATTGACATGCCAGGCACTCTTCATAGTCGGTCTTGATCGCCACAACCTTGGCGCCGTCCTTTTTCTCCAGCTGGCCGGCAAAGCCGGCGCGGCTGATGGACTTGGAGCGGCAATAATAGAGGCTCTTGATGCCGCGCTCCCAGGCCGTCCAGTGCAGCATGTGCAGGTCCCATTTGTCGATGTCGGCCGGCAGGAACAGGTTCAGCGACTGGCTCTGGCAGATGTAAGGCGTGCGGTCGGCCGCCAGTTCGATGATCCAGCGCTGGTCGATCTCAAAGGCGGTGCGATAGACGGCCTTTTCCTCGTCGCTCAGGCACTCCAGATGCTGCACCGAGCCTTCCTGCTCGACGATGGACTGCCAGACCTCGGGCGTGTTGGCGCCCTTGGATTCCAGCAGTTCCTGCAGATAGGGGTTCCTGACCACGAAGGCGCCGGACAGGGTCTTGTGGGTGTAAACATTGGCCGGGATCGGCTCGACACAGGCGCTGGCGCCGCCGCAGATGATGGAGATCGAGGCCGTGGGCGCGATCGCCAGCTTGTGGGAGAAGCGAGCCTTCATGCCCTTTTCCTGGGCATCCGGGCAGGCGCCGC
>Ga0207695_10011148_pt1 | contig 10908 bp, 11 predicted proteins | sample KBSC54metaG_FD_184354 | JGI IMG/M metagenome (GOLD analysis project Ga0207695, IMG submission 184354) | Corn rhizosphere microbial communities from Kellogg Biological Station, Michigan, USA - KBS C5-4 metaG (SPAdes) (version 2) | ecosystem: Host-associated > Plants > Roots > Rhizosphere > Soil... | reverse complement strand
TCTGGGTGGCGGCCGTGCTCGTGGTCGGCAGCCTGGCATCGTTCGGCCTGGCTACGTTGCTGAAGCGGAGGACGTTCGGCCTCGAGCTCGATGAGATCGCGCGGCTGCTGCAGGAGCGCGAGGCGACCCTGCATGGCATCCGCGAGGGCGTGATCGCGATCGACCCGGCCGGCCGCATCAGCGTCATCAACGACGAGGCCCATCGGCTGCTGCGACTGCCGCCGGGCGCACTCGATCGCCGGCTCGACGAGGTCCTCCCCGCCGGCACGCTGCTCGACACGCTCACGGGCACCAGCACCGTGAAGGATGCCGTCGTCATCACCGACGATCACTGCTTGGTCGTCAACCGGATGCCGGTGGTGCTGGCCAGCCGGCCGCACGGATCCGTCGTCACACTGCAGGATCGAACCGACCTGGAGGCCCTCAGCCGCGAACTGGATGGCGAGCGCAGCTTCACCGAGTCGATGCGAGCCCAGCAGCACGAGTTCTCGAACCGGATGCACGCCATCGCCGGACTGCTCGAACTCGGGCGGGCCGACGAGGCCCTGGACTACATCCAAGAGATCCGGGGCGGATCGGCCGACTTCGACCAGAAGCTGCGCACCAGGATCGCGGCCCCGCAGATCGTCGGCCTGATCCTCGGCAAGGCCGCCGAGGCGCACGAGCGCGGCATCGAGTTCACACTCTCGCCGGAATCGTCGCTCGGCCCGGCTCCCGATCATGTGCAGTCGTTGACCACCATCCTGGGCAACCTCATCGACAATGCCTTCGACGCTCTCGCCGCCGTGCGGCCGCCTCGACGCGTTCTCGTCAGCGTGGTCGAGACCTCGGAATCGGTGACGGTGGTCGTATCCGACAACGGCCCGGGCCTGCCGCACGGCGCGATCTCGCAGATCTTCACGAACGGGTACACCACGAAGCGCGGCTCGCTGATCCGGCACGCGGGGCTGGGCCTTTCGCTGGTCGACAAGTCGGTCACGAAGCTCAAGGGATCCATCTCGGTCTCCGAGGGGCCGGGCGCGACCTTCACCGTGATCCTGCCGATGGCCGAGACCGACGCACCGATCGGAGCAGCGTGACCGACGCTCCCCTCTCTGTGCTCGTGGTGGACGACGACTTCCGGGTCGCGTCGCTGCACGTCGACTTCGTCGAGCGCGTGCCCGGGTTCCGCGTGATCGGGCGGGCCTACAGCGGGGCGGAGGCGCTCGAACTCGCCGAGGCGCTGCATCCGGATCTCGTGCTGATGGACATCTACCTGCCCGACATCGACGGCCTTCGGACCCTTCAGCAGATGATGACCCGGCCATCGCCTCCTGCGGCGATCGTCATCTCGGCGGCCAACGACGTGACCAGCGTTCGGTCAGCCCTTCGACTGGGAGTGACCGATTACCTCGTGAAACCGTTCGCCTTCGCGGCGCTCGCGGAACGGCTGATCGCGTTCCGCCAGACCCTCGAGCGCCTCGACGAACTTCCCGACGAGGCGACCCAGGGCGACATCAACCGCATCTTCGAGCAGTTGCGCCCGACGCGGCGGCGGCAGGAGGGGGCGAGGTCGCGCCTGGCACCCACCCTGAGGGCGGTCTACGACGCGGTCGCGGCGTCGTCGGAGGGGGTGTCGGCCATCCAGATCGCCGGCGCGATCGGCGTCAGCAGAGCGACCGCCCAGCGCTCCCTCACCCAGCTCGAGCAGAGCGGCGCGATCGTGCTCGACCTGCGCTACGGCCGCACCGGCCGCCCGGAGCACCGCTACACGGTGCCGTCGCGCGGGTGAGGTTCATCGACAGCGCCGACTACTGCACCGCTCCCGACGGGTTCGGCTCGGAGCTTCCATCCGACGCCGGCCGCCCGCCGGTCTGAATCGGGATGCCGTCGACCGCGGCCCCGTGCTCGGGCGAGTAGGTCGCGCTGTTGCGGAAGGTGTCGACGAACGACTGCATCCGCGGATCGGTCGCGCTGCTGAGACGCAGTTGGTGCCCCCACGCGCTCATCACGATCGGCGCCGGCAGTGAATTGGTCGCCCACGGGCTCAGGTCGAGATAGCGGTTCGAGTTGGATGTCGGGGCGCCGGTCGCGGTCTCCCCGGTCTCGGGAACGAGGGACTGCTTGGTGACGAACGCGGTCAGGGCCGCGACCTCGGATGCGGGCAGATCGGGTTGGTAGGTGATCCACACGGCCCCGTGCTCCATGTTGTGCACCGCGCGTTCTGACGGGATGGGTTTCGTGTAGACGCCGGCGTTCATCCAGATCCCGTTATGGGGTCCGCCCACCGGAGGAGTGACGGTGTAGGTCACCGGTCCATCGACGTGCTGGTGCTCGAGCGCGCCCGGATGAGCGGCGCCGTCGCCCGGCCAGCCCGTGGTGTCCCAGGCGAGGACCCCCGGGATTCCACTCGTGTCCGCAACCATGGTGACCGGCAACTGGGCCGTCGTCGCGCCCGTGGCAGCAGCGGGAATGATCTGCCTGTCGGCATCCACCTCGGTCGGAGCTCCGGCCCGGGGTCGAGCGACCAGGACGATGACGATCACGGCAACGACCGCCACCAGCCCGATGGCGGACGTGATGAGGATGCGCCTGCCGCGTTCGCGACGGCGCTGTTCGAGGCGGATGCGCTCGAGCTTCTCCCGTCGCTGCTCGGCAATGCGCTGCTTGTTGGAAGAGGCCACGCTCGTAGCGTATGGTCTCGTTCCTCGACGTCTGCTCGGCATTTCCCGTGACGCTGCGCGGCGGTCTTCTCGTTGCGCGTGACCTTTTGCCCGGGTTGACGATTACCTGATCGAGCCCACCGACGAAGTGCGGCTCGAGTCACGTCAAACTTGGAGGTTCTTCTCGTGTCATTCATCGCAACCGCCGTCGGCACCAAGGTGGCGATCGCCGCTCTCTCGCTCGTCGCCCTCGGAGGCGGAACCGCAGTGGCCGCCGCCGCGACCGGAGGATTCCAGGCACCGACGTCGGATCCCAGCGACACCGCGTCCGCGACCCCCACCGACGACGCCACCGAGACGGCTGCCCCCACCGACAACCCGTCGCCGAGCGCCACCCGGGGACCCGACGCGACCGGCCCGGCCGCATACGGACTGTGCACGGCGTTCACCGCCGGAGGGCTGAGCACTCACTCGGTGGCGTACGCGGCTCTTCTGAGCGCGTCCGGCTCGGCCGACGGCATCGCCGGCTACTGCGCTCCGATCCTCGCCGGCAAGGACGCGAACAGCCACAAGCCGACCTCGCACCCGACGCAGGGCGCCGACCACGGCAAGTCGGGCGACGACCACGGTTCTGAGGGTTCTCACGGACACTAGGACCGCGAGAACTGCGGACCGCGCCAGCCTGATCGTGGCCGGTCCGGTGGTGGGGCGGGCCGGTGGTACCGGTTCGCCCCGCCAGCCGAAACGGGAGAGCCGAACTGTTGGGAAAGACGCCGTCACCCTCGGACGACCACACGTTGTCCGAGCGCTTCACGGCGGCGTACCGGCGACTCGCTCCCGCGGTGCTCGGATATCTGCGATCTCACGGGATCGATGACCCGGAAGCCACCACCCACGAAGTCTTTCTTGCCCTGTACCGAACTCTCGACCGCATCCCAGGAGGTGATGACGACGTGAGGACCATGACCTTCTCCATCGCGCACGCCCGCGTCGTCGACCATCACCGCGCGCGAACGCGCCAGCCCCTGGCGGTTCCCTTCGAGTCGGAGTCCGACCCGCGCCGCGCACCCTCCGCCGAGGAATCGGCGGTCGCCTCGCTCGGTGAGACCAACATCTTCGCTCTCGTCGGTTCGTTGGGCGACGAGCAGCGCGAAGCCCTGCTGCTGCGCGTCGTCGCGGGCATGTCGCTCGAAGAAGCGGCCCGCGTCATGGACAAGACGGTCGGGGCGGTCAAGCAACTGCAGTTCCGCGCGCTGAAGACGCTGCGCGCCTCGTGGGACGGAGCGGCCGAACATGACTGATCAGATCGACCGGCTACTGGTCGAGGCGCAGTTGACCGACGATCCGGAGCTGCGCGGACTGCTGACCGAGCTGCACCGGGCCGCGACCTCGGTGCGTCCGATGCCCTCAGCCGAGCTGTCGGCACTGATGCTGCCCGGGCGGCGGCGACCCGCGATGGGTCGTCGGGGCGTCGTCACGGCCCTGGTCGTGGTGGGCATGCTCGGCGCGGGGGTCACGGCGGCCGCCGCAAGTCCCGACATCCGTTCGGCGGCCCAGCAGGCGTTCCAGGTCGTGACCGGGGCCATCGTGTCCGGCAGCACGGGGTTCGCGCCGCACGACCACGGCGCTTCCGGGCAGCCGGCCGAGCCGTCGCGCGGGGCGTCGTCGTCTCCGCACCCTGGCGCCAGCAACCATCCCGGGCCGAGCGATCACCCGGGCAACGGTGCCACGAACGCGGCAACGCCTCACCCGGGCGAAACCCACGGAGCGGCCTCCGACCATCCCACACCGACGCCCAGCGCGGGCTCCGGCAAGGACCACAAGCCCTGACGCCTGGCCGCGCCCAGAGAAAAAGCCCCGCACCTGGCGAGAGGTAGCGGGGCTTTCGTACACCCCCCGGGACTTGAACCCGGAACCCACTGATTAAGAGTCAGTTGCTCTGCCAATTGAGCTAGAGGTGCGCGTTCCGCGATGAAGCGGACCGAATGGACACGATATCACCCCGTCGCCCTAGGGTGGAAACCATGGCAGATCCCGTGCGCCTCGAGGCCGGCGAGCTCGCTCCGGACTTCACCCTGAGCGACCAGAACGGCCGCCGGGTGACGCTGTCGGCTCTGCGCGGTCGCAAGGTCATCCTCTACTTCTACGGCGAGGCAGGGACACCGGCCTGCACCGCACAGGCCTGCGATTTCGAAGAGAGCCTGGGCACCCTCGAGACGGCCGGCTACTCGGTGGTCGGCATCTCGCGCGACGAGCTGCCCGCCATCCAGAAGATGGTTGCCGACAAGGGGCTGACCTTTCCGTTGCTCAGCGACCCCACGCGCGCCGTGCATGACCTCTATGGCACCTACGGAGAGAAGAAGCTGTACGGACGGGTCGTGCACGGCGTCATCCGGGCGACCTTCGTCCTCGACGAGCAGGGGCGCATCACCCTGCCGCTCTACAACATCAAGGCGACCGGCCACGTGGCCATGCTGCGCAAGAAGTTGGGGCTCGCCGCGTAACTCCCGTCCGTACCCGCAGGTGAAGCCCGGTTGCACCGCCTCCACCTCCCCGGTGCATCGAGGTGCGGCGCGTTCGACTGCACGCGCTCTGCAAGCTGCGTGGCATCCTGCGTCATTCGACGGGGACGCCACTCGACACGCAGCTGATGGAGCCTGGAGCAGCCGGCCCAGCTTCTCCCCACGCCGACCCGCGCCCGCCCTCGCTCAGCCCTCGGTCAGCCTCCGCCGCCGGTGCGCCGCATCCTGGCAAGCAAGGCCGGGCCGGTGCGATCCAGGATGCGGCCGCCGAGACGCACCCCGATGACCAGCGACCCGGCACCCCAGAGGACACCGACCGCGAGAGTCACCCAGCCGAGCGCCGCCGAGTGGACGACCAGCGCCACGATCCCGAGCGCGAGCTCCGGCACGGCGAGCGCGAGGGTGACCCCGGTGACCGCGTACGAAGCCGCGATCGACGTCATGCCCGAGCCGGCCTGGGCCGTGAACGGGTTGCGACCGGCTCGAGCGACCGGCACGACGATGGATGCCGATGAGACCGAGACCGTGGCCAGTCCCGAGAGCAGCACCCCGAGTGACAGACCGAAGACCGCCGGCAGGTCGCTCAAGCCCCCGACCACGCCGAGCGACACCAGCGACACGATCACCAACGCGGGAAGCGCGAACACGAGCATGGCCGCGGCCCGTCCGATCCGGTCGTCGACGCCGCGAACGCCCGACGAGAGGTGCAGCGCGAATGCGGTGCCGTCGTAGGAGATCACGGCGAACAGGGTCAGCGGCAGCAGGCCGGCGACGATCGGCGGGCCGAGGTAGGCCAGCCAGTTCGCGTGCACGAGTGTGCCGAGCAGGATCAGCAGGGCAGGCATCAGCGGCACCAGCACGAGTTGCCGCGCGAAGCGGGCATCGCGCGCCCAGTAGATCAGCGAGCGCGCCCCGATCGCACCGGCCGGATTCGCCGGCACCGCGCCGAGCACCCCGAGCCGTCCGGCCGCCACCTGACGGCGTCCCGCCCCTCCTCCGCGGTACCGGAAGGTCGCCAGCAGGCTCGCCCGCCAGATCACCAGCATCAGCGCGAGAGTGACGAGTGCGATCGCCAGCGATCCGAGTGCCGCCGCCGGATGCCCGGCCACCAGCTGTCCGGGAACGCTCCAGATCGCGCCGAACGGCGTGAAGCCGAGCACCTCGGCGGTGGCCGGGAACGGCGCATCCGACCGGAGTCCGAGAACGACCGCCAGCGCGACCGGGCCGAGCAGCACGATCAGGCCGACCACGGCCACCGCCAGCCGATCCCGTCGGCGCCGGCCGGCGACCAGGTTCGCGCTGAGCGACGCGGTCATCCGCGATCCGACGATGCAGGTCAGCGTCGCCACGACCCCGCACCCGACGGCCGCCCAGGCCGGGCCGGGAGTCGCGCGCCAGGTGAGTGCCGTCGCGATCGAGACGAGGAGGGTGGCGATGCCCGGGATCCAGGTGGCACCCACCAGCGTCATGGCGAGCATCAGCCTCGTCACCGAGAGCGGGAACGCCGACAGCTTGAGCGGGTCGAGCGTCGGCTCGATCCCGGTGGCGATGAGCGGGATGAGGAACCAGCCGAGCGTCACGGCGACGCCGCCGATCACCACCGTCGCCTGCTGAACCGGCAGCGGATAGTCGCGCAGCGCCGTCAGCCCGGCCAGGGCGATGAGCAGGATGACGACGGTCTGCAGCCCGCCGAAGATCACCGCCAGCAGCTGGAGCGTGTTGCGGCGCAGCGTGTTGGCGAGCACGCGGAACCGCAGGCTCAGGAGCGCCGCAACCACTCGGGCCCTTCGCTGAAGCGCCGTCCGCCGACGAGCTCGAGGAAGCGCTCCTCGAGCGTGGCGGAGCCGCGCACCTCGTCGACCGTTCCCGCCACGAGCACCCGGCCGCGCGCGACGATCGCGACGTGATCGCACATGCGTTGCACGAGGTCCATCGAATGACTCGACACCACCACGGTGCCGCCCGAGCGCACGAAGCCCTCCAGGATGTCGCGGATGTTGGCCGCCGACACCGGATCGACCGACTCGAACGGCTCGTCGAGCACCACCACGCGGGGCGAGTGGATGAGCGCGCAGGCCAGCGCGACCTTCTTCGTCATGCCCGCCGAGTAATCGCCCACCAGGGTGCCCGCGCTGCCCTCGAGGTCGAGCAGTTGCAGCAGGTCGCGGGTGCGCTCGGCGATCACCGCGCGGTCGAGGCTGAACAGCATCCCGGTGTAGGTGATCAGTTGCTCGCCGGTGAGCCGGTCGAACAGGTCGACCCCGTCGGCCAGGTTGCCGATCATGCGCTTGGCGGCGAGCGGATCGCGCCAGACATCGAGGCCGTGCACCAGCGCGGTGCCGGCGTCGGGCCGCAACAGGCCGGTCGCCATGGAGAGCAGCGTGGTCTTGCCCGCGCCGTTCGGGCCGACCACGCCGTAGAACGAGCCGCCGGGCACGACGAGGTCGATGGCGTCAACCGCCGTGGTCGCGCCGAAGCTCTTGGTGAGACCGCGGATGTCGAGGGCGGGGGGAACGGCCGCGGCCGCGGTCACGGGGCGTCCCGCCGGCCCGAGGTCAGCGCGACGACGGGCTTCGCGAACAGCAGCAGGAGCACCACCGCGGCCAGCACGATCAGCGGCCACCCCCAGGCCGGCTGGGCGAACTGTCCCTGCAGCGCCCCGACGCCGACGGCGACCTGCAGCACCTGCCAGACGATCGCGGCGGCGCGGATCCAGCCCTGGCCGCGCAGCGTTCCGACGACGATCGCGCCCAGCCAGGCCGCCGCGACGACGCCGATCACGGTGAGCGCGATCCCGCCGCCGATGCTGGCGCCGCGGGCGGTCAGGGTCTCGATCAGGAGCACGATCGCGACGGCGCCGACGCCCGCGAATTCGGCCGCCAGAAGCACGATCAACAGCCACAGCAGGGCGGGACGGCGGGCGATGCTCACAGAGTTATCCCATTCGTAACTATTGATTAGCCGTAACAAGTATGAAACTCTTGAACCGGTTGATGTGACGCCTACAGGGTCGTAGGTGAGTCCCGAAATCCGTTCCCCCCACTTTTCGACGACTCTTCGACCGCGCTCGGAATCGAAAACACCCGGATTCCCTGACTGCGTCAACAGCAACGATGAAGGAGTACCACCATGGATTGGCGTGACAAAGCCGCCTGTCTCACCGCCGACCCCGAACTGTTCTTCCCGGTCGGCAACACCGGCCCCGCCGTCGACCAGATCGACAAGGCCAAGTCGGTGTGCGCCCGGTGCTCCGTGACCGAGATGTGCCTGCAGTACGCGCTCGAGACCAACCAGGATTCCGGCGTCTGGGGCGGCCTCAGCGAAGACGAGCGTCGCGCGCTCAAGCGTCGCGCTGCCCGTGCCCGTCGCGCCAGCTGACCTCACGAGTTCTTCTTCGTCACCCAGCGCAGCGGGATGTCGATGGTGACCTCTGTGCCCTCGCCCTCCAGCGTGTGCCAGTCGATCGTCCCGCCGAGTTCACCCTGAATCAGGGTGCGCACGATCTGCGTGCCGAGGCCTGAACCGACCTTGCCCTCGGCCAGTCCGACGCCGTTGTCACGAACGCGGACCCGCAGCTGACCTTCTTTGCGCTTCGCCGAGATCTCGACCTCGCCGTCGGTTCGGCCGGCCAGGCCGTGCTCCACCGCATTGGTGACCAGCTCGGTCAGGGCGAGCGCGAGCGGAGTCGCGTATTCGCTCGGCAGCTCGCCGAAGGTGCCGGTCTTGGTCGGGTGCACCGTCGTGGTGTGCCCGGAGGCCACCTCGGTGATCAGCATCAGCACCCGGTCGAACACGTCGTCGAAGTCCACGTTCTGGTCGAGGCCCTCGCTCAGAGTGTCGTGCACCACGGCGATGGCGGTGACGCGGCGCATGGCCTGGTTCAGGGCATCCCGTGCCGACTCGTTGTGCGTGCGCCTGCCCTGGATGCGCAGCAGCGACGCCACGGTCTGCAGGTTGTTCTTGACCCGGTGATGGATCTCGCGGATCGTCGCGTCTTTGGTGATGAGCTCCTGCTCCTGGTGGCGCACCTCGGTGGTGTCGCGCACCAGCACGATCGCTCCGACCCGCTCGCCGCGGTGACGGATCGGGATGGTGCGCAGCGTGACCGTGACGCCCTTCGCCTCGATGTCGGTGCGCCACGGCGCCCGCCCGGTGACGACCAGAGGCAGGGACTCGTCGACGATCAGCTTGCCGCTCAGCAGGGCCGTGGTGACTTCGGCCAGTGACTCCCCCTCGAGTTCGCCGACGAAGCCCATGCGGGTGAAGGCCGAGAGCCCGTTCGGGCTGGCGAAGGTGACGACACCGTCGACATCCAGCCGGATCAGACCATCCGAGGCGCGCGGGGCGCCGCGCCGGGGTCCGCTCGGTGCCGCCAGATCAGGGAAGTCGCCGGACGCGATCATGGCGAACAGGTCATTGGCGCACTGATTGAAGGTGAGCTCCTGGCGGCTCGGCGTGCGCGCCTCACTCAGGTTGCTGTGGCGCGTGATCACGGCGATCGGATGCTCGGTGGTGGCCGCGCCGCTCGCGCTGAGCCGGCGCACCACCGGCACCGCCCGCACGCGCGTCGGGGTCTCTTCGTACCAATCCGGCGCCGCCGTGTCGACGATCTGCCCGGTCTCGAAGGCCTGGGTGACCTGCTGCCGCCACTCGGGCTTGATCTCCTGTCCGACGAAGTCGCGGTAGAACAGAGTGGCCGCCGAGCTCGGACGCGAGTGCGCGACCGCGATGAAGCTGTCGGATGCCGTGGGCACCCAGAGCACGATGTCGGCGAACGCCAGGTCGGCCAGCAGCTGCCCGTCGGCGACCAGCAGGTGCAACCACTCGACGTCGGCCGCCGCCGTGTCGGGATCGGTGGTCCGGCCCTGGGCCGCCATCAGATCCGAGAGCGTCGACACCTGCCTAGGCTACGGCGTGGGGACCAGTCCGAGCTTCACGAGGCTGTCTGCGGACGCCGTGACGGCATCCGGCACCGAGATCGGAGTCCACCCCAGCACCCTCGTCGCCTTGTCGTGGCTGGCGCCCTTCGCCTGGCCGAGCTGCGGAACGAGCTCGCGCACCCGCGGGATGAACACCGCCAATACGCGCACCATCCCCGCCGAGATGGTGCGGGTCGGCAGCTTGGCCGCGGCCGGCCCGAGATGATCGCGCAGCAGCTTCGCCAGCTCGGCGAAGGTCATCGGCGGGCCGGCCACCGCCAGGAAGCGCTCGCCGGCCGCCGCCGGGTGGGTCATCGCGAGCAGGTGGAGCGACGCGACATCCCGCACATCGACGATCGACGTCGAGATCGGCGGGATGACCGGCACACCTCCGGTGAGCATCAGCCGCATCAACTCGACCGAGGTCGACAGATCGGTGCCCCAGGCCGGGCCGAAGACACCGACCGGGTTCACCACCGAGAGCTCGAGGCCGTTGCCCTCGCGGGCGATGAAGTCCCAGGCCGCCCGCTCGGCCAGCGTCTTCGACTTGACGTAGGGCGTGATGCCCGGCGTGCTCGGGTCGGTCCAGTCGCTCTCGTCGTAGTCGCCGTCGTGGGTCTTCGGGCTGTAGCCGACCGCCGCGAAGCTCGAAGTGAGCACGACCCGCCGGACCCCGGCATCCCGGGATGCCCGCAGGGCTCGCAGCGCGCCCTCGCGGGCCGGCGCGATCAGCTCGTTCTCGTCCTTGGGCTGCGTCACCGGGAACGGCGACGCCACATGAAGCACGTAGGTGCAGTCGGCAACCGCCTCGGGCCAGCCCTCGTC
>Ga0207695_10011145_pt1 | contig 10909 bp, 10 predicted proteins | sample KBSC54metaG_FD_184354 | JGI IMG/M metagenome (GOLD analysis project Ga0207695, IMG submission 184354) | Corn rhizosphere microbial communities from Kellogg Biological Station, Michigan, USA - KBS C5-4 metaG (SPAdes) (version 2) | ecosystem: Host-associated > Plants > Roots > Rhizosphere > Soil... | reverse complement strand
CGGTGATCGGCTCGATACCGACATCCTGGGCGCGAATCGGGCCGGGATGCGCTCGGCCCTGGTGATGACCGGGATCGACCGCGCGAAGCAGGTGCTCGCCGCGCCCGAGGAGTCGCGGCCCAGTTACCTCCTGGGCGACCTGCGCGAGTTGTTCGAGCCCTACCCGACCGCCGAGACGGTGACCGAGAAGAGGGGCGGCGACCTGCTGGTGCGGGTCGCGAACGCGGTGGTCCGCGTCCACGGTGCCCGCGTCTCGATCGATCGCGCGGGAGACCGCTCGATCGACCTGCTGCGGGCGGGCGCGGCGGCCATCTGGGGAACCGGGTCTCCGATCTACGCACTGGACGTCGATCCCGGCCTCTATTCTGAATCGTGATGGATGAGGCGGCGATGGACGAGGTGGCGGACGAGGCGGCCGGCGAGGCGGCGACTGGGGAGGACGAGCCGGGCGCTCTGCTCTCGCGGCTTCGCGTGATCGAGGATCAGCCGCTCGAGATGCGCGCAGAATCCCTCGCCCAGGTGCATGACGAGTTGCGCGCACAGCTCGAAGCGGGGGACGCGGCGCGATCGCATGCCTGACGAGGCATCCGACGTCGGTTCTGGTGTCGCCTCGCCGCCCGAGGAGGGCTCGGCGCGCCTCGACGCCGAACTGGTCCGGCGCGGTCTGGCTCGTTCACGCGCCCTCGCGGTCGAGGCGGTGGCCGGCGGACGGGTGACGGTCGACGGCAAGCAGGCGCTGAAGGCGTCGCTGCGGGTCTCGCCGGATGCCGAGCTCGGCCTGATCGGCGACGACGGCTATGTCAGCCGCTCGGCTCACAAGCTCGCCGCAGCGCTCGACGCCTTCGCCGTTGTCGTGGAGGGCCGGCTCGCCCTCGACGTCGGCGCCTCGACGGGCGGATTCACCCAGGTCCTGCTCGAACGCGGCGCTCGACAGGTGATCGCGCTCGACGTCGGCCATGGCCAGCTCGCCGCCCTAGTGCGTGAGGATCCGCGCGTGGTGAACGTCGAGGGCGTCAATGCCCGGTCGCTCACAGCGCGGGAGCTCGCCGAGCGGTCCGGCGTCCCCGACCGGCCCGACCTGGTGGTCGCGGACGTCTCGTTCATCTCGCTCGCCACGATCCTGCCCGCACTGGTCGACACGGCCGGTCTCGACGCCGACTACGTGCTGCTGATCAAGCCGCAGTTCGAGGTCGGCCGGCAGGGCATCCGCGAGGGGCTGGTGCGCGACCGGGCCCGGCGGCACGATGCGGCGTCGGCGGTGCTCTGGGCGGCTTGGGACCTGGGTCTGCCCACCGCGGGACTCATCTCCTCCCCATTGCTGGGAACCAGCGGCAATCAGGAGTACCTGGCTTGGCTGAGCCGCTCCGTCGGAGCCAATCCGACAGAATGGTCGGGGGCGGTCGCCGCTCTGCTCTGAACGCCACGCAACTGCACCGCATCGACGGCTCGACGGAAGGATCTGCGCATGACCACTGCGCCAGCGCCCGACGCCCGTCACCTGCTGGTCGTCGCGCATACCGGCCGCGACGAGTCGCTGCAGGCCGGTGTGCAGGTGTGCCGTCAGCTGATCGCCGCGGGACTCGTGCCCGTCGTCTCGGACGACGAGCGAGCCGGCCTGCTCGCCGCGGCGCCCGATCTCGAGCCGCTCCACCTGCTCGGGGTGGACGTTGCGACAGCCGAGCTCGAACTGGTCATCGTGCTGGGCGGCGATGGCACCATCCTGCGTGCCGCCGAGCTGGCACGTGGCTCTCACGCGCCTCTGCTCGGGGTGAACCTCGGCCACGTCGGCTTTCTCGCCGAAGCCGAACGAGACGACCTGGCCGCGGCGGTCTCGCGCGCGTTGGACCGCAACTACGTGGTCGAAGAGCGCATGACCCTCTCGGTGCGGGTGAAGCACCAGGGCGAGGTCATCTGGGAGAGCTGGGCGCTCAATGACGCTTCGGTCGAGAAGGCCAGCCGGGAGCGCTCCATCGAGGTCGCCATCGAGGTCGACGGCCGTCCGCTGTCGACCTTCGGATGCGATGGCGTCGTCATGTCCACTCCCACCGGGTCGACGGCCTACTCCTTCTCGGCGGGAGGCCCGATCGTGTGGCCGACCGTCGAGGCCCTGCTCATGGTCCCGCTCTCGGCGCACGCGCTGTTCGCCCGCCCGCTGGTCGTCGGCCCCGAGTCGCCGCTCGCGGTCGAGCTGCTCGAGCGATCGGTGGGCACCGGTGTGGTCTGGTGCGACGGGCGACGCACCTTCGACCTGCCGGCCGGGGCCCGGGTGGTCGTGCGCCGCTCGCAGGATCCAGTTCGGCTGGCGCGCCTGAGCATGAGCCCGTTCACCGATCGGCTGGTCAACAAGTTCGCGCTGCCGGTCGCCGGTTGGCGCGGTCCGGGAGTCGATCGATCGTGATCGAAGAGATCTTCATTCGCGATCTCGGCGTGATCGGTGAGGCGCGCCTGCCGCTCGGGCCGGGATTCACCGTTCTGACCGGCGAGACCGGAGCGGGCAAGACCATGGTCGTGACGGCGCTCGGCCTCGTGCTCGGCGAGCGGGCCGACGCGGGCGCGGTGCGACTCGGCGCGGCGCAGGCCGTCGTCGAGGGGCACTGGGAGGTCCAGGCATCCGGCGCGGTCGCCGACCGGGTGCGCGACGCCGGAGGAGACCTGGATGCCGCTCCGAACGGCCGAGCCCAGCTCATCCTGAGCCGGTCGGTGTCGAGTGAGGGCCGCAGCCGGGCGACCGTCGGCGGACGCGCGGCGCCGGTCGGCGTGCTCGCCGAGATCGGCGAGCAACTGGTGGTGGTGCACGGTCAGTCCGAGCAGATCCGGTTGCGCTCGGCGACCGCGCAGCGCGAAGCGCTCGACCGCTTCGCCGGGGCGGACTTCGCGGCGGTGCTCGGCGACTACCAAGAGATCTTCCGACGCTGGCAGACCCGGCAGGGTGAGCTCGATGTGCTGATCGCCGAACGCGACCGGCGAGCTCGCGAGGCCGAGGAGCTGCGGCTCGCCATGGACGAGATCGAGGCGGCAGCGCCGCAGCGCGGCGAAGATGAGGAGCTGGCCGAGCGCGCCGAGCGCCTGACCAACCTCGAAGACCTGCGCCTGGCCGCGGTCGAGGCGCAGGAGGCGGTATCCGCCCAGTTCGTGGACGATGCCGGCGACGCCCTGTCGCGCGTGGATGGCGCGCGGCGGTCGCTCGACCGGGTGGCGAGCCACGACCCGGCCCTGGCGCCCATCGTCGAGGCGCTGGCCAACGCATCCTTCGCGCTGAGCGAGATCTCCGGCCAGCTCGCGAGCTACCTGAGCTCGCTCGACGCCGATGGCGGTCGCGAGTTGGAGACCATCCAAGAGCGGCGGTCGGCGCTCAATCTGCTCGCCCGGCGTTACGGGCCCACCCTCGACCAGGTGATCGACTATCTCGAATCGGGCAGCAGCCGCCTGGTCGAGCTCGACAGCGACGCCGACCGCATCCTGGAACTCGGTTCCGAGGTCGAGTCGGATCGGCGCCGGGTCGACGAGCTCGCCGATCAACTGAGCGCCTTGCGGAGGGCGGCGGCCGAGCGGCTGGGCGCCGAGGTCACGGCCGAACTCGGGGCACTCGCGATGCCCGACGCCCGGCTCGCCATCGAGGTGACCGAGCGCGATCTGGGGCTCACCGGGCGGGATCAGGTGGCGATCCTGCTGCAGCCGCACGCGGGCAGCGAGCCGCGGCCGATCGCCCGCGGCGCGTCGGGCGGAGAGCTGTCGCGCGTCATGCTGGCGATCGAGGTGGTCCTGGCGGCGACCGATCCGGTGCCGACCTTCGTCTTCGACGAAGTGGATGCCGGGGTCGGCGGTGCGAGCGCCACCGAGATCGGGCGGCGGCTGGCCCGCCTCTCGCAGACCTCGCAGGTCATCGTCGTGACGCATCTGGCCCAGGTCGCGGCCTTCTCGACGAATCACCTGGTGGTCGAGAAGGGCAGCGATGGCTCGGTGACGGCCAGCAACGTGCGGCTGGTGCACGGCGAGGAGCGCACCCTCGAGATGGCGCGCCTGCTGAGCGGATCGCCCGACTCGGAATCGGCGCTGGCGCACGCACGCGAACTACTCGACAACGCCCACCGGGTGGGATGACGCGATCATGGCCGAACTGGACGATCCGAGCGCAACGAACGAGTCTCCGCCACGCCCGCGGCTGTCCGCCTGGCAACTGGTCATCGGCCTGGGCATCGTGAGTCTGACCACCGACATGGTGTCCGATGGCTCGGCCTCGGTCGGCGGCGCGCTGCTCGGTCAACTCGGCGCGTCCGCCGTGCTGGTCGGCCTCATCACCGGTGCCGCGGGAGCGATCGCCCTGATCCTGCGATTGGTCACCGGCCCCTGGGTGGATCGCACCGGCAACTACTGGGGCTTCACCATGGCGGGATACGCCGTGACCGCCGTCAGCGTTCCCCTCCTGGCTCTGACTCCGGTGCTCGGAGCGGCAGCACTGGTGGTGGCCGCGGCGCTGATCCTGATCGAACGGACCGGTAAGGCCGTCCGCGCGCCGGCGAAGACCGTGCTGCTGGCCGACGCCGCCGGTGCGGTCGGTCGCGGCAAGGGATTCGGGGTCCACAAGCTCCTGGATCAGATCGGGGCGTTCTCGGGCCCGCTGATCGTCGCGGCCGTCGCCGCGCTGACCGGAGTGCTGTGGCCCGCCTTCCTGGTGCTCATCGTCCCGGCGGCGGTGGCCATCGTGCTCCTGGCCGTGCTGCGCAGGCGGGTTCCCGACACCACGATCTACGCGCCGGCAGCCGAGCGCGCCGCGGTGCGGCCGGAACGGGCCGCCGTTCGCGGTCCGGCGCGGCTGCTGGCCGGTCTCGCCGCCATCGAGCCGGCGACCCGCGGCACGTTCCTGCTCTTCGGCGCCTTCGCCGCGCTCACCACCTTCGGGCTGATCAGCTTCGGTCTGATCTCGTTCCACCTCGATCGCGCGGGACTGGTGCCGTTGCCGGCGATCCCGCTGGTCTATGCGGCCGGGATGGCGGCGGCTGCGATCGCGGCGGTCGTCGTCGGATGGGCCTACGACCGGTCGGCATCCGCGGTGCTCTTCGTCGTGCCGGTCCTGACGGCGTTCGTTCCCTCGCTCGCCCTCGGGAGCGGTGTGGTCCTGGTGTTCGTCGGGGTGGTGCTGTGGGGCGGAGCCACCGGCATCCAGGACTCGACGATCAAGGCGCTGGTCGCCGATCTCATCCCCTCGGCGCAACGCGGAACGGCATACGGCTGGTTCGCTGTGTTCCAGGGGGCGGCGTCGTTCGCCGGTGCCGCGGTAGCCGGCGCGCTGTACGGCAACCTGGTGCTGCTGTCGGTCCTGGTCGTCGTCGCGCAGCTGGCTGCGATCGTCGTGCTGGTCATCGTGAGGCGCCGAGTCCGGCGAGCGACCGCGGCCAGTGCGGTCGACGGCGCCGCAGCAGCATCGACCGAGTGAGCGTGTCCCAGCGTCCGGTCGTCGTCGTGAGATATGCTGAAACCCCGTGGTGGTCAATCCTGCGGCAGTCGTAACCAAGCACATCTTCGTCACCGGGGGCGTCGTCTCGTCCCTCGGAAAAGGCCTCACGGCCGCGAGCTTGGGCAACCTTCTCACCGCGCGCGGGCTGCGCGTGGTGATGCAGAAGCTCGACCCCTACCTCAACGTCGACCCGGGAACGATGAACCCGTTCCAGCACGGCGAGGTGTTCGTCACCGATGACGGCGCCGAGACCGACCTCGACATCGGCCACTACGAGCGGTTTCTCGACATCAATCTCGACCAGGCCGCCAACGTCACGACCGGACAGATCTATTCGCGGGTGATCCAGCGCGAGCGCCGGGGCGAGTACCTGGGCGACACCGTGCAGGTGATCCCGCACATCACCGACGAGATCAAGCGCCGGATGCGGCTGCAGGCGCAGCCTCCGGCCGACGGCTCGCCCGTTCCCGACGTGATCATCACCGAGATCGGGGGCACGGTCGGCGACATCGAGAGCCAGCCGTTCATCGAATCCGCTCGCCAGGTGCGGCACGAGCTCGGGCGCCACAACGTGTTCTTCGTGCACGTCTCGCTGGTTCCCTACATGGGCGCGTCGGGCGAGCAGAAGACCAAGCCCACCCAGCATTCGGTCGCCGCCCTGCGCTCCATCGGCATCCAGCCGGATGCTCTCGTGCTGCGCAGCGATCGCCCGGTCAGCGACTCCAACAAGCGCAAGATCGCGCTGATGTGCGACGTCGACGAGCGCGCCGTCGTGAACGCGGTGGACGTCGCGAGCATCTACGACATCCCGGGGATGCTCAATGAGCAGGGCCTGGATGCCTACATCATCGAGCAGCTCGGCCTCGGGCACGCGCACGACGTCGAGTGGGACGGCTGGCACCAGTTGCTGACCGCCGTGCACGAACCGAAGCACGAGGTCACCATCGCCCTGGTCGGCAAATACATCGACCTGCCCGACGCGTACCTGTCGGTCACCGAGGCGCTGAAAGCCGGTGGATTCGCGGCCGAGACCAAGGTCAAGATCCGCTGGGTGCCGTCGGACGAGTGCGAGACACCGGAGGGCGCGGCGAAGCAGCTCGCCGACGTCGACGGCATCTGCGTGCCGGGCGGATTCGGCGTGCGCGGCATCGAGGGCAAGCTCGGCGCGCTGCGCTTCGCGCGCGAGAACCGCATCCCGGCGCTGGGCCTGTGCCTCGGGCTGCAGTGCATGGTGATCGAGTACTCGCGGGATGTCGCCGGGCTGGCCGGTGCGTCGAGCTCGGAGTTCGACCCCGACACCGAGTTCCCGGTCATCGCGACGATGGCCGAGCAGGTCGACATCATCGATCACGGCGACCTCGGTGGCACGATGCGGCTCGGGCTGTACGAGGCCGAACTGACGCCGGGGTCCATCGTGAGCGAGTTGTATGGGGCGACCTCGGCATCCGAGCGCCACCGTCATCGCTACGAGGTGAACAACCACTACCGCGACCGCATCGCCGAGGCCGGCATGGTGTTCTCGGGGGTCTCGCCCGACCGCTCGCTGGTCGAGTACGTCGAGCTGCCGCGCGAGGTGCACCCGTTCTACGTGGGGACCCAGGCGCATCCCGAGCTGCGATCGCGGCCGAACCGGGCGCATCCGCTGTTCCGCGGACTGATCGCAGCGGCGCTCGAGCGCAACCGCGCCTCGCGCCTGTTCGAGGTGGCCGAGCCCGGCCCGCTGCCCGAGTCGACGGACGACGACGGCGCCCCGGTGCACGCGCCGCGGCTCGAGCCCGAGGCAGCGGGCGTCGCCGAGCCCGCCGAGGTGTGAGCGTGCCCACCACTGACAACGCCGCCGCCGACGATCTGCAGATCCTCACCCACGGGCCGATCAGCGATCTGCGCGATCCGGCGCCGGTCACGGCGAGCGAGCGCGTGTTCGACGGTCGCGTCTGGGACGTGCGTCGCGACGAGTTCACCTTCGCCGGCCACACCATCGCGCGCGAATACGTCGACCATCCCGGCGCGGTCGCCGTGCTGGCCATCGACGACCAGGATCGGGTGCTGCTGATCAACCAGTACCGGCATCCGGTCGGACTCAAGGATTGGGAGCTCCCGGCCGGGCTGCTCGATGTCGAGGGCGAGGCCCCGCTCGCCGCCGCTCGCCGCGAACTCGCCGAAGAGACCGACCTGGTGGCCGAGCACTGGTCGGAGCTGATCACCTTCCACACTTCGCCGGGCGGCAGCAACGAGACGCTGCGGGTCTTCGAGGCGCGCGGACTGCTCTCGAACGAACCCTTCGCCCGCAGCGAGGAGGAGGCCGAGATCGTGAAGCGCTGGATCCCGCTCGACGAGGCGGTCGATGCGGTGCTCGAGGGCCGGCTGAGCAACGCGATCCTGATCATCGCCGTGCTGGCGGCCCATGCCCGCCGGGACTGAGGCGCTGCGACCGCAGCTCGAGCGCTACCTGCGCCACGTGGGGATCGAGCGGGGGCGTTCGGCGAACACGGTGGCCGCGTACCGGCGGGACCTCGAGGGGTTTCTGACGTTCCTGGAAGAGCACGGAGCCGCCAGCTCAGATGGACCCAGCGCAGACGGCCCGACGGCGGATGACCTGTCGACGGCCGCGGTGACCGGGTTCGCCCGCGGGCTGCGGGAGCGGCCGCATCCGCTCGCCGCCTCGTCGGTCGCGCGGGCGCTGTCATCGGTGCGCGGGTTCACCCGCTTCCTGGTCGACGAGAGTGTGCTCGAGGCGGATCCGGCGGTCGAGGTCAGCCCGCCGAAGCTGCCCATGCGCCTCCCCAAGGCGCTCACGGTGGAGCAGGTCGAGCAACTGCTCGCCTCGACCGACGGCGACGAGCTCGATCGGGTGCGCGACAAGGCCCTGCTCGAGCTGCTGTACGCGACGGGCGCGCGCGTCTCGGAGGCGGTGAGCCTCAATGTCGACGACCTGATCGGCGACGAGGGCACCAGCGACGTCGTGCGGCTATTCGGCAAGGGCAACAAGCAGCGCATCGTGCCGGTCGGCAGCTACGCGCGCCGCGCGCTGGATGCCTACCTGGTGCGGGTGCGTCCGGTGCTGTCCGCGCGCGGCCGGGCGACCCCCGCGCTCTTTCTCGGGATGCGCGGAGCCCGGCTGTCGCGGCAGAGCGCGTGGCTCGTGATCCGGGCCGCGGGCGAGCGGGCCGGACTGCAGCTGGAGCTCTCGCCGCACAGCATGCGGCACTCCTTCGCGACGCACCTGCTGCAGGGCGGAGCCGACGTGCGGGTCGTGCAGGAACTGCTCGGTCACGCCAGCGTCGCGACCACGCAGATCTACACGCGGGTGACCGCGGATGCGCTGCGCGACGTGTATGTCACGGCGCATCCCCGAGCGCGCTAGTTCTTGGTGGTCGAGTAGCGCGAAGCGCGTATCGAGACCGGCGTCAGGTCACCCGCGAGGTCACCCGAGATCTCGATACCGCCGTCGGCCCACTCGATCACCACGGGCACTTAACCTTCAACCTTCACTCGAAGCGCGCCGCCCGGGGCTCCGAAATGGCCGCCGTAGACTCGACGCATGACGGCGCAGCGCGAGGATGTCACCGAGCTGCCGGGGATGGAGACTCCGGTTCTCGGCCCGACCGGACGCCCCCTGACCGACTTCCCGGTGCCGCCCAAGATCAAGTCGCACGGCCCGGCGCGCATCATCGCCCTCTGCAATCAGAAGGGCGGCGTCGGCAAGACGACGACGGCCATCAACCTCGGGGCGTCGTTCGCCGAGTACGGCCGCCGCACCCTGGTGGTCGACTTCGACCCGCAGGGCGCGCTGAGCGCCGGCCTAGGAGTTCCGACCCACGACGCGGTCACGGTCTACGACCTGCTGCTGGGCACGGTGAAAGACGTGTCGAGCGCGATCGTGCCGACCGCGACCGAGAACCTCGACGTCATCCCGGCCAATATCGACCTGTCTGCAGCCGAAGTGCACCTGGTGAACGAGGTGGCGCGCGAGCAGATCCTGGCGCGCGTGCTGCGCCAGGTCGCCGACCGGTACGACGTCATCCTGATCGACTGCCAGCCCTCGCTCGGGCTGCTGACGGTCAACGCGCTCACCGCGGCGCACGGCGTGCTCATCCCGCTGGAGTGCGAGTACTTCGCCCTGCGCGGCGTCGCCCTGCTGGTCGAGACGGTCGACAAGGTGCGCGACCGGCTGAATCCGGCGATCAAGCTCGACGGCATCCTGGCCACCATGTACGACCCGCGCACCCTGCACTCCCGCGAGGTGCTCGAACGCGTGGTCGAGGCCTTCGGCGACAGCGTGCTCGAGACCGTGATCGGGCGCACCGTGAAGTTCCCGGATGCCTCGGTGGCGGGGGCGCCGCTGAACACCTTCGCCCCCGAGCACGCGGCCGCCGAGGCCTATCGGCAGGTGGCGCGAGAGCTGATCTCCCGTGGCGCCGTCGCCTAGCGTGGCGGGCGGGCTCGAGGTAGCGAACGCTGATCCGGCCGCCGAGCCCGTTTTCTCGCTGTCGCTGAGCAACTTCAACGGCCCGTTCGACCTGCTGCTCTCGCTGATCGCCAAGCACGAGCTCGACATCACCGAGGTCTCGCTGAGCAAGGTCACCGACGAGTTCATCTCGTACCTGCACGCCCTCGACTCGGAGCACGAGCTCGATCAGGCCAGCGAATTCCTGGTGGTGGCCGCCACCCTGCTCGACCTGAAGGTGGCCGGTCTGCTGCCCCAAGGCGAACTGGTGGATGCCGAAGACGTCGCCCTGCTCGAAGCGCGCGACCTGCTCTTCGCCAGACTGCTGCAGTACCGGGCGTTCAAAGAGGCCGCCGCCTGGTTCGCCGCTGGGCTCGAAGCGGAGTCCACCCGGCACGTGCGCTCGGTGCGGCTCGAGGAGAAGTACCGGCAGCAGACGCCGGAGCTGGTCTGGACCCTCAGCCTCGACGACTTCGCGGCGCTCGCGGCGCTGGCCTTCGCGCCCCGAGAGATCCCGATGGTCGGGCTGGACCATCTGCACGCGCCCCTGGTCAGCATCCGGGAGCAGGCCGCTCATGTCGTGGCCATGCTGCGGCAGGGCGGGCCGCTGAGCTTCCGGCAGTTGATCGCCGGCGCGGATGCCAAGGGCGTCGTGATCGCACGCTTTCTGGCCGTGCTCGAGCTGTACCGGCACGCGGCCATCTCGTTCGAGCAGCTCGAGCCGCTGGGGGAACTGACGCTGCGCTGGACGGCGCAGCACTGGAACGAAGAGCAACTGGCGACCCTGGGGGCCGACTATGACAGTTGACATCGTCGCCGAAGATGACGGCGCTCGACCGGCTCTGGAGCCTCAGGACATCGAGCGAAGCCTCGAAGCCATCCTCGTGGTCGCCGATGAGCCTCAGTCGCTCGTGTCTCTGGCCACCGCGTTGAACGCACCGGTGCCCGCGGTGCGGCAGAGCATCGAGCGGCTGGTGGCCGACTACGACGGGCTGAGCGGGGGCCCG
>Ga0207695_10011144_pt1 | contig 10909 bp, 11 predicted proteins | sample KBSC54metaG_FD_184354 | JGI IMG/M metagenome (GOLD analysis project Ga0207695, IMG submission 184354) | Corn rhizosphere microbial communities from Kellogg Biological Station, Michigan, USA - KBS C5-4 metaG (SPAdes) (version 2) | ecosystem: Host-associated > Plants > Roots > Rhizosphere > Soil... | reverse complement strand
AACCCGGAAATGGGGTTTCGGTCGGTGTGAATGCCAAGGCGAATATCTACAACAATATCATGGTGGATAATTATCACGGGCTCGAGATCTTCAAGGATGCGGATACATCGGCTGCCGACACACATTATGGAAATAACCTTTTCTATGCTTCGCAGGATACATACCAGGATACTACCGGGGGTGGTAATCTCCAGATCAGCATCCGGGGCAATTTCTATCCGAATGATGGGTACGGCAAGCCTCAATCCACCGATGTGATCTCTACCCAGGTTGGGGACAAGGACCCCTTATTCAAGAGCTTTGACGGGAAGGTGGCTACGCACAATGGAGCGTCAACCAGTAATGACTATCACCTGCAGACAGGCTCGCCTGCGCTTGGCAAGGGTAATCCTACATATAACAACGACATCGGAGCCTATACTTCGGATGGCAAAGGAAATAAGCATTAAAAACAAATTTTCTACAGGATTGGCCTATAGATTTGAATAAAAATATGAAAATGAGCTTTAGACCTATTGGCATAGCGCTGCTTATAATGGCATTTTGGTCCCCGGTGCGTGCCCAGGAATATACGTTCGAAAAGAAGATACCTGTACCCGGTGATGGCGGGTATGACTATATGGCTATTGACGAGGTCAATAATCATTTGTTCGTATCGCATGGTACGGCCTTCAATGTGATCGATCTGGCTACGGAACAGCCTGTCGGGGTCATCGACGGAATGAAGGGGGTGCACGGGGTTGCGATCGTAAATGAAGTGAACAAGGGGTTTATCAGCGATGGGAGGGCGGATGCGGTAATTGTTTTCGATCTTACAAGCTTCAAGACGATAAAGACGATACCGTTGAGCAGCAAGGACCCTGATGGTATTATCTATGATCCATTTTCGAAAAAGGTATTTGTATTCAATGGGGATGGCAAGAGCACGATCGCCATCAATACGCAAACGCTGGAAGAGGAGAAAAAGATCGATCTGGGAGGAGGGCCTGAGTTTGCCGTCTCCAATGGCAAGGGATTGATCTATAATAATATCGAGGATATGAATGTCATAAAGGTCATCGATACGAAGACCTTTACCGTAATAGCGACCTATCCGCTGGCGCCCTGTGGCGGACCAACGGGACTGGCCCTGGATGCGGAGAATCAGCGTCTTTTTACGGGATGCCGTACGAACAAGGGGCTTAGCGTGGTGAATGCCGGTACGGGTAAGGTAATAACGACCCTGCCGATAGGCGCCGGTGTGGATGCGGTCATTTATGATGCAGCACATAAGTTGATCTTCGTGTCCAATGGAGATGCGACGGCCACCATCATCCAGCAGCAGTCTGCCGATGAGTATAAGGTCATTCAAACCCTTACTACTACACAACGTGCCAAGACGATGGCGTTTGATAAGAAGACCCGAAAGATCTATTTCAGCGCCCCGCAATTTGAGCCAGGGACGCGCAAGATCATTCCCGGTACATTTGCTGTATGGGTATATAAGCCTGCATAAAAGAGTTACATGAGAGGTTACGAAAAGCCGGCCCCAGGGCCGGCTTTTTTGTATCTTTAAGGAAGATGAATGATTACTCCTCCATAGACGCTGATATTCATGCTTTGTACAGCTCCGACTTCTACCGGGTGGTGGATTTTCGCTGCCGGTGTACAAGTTGCAGAGAATCCAAGCCGGAGTACGGGGACAGCTTTTGTATCAGTTTTGTAAGGAAGGGGAATTTTATCTTTAATGTTTTCCGCCGTCACCTGGACTCCTATACCGGGTGTGTGCTGGTAAGCAAGCCGGAGTATGAGCGGACCATTACCCATACGCATGCTGTGCCGGATGAGTGTACGATCTTCGAATTTCGCAAGGATTTTTATGGTCAACTGCGGGAGCGGTACCGGGGAACCGATTTTTTACGGGACAATGACTGGCATTCCGCATTGGTGCGTACGGATGCGAGGATGGAGTACCTTCATTATGCAGTGATGCAGCTGATGTTGGGCCGGGAGAGGAGCAAACTGCAGATAGATCAGATGGTGATGCAGATCATTGAAGCTGTTCTGGGTACCATTACGGAGTATAAGCCGGATGCCCGGATCAACGGGAGGCTCAAGCAGCAGCATCTTACGACGATGGAAAGCGCGAAGGAATATATTACCGCCAATTTTACCCGGGACCTGTCGCTGATGGAAATTGCGAACTATTGTTGTGTAAGCCCTTTTCATTTCAGCAGGTTATTCAAGATCTTTACGGATAGCACACCGCATCAATTCCTGCTGTCCATACGTTTGCATCATGCGGCCATGCTGTTGCGCAGCACTGTAAATCCCATAGCGGATATAGCCTATCAGTCCGGATTCAATGGCATAGAACATTTTACGGCCGCATTTGGAAAGAAATATAAATGCCCACCTGCACGCTGGCGTTCGGAAATTGCACCTGCCGGCTGAAAATAGCAAGATTTCATAACTCTTCGTCCTGTCCGGCGGATAGATTTGCTCTATAAAAAATATGAATATGAAAGAGCAATTATCAGCAACATTAGAAAGATCAAAAGGGTACACAATGCAAGTGGCTGCCGTGATGCCGGAAGCAGGTTACACTTTCCGGCCAGCGGGGACGGGTTGGAATTTTGGCGAGCTGTTACAGCATATCGCGTATGGTATTGAATGGTGGAAGGACAATTACGTAAGGGGGGAAAAGACCGATTGGGCGCCGCCGGTGGCGAAGAGTGATAAGGCTGCGGTGCAAAAGGCGCTGTTACAGGCTTATGGAGCTTTGGCCGATACTATGGGAGGGATCCCGCTGACGGATGAGGTTGTAGCGGGACTGCATGCTACGCTGGATCATATTACACACCATAGAGGGCAGGCCGTGCTTTACCTGCGGTGTAACGGTGTCGAGCCTCCCGAGTATACCTATTAAGGGCGGGCAAGCGGGCAATAAAACGTATAATTAGCCGTTGATGCCAAAACTCCTATTATGCGTATGAAATTTTTACTGTCCGCAACATGCTTTCTCTTATTATTTGCAAGCGCCTGTAAAAAGGATTCGGGCGAGAAAAGCGCCCTGGACGGAAACTGGAATTTTACTTCCACCAGCGCGACCACCAGCAGCACCGTGGTAGTGGATGATGGTGGTGGTGTCATCGAAAAGACGGTGACTACTTCCAACTATACCTCGACAGACAATAAGGGGACAGTTGCTATCGGTGGCGGGGTCATGACAGTGAAAGGGTTATCTTATACCGTGGATGTAGATGCGAGCTATATATATTATGTAAATAATGTCGAACAGGATTCGGGAACGCAGCCTTTATCCTATTCATTACCTGCCACTAATTCTGTCGCCAATTTTAAGCTGGTGGGTGCGGACAGCATCTATTTTCCTTCCGGAGGTTTTTCTTCGATGGGGACGAGTGGCGCCTCGGGGGGTAAATATTCGCTCAGCGGCAATACCCTGACCATGATAATGAAGCTCGACACGAGCTTTGTAGATAACAGCGCAGGGTTCCCTCAGCAAAAACATGATGTGGCAACACAGACGACCATCCTTACCAGGCAATAGACAACTATTTATTAAAAAGACGAACCGGCCACTGTCAGGCCGGTTTTTTTTGTGAAAAATTTTCCCTACCTATTTGTTCGTACGAAAAATTTCCTACCTTAGTGTCATGAAGAAGGAAAATGAACGGAACAAGCGGCCGGAGCCGACCCGGAGCGAACTGGAAATTCTCCAGGTGTTGTGGAAGCATGGTCCCTCCACTGTACGGCAGGTCAACGACACATTGAACGGGCAGAAGAGGGCTGTACAATACACGTCTACGCTGAAGCTGATGCAGATAATGGTGGAAAAGGATATCCTAAAAAGGGATGAAAGCGCGATGAAACATGTGTATAGCGCTGCGGTGGAGGAAAAGACCTTTAAAGGGTTCCTGCTCGAGCGTTTTGTGGATTCCCTTTATGACGGATCGGCAAGCAACCTGATGATGCAATTGTTGGGGAACAAAAAACCTTCGAAGGAAGAGCTGGTTCAGATCAGGAAGCTGCTGGATCAGCTGGATAAGGAACAGAAATAAAACTTTACTATATGCGGGCATCTTTTTTACTTTCCCTGTTCCGGGAAGATATTGTCAGGGCCCTGTTCTGGACCCTTGTGCATTCCCTCTGGCAGGGGCTGGTATTGGCTATTCTCACGGGGCTGGTCATTTTATTTACCCGAAGGTCTGCGCCTGCATGGCGATATAATATTCTCTTTTTTCTTTTGTGTCTTTTTATAGCGGGAGCGGGAGTTACTTTTTTCCTGGAGTTGAGGACGCCGGTGACCTCTTCTGCTGGTGCGTCCGGGAGCGGGGCTGTCCTTTATTCTGGGGCGCCTGCAGATATGCCGGTGGCAGTCGCATTGTATGCGGGTAGCGGGCAGTCATGGGGCGAGCGGTTGACGGTGTTTTTCAACCAGCAGGCAAATATCATTGTGGCCATCTGGTTTATTATTCTGGCAATTCGGTTGATGAAGCTGCTGACCGATCTATGGACCGTGCAACGTCTCCGTTATTACGGAACAAGCGTTCCCTCTGCATACTGGATTGGGCGGGTGACGGAGCTGGCGCAAAAGATCGGGATAAAGAGGGCGGTGAGAATACTGGAATCTTCCGTTGTAAAAGCCCCCATGATGGCAGGGGTTTTGAAGCCTGTGATCCTTATCCCTATGGGGTTGCTGGCGCAGCTGCCTCCGCAGGAGATGGAAGCCATTTTACTGCATGAGCTGGCGCATATCCGGAGGAGAGATTATCTGACCAATCTTCTCCAGTGTTTTGCGGAGGTGCTTTTCTTTTTTAACCCGGCCGTAATATGGATATCGTCGCTGATACGAGAGGAAAGAGAGAATTGCTGTGATGACATCGCGGTAGGGGAGATGCATAGTAAAAAAGATCTTATCAACGCGCTGGTATCGTTTCAGGAATACAGGCACTCCAATTATACACTTGCATTTGCCGGCGGCAACAATCATAGGAAGGATCATTTGCTGCGGCGTGTGAAGAGGATCGTTCATCGGGATGACAAGACCCTGGATGTCCGGGAAAAGTTCTTTTTACTGGTCTGTCTCTTTATCACGGCGGGGCTTACGGTGGCATATAGCCGTCAAACGCCGGCGCCTGTGAAGCCGGCGAAAGTGGAAATGATATGGCAGGCGCCATCGGTGGAAGATGCGCCAGCTACGGCTCAGGTGAAGCCGGAGAAGCCCCTGAATAAACCAGTGAAGATAATGGCGGCTGTGGCGGATACATCAAAGAAACCTGTGTCCGGCGGCAAAGATACCCTGACGGAAAGGGAGCGGGAATGGGAGCGTGTATTGGATCGGCAGCGGGCGGAGCTGGAGGTGCAGCAGCGGCGGTTGAATGAGGAACGCGCGAAACTGGCCGATCGGCAAAAGGAATTGGAAATGGAACAGGCAAGATTGAACATGAAATATCTACAGGCCCAATTGGATACGCTACCCCTTTTGCATGAAAAGGAGCTCGATAATTTGCGATTGGCGGAGGCACAGGCCAGGCTGGATCTGCTGAACCATCAGGATGTGGAATTGCTGGCGAGGAACCAGCTGCTTTTGAGGAAACAAGAACTTAGGTTGGAAGATTTGGGCCGTCTGCAATTGCAAAATCAGTTGGAATTGCAGAATAAGGCTAATGGGAACCAGTTGCAATTGCTGCGTTCGACGGAATTGACAAGGAGGTCCCGGGAGTCGAGGGACGAGATCATCAAGCCTATTTTACGAATGCTGATGGAAAAAGAGCTTGTTACTCAATTGGATGATATATCTTTTTCCCTGGATAATAAGGAGCTTATCGTAAATGGCAAGAAGCAGGCCAGGGAGGTATTCGAGCCTTTCAGGAATGAGTTCCTTCACAGTTCCGAGGATTATATAAAATATTCCAAACATGAGGGGTCGGAGTCCACGAGTATCAATAGGCATAAAGACTGATCCTGCCCTGGACCAATAAATACTTTCCACGGCCCCGCACCAATAAATACTTGCCACTGCCGTGGCAAGTATTTATGACCATGTTGCAATCGGTTGTATTTTTTCCTTAAATTGGCATCGTAATCAACTTACGAACGCTATGCCAACCCGTCGACAATTTCTTCAGCAGGGCTCCCTCGCAGCGGGCGGGGCTCTTTTGCTTTCCTCCTTTGACAGCAAGACATTTTCATCCCTAAGGCGTATGTCAGCCGCCGACCATATCAATATAGGAGCCATCGGCATCAATGGGATGGGGTGGGCCGACCTTTCGGCTGCTTTAAAGCTGCCGGGTGTCAATGTGGTAGCCCTTTGCGATGTAGACAGGAATGTCCTTGACCGGAGGATGAAGGACCTTTCGAAGATGAATGTGGATACCAGCAAGGTAAAGACCTATTCCGACTACCGGAAGCTGCTGGAACAGAAGGATATCGATGCGGTGATCATCGGCACTCCCGATCATTGGCATGCATTGATCATGATCGAGGCATGTCAGGCCGGAAAGGATGTCTATGTGGAGAAGCCGGTGGGTAACTCCATTGGCGAGTGCAGGGCCATGATGGCTGCTCAGCAGCGATATAGTCGTGTGGTCCAGGCAGGGCAGTGGCAGCGGAGTCAGCAGCATTTTAAAGACGCGGTGGATTATGTACAGTCCGGTGTCCTGGGTAATATACGTACGGTCAAGGTCTGGTGTTACCAGGGCTGGATGAAGCCCGGGCCGGTGGTGCCGGATTCCAATCCTCCGGAAGGGGTGGATTTTAAGATGTGGCTGGGGCCTGCGCCTACCCGCAGCTTCAATGCCAGCAGGTTCCATTTCAACTTCCGCTGGTTCTGGGATTATGCGGGGGGGCTTATGACCGACTGGGGTGTGCATTTGCTGGACTACGGGTTATTGGGAATGAAGGCCGGGGTTCCCAGGACCATTGCCGCCCTGGGCGGAAATTTTGCTTATCCCGATCTCTATGAGGAGACGCCGGATACCCTGACGACGCTGTACCAGTTTGACGGGTTCAACCTTGTCTGGGACCATGCGATGGGTATCGACAATGGCTCTTATGGCCGTGACCATGGCATTGCCTATATCGGCAATAACGGCACGCTGGTGCTTAGCAGGGGGGGCTGGGAGGTCATCGAGGAAAAGCAGTCCAGGAACAAGGTGAGCAAGCCTTTTGAAAAGCCGTCGGACAATGGTCTGGACAAGCATATGGCTAATTTTATAGACGTGGTACGCAGCCGGAAAATGGAGGATCTGCGGTGCAGCATACAGGCCGGCTCTCATGTCGCGACCGTGGCGCAGATGGGTAATATCAGCTTCCGCAGCGGACAGCGGCTGGTGTGGGATGAAAAGGCCGGAAAATTCGACGAGGATAAGATCAACCAGCAGTATCTGGTCAAAGAATATCATAATGGGTACAAGCTACCCATGGTGTGATACTGGGGCCGGGGCCAGGCAGTCGTGGGAAGTCCTTAATTTCGTGTTAAATCCCCCCTTTAAGGGGGTGTTTACGACAAAAACTCAAGGTTTCAACAGAATTTATCCTGATTTTTGCCGTTGTAATCATTCACGACTAAAACAAGCCCCCTCATGATAAAATTGGCCACTGTGTTGACGCTATCGGTAAGCGTCTGCCTCTCAGCCAGATCACAAGATTCTCTCTCCCTAAACAAGGAGGAAAGTGGCAATCTTATAAAAGAGATAAGCGTTACTCCTGCATCTGCGGGAGTACATGATACGGTACCATTTCGTCATCATCTTGACTGGAGCATTCCAGACTATCAGAAGCCTTTTCCTGTAAAGTCGTTCATCCTCCCTGCCGCCATGGTGGCTTATGGGTTTACTGCCATTCATGTCAACGGGCTGCAAAACGTTAATTCCAAGATCAAGGAAGAAGTATGGACGGAAGATCCGCATCATCCGATGCATGCGGATAATTATCTGATGTTCGTGCCTGCCCTGGCGGTATATGGATTGAATGCCGCTGGTATTCATGGGGCGCATAATTTCAAGGACAGGACGATACTCCTGCTGATGTCCCAGCTCTTTGCCAATGGAGCCGTATTTTCTTTAAAGAGCAGCACACATGTATTGCGTCCGGATGGTTCGGCGTATAACTCATTCCCATCGGGGCATACGGCTGAGGCATTTGCCAACGCGGAGTTCCTGCGTATGGAATATAAGGATGTCAGCCCCTGGTATGGAGTAGCCGGCTATGCGGTGGCAACGACCACCGGCCTGCTCCGCATGTATAACAACAAGCATTGGTTCAATGATGTGGTGGCTGGCGCCGGTATTGGCATTGCGAGCACCCGCCTGGCGTATTGGTTGTATCCGAAGATCCAGCACGCATTTGGCGGTAGCAGATCATCCACGGGGACGGTGCTGATGCCTTCCTATTCGAATGGTTCTTTTGGGCTGTCTTTTGCCAAAATCTTTTAGAGAGTGCCTGACCGCCGGCGGCCGGAGCGAGGCGCCGTGATTATTTCCTGCCCATAGCGTATTGAATGCCGCCCAGGAGCAATCCGAGATAGGCGGGATCCGAATAGGATTCGTCTGTATGGCCCAGCTCTATATAAAAGGATCTGCCTCCTTCGTATTCGTGGTACCAGGCCATGGGATGATTGTCGCCATTCTCTCCACCTGTATATGATTTTTCGTCAATCTTCAACAGCACATGGATATTGGGGTTGAGGTATTTGAAATTATACCATTCATCCCAGCGTGACCATGTTTCGGGCAGGCCCTTGGTGGCGGGATTATCCTTGTCCACGACGATGATATTGGCCTGTTGCTGTTTTGGGTGGGACTTGAAATATCCTCCTACCAGATCGCCATACCATTGCCAATCGTATTCACAGTCGGTAGCTGCGTGTATCCCCAGGAACCCTCCGCCATGGTGGATGTATTTCTGTAGAGCATTTTCCTCGTCGGGACCGAATACCTTACCGGTGGGGCTAAGAAAAATGAGTGCGGAATATTTCTTCAATATTTTGTAACGAAACTTTGTTGAGTCCTCTGTGACGTCAACGTCGAAGCCATTCTCTTCCCCCAGCTTTTTTATTGCGACCGTCCCTGCAGCTATGCTGGCGTGGTGGTAGCCATTGGTCTTGCAAAAGATGAGCACTTTGGGTCGCGTGAATATCTCCGGCCAGGAGCGGGTTGTTGCGCTGGTGAGAAGCAGGCTGGTCATTACAAAAGCCAGGACAGCCATAAATCGGAAAAAGGAAGGTCTGCTCATATGGAGGTTACTTATTAAAGTTGTTTTATTTTGATGTTGCGGTACCATACCTCGTTGCCGTGATCCTGCAGGCAGATCCTGCCTTTCCAGAATGTACCAAAAGCGGGCCATTGTTTGAACTTGCTGCCTGCTACCATTTTCTTCCATTCCTCATTCCACCGGGTAGTGGATACCACATTGACCCCGTTGAGGAATAATTTCAGCGTACCGTCTTTGCTATATATCTCTACATCGTTCCATTCTCCGACGGGCCTGACCGACTCCTTACTGCAGGCGATGAGGTCATACAGATCGCCCGCGCGGTGTTTGTGTATCTTACCATCGGGGTGTCCGTCGTTGTCGAGAACCTGCATTTCGGGGCCTGTATAATAGGATTCCTTGTATTTGGCAGTATCTTCCTGTACGTAAAAAAGGATGCCGCTGTTGCCTTTAGGAGATATTTTCCATTCCAGCTTGAGGTCGAAATTGCCGTAGACCCCGTCGGTGGTGAGATCGCCCTGCCCTTTTTTTGCCTTGTCCAGATGGAGGGCGCCGTCTTTTACTTCCCATTGAGGGTCGACATGGGATTTGCCAAATGTGTGCCATCCTTTGGTAGTCTTTCCGTCGAAAAGGATTTTCCATCCGCTGTCGGCATTTTTGCTAAGTCCGGCCCTGGAAAGAGGCGTGGCTGCCAGCAGGAAAAGGGCAGGCAAGGTGAAGAAGATATACTTCATGTGTAGTAAGGTTGCTTATTTCTTCAATGTCATGATGTACTTCACGATCGTTGTCGCGTCATCCTTGGAGAGGGCTGCATGAGGGGTCATAGGAACCGTGCCCCATACACCCTGGCCGCCGGAGATGATCTTATTTACCAGCCTGTCGATGGTGGTGTCTGCTGCGGGAGCGTATTTAGCAGCCACTTCGTCGTAGGCGGGTCCGATGGAAGCGCCGCTGGCGGCCTTGTTCAGACGATGGCAAGTGGTACAGTCGCTGCCGCCGATGAGCTCCAGGGCTTTGTTGCCGGCCGTGTTATCGGTAGCGGCCGTAGAAGCGGATGTGTTACCGGAATCCTTTTTTTCAGCTGGTTTGGAGCTGTCAGAGCCTCCGCATGCTGCAGCGAGCAGGCTGCAAGATAAAATAAAGACTAGTCCTTTCTTCATATTCACAATTTTTAAATGAGGGCCAATGTCCGGATGGCCGGACGATTTTTGAGGCCCCAAGTTCCGAAATAATCTATTGCAACCCTAGTACGGAGCGATTAAATTTTTCGTCGCTGCCGGTGCCGGCAAAGTCGTCGAAAGCTTTCTCCGTGACACGGATGATATGGTCCTTTATAAAGATGGATCCTTCTTTGGCCCCGTCTTCCGGATGTTTGAGCGCGCATTCCCACTCCAGCACCGCCCAGCCTTTGTAATCATAGGCTGTGAGCTTGCTGAAAATGGACTTAAAGTTGACCTGGCCGTCACCAAGCGAGCGGAAGCGGCCGGCGCGTTCCACCCAGCCCTGGTAGCCTCCGTAGACGCCTTGTTTGCCAGTGGGATTGAACTCGGCGTCCTTGACATGGAACATACGAATACGTTCGTGATAGTTGTCGATGTATTCCAGGTAATTCAGGCATTGCAGCACGAAGTGGGAGGGGTCGTACAGCAGACAGGCCCTGGGGTGGTTATTGGTATGTTCGAGGAACATTTCG
>Ga0207695_10011140_pt1 | contig 10911 bp, 8 predicted proteins | sample KBSC54metaG_FD_184354 | JGI IMG/M metagenome (GOLD analysis project Ga0207695, IMG submission 184354) | Corn rhizosphere microbial communities from Kellogg Biological Station, Michigan, USA - KBS C5-4 metaG (SPAdes) (version 2) | ecosystem: Host-associated > Plants > Roots > Rhizosphere > Soil... | reverse complement strand
TACGCAAGCCGATCGAGGCGATGGCCGGCGACGTGCGCGCGGCCTACGACAAGGCGCAGGCCGCGACGCCGGGACTGAAGCCGGTGGTGCCGGTCGGCGACGCGTGGATCCGCGCGATGCATGCCGGCATCGCGGACGCGAACCCGTACGACGGCATCGCGCCCGGCAAGCTCGACCTGTGGACGTACGACCACTACCACGCGAGCACCTACGGCTACTACCTGGAGGCGCTGGTCGTGTTCGGCAGCGTCACCGGGCGCGACCCGCGCTCGCTCGGCGACGGCGAGTGCTCGGGCTACGAGCTGGGCCTGTCGCGCGAGCAGGTGGCCGCGCTGGAGCAGGTGGCGTTCGACCAGCTGGCGGCGGCGAACGCGGTCAAGCCCGCGCCGTCGCCGGCCACGCCCCGTACGGCAGGTCATCCGGCGCGCTGCGCGACGGCGCGCTGACCCGCATCAGGCGCGCGCGGCCGCCCGCCCGAGCGCGCGCTCGACCAGCCGCGTCACCAGCTGCGGCAACGCGACGCCCGAGGCCTCGAACATGCGCGGGAACAGGCTGATCGACGTGAAGCCGGGCAGGGTGTTGACCTCGTTGATGAACGGCTGGCCGCGGTCGTCGATGAAGAAGTCGATGCGCGCGAGGTCGCGGCAGCCCAGCACGCGGAACGCCTGCACGGCGAGCGCGCGCAGCCGCGCGGCGGTCGCCTCGTCGAGACGGGCCGGCACGTCCAGGCGCGCACCGTCCGCGGCGAGGTACTTGGCCTCGTAGTCGTAGAACGCGAACGCCGGCGCGATCGCGATCTCGCCCGCCACCGACGCGATCGGGCCGTCCTCGGAGTCGATCACGCCGCACTCCAGCTCGCGGCCCTCGATGCGCCGTTCGACCAGCACCTTGTCGCCGTGCGCCAGCGCGCCGTGCAACGCGGCCTGCAGCGACGCCGCGTCGTCGGCAGGCGCGGTGCCGATCGACGACCCCAGCGAGGAGGGCTTGACGAACAGCCGCGGGCCCAGCGTGTCGCTCAGTGCCGTCCAGCCCGGCAGCGCCTCGCCGCGGCGGTGCACGCGGTACGGCACCACGGGCAGCCCCGCCTGCAGCAGCAGCCGCTTGGTGAACTCCTTGTCCATCGTGAGCGCACCGGCCAGCACGCCGGCGCCGACGTACGGGACGCCGCAGGCCTCGAGCAGCCCCTGCACGACGCCGTCCTCGCCGAACGGGCCGTGCAGCGCGGGGAACACGACGTCCAGGCGCGGCAGGTCGTTGCCGCCCTCCGCCGTCGCGCACGGCATCAGCTGCCCGGTGCCGCCGGGCGCCAGCGTGACGGCGCCGGCGCGCTCGTCGACGGCCTCCGGGAACGCCGCGCGGCCGAGCGGCATGCAGCGCCAGGTGCCCGCGCGATCGATGCCGACGGGCACCACCCGGAAGCCCGCGGCGCGCAGCGCGGCGCAGACCGTGGCGGCAGAGCGGATCGAGACCTCGTGCTCGGCGGATCGTCCGCCGAACAGCAGGCCCACGGTGACGGCCGCGGGGGCGGCGGATTCGGTCGCGAGTTCGAGCGACAGCTGGTGCGTGTTCAAGGGGCGTCCTCTCGTTTCGGCCGCCCGCGGTGGGCGCGCCGTTCGAGAGGACGATAGCCGCGCCGCTCGCGCGCGGCGCGGTGACTTCGCTCACGGGGGCGTGAAGCTTTCTTCCCGGGGCGGATCCTGCGACGGCGCTTCGCCCTGCGCCGGATGACGGTCACTCTTGCGGTGCGGCTGGCTCCGGCCAAGGTCGCCTGCGCGCAGACGCACGCGGCGCGTGTTCGCGGCGGTGTCAGGCGCCACGTCCATCGCGCGCGGCGGTCAGCTGCATTGCATCTGCACCCAGGCGTCGGCGAAGTTTCCCGCGCGCGCCTTGCGTTCCTCGACCCAGAAATACAGCGTGCCGCAGTCGCCCCACATCACGTCGAGCGAGTCGTCGGTGTCGATCTGCAGCAGCAGGCGCCAGTCGGCGGCGCCCGCCTTCAGCGACGCGGCGCGCGGGTCCTTGTAGCCTCTTGCGTCGCCGCAGTACAGGCCGTGCGTCACGAGCTGGCATGCCAGCTCCATGTCGTCGCCCTGCACCGGCGACGGAAAGCCGGACACCTGGTGCTTCGGCCGGCCCGCGAAGACCGCCTCCTGGGTCTCGAAATAGCGCTCCGCGTCGACGTCGGGCACGTCCACGCCGTCGAAGGCGCCGCGCTGCATCGACGGCAGGACCTCGATGCGCCGGCACGCGATCGCGCGCTGCGGCAGCGTCGTCTCCCCGTCGGCCGGCCCGGGTGGGGCGGCCAGGTCCGGGACGTGCAGCACGGCGAAGCTGCCGCGGTCTGCGGGATCGAAGCCCCAGCGGTCGCCGTCCATGTCGAAGAAGAACAGCAGTGCGCCGGTGGCCGGCAGCCAGTCCACGCGATGGGCGCGATGGAGCTCGGGCAGCGACAGGCGGGCGAGGAAGCCGAGCGGCGCGCCGTCGCGCCGCGGCCAGTCGACGCCGTCAGGCAGGCGCGGAACGCCGCCGAAATGCGACAGCGCGGCGCCGTCGTCGACGGTGAGCAGCTGCACCGCGGGACGGGCGAGCGTGGCGAAGTCGGGCATCGCACGCTGCGCCGGCCGGGCCGCGGACGGCCTCGCGGCAGTCGGTGCCGGCGTGGCGGACCGCCCGAAAAGTCGACTCCACAGACCCATGTTCGAGACGGCGCGGCGCCGGCGTGTTGCGACAGGAGTGCCAGCGTAGCACCCGGGCCTCAATCGTCCGGCCCCACGCGCGTCGCGTCCTCCACGCCGTCGCCGTATTTCTGCTGGATCCGGTCGCGGTACTGCTGCGGGCTCTGCGGCTTGACGAACAGCGTCGTCACCTCGGGGTGGGCGTCGCGGATGCGGCGCTCGATGTCGGCGATCATCTGCTCGATCTGCGGCGCGGTCAGCGCATCGTCGAACTCGAAGCTCATCGCCGCCATCACCTGGTCGGGCGCCAGGTGCAGCGTGAGCACGCCGTTCGCGCGCGAGTTGCCGCAGGCCGCGTTGGCGATGTCCAGCAGCGAGCGCACCAGCTCGCCGTCCGCGCGTTCGCCGATCAGCAGGCTCTTGCTCTCTCGCAACAGCAGCGTCGAGGTGCCCGCGAGCACCAGGCCGATCAGGATCGAGGCGACGCCGTCGGCCACTGGCAGGTCCAAGCGCGCCGCGAGCACGGTGCCGGCCGCGGCGATGGCGATGCCCGCCAGCGCGGCGCTGTCCTCGAAGACGACCATGAACAGCGGCGGATCCTTGCTCTTGAGGAACGCCTCGTACCAGCCGAGCTCGCCCTTGGCCTTGCTGAACTGGCGCACCGAGACCGCCCACGACCAGCCCTCGAACACGAACGCCGCGGCGAGCACGATCTCGCTGACCAGCGCGTTCTCGATCGGCTCGGGATGGCGCACGCGCTGCACGCCCTGCACGATGGACACGCCTGCGCCGAGCGCGAACACCAGCAGCGCGACGACGAAGCTCCAGAAGTACAGCTCGCGCCCGTAGCCGGCCGGGTGGTCGCGGTCGGGCGTGCGGCGCGCGCGATGCATGCCGTACAGCAGCAGCAGCTCGTTGCCGGTGTCCACGAACGAGTGGATCGCCTCGCTGAGCATCGCCGAGCTGCCGGTGACCGCGGCCGCCACGGCCTTGGTGACGGCCACGAGCAGATTGCCGGCCAGCGCCGCCCAGACGGCCGTGCGCGAGCCCGCGTCGCCGCCCGCGTCGCCGGCCATCAGCGGGCGAGCAGGCGGCGCGCCCGGGCGACGACGTTGTCGGCGCTGAAGCCGAACTCCTTCATCAGCACCTTGGCCGGTGCCGAGGCGCCGAAGTGGTCGATCCCGATCACGTCGCCGGCCTGTCCGACCCAACGCTCCCAGCCGAAGGTGGCGCCGGCCTCGACCGCCAGGCGGCGCGTGACGGGCGGCGGCAGCACCGCCTCGCGGTAGCTCGCGGGCTGCGCCTCGAACAGGTCCCAGCTGGGCATGGACACGCAGCGCACCTTGACGCCTTGCTGGCCGAGCGTCTCGGCGGCGGCCACGATCAGGCTCACTTCCGAACCGCTGGCGATCAGGATCAGGTCCGGCTCGTCGTGCTCCGCGCCGCCGATGACGTAGGCGCCCCTGGCCAGGCCCTCGGCGCCCGGATGCTTGCCGCGGTCCAGCGTGGGCACGTCCTGGCGCGTGAGCACGAGCAGCACGGGCCGATCCTTCGTCGTCAACGCGACCTTCCACGCGACGGCCGTCTCGTTGGCGTCCGCCGGCCGGATCACCGTGAGCCCCGGGATCGCGCGCAGGCTGGCAAGCTGCTCGACCGGCTGGTGGGTGGGGCCGTCCTCGCCGAGCGCGATCGAGTCGTGCGTGAACACGTGCAGCGCGTGCAGCTTCTGCAGCGCGGCCAGGCGGATCGCGGGACGCATGTAGTCGGAGAAGATCAGGAACGTCGAGCCGTAGGGGATGAAGCCACCATGCGCGGCCATGCCGTTGACGATCGCGGCCATCGCGTGCTCGCGCACGCCGAAGTGCACGTTGCGGCCGGCCCACGAGATGCCCGCCTTGTCGGCGCCCTCGATGGGCTTCGCGTCGGGCGCGGGCTTCGGCCCGAAGTCGCCCTGGTCGACCAGGTTGGTGTGGGTGGACGGGTCGAGGTCGGCCGAGCCGCCGACCAGTGCCGGCAGCTTCGGCGCGATCGCCGCGAGGATCTGCCTGCCCGCCACGCGCGTGGCCAGGCCCTTGGCGTCGGCGGGAAAGACGGGCATGTCGGCATCCCAGCCCTCGGGCAGGTCGCCGCGCAGGCGCGCCTGCAGCTGCGCATGCTGCGCGGGGAACGCCTTCGCGTACGCGGCCATGCGGGCGTTCCAGTCGGCCTCGGCCTTCTCGCCGGCGGCGTGCGCCTCGCCGAACTTGCGCGCCGCCTCCTCGGGCACGAAGAAGTCGGGCGCCTCGGGCCAGCCGAGCTTGTCCTTGGTGGCCTTGACGTTCTTGTCGCCGAGCGGCGAGCCGTGCGCCTTGAAGCTGTCCTGCAGCGGCGAGCCGTAGCCCAGGTGCGTGCGCACCAGGATCAGCGTCGGCCGCTTCGTGTCGGCCACGGCCTCGCGCAGGGCGCGGTCGATCGCGTCGACGTCGTTGCCGTCGGCCACCTTGATCGTCTGCCAGCCGTAGGCCTCGAAGCGCCGGGCCTTGTCCTCGGTGAACGTGATGTCCGAGCCGGCCGACAGCGTGACCTCGTTGTCGTCGTACAGGCAGACGAGCTTGCCCAGCTGCAGGTGCCCGGCGAGCGACGCGGCCTCCGACGCGACGCCTTCCATCAGGTCGCCGTCGCTCACGATCGCCCACGTGCGGTGGTCGACGACGGCGTGCCCGTCGCGGTTGTAGGTGCCGGCCAGCTGCGCCTCGGCGATGGCCAGGCCCACCGCGTTGGCGAGGCCCTGGCCCAGCGGGCCGGTGGTCACCTCGACGCCGGGCGTGTGGCCGCGCTCGGGATGCCCCGGCGTGCGGCTGCCCCACTGGCGGAACTGCTGGAGGTCGTCGATGGTCAGCCCATAGCCCGTCACGTTCAGCAGGCTGTACAGCAGCGCCGAGCCGTGGCCGGCCGACAGCACGAAACGGTCGCGGTCGGCCCACGCCGGGTTGGCGGGGTGGTGCTTCAGGAAGCGCGTCCACAGCACGTAGGCCATGGGCGCCGCGTCGAGCGGCAGCCCGGGGTGGCCGCTGTCGGCCTTCTGCACCATGTCCACCGACAGGAAGCGGAGCGTGGCGATGCATTGCTGGTCGAGCTGGTCGGGCATGGTGTTCCCTCAACGGAGGCGGGCCCGGCCGGGTATGGCCATTGCTCCGCCGGAATGCGAACCGGAGACTGGAGCGGCAAGAGGCTTGCCTGCGCCGGCGCGGCTTCAATCCTCGTTCAGCGAACCGGGCCCCCGATGACAAGCTCTCCTCACGACGTGGTCTTCCTGGTCGACGTCGACAACACCCTGCTGGACAACGACCGCATCGTCGCCGACCTGCGCGAGCACCTGGTGCAGGCGTTCGGCGCCGAGTGCGCGGACGGCTACTGGACGCGCTTCGAGCAGCTGCGCGCGCAGCTGGGCTACGCCGACTACCTCGGTGCGCTGCAGCTCTACCGGCAGGACGTCGAGCACCGCGGCGTGGCGGCGCACGCGCTGCTGCAGATGTCCAGCTTCCTGGTCGACTACCCGTTCCGCGAGCGCGTGTTCCCCGGCGCGTTCGACGCGCTGTCACAGCTTGGGCGCCTCGGGCCGACGGTGATCCTGTCCGACGGCGACGTCGTCTTCCAGCCGCGCAAGATCCAGCGCTCGGGGCTATGGCGTGCGGTCGACGGGCGGGTGCTGATCTACGTGCACAAGGAGACGATGCTCGACGAGGTGCGGCGCGCGTTTCCCGCGCGCCACTACGCGATCGTCGACGACAAGCCGCGCATCCTCGGTGCTTTCAAGGCGGCCTGGGGGGGGCGGCGTGACCACCGTCTTCCCGCGCCAGGGCCATTACGCGCTGGACGCGGCGGAGGTGGCGAAGTGGCCTGCGCCCGACGTCGCGGTCGACCACATCGGCGAGCTCGCACGCACGAATATTGCCGGTTGGATCCCCTCCAGGAGCCCACCATGAACGCCACGAAGCAACTGCACGACCTCGGCCAGAGCCTGTGGCTCGACAACATCAGCCGCGAGACGCTGCGCGACGGCACGCTCGCGAAGCTCATCGCCGAGTACTCGGTCACCGGCCTGACGTCCAACCCGACGATCTTCGAGAAGGCCATGAGCGAGGGCGATGCGTACGACGACGCCATCGCGAAGATGGCGCGCGACGGCCGCTCCACCGAGGACCTGTTCTTCGCTCTGGCGGTGGAGGACCTGCAGCAGGCCGCCGACCTGTTCCTGCCGGCGCACGAGGCCAGCGGCGGGGTGGACGGCTGGGCATCGCTGGAGGTGTCGCCGCTGCTGGTCAACGACACGCAGGGCACGATCCGTTCGGCCGCGAGCCTGTGGCGGCAGGCGGGCCGCCGCAACCTGTTCATCAAGATCCCCGGCACGCCCGAGGGCATCCCCGCGATCGAGGAGTCGATCTACGCGGGGGTCCCGATCAACGTCACGCTGCTGTTCTCGCGCGAGCAGTACCTGGCCGCGGCCGAGGCCTACATGAAGGGCATCGAGCGCCGGCTCAACGGCGGCAAGTCTCCGCTGGTCGAATCGGTGGCCTCGCTGTTCGTCAGCCGTTGGGACACCGGCGTGAAGGACACGGTGTCGCCCGAGTACCAGAACAAGCTGGGCATCGCGATCGCGATGCGCACGTACAAGGCCTACCGCGAGCTGCTCGATTCGCCGCGCTGGAAGAAGCTCGCCGCCGCCGGCGCGCATCCGCAGCGGCTGCTGTGGGCCAGCACCGGCACCAAGGATCCGAAGGCGCCGGAGACGCTGTACGTCGAGGCGCTGGCGGCGCCCGACACCATCGACACGATGCCGTCCAAGACGCTCGAGGCCTTCGCCCGGCGCGGCAGGGTCGGCGCGGCGATGCCCGCGGACGGCGGCCTGTGCGAGCAGGTGATCGAGGAGATCCGGCGCCAGGGCGTGGACATCGAGGCGCTGGCCGACAAGCTGCAGAAGGACGGCGGCGACGCGTTCGCGAAGTCGTGGAACTCGCTGATGGGCGGCCTCGAGGAGAAGGTGACCCGGCTCACCGCGACGACGCCCAGCTGATGGCCAACCCGCTCGTCATCGCGCCGTCGATCCTGTCCGCCGACTTCGGCCGGCTCGCCGACGAGGTGCGCGCCGTCGACGCCGCGGGCGCCGACTGGATCCACGTCGACGTGATGGACGGCCGCTTCGTGCCCAACATCACGTTCGGTCCGGTGGTGGTCGAGGCGGTGCGCCGCGCCACCACGAAGCCGCTCAACGTCCACCTGATGATGGTGGAGCCCGAGCGCATGCTGGAGGACTTCGTCAAGGCGGGCGCGGACCACCTGCTGGTGCAATGCGAGCCGGCCTCCACGATCCACCTGCACCGCGTGCTCTCGCGGATCCGGGATCTCGGCGCGAAGGCCGGCGTGGTCATCGATCCGGGCAGCCCGATCGCGTTCGTCGAGCACGTGCTGCACCTGTGCGACGTCGTGCTGGTGATGACTGTCAACCCCGGCTTCGGCGGCCAGAAGTTCCTGCCGGAGATGCTGCCCAAGATCACCGCGCTGCGCCGCCTGTGCGACACGCGCGGCCTGTCGCCCTACATCGAGGTCGACGGCGGCGCCAATGGCGACAACGCGTGGCAGGTGGTCGAAGCGGGCGCCGATGCGCTGGTCGCGGGTTCGGCCGTGTTCGGCTCGGACGACTATGCGCGCGCCATCGCCCGCCTGCGCGCGCATGCGCGTCCCGCGTGAGCACGCGCCCGCGTGCGAGGCCGGTCGCCTTCGTTGACGCGGGTCAAGGTCCGGCGTCGTCCTACACGAAACTGTCACGAAGCCGGCTTAAGATGCATCCATCGCAGGTACAGAACCGGCCGCACATTGGGCGGAACCACGGGAACCCGTCACCCGGTAGCTGCAAACCGTCTTCGTGACCCGTCACGTTGCCCGGAAGTCAAAAGCCCTCCCCGGAGGGCTTTTCCTTTTGGAATCGCGCATGTCGGCCGCGCCGATGCCCGAGGGGTCCGGCCTTCGCCTTCATCCGCGATGGACGCCGCAGCCTCGATCGGCGTCGCGCCGCGGACGAAGCAGACGCCAGGCCCCTCCAGCGTCGGCGCTCAGGCTCGCGGCCACGACCGCATCGCCGTGCGCACCGTTGCCACCAGGCTCTCGTGCGTGGCGCCGTCCTTGGCCTGCATCGACATGCCCTGGTAGATGGTGGCGTAGAAGTTGGCCAGGTCCTGGGCGTCGGTGTCGGGCGGCAGTTCGCCGTTGTCGATGCCGCCCTGGATGCGGCGGCCGACGCTGGCGATGGCTTCGGTGCGGCGCAGCAGCAGCGCGTCCTGCACGCGCTCGGCGGCGGCCGAGCAGTTGGTGGCGGCCATCACCACCATGCAGCCCTTGGGGTGGCAGGGCTGCGTGAGCTCGTTGGCGGCCTCCAGCAGCCAGCGCTCGATGGCGCCGCGGGCGGTCGGCTCCTCGTTCAGCGCGCGCGCGCCGGCGCTGCCGTAGCCGAGTGCGTAGCGCTCGATGGCTTCCAGGAACAGCTGTTCCTTGTCGCCGAAGGCGGTGTACAGGCTGGGCGGGGTGATGCCCATCGCGGCCGTCAGGTCGGAGATGGAGGCGGCCTCGTAGCCGCGCTCCCAGAACACGTGCATCGCGGACTCGAGCGCCGCGTCGCGGTCGAACGACAGCGGGCGGCCGCGCGGCTTGCGCGGGGCCTTGGCCGACTTGCATTCCGGGGCATCGACGACGGCGGCCAGGGCGGCATCGTCGCCATCCGTTGTCTCATTCGTCTTTTTCATAGCGGTCGCTAATAAAATCTGTTGACGTGCCCTTGTGGCTTGGCTACATTGTGCCATATGTCGTAGCGATCGCTACGAAAAACTTTCCCGATCCAGTCGCGAGAAGCCCGGCAACGCCGGGTTCAGCCGCTGCTTTCCCAAAAAGTTTTTGAGCACTCACTTCTTCGATTTGCATTGCCTTCAGGAGTTCCCATGAACCAGGTTCCGCTCCAAACCCGCCGCCGCCTCTGGGTCGCCGGCACCACCGTGACGGCGGTCGTCGCCGCCGTCGCCAGCGTCGTCATGCTGGAATCCGGCCCCGCCAAGGCCACCCCGTCGCCCGCCGCCCAGGCCATGCCGGTGTCCGTCGCCAAGGTCGAGCAGAGCGAGGTCGCGACCTGGAACGAGTTCTCGGGTCGCCTGGAGGCCGTCGAGCGCGTCGACATCCGTTCGCGCGTGGCCGGCACCGTCCAGGCCGTGCACTTCCGCGAGGGCGCGCTGGTCAAGGCCGGCGACCTGCTGCTGACGATCGACCCGGCGCCCTACCAGGCCGACGTCGACCGCGCGGAAGCCCAGGTGCTCGCCGCCCAGGCGCGCCTGGCCAACGCGAAGGCGAACTACGCTCGCTCCAAGCAACTGCTGGAAGACCACGCGATCTCGCAGCGCGAGTACGACGACGCGCTCAACGCACAGTCCGAGGCCGACGCCAACCAGCGCGCCGCGCAGGCGCAGGCGCAGTCCGCCAAGCTGAGCCTGGGCTACACCCAGGTGCGCGCGCCGGTGTCCGGCCGCGTCGGCAAGCTGGAGATCACCACCGGCAACCTCGTGGCCGCCGGCCCGGGCGCGCCGGTGCTGACCACGCTGGTCTCGGTCAGCCCGATCTACGCGAGCTTCGACGCCGACGAGCAGGTGGTCGCGCGTGCGCTGCGCGAACTGCCGGCCGGCGCGAGCGCCCGTGCGCAGATCGAGAAGATCCCGGTGCAGATGGGCACGGTCGCCGACACGGCCACGCCCATCGCCGGCCACCTGCAGCTGGTCGACAACCAAGTCGACGCCCGCAGCGGCACGGTGCGCGTGCGCGCCGTGTTCGACAACGCCGACGGCAGCCTGATGCCGGGCCAGTTCGCGCACCTGCGCATGGGCCAGGTCAAGGCCGATCCGGCCATGCTGATCAACGAGCGCGCGGTCGGCACCGACCAGAGCAAGAAGTTCGTGATGGTGGTCGGTGCCGACGACAAGGCGCAGTACCGCGAGGTCACGCTCGGCGCCAACGTCGACGGCCTGCGCATCGTCACCTCCGGGCTGAAGCCGGGCGAGCGCATCGTCGTCAACGGCCTGCAGCGCGTGCGCCCTGGCGCGCTGGTGGCGCCGCAGCTGGTGGCGATGCGCTCGACCGACGACGCCGCCGCGAAGCACTGATTCCCAGAACAGGCCCCAGAAGCCCTCCGCAGCCCGCGTCGCACCCCCGGCGCGCGGCCGCC
>Ga0207695_10011134_pt1 | contig 10916 bp, 7 predicted proteins | sample KBSC54metaG_FD_184354 | JGI IMG/M metagenome (GOLD analysis project Ga0207695, IMG submission 184354) | Corn rhizosphere microbial communities from Kellogg Biological Station, Michigan, USA - KBS C5-4 metaG (SPAdes) (version 2) | ecosystem: Host-associated > Plants > Roots > Rhizosphere > Soil... | reverse complement strand
CCGGTTTGATATCGAGCAGGTCGATCACCAGCAAGTCGCCCGGCTCGGCGCCTTCGACATGGAAAGGACCGGTCAGCGGATGGGCGCGCGTGAGGTCGACGTTCTTGACGTCGGCAACGTCGTCGGTGTCCTTGATCTGGGCGTCGAGGAAGTCCAGCGATTCAATCAGGATCGCTTCGCCCGGCTTGACCGACGACAGGAAAGGCAGGTCGGGATGCCAGCGGTTATGTCCGAGTTCAGGCTGCTCTGCCAGCGGTACGCCGGGCTTGATCTTGAAGTGTTGCATGCGACTCTCCTTCTCGTTTGGTTCATGTGGTTCGTGCGTGAAATAGGGTTTTCGTTGCTACTGTTCGTTACAGCTGTCCGTTACGGCTATTCGTTGGGAATACCCGGCACCGGACACTCCGGCGTGCCCGCGGTCTTGCGCGTGATCGCTTCGACCTTGGCGCGTGCCGCCTGCGGATCGTTGACCCAGGTCTTGTAGAAATCGAAAGGGCAATCCGCCACGCCGGCCGACGATTCGCCGGAGTTGATCTTGCCGGTGTAACCGCGATGCAGCAGCTTGAACAGATGGTTCTGCGACTGCCAGTTTCGGCGCGCATCGCGGATCGCGCTGACCGACAGTTCGGCGTACTGGATGCCCATCTCTTCGGTCTCGCATTCGCCCAAGGTGCGGCCATCGAAACCGACAATTGCCGAGTGGCCGAAGTACGAATACACGCCGTCAAACCCGGCCGCGTTGGCGACAGCGACGTAGACGTTGTTCATCCAGGCCATCGCTTTGGCGACCAGCACTTGCTGATCTTTGGCCGGGTACATGTAGCCCTGGCAACGCACGATCAGTTCGGCGCCCTTCATGGCGCAGTCGCGCCAGATTTCCGGATAGTTGCCGTCGTCGCAGATGATCAGGCTGATCTTCAATCCCTTGGGGCCGTCGCAGACGTAGGTCGTGTCGCCCGGATACCAGCCCTCGATCGGCGTCCACGGCATGATCTTGCGGTACTTCTGCACGATCTCGCCCTGGTTGTTGATCAGGATCAATGTGTTGTAGGGCGCCTTGTGCGGATGTTCTTCATGACGCTCGCCGGTCAGCGAGAACACGCCCCAGACATCTGCGATGCGGCAGGCTTCCGAGAACACGCGCGTCTCTTCGCCGGGGATGGTAGCGGCGGTGTCGTACATTTCCTTCTCGTCGTACATGATGCCGTGCGTCGAGTACTCGGGGAAAATAACAAGATCGAGGCCGGGTAAGCCCTGCTTCATGCCGACCAGCATGGCCGCGATCTTGTTGACGTTGTCCATCACTTCAGCACGGTTATGCAGGCGCGGCATCTTGTAATTGACGACCGCCACGCCTACCGCGTCTTTACTGCTCGATATGTCTCCATGCCTCATGACGATGCTCCTCCTTCAAAACGGTTTTAGAACAGACCCTTACACCGACAGATACTTGCTGATAGTCGGCGCATCAACGTTGTCACGCGTGTCTTCATAGACGAAGCGGCCCTTGTCGATAACCAGGAAACGGTCGGCGATCTCCAGCGTGAAGCTCAGCACCTGCTCCGACACGATGATGGTGAGCTCGCGGATCTTGCGGATTTCTTTCAGGCTGCGTGCGATGTCCTTGATGATGGACGGCTGGATGCCTTCGGTCGGCTCATCCAGCAGCAGCACGCGCGGATTGGTCGCCAGTGCGCGTGCAATCGCCAGTTGCTGTTGCTGTCCGCCCGACAGATTGCCGCCCTTGCGGCTGCGCATCTCGTACAGCACCGGGAACAGGGCATACAACTCGTCAGGCACCTTGCCGCGCGCATCGGCGGCGAGGCCGGTCTGGATGTTTTCCAGCACCGTCATGCCGGGAAAGATCATGCGTCCCTGCGGCACGTAAGCCACGCCGCGCGAGACGCGCTGATGGCTTTCCATGGCGCCGAGTTCGACGCCGTCGATCTTGATGCTGCCGTCGCGCAGCGGAAGGATGCCCATCAGCGTCTTGAACAGCGTGGTCTTTCCCATGCCGTTTCGACCCATGACGGCGACGATTTCTTCCTTCGCCACCGACAGGTTGATGTCGTGAATGACAGCGCTCTGGCCGTAGCCGGAGGCGAGGTGCGATACGTTAAACATGGCTGGCTCCGGGAATGAATTAGTGGCCTAAATAGACGTCGATTACCTTCGGGTCAGACTGCACCTTGTCCATACTGCCCTCGGCGAGAATTTTTCCCTGATGCAGCACGGTCACCTTGTGCGCGATGCTCTTGACGAAATCCATGTCGTGCTCAATCACCACCACCGAACGGCCCTGGCTGATGCGTCCCAAGAGTTGCGCGGTTTTCTCACGTTCGGACACGCTCATGCCGGCGACAGGTTCGTCCAGCATCAGCAGCTCCGGCTCCTGCATCAGCAGCATGCCAATCTCCAGCCATTGCTTCTGGCCGTGCGACAACAGGTCGGCCTGGGTGTACAGATGCTGGTCGAGGAAGATCTCTGCCGCCACCGATTCCACGCGCGCCACCACGTCGGCGGTACGCTTGAAGGTCAGCGCGCCGAACACCTTGCGGCCGCGCGGGAAAGACATCTCCAGGTTCTCGAACACGCTGAGGTTTTCGTAGATCGACGGCGTCTGGAACTTGCGGCCGACGCCGACGCGCACGATGGCGTGCTCGCTCATCTTGGTCAGCTCGTGGTTGTTGAAACGGATACTGCCCGAGGTCGCCTGCGTCTTGCCGCAGATCAGGTCCAGCACCGTGGTCTTGCCGGCGCCGTTGGGGCCGATCACCACGCGCACTTCATTGCGCTGGACGTAGAGGTTGAGCTTGTCGACCGCCTTGAAGCCGTCGAAGGAGACCGTCAGGTCCTCGATCGCCAGTACGGGATGGTCGGTCGATTCGAATCCGATGGGTGCATTGCTCATTTGCTGGCCTCCAGGTTGGCGCCGTCGATATGGACTTCCGCCGGATCGGCTTTGGTCGCCGTTTTCGGCTTCACCGGCTCGGGCGGTACTGCTTTTTTACGGGACAGCTTTTCCATCAGGCGCTTGCCCTGCTTTTCATACACGCCGGCCAGACCATTCGGGAAGTACATCACCACCGCGATGAACAGGCCGCCCATCAGGAACAGCCACAGCTCGGGGAAGGTCTCGGAGAAATAGGTCTTGCCGAAGTTGACCAGCAGCGTGCCGTACACCGCGCCGAGCAGCGACATGCGGCCGCCGACCGCGGCGTAGATCACCATCTCGATCGACGGCACGATGCCGACGAAGGACGGCGACATGAAGCCGACCTGCAGGGTGAACATGGCGCCGCCGATGGCAGAGAACATTGCCGCCACGCAGAACACGAACACCTTGAAACTGGCGACGTCGTAGCCGGAGAAGCGCACGCGCTCTTCCTTGTCGCGCATCGCCATCAGCAGGCGCCCCAGCTTGGAGGTCAGGATGTAGCGGCCGAACAGGATGCAGGCGAACAGCAAGCCGGCGTTGACGAAATACAGAATCATCTTGGCGCTGTCGGTGCGGATATCCCAACCCATCAGCGTCTTCAGATCGGTGATGCCGTTGACGCCGCCGGTCAGACCTTGCTGGCCGATGATCAGGATGGACAGGATCGCCGCAATCGCTTGCGTCACGATGGAGAAATACACGTCGCCGACACGGCGTTTGAACATCGCCATGCCGATGATCAGTGCCAGCAGAGTCGGCACCGCCAGCACCGCCAGTACGGTAAAACTGAAGCTGTGGAAAGGCTGCCACATCGCCGGCAGCGACGTGATCTGGTTCCAGTCCATGAAGTCGGGAATGCCGGGCGTCGACTGGATCTTGGTGCTGATCGGATCAGAGGCTTCCAGCTTCAGGAACATTGCCATGCAGTAGCCGCCGACGCCGAAGAACACGCCCTGGCCGAGACTCAGGATGCCGCCGTAACCCCAGCACAGCACCAGGCCGACGGCGACGAACGCGTAGGAAAGATATTTGCCGACCAGGTTGAGACGGAAGATGTCGAGGCCCAGCGGAAAAATCACCAGCAACAGCACGCCCAGAATCAGCAAGCCCATCAACCCGGACTTGCCTCCCAATATTTTTTCGTATGCTGCATTCATTGTTAAGCCTCGCTGAGAAAATCTGTAAGACGATTTATTTGCGCTTATTTACGGACGCGCACCGAGAACAAACCCTGCGGGCGCAGCATCAGAATCAGGATCACCGCAGACAGCGTCAGCACCTTGGCCATCGAACCGGTCAGGAAGAACTCGGCAGTAGATTGCGTTTGCGCGATCGAGAAGGCCGAAGCAATCGTGCCGATCAGGCTTTGCGCACCGCCGAACACGACCACCAGGAAGGTGTCGACGATATACAGCGAACCGCTGGTGGGGCCGGTCGAGCCGATCGTCGTGAAGGCTGCGCCGGCCACGCCTGCCACACCGCAACCGAGGGCGAAGGTAGTGCGGTCGACCTTGCGGGTATTGATGCCGACGGCGCCGCTCATGACACGGTTCTGCATCGTGGCGCGCACCTGCAAACCCCAGCGCGAACGGAACAGCAGGATGAAGATGCCACCGGTCAGCAAGACCGTCAGGCACATCATGAACAGGCCATTGATCGGGATGTCGATGGCGTCGGTCGGCTTGAACGAGCCGAGCAACCAGTCAGGCAAGGTGGCGCTGACTTCTTTGGCGCCGAAGATGGAACGGAAGGTCTGCTGCATCGCCAGACTCAGGCCCCAGGTTGCCAGCAGCGTGTCGAGCGGACGCTTATAGAGACGGCTGATCAGCAGCAGCTCGGTGAGATAGCCGAAGCCGTATGCAACCAGGAAGGACAGCACCACCGCGCCGAAGAAGTAGTAAGGCTGCAGGCTGGGTGCGTAAGTCGTCGTCAGGTGCGACAGCAGATAGGTGATGTAAGCGCCGATGGTCAAAAACTCTCCGTGCGCCATGTTGATCACGCCCATCTGCCCGAAAATGATCGCCAGGCCCAGAGCCATCAGCAGCAACACGCAAAACACCGACAGGCCGTTGAAGCCCTGCATGGCGAAGATGGCGAAAAATTCGGATAGAGAAACCATGTTGACTCCCGCCCTGGGTGGTTAAGAATTGGTATTGTAGATTTCAGGTATTCAATGACGTGGGCGGCAGCGCCCGCATGTCACTACAGACGCCGCCGCTTTGCTGCCAACAAACACAATGGCTTATTGGTAACCCTTAGGGAAAGGATTCGGTTCGATCAGATCCGACTCATAGATGACCTTGAACTGGCCGTCCTTTTGCGCTTCGCCGATGCGGGTCTTGCTCCACAGGTGATGATTGGCGTGAACCTTGACGTAGCCTTCCGGTGCGGTCTTCAGCTCAATACCGGCCGAGGCGGCGACGACCTTGTCGACGTCGAAGCTGCCGGCTTTTTCAACCGCGGCCTTCCACAGCCAAGGTCCGAGGTAAGCTGCTTGCGTCACGTCGCCGATCACCGAATTGGCGCCGAACTTGGCCTTGAACTCGGACACGAATTTCTTGTTGTTCGGGTTGTCGAGGCTTTGGAAATATTTCATCGAAGCGAAGAAACCTTCGACGTTTTCGCCGCCGATGCCGAGCATTTCATCTTCGGTCACGGAGATGGTCAGCAGGTTTTGCGTCTTGGCGGTGACGCCGGCAGCCTTCAGCTGTTTGTAGAATGCAACGTTGCTGCCACCGACCACGTCGGCGAAGATGACGTCAGGTTTTTTCAGCTTGATCTTGTTGATCAGCGAGCCGAACTGAGTGTTGCCCAGCGGGTAGTACTCTTCGCCGACCACCGAACCCTTGAGCACGTTTTCAATATGTTTGCGGGCGATCTTGTTGGAGGTGCGCGGCCAGATGTAGTCGGAGCCGATCAGGAAGAAGGTCTTGGCCTTCTTCTCTTTTGCCACCCAGTTCAGGCCTGCCAGCACTTGCTGCGTTGCCTCCTGACCGGTGTAGAAGACGTTCTTGGATTGCTCCAGGCCTTCATAGAAAGTCGGGTAATAGAGCAGGCCGTTGTCTTTTTCGAAGACCGGCAGCACGGCTTTGCGCGAGGCCGATGTCCAGCAGCCGAAGACGGCGGCGACGTGATCGTTCTCAAGCAGCTTCTTGGCTTTTTCGGCGAAGGTCGGCCAGTCGCTGGCGCCGTCTTCCTGAATGATCTTGATCTTGCGACCGAGGATCCCGCCCATGGAGTTGATCTGATCGATCGCCAGACGCTCGGCCTGGATAGAACCGGTTTCGCTGATCGCCATGGTGCCGGTGGCCGAGTGCAACTGGCCGACGGTGACTTCGGTATCGGTGATGGCGAGCTTGGTGGTGTTGATCTTGGCGGTCGGGAACTGCTGCGCCATGGCCAGACCCGGGAGCGCCATGGCAGCACCGGCGGCGCCTGCAACGATGCCCATCATGATCTTGCGGCGTTGGGACGAAGGCGGTTTGGAAGAGGAATGGTGCGACATGCGGTACTCCTTTCGAGCGTTATTGGTTGTTGTACTGGTCAGAGAAAATCAAAGAACTCAGAGGGCCTCAAAACGAGTAGAAAGACCGGCCCGTTACCATCGCAAGCGCACGGCATACGAATGCAGTGCATGCGATTTTTTCTCCCTGCCGGTGCTTCTTTCTGTTCGTTCTGGGATGGAGAATAGGTTTTGCGGTGCGGCGCAACAATACGTTGTTTGACGTAAAAATCTGCGTATGCCGGCATCTTCCGGGCGCAGAAAATCACGCCCACCCGCACAGCTTTTGCCCACGTTCAGCATGGTATTGGTGCGTTTTTCCGGCGAGGTGTTGATGGAGAGCCTGATCGCGGATCCCCTCGATGCTGTGTTTTGGTGAAACGCGGTACAAGCGGCCTTCCGGCATACGTCATTTGACGTATGCCCTCACATACCGATTGGTTTGAAAATTGCTTTCATGGAGCAGCAGTGACTGTGCAATTGCTCTGCCCTGCAAAGGGTTTTCGTCAGGCCGGCATGTTGCACGGCCGACGGCAATGGCCCCGGCAACGGTGGCCGCCAATGTATACGCGAGCAAAATGTGACCAACCCCGCCATACAACGCATCGTCAAAGTCCGGCGCGACTACAACACCTGGGTCGCCAACGAGACGCTGGAAGACTACGCGCTGCGCTATACGCCGCGTTCGTTCCGGCGCTGGTCGGAATTTCGTCTGGCCAATACGGCGCTAGGGGCGACCTCGTTCCTGGCGCTGGAAGCGATCAGCGGCGCCATTACCCTGAGTTATGGATTTACCAACACCTTCTGGGCGATCGCCTGCGTGGTGGTGCTGTTTTTCCTGACCGGTTTGCCGATCAGTTATTACGCCGCCAAGTATGGCGTCGACATGGATCTGCTGACGCGCGGCGCCGGCTTCGGCTATATCGGCTCGACCGTCACCTCGCTGATCTACGCCAGCTTCACCTTCATCTTCTTCGCGCTGGAGGCGGCCATCATGGCGCAGGCCATCGAGATCTATTTCGGCCTGCCGCTGGTGTACGGCTATGTGCTGTGCTCGCTGATCGTGATCCCGATGGTGGCGTACGGCATCACGCTGATCAACCGCCTGCAGATGTGGACGCAGCCGGTGTGGATCGTGCTGCTGACGCTGCCTTATATCTGCGTCCTCTATAAAGAACCGGAAGCGCTCACCAATCTGCTTACCTTCGCCGGCCGTGCCGAAGAAGGCGGCTCGTTCAACATCTATCTGTTCGGCGCGGCGGCGACGGTGGCGTTTTCGCTGATCGCGCAGATCGGCGAACAGGTCGACTTCCTGCGCTTCCTTCCGGAAAAGACACAAGCCAATCGCGGCCGCTGGTGGACGGCGCTGCTGCTGGCAGGCCCGGGATGGATTTTGCTGGGCGGGGCGAAAATGCTGGGCGGTGCGTTGCTGGCCTTCCTCGCGATCCAACATGAAGTACCGATGGGCAAGGCGGTGGAACCGACCCAGATGTATCTGATCGGCTATCAGTACGTGTTCTCCAATCCGGCGCTGGTGCTGGGTGCGGTCGCGCTATTCGTGGTGGTGTCGCAAATCAAGATCAACGTGACCAACGCCTATGCCGGTTCGCTGGCGTGGTCCAATTTTTTTGCGCGGCTGACGCACAGCCATCCGGGCCGCGTGGTATGGCTGGTGTTCAACGTGCTGATTGCGGTGCTGCTGATGGAACTCGGCGTCTTCAATGCGCTGGAGCATGTGCTGGCACTGTACAGTCTGGTGGCGATTTCCTGGATCGGTGCGGTGGTGTCGGATCTGGTGATCAACAAGCCGCTGAAACTGAGCCCGGCGCATATCGAATTCAAGCGCGCCCATCTGTACGACATCAATCCGGTCGGCGTCGGCTCGATGGCGATTGCATCTATCCTGTCTGCGATCGCCATGTCCGGCGTGCTGGGCAAACTGGCGGCGGCGATGTCGCCCTTCATCGCGCTCGGCACGGCCTTGTTGGCGGCGCCGCTGATCGCTATGGCAACGAAGAGCCGTTACTACATCGCACGCGAGGACACACTGTCTGAACACGTGCATGCGCACAAAGAGCACAGCCATCAGCATGCACAGCTCGACTGCGTCATCTGCGGCAATCAGTTCGAGACGCCTGACATGGCGCACTGCCCCGCTTATCAAGGCGCGATCTGCTCGCTGTGCTGTTCGCTCGATGCGCGTTGCAACGACCGTTGCAAGACGCCCGCGGCGCGTCTGCCGAACCAGGCGTTCAGCGCCTTGCAAGCCTTGTTGCCGGCGCGCTTCACCCTCAAGCTCAATACCCGCATCGGCCATTACCTGATCGTGTTCGGCCTGATCTCCGGCGGCCTGGCGGTGGTGTTGTGGATGCTGTACTTCCAGCAGATGGCGGGCATCTCCGGCCTGACGACGAGCGGCCCCGATTCCATCCAGAGTATTTTCATCAAGCTGTTCTGTACGCTGCTGGTGCTCATCGGTGTCGGCTCATGGTGGCTGATCCTGACTAACGAAAGCCGCAGCGTCGCGCACGAAGAATCGGAACGCCAGACCAACTTGCTGCTACAGGAAATCGAGGCGCACAAACAAACTGACGCCGAACTGCAACGCGCCAAGGAAGCCGCCGAATCCGCCAACCTCGCCAAGAGCCGCTTCGTCACCGGCATGAGCCATGAGCTGCGCACGCCGCTCAACAGCATCCTCGGTTACGCGCAAATCCTGCATGTTGACGCTACCATCCCGCCCGCACGCAAGGATGCGATCGCCGTCATCCGGCGCAGCGGCGAACATCTGCTGAGCCTGATCGACGGCTTGCTCGACATCGCCAAAATCGAAGCGGGCAAGATGCGGCTGGCGTCGGATGAACTGGCACTGTCGGAATTCCTCGAACAGATCGCCGGCATGTTTGCACCGCAGGCAGAACAAAAGGGCCTGAGCTTCCGCTTCGAAAAAACCGGTCGCATCCCGCATATCGTGCACGCCGATCAAAAGCGCCTGCGCCAGATCCTGATCAACCTGCTCGGCAATGCCGTGAAGTTCACCGACAGCGGCAGCGTGACGGTGCGCGTGCGTTATATGCGCGAGATCGCCTACTTCGACATCATTGACACCGGCATCGGTATCGCCGACGACGATCTGGAACGCATCTTCCTGCCGTTCGAACGCAGCAATGCAGCCAATCTGCGCGAAGACATAGGCACCGGCCTCGGTCTCGCCATCAGCAGCATGCTCACACACATCATGGGTGGTGAGCTGGCGGTCAAAAGCAAGGTCGGCAGCGGCAGCAGCTTCCATCTGAAGATCTATCTGCCGGAAGTACACGTGCCGCGTCCGCGTCTGAAACTGGAAGATCAGATGTCCGGTTACATCGGCCCCTCCAAGCGCGTGCTGGTGGTGGATGACCAGGCCTCGCAACGCTTGCTGCTCAAGGAGATGCTGCTGCCGCTGGGCTTTGAAGTGGTGGAGGCCGACGGCGGTATCGCTTGCCTGGAAGAACTGGCACGCCGTACGCCGGATCTGGTGCTGCTCGATATTGCCATGCCGCTGATGGACGGCTGGTCGGTGGCGCGTGCCATCCGCGCACGCGGGCTGACGCAATTGCCGATCATCATCGTATCGGCCAACGCTTTCGAAAGTGGACACGAACTTATTGATCCTCCGTTGTACAACGACTTCGTCGTCAAGCCGGTGTCGTACAACGAATTGCTGTCCAAGATCAAACAGCAGCTGCGTATCGACTGGGTATCGTCGCCCGAGACTTCGGAATCGGCGCCGCCTCCGTTACCGCCCTCAACGCCGGAGAAAAGACTCGTCTCGGTTCAACCCATGATGCTGGTGCCCTCGCAGGAAAAACTGCAGGCGCTGCTGGAGCTTGGCTCCATCGGCTACGCCAAAGGCATCCTCAAGAAGCTGGACGATATGGAGCAACAGAATTCTGCGTACCTGCCCTTCACCACGGAACTTCGGCAACTGGTCAAACAGTTTCGCCTGAATGAATATGTCACCCGTATCAAGGAGATGATTCGTCATGATGTCAACAACGTTCGATAGGCATGTCGTCCTGATCGTCGACGACAAGCCCGACAACCTCGCCATGCTGTCCGATTCGCTCGACGAGAGCGGCCACATCGTGCTGGTCGCGACCGACGGCATGAGCGCGCTGGAGCGGCTCGACTACATCACCCCCGATCTGATCCTGCTCGACGCCATGATGCCCGGCATCGATGGTTTCGAGACCTGCAAACGCATCAAGCTGATCAAGAGCGTGAATCACGTGCCGGTAGTGTTCATGACCGGGTTGACGGAAACCGAACACGTGGTGCGCGGCTTCGAAGTCGGCGGCATTGACTACGTCACCAAGCCGATCAAACCGCAGGAAGTTGTGGCCCGTATCGGCGCTCACATCAAGACTGCACGCATGATGTCGCAGGCGCGCGGCATGCTGGAACACGCCGCGCATGCCGTCATCGTCTTGAGCG
>Ga0207695_10011124_pt1 | contig 10924 bp, 11 predicted proteins | sample KBSC54metaG_FD_184354 | JGI IMG/M metagenome (GOLD analysis project Ga0207695, IMG submission 184354) | Corn rhizosphere microbial communities from Kellogg Biological Station, Michigan, USA - KBS C5-4 metaG (SPAdes) (version 2) | ecosystem: Host-associated > Plants > Roots > Rhizosphere > Soil... | reverse complement strand
CATGAACGCGGTCTTGTCCGACACGCGCGCCGCCTGCTGCATATTATGCGTCACGATCGCGATCGTGTAGTTCTCGGACAGTTCCTGGATCAGTTCCTCGACCTTGGCGGTCGAGATCGGATCGAGCGCCGAGCAGGGCTCGTCGAACAGGATCACCTCGGGCCGCACCGCAACCGTACGGGCGATGCAGAGGCGCTGCTGCTGGCCGCCGGAGAGCGACAGGCCGGAGGCGTTGAGCTTGTCCTTGACCTCGTTCCAGAGCGCGCCGCCGCGCAGCGCCTTCTCGACGCGGCCGTCCATCTCCGACTTGGAAATCTTCTCATAGAGACGGATGCCGAAGGCGATGTTCTCGTAGATCGTCATCGGAAACGGCGTCGGCTTCTGGAACACCATGCCGACCCGGGCGCGCAATAGATTGAGGTCGAGCTTGGGGTCGAGGATGTTGGTGTTGTCCAGCATGAGCTGGCCGACCGCGCGCTGGCCTGGATAGAGGTCATACATGCGGTTGAAGATGCGCAGCAGTGTCGACTTGCCGCAACCGGACGGGCCGATGAAGGCGGTGACGCGGTTGGTGCCGAGCGTAAGGTTGATGTTCTTCAGCGCGTGATGTTCGCCGTAGTAGAAATTGAGGCTGCGCGCGGTGACTTTCGCGGTGGCATCGGGCCGCGGCACCTGCGCCGGCACGGGATTACTCACGGATACGGACAGGTCGTTCATTTTGCGCTCCTCTCGGCGCCAAGGACGCGCGCTCCGATATTCAGAGCGAGCACGGTCAGGGTGATCAGGAGCGCGCCGCTCCAGGCGAGCTCTTTCCAGTAGGCATAGGGGCTCTGGACGAAATTGTTGATGGTCACCGGCAGGTTGGCCATCGTCTTGGAGAGATTGAGGCTGAAGAACTGGTTCGACAGCGCGGTGAACAGCAAGGGCGCGGTCTCGCCGGCGACGCGGGCGGTCGCCAGCAGCACGCCGGTGATCAGGCCCGAGCGCGCGGCGCGATAGGCGATCCGCTTGATGACGAGCGAGCGCGGCAGGCCGAGCGCGCTCGCCGCCTCACGCAGGGGGTTGGGCACCAGCGCCAGCATGTCCTCGGTGGTGCGCAGCACGACCGGGATCACGATCACCGCGAGCGCCAGAGCGCCTGCGATCGCCGAGAAGCCGCGCATCGGCACCACCACCGCGCCATAGATGAACAGGCCGATGATGATCGAGGGCGCGGAGAGCAGGATATCGTTGATGAAGCGGATTACCGAGGTGAGCCGGTCATGCTTGCCATATTCGGCGAGATAGGTGCCGGCGAACAGGCCGAGCGGGGCGCCGACGCCGACGCCGATGACGGTCATGATGACCGAGCCGATGATGGCGTTGCGCAGGCCACCCGAGGTCGATCCGGGAGGCGGCGTGTCCGATGTGAATATCTGGAAGCTGAGCCCGGCGAGACCGTTATAGAGTAGCGTGGCCAGGATCAGCGCAAGCCAGGTCACGCCGAACACGGCAGCGCCGACACAAAGCCAGCGGACGACGGTATCGGTGCGGCGGCGGCGGGCGTAGATGGGATTGGCGCTCATGTTACTTCCCCGCCTTCTGTTCCAGGCGCAGCAGCATCAATCGCGCGGCCGCGAGCACGAAGAAAGTCAGCACGAACAGCAGCAGGCCAAGCAGGATCAGGGCGGACTGGTGCAGCCCGTCGCTCTCGGCGAATTCGGAGGCGATCGCCGCCGAGATCGTGGTGCCGGGCGAGAAGATCGAGCCGGTGATGCGGTAGGCGTTGCCGATGATGAAGGTGACCGCCATGGTCTCGCCGAGCGCGCGGCCGAGCGCCAGCATGACGCCGCCGATGACGCCGACGCGGGTGTAGGGGATCACCACATTCTTGACGACTTCCCAGGTGGTGCAGCCGACGCCATAGGCCGCCTCTTTCAGAACCGGCGGCACGGTCTTGAACACGTCGACCGAAATCGCGGTGATGAAGGGCAGCACCATGATCGCGAGGATCAGCGATGCGTTGAACAGGCTGAGATAGGACGGGGGGCCACCGAACACGACGTTGAGCACCGGTACGTGGGCAAACAGGCCGATCATGAAGGGCTGGAAGGTGTAGGCGAGGAACGGGCCCAGCACGAAGAAGCCCCACATGCCGTAGATGATCGAGGGAATGCCGGCGAGCAGCTCAATGGCAATGCCGATCGGGCGGCGCAGCCATTGCGGGCAGAGCTCGGTCAGGAAGATCGCAACCCCGAGGCCCACGGGGATCGCGATCAGCATCGCGATGAAGGAGGTGACGAGCGTGCCGTAGACCGGGCCAACCGCGCCGAGAATCGGCGGATCGAGCGAAGGCGCCCAACGCTCCGTGGTGAGAAAGGCAAAGCCATATTCCCGCATCGCCGGCCAGGCGCCGATGATCAGCGAGACGATGATGCCGCCAAGAATCAGGAGCACCGAAATCGCCGCAAGGCGGGTGATCCAGTAGAACGTGATGTCACCGAGCTTGAAGGCGCTCAGCGCCTTGGCACGATCGTAAGGTCCGGCGGCTTCGATCACGTTGCTCGCGTCGCTTTGAACGGCCATGTCTGCCACGCCAATCCCCTGGACCTGCTGAGTTATTATCAGTCTTGTGCTCCGGACGCGGCGCAGCGCGAAAGCGGTGCGATGCTGATCCGGGGCCTATCGTCGTCGTAGGTCCCGGATCAGCAGCGCATCATTTCATGCTGCGCTGCATCCGGGACACGAGGGTTGTTTAGCTCTTGATGTCGGCCGACCAGGTCTTTTCGATCAGCTTGATGACGTTGTCGGGGATCGGGATGTAGTCGAGATCTTCAGCACTCTTCGCGCCCTTCTCGAAGGCGAACTTGAAGAACTTCAAGGCTTCCTGCGACGACGCCTTATCCGAGGCTTCCTTGTGCATCAGGATGAAGGTCGAGGCGACGATCGGCCACGACTTGTCGCCGGGCTGATCGGTGAGGATCAGGTAGTAGCCCGGAGCATTGGTCCAGTCGGCGTTCGACGCGGCGGCCTGGAAGGCGGCGTTGGTCGGCTGGACGGTCTTGCCGGCCTTGTTGATCATCTGGGTGTAGGTCAGCTTGTTCTGCTTGGCATAAGCGTATTCGACATAGCCGATCGAGTTCTTGGTCTGGCTGATGTTGCCGGCGACGCCTTCGTTACCCTTGGCGCCAACGCCAGCGGGCCACTCGACGGCGGTGCCTTCGCCGACCTTGCTCTTCCAGTCCGGGCTGACCTTGGACAGGTAGTCGGTGAAGTTGAAGGTCGTGCCCGAACCATCAGCGCGATGGACCACCGAGATGGCTTCCGACGGCAGCTTCACATTCGGATTGAGCTTCTTGATCGCGGCGTCGTCCCATTTGGTGATCTTGCCCAGATAAATCTCGGCGAGCGTCGGACCGTCGAGCACCATGTCGCCGGCCTTGACGCCCTCGATGTTCACGACCGGAACGATCGCGCCCATGATCATCGGCCACTGCGACAGGCCGTCCTTCTGCAGTTGCTCGGCCTTCAGCGGAGCGTCGGTGGCACCGAAGGTCACGGTGGAGGCTTCAATCTGCTTGATGCCGGCGCCGGAACCGATCGATTGGTAGTTCACACCGTTGCCCGTTTCCTTCTTGTAGGCGTCGGCCCACTTGGAAAGGACCGGGAAAATAAAGGTCGAGCCGGCACCCGTGATGTCGGCCGCGAAGCTTGGCGTAGCCACGGCCACCAGGCCGGCGGCCACGATTGCCTTAACGAAATTCATGCTGATCTCCATCTGGTGAGCGAAGCGCCGTATACGCCCGATCGCGCTCACGCCGGTCCGTTTAGGAGCGGTCGGTTTTGCTTTTACGAAGGTTGGATGACAGTCGGATGACAGGACTAAAGTCTTGATTCGACTAAAGTTCAGACCGAAGGACCGGCCTTGAGCTGGGGAAACAGGCCGTGAAGGTGGCCCCATGTTTGGGCACGCTTTCGATCAAAAGCCGGCCACGATGACGGTTAAGAATATGTTTCACCAGCGATAAACCGAGTCCGGTTCCGCCCTGCGAACGGCTGTCGCCGACGTCCACGCGGTAGAAGCGCTCGGTCAGCCGGGGCAAATGTTCGGGGGCGATGCCGGGACCAAAATCACGGACCATGACCCGGATTTCCGGCGCGCCTTCGCCAGAAATAGCAGAGCTCAGGGAGACGATCACCTTGCCGCCGGAGGCGCCATATTTGAGGGCGTTCTCGATCAGGTTCTCAAACAGGCGCAGCAGCTCCTCCCGATCCCCCGCGATCTGCACAGCGTTCTCGGGCAGGTCGATCTCGACCAGGACCTGACGCTCGCGCGCAAGCGGCTCCAGCCCGTCGGCGACCTGGCGGATGATGGGGACGATATCGATCGAGGTATCGGGGCGGACATGCGCCGACAATTCCACCCGCGACAGCGACAGCAGATCGTCGATCAGCCGCGCCATGCGGGTCGCCTGCGCATGCATGATGGAGAGGAAGCGCTCGCGCGCCTTGGCGTCGTCCTTGGCCGGGCCTTGCAGGGTATCGATGAAGCCCGACAGGGCCGCGAGCGGCGTGCGCAGTTCATGGCTGGCATTGGCAACGAAGTCGGCGCGCATTTCCTCGACCCGGCGCAGCGGCGTCTGGTCGTGGAAGGTCATCAGCATGCACTTGTCGGTTCCGCCGAAGTTGCTCGGCACCGGCACCGGGCTGATGACCAGCTCCATCCAGCGATCGACGGGGACATGATCGGTATAGGTGGCGCGACGCGGCTCCGAGGTGGCGATCGCTTCCCGCAGCGCCGTGATGATCTCCGGCGAGCGCAATGCGAACTGGGCAAGCTCGTTCTTGCGCAACGCCGGCGCGAGCTGGGCGGCGGCGGCGTTGAGATGGATGACGCGGCCGGCGCGGTCGAGCAGCACGGCAGGATCCGGCATGCCGGCAACCACCGCGCTGACGGCGGCCGCCTCGACGGGATTGATGCCGCGGGCGTCCTCGCGCGAGGCGCTGTCGTTGTTCAGCCGCCAGGGCACCAGCGCCGCGGCGGCAATGCAGATGAATGCGACGCCGGCGCGCAGCGGCGAGAGCTCGCCAAAGAAAACCAGGAAAGCAAGCGCGGCGGCAGCGACCGCCAGGATGAAGGCCGAGTTCCGCAACCGGTCCGGCCACGGAGAGAAAATCGAAGAAGACGATGACGAGGGAGCTTCTATTGCCATCTGGCCGGCTTCTCCGTTTCGGTCAGGCGCCTGTATCTCCACGCTCTCTCACATAGGCCGCTTCACGCGCCGGGCCAGCCTCAAGCCCGAGCGCCGCCTGACGCAGGCGCTTCGATCGGGCGCCGAGGATAACCTCCCGAAACGTCAGCAAGATTACAGAGATAACAAAGGGCACAATATAATAAAGCAAGCGGAACAGCAGCATACCGGCCAGGAGGTCCTCCCGGTCCATCTGCCAGAGGCCGACCAGCATGGCCGCATCGAACACCCCGAGCCCTCCCGGGGAGTGGCTGGCGAACCCCAAGAGCGTGGCCGAAACGAAGATCACGGCGACCACGACAAAGCCGAGATTGGGTTCGTCCGGCACCAGCACGTACATCGCCAGTGCACAAAAGCCGAGGTCGAGGATACCGATCAGTATCTGGAGCAGCGTCAGTGGACCGCCCGGCAGTTGCACACTCCACGGCCCGCGGCCGACACTGCGCGGCTGGGTCCAGACCCAGACCACATAGCCGACGAGAGCCAGGATGATCATGATCGCGACCACGCGGTTCAGCCAGACCGGCAACTGGTCGATCGAGGCGGCAGCCTCGGGATGATAGGTGATGCCGAGCCCGAGCACCGCGGCGTTACCGAGCCAGAACGTCAGTCCGGCCAGAAAGCAGATCTTGGCGACGTCGATCGCGTTCAGCCCATAGGCTGAATAGATACGGTAGCGCACCGCGCCGCCAGTGAAGACGCTGGCGCCGACATTGTGGCCGATCGAATAGGAGGTGAAGGCTGCGAATGCATTGACGCTGTAGGACACCTCGCTATGGCCGATCGCGCGCACCGCGAACAGGTCGTAGAAGGTCAGGGTAAAATAGCCGGCAGCGACAAACAGGGCGGCCAGCGCGATCTGCCGCGGCTCGGTGCTCTTGATCGCCTCGATCACCTCGAGCACGTCGATGTGGCGCAGCATGTGAAAGAGCACATAGCACGCGATCCCGATCACGGTGACGCTGATCGCAACTCCAAGCCGGTGCAGAATTTGCTTCTGGCGCAGAACCAAGATTGCTCTGCGAATTGCTTCCAGCATCTAGTGCCCCGTCTGACGAAAGGCGTGAGAGTCTGATTGAGCACGATCCGTTCGGAAAACCGGTGGCATTTTTCCCGATCCTGCCCTGTTGTGGTGAATTTTGAAACTCGCTTCCGTTTCAAGAGCGTTTCAGAGCGAATATCAAAACCGGGATAGCAGTTCCCGGGGCTGACGTGGTAGCGCGTTTTGAGCCGCTATGGAATTCGTCAGATGTGAATAAAGACGCGCTCCGTCAATATATTAGGCGCGTTGGATGACGGTGGGATGCGTAGTTTTACTGCATTCGGCCGCCTCATGCGCGGCGAGCGGTCGCAGGGCGAGCAACCCAACCGGAGCGTGCGGAAGTGGGCGAGGGCGGAGCCGAGGGCCTAGACGCGCTCCAGATAACCGTTCCGGAGTGCCTTGGCAGGGTCTTCGAAGATAGCCATGGCGGTCGTCATGCGACGAAAGCCGAAGACCTCGTAAAACGGCTCCCTGCCCGGCACAGAATAGAGGATGATTTTCCGGTGCCCGGCCGAAAGTCGAACGAGCCGGTCCACGATTTCCTTGCCGAGGCCCCGTCCCTGCTGATTCGGAAGCACCGCGATATCGCAGAGGCAGGAGCAGTCGCGGCCGTCGGCCAAGGCGCGCCCCACACCGACGAGCCGGCCGTCCTCGAAGACGAAGACGCGAAACATGCTGTTCGTGAAAACGAGCTTCAGATCAGCCGGTGATTTGTCGCCAAGGGGCGCGGCGCGATAGAGCGCCGAGAGCTCGTCCCAATCGACGGAGGCGAGATCGTCGGTGAAGGCGTACGGCATCGTCGTACCAGTCCTTGATGAAATCAGCTTCGATCGGATCGGCGTCGGAGGTTCACCTCTCCCTTGGGAGAGGTGAACCGAGTTCGCGGCGAGTTAATTCGATCAAAATTCTTTGCGCGCTAGCTGCGCGCCGCGGCGACGGCAGCTACCACCTCGGCGGCGTCGGGGAAATGCCCCTTTGCGCGCTTGACAACGACTTTGTCGCCAACCTTCACCTCGAACACGCCGCCAGTGCCCGGCACCAGCTTCGCGTCGACGGAGAGGCGCTCGCGCAGTGCCGAGGCAGCATCCTTTGCGCGCTTTTCATAACCGCAGGGACGGCAATAGATGATCGAGACGTCTTTCATGACAAACTCCTGGTGGTTCGGATCTGTGCAAATCTTCGATCAGGCGGCGTGCTGCTGATGGCAGGAAGTCGCAGCCTCGATGCCGGCGATCCACCCCGCAACCGAACGGCCGATGGCCTCGGGGTGATCTTCCTGCAAATTATGCCGTCCGCTTCGGAACTGCACCACCGCGGCATGCCGCAGCTTGGCGGCGAAATCGGCCGCATAGGCCGGCGAGACCAGGACGCCTGGGTCGCCCACGAACAGAAGTTTTGGATAGGTCGAGGCGACGAGCGCCGCGAGTGAGGATTTTAGCGCAGCATCCATATCGGCCGGCTCACCCTCGATCGGCAGGTCGCGGGGCAGCGCGAGCATCGGGAGCCGGCTTTCCGGGTCAGGGAACGGCGCGCGATAGACTGCCATCTCCTCGTCGCTGAACTGGCGCGCGACCGAGGCCGGCAGCACACGCTCGATGAAGACATTGTGTTGCAGAACCATCGCCTCGCCCTCGCCCGGCGTCCTGAACTTGCGGAAGGCTTCGCGTGTCGCGGGGTTCTGATGAAAATCCTCCCAGCTCGAGGCGGGACGAACGAATTCCATGAAGGCAAGTCCGCGCACGAAATCCGGCCGGCGAGCGGCCAGGTGATAGGCCAGCGCCGCGCCCCAATCCTGCGCCACCAGATAAGCCGAGCTGATGCCGAGACCATCGATGAAGGCATCGAGATAACGAACCTGATCGAAGAAGCGGTAGGCGATATCGGGCTTGCCGGAGGAGCCGAAGCCGATCAGGTCGGGCGCGATGCAATGCGCGACCGGCGCCACGTGGGGCATGATGTTGCGCCAGATATAGGAGGAGCAGGGATTGCCGTGCAGGAACAGCGCGACCGGCGCGCCGGCATTGGCGATTTCGCGATAGGCCATGGTCGATCCGAATACGGGCTGATGGCGTACGTTCATGTTGGCAGTCTCAGTCATGATGGCTCCCTGAACACGGTTTGGAAGGCGATCTTCTTGAAGCGCTCGAGCGCAGCACCGCTGCGCTCGACTTTCATGCGCAGCATCGCGCCCTGCCAGGACGCGAGCAGAAACTCGGCAAGCTCTTCGGCATCGAAGTCGGCGGCGATCTCGCCGCTCGCCTGTGCCTCACGGATGCAGGCGGCAAATGGCACGCGCCATTCGGCAAAGATGGCGTCGAGCTGGGTGCGCAGCAATTCGCTGCTGCCCGAGGCTTCCAGGCTCAGATCGCCGATCAGGCAACCGCGGGCAAAGCCGTCGGCCTCGAGCTTGCCGCTGATGATCTCGAGATAGCACCTCAACCGCGCGCGCGGCGTCAGCGAGACCTCGTCGAGCGCCTGTGCCACCAGCACGCGGACATGATCGAAATAGCGCTCCAGCACCTCGGAGGTGAAGGCCTCTTTGGAGCGGAAATGGTTGGTGAACGAGCCGATCGGTGCGCCGGCGGCGGTGGAGACATCACGCACGCTGGTGCCGTGATAACCAGTGCGGAACATGGCCTTGAGGCCGGCTTCGAGAATGTTTTCGCGGAGAGAGGGTCTGGGCATAATATTGTTAATACGTACGTACGTATTAAATGTCAAGCAAAGAAATAGCCGATCCTTTCCAATGTGATACGCTGGGTTATCTGCTTACGTTCGCTCGGAGGGGCAATGTCCATCATCACCCTCACCAGCCGCGAGTTCGATCAGGACATCGGCGGCGCCAAGAAGGCTGCCGCACGAGGACCGATCTTCATCACCGAAGGCGGTCGGCCTTCTCATGTGTTGTTGACGATAGAGGACTATCGCCGACTGACCGGCGGAAAGATGAGTTTGGCCGAAGCCCTCGCTCAGCCACAAGCCGACTTCGATTTCGATCCGCCGCGCGCCAGCCTAAGCGTCAACGGTCAGACCCGGCTCGGCTAATCTCTGGCTTACGCCGCCAGCCGCGCCCTTTGGCGCGAGACTACCCAGGCACGCAGCAGCGAGCCGATGGCGCAGCCGATCAGGTAGCAGGCGAACAGGATCAGGCCGAGGTCGAGCCAATAGCCGAAGCGACCGGGCACCACGCGTGCCGCCGCAAGACCGACCAACACGACAATGAGAGCTGCGACCCAGCGCGCCGTCACCTTCGAGAGGCCCTCGCCGTGCTGGACCACCGAGATCCAACCCATCGCGAGCCCGAGCAGAAACGAGGCGAGCAGCCAGCCCCAGTGAAACATTACGAGATATGCCATGCTCACCTCACCAGAAATTCGATGCGGCGGTTCTGCGCCTTGCCTTCGTCCGTATCGTTACCGGCGATCGGCTGCGTCGAGCCATAGCCGACCGCGGTGAAGCGGCTCGCCGGCAGGCCGGCCTTGACGAGATAATCGACAACGACCTGCGCGCGCTTCTGCGATAGCTCCTGGTTGAAGCCGTCTTCGCCATCGCCATCGGTATGACCCGCGACCTCGATATTGGCGGTCGGACAGCGCAGTGCGATCTCGATCAGGCGGTCGAGCAGCGCGATCGAATCCGGATCGAGCCTTGTGCTCGACGGCTCGAAGCGGATTCTGCCTTTCGTGAGGAGTTCGGTGAAGAGCTGCTGGCATACGGTCGGATCGACCGGTGAGGAAGCCGGCTTGACCGTGATTTCCGGCTTGTACTGGAAGGATTGCGGAAAGTCCTTGCCGAGGCCAGCGCGGATTTCCGCGGCAGCACCCTCATAGAGCGCGTCGCCGGAGAGCTTCACCTCGCGGTCGGATACGACCAGCGTGCCGGTCGAAAGCCGCGCCAGCGCGCCGAGCGCCGGGATCACTGCGGCGGAAAAGCCCGACGGCGCGCCGACACTCGATTTGAGATTATCGACGAGCTTCTCGCCGAAGAATTTATGCACGGCGGCTGCATCGATCGCAGCGTGGACGCTCTTGTCGGGCACGTAGCCCGTCAGCGTCAGCGTCACCGCGACCGGATCCTTGTAGGCCTGGAAAATGTAAGGCGGCGCCTGGACGTCGTTGGCAACTACCTTGAAGCCTCCGGGGAGATTTGTCAGCGCCGCGGCGATGGCCTCGCGCCCGCCGAGATCGCGCGCCATGCCGGACAGCGACACGCTGGTGTCCGATATCGTGACCTTGCCGTCCTTCAATTTCGCGACCTGCTCGAGCAGCAACGCCGCGGCATCGTCGAAGCGCGGCGGCGCGCCGCGCGCAAGTCCCATCTGGTCGACGATTTCGACGCCATTGATGGCGGCGTGTCCGGCTTCCAGCAATTTGGCCTTGCTCACCGGCAGTGGCGCGCTGCCGGAGAGGGTGACGCGGGTGACATCGCGTTCCGCCGACCACAGGAACGGCTTGGCCTCGGGCACCAGGCGGGTCTCATCATTGACCAGCCGCACGCCGGGCACGGCTTCGACCGCGGTCAGCGCGCTTTTGCGCCCGTCTTCCGAAAACGCGTCCGCGGCGAGCGTGACATCGCGGCCGTCGACGGTGATCTTGGTCTTGTCAAGGACGACGTTTTTCAGCGCGGCGCCGCTACTGGCGGCCAGATCGGC
>Ga0207695_10011122_pt1 | contig 10924 bp, 16 predicted proteins | sample KBSC54metaG_FD_184354 | JGI IMG/M metagenome (GOLD analysis project Ga0207695, IMG submission 184354) | Corn rhizosphere microbial communities from Kellogg Biological Station, Michigan, USA - KBS C5-4 metaG (SPAdes) (version 2) | ecosystem: Host-associated > Plants > Roots > Rhizosphere > Soil... | reverse complement strand
CAGGGCTTGCCACGCAGACATGACGCCGGATGAAGTCCGACCACCAGCAGATCATGCGCTGCCAGCCCGGCATGGCCGCTATTGGGTCGTTACACTCGACAACGGGCGGTGCCGCTGGCTCCTTCCGTCTCCATTGAGATAGCGTTTTGCAACGGGTTGCACTGCATGTCAGTGCCGCGCCTGCCGGCGTCTGACGCCGCGCAAATTGATTATTTGCAGTCGGGGAAATCTGAGAAGCAACGGAGGCACCTAATGATGAAGGCTGGACTAGCCCTCGCGCTTGGGCTGGCACTCTCAACGTCCGCCAACGCGCAGCGAAATAATGCGAGTTCGGCGCCACCGCCTCCTCCGGCTGCCATACCTCCTCCGCCGCCGCCACCGCCGCTGCCGGACAGTCCTGCTGTTGCCGACGCCATGGCGAAGGCGCAGGCCTGCTTTTTCGGAGCGAACTGGGATCGCAGCGTCCAGCTTGCTTCACTGTTCCGCGGGAGCTGGCCTCATCATTGCGCCGGCAACTTTGCCGTTGGCGTCGAGCGTGACGGCAACGATGATCGCGCCCTTTGCAAATGAAGCCCGGTACTCGTCGTCCCCCATCATGCCGACGTCCTCGAATTTGATCGAATGCAACTCTCCGAGCGGCAGCAAGAACGTCTGGCGCAGGATGGGCAGATGCTCGCGGTTGAAACTCGCGAACTCGGGAGTCATTGAGGAATAATCTGGGTCTTTGCCGACGATCCCAGCGATGAATTGCCGAGCGGCGGCCTCCGATCCAGGGAGAGGAGTTGAGCGAGGCACAAAGACTTGTTTCAGGGACGCGGTCGCGATGTCCGTCGCCGGCTTCTGGCCCAATTGCGACAGCACGGCTTTCAGCGCATCGGACGCCGGCACACTCATGTCCGGCTGAACGCCGCGGCCTTCCCAGTTCGTCTTCGTGATTGGGTTTTCCGCCCGGCCCCATGGAATGCTGGCGACCAAGCCATGGCCGAGCTCGACCGGGCCTGTCGGGTTCGCACCGCCGCCGGTGACCTCTCCTACAATCTTGCCCAGCTTGTGCGTCTGCACGTCATAGGCAAATTCCTCGCCGCCCGAGAAGGTGTTCCTGCTGGTCAGGACATAAACCGGAATTTTCGCAAAATTGACCGGAGTCGGCTCGCTGTCGAATGTCTTGCGGTCAAAATTGTTGGTCTTCGGAATACGCGAGACGATGTCGTTGATCTCGATCGATTGGTTCGGTGGGATCAAATGGCTGACGAGATAATCGACAGCATCCGGCGATCCTCCAATATTACGGCGATCGTCAATGATCAGGGCGCGGCAACCTTCGAGGGCGGACATGGCCTTGTCCAACACCGGCTTGAAAACGGGTAGAGGTGGAAAGCCGATCACTTCGATGTAGCCGACATCGCCAGCCAGCTTGTCGGCGCGAACCACACCCGCTTCCGAACGCGGCATCGCCACAACTGAACCTCCGGATGAAGGCGGCACCGCACTCATCGCGTTGATCGACAAATGCTTGTCATGCGCGATTGCTGCGACATCGGCGGAGAGCCGCGCTGCGAAGGCGCTCGGATCCGTGAGCTTGTCATACTCACCAGCCGCAAGCGACGCACTGATCTTTTCCGCAGCCTTTTGGCCGACATCCGGGAAGATGTAATTGTCACGGAGGGCGGTGCCGAGTTTTGCGACGACATCGCTCCGCACGTTGCTGTCGATAATGTAGGCTTGAGCCGCGATTGGTGGCGGAGTCGGCGCGGATTCTGCCGGTGTGGCGGCCGCTGCCAAGGGACACGCAAGCAGACTGAAGAACATCAAGGTTGAATGGCGCATCGCTTGCCCCCGCTGCTGATCAACTCACGGGCTCATTCTGGGGCGCTTGGCTGACGTCTGCAATTGGGTAGGCGCGGTAATTGCAGCCGATCTGGCGTTGAATGGCGGCTCCCCGACCAGAAGCTGCCACCCCTCAAACCACCCCATTTCTGTCGGTCAACATCAGGTGGGGTCCAACGGCGGCTTGCCCGCGAGCGTCACCACGGCAGCGATCTTGGGATCGGCCGCTGCCACAGCGGCCGCGATCACACCGCCCCCGCTATGGCCGACAAGCGCGATGCGGCTGCCGACAATATCCGGCCGATGGCGCATCGACCTAACGGCGGCGGCGGCATCTGCAGCCAGCCGGTAGGAATCCTCTTCGAACGTGCCCGTCGACTGCCCGGTACCGCGCTTGTCATATTCCAAGGCAGCAATGCCGTCGGCTGTCAGTCGTTTGATGATCTCGGAGTAGGCGCCACGCCCACCGGGTCCATGCCCCGTAATTAGCACCGCCACGGGATAGGGGCCCTTGCTCTGCCCTTCCGGCAGGTACAGCGTTCCCGCCAGCACAACACCCGGTTCGGACGAAATGCGAATTTCTGTCGCGCGAACTGCGGGACCGACCGTCTGCGCCTGTACGCGGCCGGCGACGCCTGTCGCGAGAAGGGGGAGCACGGCCGTCAACAGCCGCAGCGCGACGCGACGGGACACATTGGCTATGGCTTTCATCGGTGCTCCACTCTCCCACCTTTGCAGCACGATCAGTTTGCCGTGCCGTATCTTTCCGCCTAGCCGCCGCGGAACAGCTACTCGTGCCATCCGCGATGCTCGCTTACGTCACAAATCCTAGATATGTAGAGTTAATGGTGCTAGGCGTTTATAACGGCGTGTTGTTCAGAAGGTGTACTGATCCACGGAATCTATTACGAGGAACGCCGCGTTGCAGTTTTCTGCACGTTTAGTCGTGCGACCATACTTTTCGCTAAGGTGCCAACACAGCAATATTGCGCCTAGATAAAATCCGCCGGCGTGATCGTCCCGGCGTCGACGCCCTGCAAGACGATCCCGCTGTCGATCATCGTCCCGCCCGCGCTCATCCACAGGAGGCGGGCGTCGTTGCCGACTTCGATCGCAACAACCTCATGGTCGCCCGCGTGCTGTTCCACGAGGGTCTGGGCTGCACTCAAGGCGGTATAGATGGTAGAAGCTGAGCCCCCCTCGATTAGGACCGGACTGAACCCGATTGACATATGATCGGTGCCAATTTGGTAGTCTGTAATCGTGTCGTAGGACGAGCCTTGGATCTTCGCATCGCCTGCGGCAAAGTAAAAGATGTCTGACCCTGCACCGCCGGTTACCGTATCGTTGCCCTTGTCGCCCGAGATGAAGTCGTCGCCTCCACCGCCATCTATGCGGTCGTCGCCCTGACCCCCGCGGAGCGAATCGCTCCCCGCACCGCCATCGATCGTGTCGCTGCCGAGATTGCCGTTGACGGTATCGTTGCCATCACCGCCATAGATTCGGTCATTGTCGGCACCGCCGTTGATGCGGTCTGGGCCTGTTCCGCCATCCAGCGTGTCGTCACCGGCATTTCCCTGGAGGTAGTCGCCGCCGTCCCCGCCAGAAAGGCTGTCTGCCCCATCGGGACCGCCATTGGCAGATTGCCCATACAAGTGATCGTTACCCGCGCCGCCGATAAGGGTGTCAGCGCCGGAGCCTCCGGACAGCACATCGTGGCCGGAGAAACCGCTGAGATAGTCGTTGAATTGCGTCCCGCTCAGGCTATCGTTGCCGCCGAAGATCGTCGAGAGCGCCGTCGCATTATCGTTCGTGAGAACCCATTGATAAAACTGGGTCGCGCTGATGTTCGTGTCGGTCAGGGTAAAAACCGTCTGGTCCAGATAGTTTTCCGAAATGACCGTGATCGTGCCACCGGCAGGATTGCCGGACGCGTCATACGTGACACCAATGCCTTCGAAATGTGCGGTGAAGCCGCCCCCTTCGTAGATCGTCATGCTCGTGGAATCTGCTTGAGTGACCGTCCCGAGGTAGAGATCGATCAGCGACAAGTTGCGCATATCGAGCGTGCCCGCGTTCCCACCCACACCAACGGTCATTTGAGCTCTCCCCCTCGGCATAAAGCTGAACGGGGCGCATGGCGTCAAATGACTAGTATCGGATCGGGACGGGAGTTATACCCGTAACGGTTCCTTTCGAGCTGGCTAGCGCTGCGAGAAAGTCAGCGTAACCTGCGATGGCAGCGAGCTTTTGGGAAATGTTTCGAGGAGGTAAATAGTCCGCGTCCGTGGGCGCGCAGGATCGGCATCCCGCCTTCCACCCATCTCGTGGCATCGATCCCCTGCAGACGATTCGCTTGCCATCCGCGCCTCGTATGGTGTCACCATCGTGGACCGACACGACGTTGCTGAGAGCGCTTGCGGCCTTGCCTGCGCCAGCGACAGCGCGATCACAGGAGCGTCGGCCCTTCGCTCTGCGCCACGGTAGGGCTCTCGCCCACCGAATACGATATCAAACAAACGACCGCTTCAAACCGGTAGCCGCCCAAAAGCCGGCCGTCGTTATCGGCGCGGTTCCTGCCGTTCGCTGCCCAGTCGACCTAGTGTCCGGTTTCGCGTTCTAGCGCCCAGTAGCTGCCAGTCCGCAAACGGCCCACAATCCGACGTTCGGAGTGGTAAGATCAGGCGGCGCGGGCCGCACGCTCAAGGGCCTCAATCCGATCCGCACAAATGACTTCGACCGCCTTACTCAGACAGTCGATGCGTTCACCAAGCCATGCCAACTCCTCAGCCGATATCCGGTAGTGCCGCGAGTATCGGGCTTTCACGTAGGCCTCCTTGAGCTTCTCAAAGCGGGATCGATCTGCTTTTGTCTCGCGCGGCCAGGCATCGATCAGGCGCGCGTCGATCCGCTCCGCCTGCGTCCGCAGGAAACCAAGATTATGCACGTGCGGCGTGTAGAACGTGCAGACCAACAGTACACAGTGATAATAGCTTTCCGCAGCCTGATGGAGGAGGAACGCTGCCTTCTTGTTCCAACCGCGGTTGGCGCTGAACTGGGCGGTAGCGAGGAACTGCTCGCCGCTCGGAAACCACTCCTCAAAATATTCCCGCGCCATCGCCAGCGCCTGCCTGGGTGTCTTGGGCTTGGGCTCGGGCAGCTCGCCATCGTCGCTCTGGTAAAGCGCGATCCCGTCGCGCGCGACGTCGATGAAGAAATAACGTCCGTGCGCGAGCCCGTCATTCACCTCCTGCAACGTGTGGACGATGAAGTTGACCGGCGTCCTGAGATTACCCGTCACCGACAATTCGCGATTGAGCCGTTCCTCGGCCGATGACCAGAACTCGACCCGGTCGGTCAGCTTGGGATGGTTGACGATGATCAACAGGTCGAAATCGGACTTGTAGCCCTTGGCGGTGTGCGGCTCGTCGACCCAGCCGCCGCGCGCATAGCTGCCGTAGAGGATGACCTTGAGGATGCGCGCGCGCTTCTTCCAGTCGGCGGTCGCGATCCCGGTCGCCTCGCCGAATTCCTCGAACAGGATCTGGACGACGCGTTCGAGCTCGCGCTGCTTGGCGGCCGGAAGATGATCAAGATCGGTGCGCATGATCGGCTTCCGAGATGGGGCAGGCGCGGACGGAAAGGCAAGCGCAATCCGGTCCGCCCCCGCTCCCGCCGGATTCACAGGCCACGACAGCGCAGCCCAAGATCGAGCGTCCTGACCGCCTCGGCGATATGGCGTTCGACCTCGGCAACGCTGATGCCATATTCGTCCGAGATCCGCCGATAGGACCAGCCATCGAGCCGGTGCTGCACGAAGATATCGCGCGTGACCGGATCCATCGCCGCCACCACCGCCTCCATCGCCGCGACCAAAGCCGCGATCCTGGCCCGCTCCCCGTCGCCGTCCCTGGCCATTGCATGCCTCCATCCGAAGCCGCCGGAAGCCCGGCGCGTCCGGGCGGCGGCAGCCGCGCTCCCGGCGGTCCCGCGACGAGCGGCCGGCGCATCCGCAGGACCGGAACAAGGTGGAGGAGCCGCGCCACCGGCGCGGCTTGCGACCGGCCGCGGCAGGGCCGTACCGGAGCGGCCCGCCCGCCCGGCGCGCGCCGGTGCGGACGAATCGTATGCTGGGCCGGGCCTGCCGGCGAGGAGAAGAGGCGCTCGCGCCACGGACGTGATTTGGCCGAATGGGCTATCCGCGCCCGCCGGATGCGAGGCTATCGCCGGCTAGCCGCCGGTCGGCGAACATGCCGTCGCTTGCGGCCCGCGCGCAAAGCGCACGGCCGTGGTCGCGGAGCGGCACCGTGCTAGGGTGCAGGCTTGCCGTAGACTTCGACCTCGCACGCGTGCATCGCCGTCTGCACCCTGGCGTCGATCGCGGCGGGTGGATCGTTCCGGGCGATGTCGCTCGCGCGAATGCGCTGCGCGCTGCAGTCGGTGAGCCTTCTATATTCGGCCGCCAACCTGGGGTTCGGGGCGGGCGGGGCATTGGCGGCGTCGGCCAGGAATTTGTCCGCCACCGCATTCGCGATCGAGGGCCCGCGCCCCGCCTGGGCTTGGCAGGCCATCACGAGAACAGGCAATAACAGCGGAAGCGCGGCCCTGCCGGTACGGCCCATGGTTATCCTCATCCCGAAGAAGCGGCGGAGCCGGAACGGCTCCGCCGCCTTGTATCGCTCAATACCAGATCTTCACTCCGCCATGGTGCGAGCAGGTTCCCGACCGGTGCGCCGAATGACTGTAGGTTCCGTCATTGCATTGCGCGGTCGCCCCGTTGGGCCCGGTGGCGTTGACCGAAGCCGATGCCGCGGGACGACCGGGCGCGGGGCGCGTCGCGTGCGCGGCCGCCGGCGCAGGCCCCGGAGCCGCGGTCGGGGCGGGCACCGCCGCCGCTGACTTACACACCGCCTTGTTGGCGTTGCCCGCCTTGGAGCAGTCATAATGGCGCGCGGTCGGCGCGGCCTTGGCGGCGGGCGCGGCCGGCGCCGGTGCCGGAACCGCGGCATTCTTGCAGACGATCTTGTTAGCGTTGCCCGCCTTCGAACAATCATAGTTTCGAGCGTGCGACGGCGCGGCGACCAGGGTCAGCCCGATCGCGATCGAGAGAAGCTGCAGCATCCATTTCATTGGGAATCCCTCCTGCGTGTCTCCGCCCCGGTCCCCTGGCTGCAGCATCGCCCGATAGTGCGGTCGGGATCAACCTCGCATTTCAGCGCGGTCGGTGGACCGCTTCCCACGGGCGAGCCTCGCCTTCCTCTCCGACGAGCGGAAATCGTGCACGTCCGGACGATGCGGGCGCCCGCCCTCTCCCACCGCGAGTCCGGGTCTGATAGACTTTGCGTCTTCGATGAGGAGACGCCCGATGAGCATATTCGATGGCCTGCTTGGCCAGGTGGCCGGAAACGTCGATATCGAAAATCTTGCGACCAAGGTGGGATTACCCGTCGACCAGGTCGAGCAAGCGGTCCATGCGCTCGGTATCGCGCATCCCCAGCCCGGTGACACAGTCGAGACGGCGGCGGCGCAGACCGGGCTTCCGACGGACAAATTGCAGGAGATTGTCGGCCATATCGGCGGCGAAGGCGCGCTCGCGCAATTTTCGAGCCTGCTGCAAGGCGAAGGCCGCATCACGGATAAGTTGGGTAGCTTAGCGTCCGGACTGTTCGGAAAGTCCTGATATCTGGGCCCGCTCTTCCCGACTGTCGGGAAGAGCGGGCCGATCGTCGTGCACCGCCTTGCCGGATCGCAGCTGGTGCCAGCCGCGACGGAAATAAGGGTGGCGGACGTCCGCCACCCTCCGATCGCTCATTTGGGGCAGGTGACGAACTGGCCCTTCTTCTGCTTGGTGCCGGGTGCGGGCACCAGGACGTGACATTTGCCCTTGGCGTCCGGCGCGGAGATCTTGCCTCCCGCTTCGGCCACGGCCGCACCCTTGGGCGGGCATTCGGAGGCTTTGGCGATCTGCCCCTTGGCATTGCGGCAGGTGATCTTGCCGGCATCGGCGACGGTACCGACGAGCGCCAGGGTCGTAAAAGCGATAAGCAGCTTCTTCATGGCATGTTCTCCCTTGCTGGGAGCGCCATGATGCGCCGATCCGATAACGATGCAAGGTAACGAATGTTACGTCAGCAGCACTGGATCGGCCTCGCGAAGCCGATTGGGACGGCGACCATTTTCTTCCGGACTATCGCGCCGGCGGCGGAATGGAACGATCAGCAATCCGCCCGTCAGGACGGCGGTGTCGACGCGATCCTGGGCGCGAGCCAGCGGTGGTAGCACCGCCGCTGGCCTTTATCGATCTGGGTTAGCCGTTTGCCGTCGAAGCCTCGGACACGCCCTTCGACACCGCGACAGGTTCCGACGCCGCGGGCTTGCCCTTCACCTCGTGAATGATGGGTTTGACGGCCTCAATGACGGTCGGCGCGGCGGCCACCACCTGGCTCAAGATGCTGAGCAGCTTGCCGAGATTGATCTTCATTTTGTTTCTCCTTGGGTTGGATCCGTTGCCGGAATGGAAGTGGAAGGGCGCAGACCGGCACGCAGCTGCGCCAGCGACAGGCCGTCCGACCATTGGAAGTGCGGACGGTCTTGGAGCGTCTTGAAATCGCCGCCCCAGACCAGGCCGAGATCGGCACCGATCGACCCGAGTTGGTCCCAGAGCGCGTGCGCCTCCGCATTATGCTCGGGCGTCTCCCCCCAATTCCGCAGGGCAAGGAGTTGGTCAGGCACGACGTCGATCGCGAGACCGAAATTGTGGTAGCTGTAGCCAGGCCGGGCATAGGTCACGATCGACCCAGGCCTGGTTCGCCCTTGCGCGTAAAGCGCGGCCTGCTCCTCCATCGAGCGCAACGTGCAGGTGACCGTAAGCGGCATGCCGGCCGCGGCGGCCTGGGCGATCAACCGCTCGGCCAGCACGCGCATATGCGGGTGCAGGTCCGCAAGACTGCGGCTGGACATCAATGCTTCCCTCTCTGCTGGGCGTGACGCGCGCGTCTGCGCACCGTCTCGATCGCGCGGACGCTTTCGCCGGCATCGTCGAGGGATGTCGCGCGCTCCTCCTGCGCGAGCGGGGCGATCTGCCGCACCCAGCGGAGCGAGAGCGCGATGATGCCGGTTCCGAGCGCCCCATAACCGGTACCGCTCAACAATGCGAAGAAGGGCGACGGACGCTGCAGGATCACCCACCCTGCGGTGAAGAGCAAGGCGATGCTGGTGATCGCGATATCGATCGCCCGCGCGCGGATCGTCTGCGGCGCATCCCTGAGGCAGATCCAGACGCGCACGCTGATGCAGGCGGTCAGGCCGGCGAGCATCGAAGCCGCCTCGAACTGATAGCCGAGCAACGTCCAAAGGACCGGCTGAGGGATGAACAAAGGCGAGGGCGCCGTCATCCGGCGACCTCCGACTCCACGCGGGCGATATAGGCTTCGACGCGCGCAACCGTCCGGGCGCGTGGCTCACGCCCGTTGCGCAGGTCGAAGACGAATTTGGGATCCTTGACCGCTTCGGTTCCGAAGCGAGCGGGCGGGACGTCAAAACGGCGCAGATGGCGCTCGATGTGGCGGAGAAGCATAGGAACAACCTCCGAATCTATGTTCCATATTTGTTCTCATTGGATTCCCTATTTGTCTAGGAAAAATCTTATGCTATCTCATCCACTATGACCCAGGAAAATCCTAGAGAGGCGTTGCGACGCGTGGCCCAGGAACGTGGCGAAAGCCTCGCCGGGCTGTCGCGAATGATCGGCCGGAATGAGGCTTATCTGCAGCAATTCGTCACGCGCGGATCGCCCGTGAAGCTCGAGGTGGGCGATCGGCGTCGGCTGGCGTCGTATCTGCGTGTCGATGAGGAGGCGCTGGGCGGGCCGCCGACCGCTTTGCCCAAAGCCAGCGACATGGTGAGCGTGCGCCGCTTGAACATACAGGCCGCGGCGGGTCTCGGCCGGATGGTCGACGATGAGTTCGCGCTGGGCAGATTCCGCTTCGAGAAGTTCTGGCTGCGTCAGATTTCGCAGGCGCAACCAGACGAATTGTCGATCATCACCTTCGTGGGCGATTCAATGGCGCCGACCATCAATGATGGGGATGATGGGCTGGTTGACCACTCGGTCGCCGGCAAGCGGGTTCGCGATGGCATCTATGTCCTTAGACGGGACGAAACCCTGATGGTGAAGCGCCTGGCCGTCACACCCACCGCGGGCGCGGTCACGATCGCCAGCGACAATCCGGCCTATCCTACCTGGCATGACGTTCCACTCCGCAGCATCGATGTGCTGGGCCGGGTCGTCTGGATCGGGCGGAAAATGATTTAGCTGATATAGGAAAATCGCAGGATTTTGCGGTTGCCTTATAGGATTTCAAGGCAGATGTTCCTGTTTCGTTCAACACGACTCGGGAGAGCATCATGCGTAAAATTCTTCTCTTTGCCCTGCTGACGGCCAGCGTGGCCGGCGCCGCCCAGGCCGCGGAAACCGTGACCTACAGCTACGACGCGCTGGGTCGGCTGATCATGGTATCGCACGCCGGCACCGTCAATAACGGTCAACAGACCTCGTACACCTACGACAGCGCCGACAACCGGACCAACGTCACCACGACCGGCGCGTCCCACTAACCCTTTCCGACATCTGCCGCCTCGGCGGCTCCCAATCTAATCATGGAGGCATAACATGCGCCGTCCAACGACTTCGGCTGCGCTTTCAACATCCGCCCTATCGCAAAAGCGATATTCCAAATTGCGCCTGCTCGGCGTCAGCTCGCTCCTGGCTCTCACCGCCACGCCTGCCTTCGCGGACGACGTCATCCCGCCCAAGGTTTATACGACCACGTCCGGAGGCGTGAACGTATCCGACGGCGCGTTCGTCTATTCGGTGACCGATATCTCGATCGGTACGATGCAGTTGCAGCGCTTTTATGTGAACGGCGCGCGCAAGCCCAACACGCCGCTCATCGGCACCGGCCGGCAACTGCGGCGCCTCGTCGAGACCCGAGATCGCGGCGCCATCTATGTCATTGGCGATGGCGCCAGGGACCAGGGTGGCCCCGAGCGCATGCTCGGCCTCGGCATAGCGCAGGAGCTTGCATCGCCGCCGTTC
>Ga0207695_10011120_pt1 | contig 10925 bp, 10 predicted proteins | sample KBSC54metaG_FD_184354 | JGI IMG/M metagenome (GOLD analysis project Ga0207695, IMG submission 184354) | Corn rhizosphere microbial communities from Kellogg Biological Station, Michigan, USA - KBS C5-4 metaG (SPAdes) (version 2) | ecosystem: Host-associated > Plants > Roots > Rhizosphere > Soil... | reverse complement strand
TGCACCACACGAGCGCGGCCGCCACCGAGGCACGGCTGCGGGAGCTGGGCCTCGCGCTGGGCACTTGAATCGGCGCGCCCGGTTGACCGGGCGCTTGGCGCTTCCCGCGCGCGTATCAGCGCATCAGCGCGTGATCGGCTTATAGCGGATGCGTTTGGGCTTGGCCGCTTCTTCGCCTAGGCGCTTGCGCTTGTCCGCTTCGTACTCCTGATAGTTGCCGTCGAAGAACACCACCTGCGAGTCGCCCTCGAACGCGAGGATGTGGGTGGCGATGCGATCGAGGAACCAGCGATCGTGCGAAATCACCATGACCGAGCCCGCGAATTCGAGCAGTGCATCTTCGAGCGCGCGCAGTGTCTCGACGTCGAGGTCGTTCGACGGTTCGTCGAGGAGCAGCATATTGCCGCCGGCGATGAGCGTTTTTGCCAGATGCAGGCGCCCGCGCTCGCCGCCGGAGAGATTGCCGACGTTCTTTTGCTGATCGGCGCCCTTGAAGTTGAAACGGCCGATGTAGGCGCGCGAGGGCGTTTCGTATCTGCCGACCGTCAGGACATCGGCGCCGCCGGAGATTTCCTCGAAGACGGTCTTCGAGCCGTCGAGCGCGTCGCGGCTCTGATCGACATAGGCGAGCTTGACCGTCGGTCCGATATCGATGGTGCCCGAATCGGGCGTTTCGCGGCCCGTCAGCATGCGAAAGAGCGTGGACTTGCCGGCGCCGTTCGGCCCGATGATGCCGACGATCGCGCCGGGCGGCACCTTGAAGCTCACATTGTCGATGAGCAGCCGGTCGCCATAGGCCTTGGTGACGTTCTTGAATTCGACCACTTCGTTGCCCAGCCGGTCGCCGACGGGAATGAAGATTTCCTGCGTCTCGTTGCGCTTTTGGTAGTCCTGGCTGCTCAATTCCTCGAAGCGGGCGATACGCGCCTTCGATTTCGCCTGACGGCCCTTCGGGTTCTGGCGCACCCACTCGAGCTCTTTCTTGATCGCTTTTTGGCGCGCCGATTCAGCCGTTTCTTCCTGTTTCAGGCGCGTTTCCTTCTGATCGAGCCAACTGCTGTAGTTGCCCTTCCACGGAATGCCGTAGCCGCGGTCAAGCTCGAGAATCCATTCGGCGGCGTTATCGAGGAAGTAGCGATCGTGGGTGACGGCTACGACCGTACCCGGGAAGCGCGTGAGGAACTGTTCGAGCCATTCGACGGATTCGGCGTCGAGGTGGTTGGTGGGCTCGTCGAGCAGCAGCATGTCGGGCTTTTCGAGGAGCAGCTTGCACAGTGCCACGCGGCGCTTTTCACCACCCGACAGATTCGCGATTTTCGCGTCCCACGGCGGCAGGCGTAGCGCATCGGCTGCGACTTCGAGCTGTTGCTCGGGGCTGCCGCCGTCGCTCGCGGCGAGGATCGCCTCGTACTTTGCCTGCTCTGCGGCCAGCGCATCGAAGTCGGCATCGGGTTCGGCGTAGGCCGCGTAGATTTCGTCGAGCTTCTTTTGTGCGCTGAAGACATCGCCGAGGCCTTCTTCGACGGCCTCGCGCACGGTTTTTTCCGGATCGAGCTGCGGCTCTTGCGGCAGGTAGCCGATGTTCAGGTTCGGCATCGGTGTCGCTTCGCCTTCGATGTCCCGGTCGACACCGGCCATGATGCGAATGAGCGTCGATTTGCCCGAGCCGTTCAGGCCGAGCACACCGATTTTCGCGCCGGGGAAGAACGAGAGCGAGATGTCCTTCAGGATTTGACGCTTGGGCGGCACGATTTTGCCGACCCGGTTCATGGTGTAGACGTATTGGGCCATGTGCGGGGAAACGGAAATTGAGAGAAAACGCTAGTCTTACACGTTACCGGGTGGGCGCGCAAAGAAGCGTGCGTTTCGGTGGGGGCGTGGCCGAGTGCTCAGGGGCAAACGATGGACCGAATCGCAGGCCGCGCCGGCGTCATAACGAAAAGCCGGCGCCAGCCGGCATTGGAAGAGCACACGATGAAATTTGCCGTGGTGACTTATGGAACCGAGGGGGATACGCGGCCGCTCGCCGCACTGTGCCGCGCGCTGATCGATGCGGGTCATGAAGCGCGTATTTTGGCCGATGCATCGACGCTGACGAGTGCGGCGGCGCTTGGGGTACCCGCATCGCCGCTGACGGGCGACATCAAGCGAGCCTTGATGCCGGGCGAGGCGTTGTCGAATGTCGTTGGCGGTAAAACGAATTTTTCGAACACGGCCCGCGCCCTGGCGGAAATCGCGAACGCGAATACGATGGTCTGGATGCGCGAGACGCTGGACGCGGCGCGTGGCTGTGATGCGCTGATCGTATCGGCGCTGGCGTCGTTTGTCGGGCTGTCTGTAGCCGAGTGCCTGGGCATCCCCGCTATCGGCGCCGGTATGATTCCGATTACGCCGACCGCTGATTTCGCGTCACCGTTTTTGCCGCCCGGCAAGCTGCCGGGCGGGCTCAACCGTGCGAGCCATCGTTTCGTCAATGCGATGCTCTGGCGTGCGTTTCGCAAAGCGACGAACGCGGCGCGAGCGAGCGTTTGTGGGCTCCCCGCACGCGAGCGCGTCTGGACCGAACACCCGATTCTTTACGGTGTGTCGCCGAGCCTTTTGCCTCAGCCTCACGATTGGCCGCCGCAGGCGCGTATTTGCGGGCAATGGAGACTGCCGGGTGCGCGCGAATGGTCCGCTCCGAAGCCGCTCGCCGATTTCCTATCGGCGGGGGAGGCACCGATCTATATCGGGTTTGGCAGCATGGCGGGCTTTAATCGGCGCAAACTTGGCGAAGCGTTGATCGGGGCCGTCGGGGGGCGCCGCGCCCTCTTTTACCCGGGGTGGAGCGGCATAGATGGTAACGCGCTGCCTTCGAATTTCCATGTGGTTGGAGATACGCCGCATGAGTGGCTCTTTCCGCGCACCTCGATGGTCGTTCACCATGGGGGAGCCGGTACATCTCACTCCGCGGCGCGTGCGGGGGTGCCTTCCGTCGTCGTTCCCTTTGCGGCCGATCAATTCTTTTGGGCCGATCGACTCGCTAAGCGCGGCATCGCACCGGCAGCCGTGCAAGGAAAGCGGGTATCGGCGGCGGCGCTGGCACGCGCCATCGACTTCGCGTCGCGTGCGCAAGTGCGCACGCGCGCGGCCGCAATCGGTGCGGCGATGGCGCAAGAAGACGGCCTCGGCGAGGCCGTGCGGACGATCGAGTCGATTGCGCGTGCGGGGAGTCGGGCCGGGTTGGCGGAGCTCAGATGTTGAAGTGGTACCCCGCGGTGTTGGTCTTTCATGACGATTGCGCGCCTGGAGATATTTCAGCCGCAGGTCTGGGTGCAGCAGCGTAGAACACGCGGAACCACATTCGGTGAGCCACGCCAATTCCGGCGAGAAGTGTAACGATCAGCATGCCGGACATCGGATTAACCGTGCCAGGCACGTTGCCCAATACGCGCAGCGCCCCATAAGCCAGCAGCGAAACAGATGCCATCGCCGCAAGCGACGCCCCCAGTAGACGCCAGCCGTGCAGTCGACTGAGATCACGCGGCAGGCCGAGCATCGCGCCCGCGAAGACCAAGGCTGTCGGAACGGCAACCGTGCCAATGTAGTCAAACATCACGAGCTTGAGATCATCGTCAAAGTAGTCGAGCAACATAGGCGTCGCTTGTGTCATAAACGACAGTAGTACGGTAGCGAACATCCAAGCCGCGAGGCCGGCAATGCGCCGCCGTGCGTTAGCGGGCGGTGCCAGCGGTAATGCATCTTTGCGCAACATGTGTGTAATGAATCGCCACGTCAGCCAAGCCACGAGCGCATACAGAACGACATTCAGCAAGCTGATGATCGTCACGATGAAATTCAGCATGGCGGAGCCGTCGTTCAAATGTCGAATCAGCGCTTCGAACATCAATCTTTGCGCGATGTCCCAACCCACCAGGCATGATGCGTAGATCGTCAGCAGCAACGCCGGGCGACGGAATGCAAGCTGACCTCGCTGTTCCCCGTGCCATAGAACAATCAGGAAAACCAAACCGGTTCGATACACCAGGCTACTAATAAGATTGGTCAGGTTCACGGCCAATACATCCACGGACAGAAAAGATGCCTTCGCCAGGCCGTAGTAGCCATATAGAAACGGCGCAGCGGCGATGGCCGCCGCGATGACTGCGGCTGTACGGGGCAACGAGCCGGGGCGGGATTGTGAATTCATGTTGACTCCGGTGGCAAGCGAGGTCTCGCGTTCGCACTCGCTTCATAAGGCATCGCGTCGAACGACAAAAGCGGGTCGCTTTCGTCCTTCATCGCATTTTTTCAGTTCTAGAGGTTCGATAGCGCTTGCATAGCAGTGGTCTTGCCATGCAAGCGGATCACGCCGACAGCCAGCTTCAGCCGCCGATCGTGCATCGACATTACCCCGCGGGAGTAGCCGGGTTGTCGAGCCACAAGGCCGCGTGGCGCGTTGCATCGTCATCTCCCTTCCAGCCTTCGACGGGCGCCTTCGGGTTGATCGGGTAGACGCCGCGTCGCCTGGCCAAAACGGTCTCGCCCCACCCAACCGGGGTGCCGGCGCGGGGTTGTGCATAGGGATCGTCCGCTGCGACCTGACTGATCCGCTGGATTGACTCCGGCCAGACTGGATTCCGGCTGGTGGCGTTGGCTAAGATGCGCATCAATGTGAAGAGGAGAATTAAAGGCATCATGACGATCCGCCAGATTGCGGGTGCGTCCATGCCGACGCCGTAAAGCGAGAACAAGAACGATTCACGCGGCGTCTCGTTCTCGGTATGAAACAGCATGGGCTTGGGCAAGCCATTCGGCCCATCGTTCATGAACTTGCACCAATAGTTCCATTGAGCGAGCGCCAACTCTACCTCCGCGGCGGGCGTCCACTCACGGCCGATCGAGAAGACCCGCGTGACCTTGCCATGGTCATCAACCGTGTAATGGCGAATATGGAACAGTTCGCCAAAAGTCGACATCTCGCGATGCAGGCAGAAGATCGAATCGTTGGACCAGGGTACCTCCCATACGACATCGCCTTCCCCCGGGTTCGCAAAGAAACGTCGTTTTCGGATCGCGTATAACGTACGCTCTCCCCGGTGAAAGCGGATCGGGCGATGACTGACAGCGAAAAGGAGACCGCGGCCGGCCACCAAAGCTCCCAAAGCACATCCCGCGGTAATCGCTAGCGCCATGAAGTCGAAAATTGCCATCCAAAAGTCGGGAGCGGCGGGGCCGCTATGCACCACGTAATACACATAGGGACCGACGCCGATGCACAGGAAGGCAAACATTGCAGCAGTAATTGACCAATGTTTCTCGAACAGAGACGGCTCAACGACATCCATGTAAGTCGAATTGCTGCAAAAAATGGTTCCGGCGTCTTGGATTTCCGAACTGACAAATCGATCAGTTGGAAGTCGATGCGCCAAATCCCATTCTGGAATTGGCTTCCCTAGGCACCTCTTCATCAAGCGCTCGTCCACACTCTGCTCTCCGGTGCTGAACTTGCATCGTGCGATAGGTATTCATCGCCTTCGATGCAGTTCGCCAACAAGATGTTGCACGACGCATCACTCTGCGGAAACACCAACCTTAATAGCCGGTTGTTCTGCATCCCGGTGGCGATCTTTTGAGGGCCTTGAGAAGACAAGTCGGTATTCATTGGCAAGCCTGACGGATAAGCCGAAATTCGGAGTCGGGCGATTTTACACGGAATTACTTCATGGCAAAACAGGCTCAATCATTATTGGCATCGGCTGCTATTTTTAGAAAAAATTGCCGATTTATTTGAGATTGCGGTAGTTATTGCTAATTCATGCTTGCCGTTCTCATGGCAGCGGACCCACGCCTCTTACCGGCTCGCCCCGCTACAGATCAGGTCCGTCGGGGCGAACTGTTACGGCTTCGCGTTCGGCTTGGCATGCCGGCACTGCCTATCATTGAGCACGTCTGCCACCACTGTGGCAGGCGTACCCGGTTTGATTCGTTACTTCAATGCGCCACTTGATACCCCGTGCAAGGATGGGACTTAAGTGGCGTAGGCATTTGATGGGGATTTTGGGGCGTCGTGATGCCCCGTGAAAGAGCAGGTTTTGCTTAGACGTTGAACAGGAAGTTCATGACGTCGCCATCGTGCACGACGTACTCTTTGCCCTCGGCGCGCATCTTGCCGGCTTCCTTTGCGCCTTGTTCGCCTTTATAGGCAACGAAGTCATCGAACGAAATCGTCTGTGCGCGGATGAAGCCGCGCTCGAAGTCTGTATGAATGACGCCGGCCGCTTGCGGCGCTGTATTGCCGATATGGATCGTCCAGGCGCGTACTTCCTTCACGCCTGCGGTGAAGTACGTCTGCAGACCCAGCAGCTTGAAACCGGCACGGATGACACGGTTCAGGCCCGGCTCGTCCATTCCCATATCGGCGAGGAACACTTCCTTGTCCTCGTCGGCCAGATCCGCAATCTCCGCTTCGATCGCCGCGCACACCGCGACGACGGGCGATTTCTCGGCATCGGCATGCCGGCGCACGGCATCGAGGTAGGGGTTGTTCTCGAAGCCGTCGTCTTTCACGTTGGCCACATACATCGTCGGTTTCGCGGTGATGAGGCAAAACGGCTTGATGAGCGCGGCCTCGTCGTCGGACAACTCGAGCGCGCGGATCGGCTTGGCCATGTCGAGCTGCGCGCGGGCCTTCTCGAGTACGGCGGCGAGTTTGACGGCTTCCTTGTCGTTGCCCGATTTCGCGGCTTTCGAATAGCGGGCGAGCGCTTTCTCTACAGTGGCGAGATCGGCGAGCGCCAGTTCCGTGTTGATGACTTCGATGTCGGAGAGCGGATCGACCTTGCCGGCCACATGGATCACATTTTCGTCCTCGAAGCAGCGCACCACGTGCGTGATCGCATCGGTTTCGCGGATGTTGGCGAGGAACTGGTTACCGAGGCCTTCGCCCTTGCTCGCGCCGGCGACGAGGCCGGCGATATCGACGAATTCGACGACGGCAGGCACGACGCGCTCGGGCTTGACGATTTCGGCTAGTGCTTTCAGGCGTGCATCGGGCACCTCAACGACACCGACGTTCGGCTCGATCGTGCAGAACGGATAGTTCTCGGCGGCGATGCCGGCCTTCGTCAGTGCATTGAAGAGGGTGGACTTGCCGACGTTCGGCAGGCCGACGATGCCGCATTTGAGACTCATGGAAGACCTTTCTGGATCGATCTGTTGCGGTTACTCGCCGCTTCTTCCGTTGTCCGGCAATGGACCGAAGCGCGACAGCCGCAAGGTGAATTCGGGTACGAGACGGAACGGGCACGGATCGGGCGCTTGCCGTCCGTGGTTCGTGCTCGTCTTCGACTCGTGAAACGGCAATTGTAACGCTTTCGGGCGAATGGACTGGCCGACGATGGGACGTCTGCGCGACCGCGCAATGCTCGGCCAACCTCTGCGGCAGATGGCTCAAAGGCTAACGGCAGCCGGGTACCCTGACTATCGACGTGGACGGGTTTTATTACATTTCGTATACGCCCCTGATCGATAGGCATTAAATTGTCGCCGAGCGAAAGGCCTTGTCGTCAGGTCCTGCTCTCCCAACTGTCGACCGCTTGAACTTGCCCCGATGACCACTGACGCAGTCGAAGCCGAATATCCGCGTCCGGCCGCTGGCTTGGAGCGTAGTCCGTCCATTAGGCTGTTTGTGGCACTGGCGGCGATCAACTTCTTGCGAATCGGCTATCAATTGGTCGTGGTCGCATGGTCGGCGGTGCAGAGCACAGGGCGAGCTGACGCTGCCGGAAAGATTCTGTTGATCTCGACGGTGGCCAGCCTGGTTCTCTCGCCGATTCTGGGCGCAACGGTCGACTACTTCGCCAGAAAAAAAGCAATGCTGCTGTGCGGTCATCTAGGCATCGTCGTTTCGGGCGGGATCCCGCTTCTTACGCAAGCGACGCTGACCGACGAGACGATGTTCGAGGCCATCGCTGTCGCCGTAGTCCTGGCTACTGCCTCCAGTTCTGTCCTAGGCGGCGCAATGGATTACTTCCTGAAGACTCATCTTCAGCACTCCGAACGACCTCGGCACTTGGCGACCCTCAATTCCACCGCTCAAATCGCGCTGATTTTCGGGACGGCGTTGGGCGGCCTGGTTGTTTCTCAAGCCAACCTCGTTCACGCTTTCCTCTTCATTTCTGCCTGTGGTGCGCTTCTGGCCGGAATCAACTGGTGGTTGCTGCCTGCCTTGTATGTGGCGCGCGATAGCGCTTCGCCTACCTGGAAACGGGGAGCATTTTCCGCAGGGCCGATGCTCTACCTTCGGCACCGCCGATTGTTCGCGATAGCAACCTGCGCGGCACTGGCGTTTTCGATCGGGCAGATCACGAATACATTGCTACCGGCGCTTATCGCCTTTTATTTCCGCGGCACGAGCGCGGACTATTCGATGATAGAAGCAGCGTGGTCGATCGGCGCACTCCTTGTCGGCGTGTGGCTAGCAAAGTTTGCGGCGAATTCGCCGGGGACCATGCGCCTCGATTTCATCGTAGTTGGAGCAATGGCGATCGTTCTCGCGGCGATCCCGCTTCTTTCCGCTTTCCCGGCTCTGCTGACAACGCATTTCTTTCTCGGCGCCGGTTTCTCCCTGGTACGCATACGAAGCGAGACCCGGTTCCTGGCGGAGTGTCCGAGACACTTGCTAGGTCGTTTTCGCGCCAACAGCGTGCTGATGACGAGCGGGATTGGATTGCTGATCTTTTCCGCGCCGACCGTGTACGCCGGGGCTTCGGTTGCCGGCCTCTACGTTGCGATGGCCAGCGTCGTCGCTGTTTCGGCGCTCGGCTTGCTGCTCGTGACGAAGCCGAGCGGTCGCCCGCCCGGGTCCCCGGCTTAGCAGCAAACGTCACCTGAGAACCGCTCCTTCGCACTGCGCGCGTCCGTTCGGGGTGTTCGCTACGAAAGCGCGTACTCAGCACCCGATGCGCAATATCTAATATGGATATCCCTACGCTACGCGCTTTGCCGCATATACAACGTCGGAGACGCCATGTTACGACGCGATATCGCAACTGTTGCGATGGTTGTGGAAACAACAAAATGCGCAGATCATCGCGATCAGATATCACTGCGAGACATATCGTTCGACCTCGCTCGCGGCGACGTTTGCAACTGGCACTCAGCCGGAAGTGCTGTGTCGCGCTTCTACAATGCAATGTCGCTGTTTTTCCCTAAAGGGGAAAAATTCTTCATCAACAGCGTGCGTGAACACCGCAAGCATGTGAAAGAAGAGCGCCTGCTCTCGGATGTCAGCGGCTTCATGCAACAGGAGGCCGCTCATAGCCGGGAACATCGCGAGTATATCGGTGCGATGGTCGCAAGCGGTTATGAAGTCGACACGCTCGACATCAGGATGTTTTCCAAGCCGCTCGAAAAGGTTGCGCCGCGGCGGAGGCTTGCGATGACGGTCGCGATGGAACATTTCACGGCGTCGCTGGCGCATCAGATTCTGTCGAGCGCCGCCATCATGCGAGGCGATAGCGAGTTTGGCGCGTTGTGGCGCTGGCACGCCGTCGAGGAAATCGAACACAAATCGGTGGCGTTCGACGTCTTCACCTCGGCATACGGTCGAGGAGTGGGGGCATACTTTCTTCGTTGTTCCGCGGCGATACAGGTGACGATCGGCTTTATGCGAAGGCTGTTCGTCAACGTTGCGCGCCTGGCGGAGCAGGACGGCGCTTCATGGAGAAGCTGGCTCGCGTTGTTGCGCTACCTGTGGGTGGCGCCGGGCTTGTTTCGCCGTATGACGCCGGCTTTTTTTGTCTACTTTCACCCGAAGTTTCACCCTTCCAATACGGACGACCGTCGCCTGATCGCCGCATGGCGTGACGCGGCCGCAAGTTCCGCTTCGCACGAGTGGGGCGGCTGCTCATGAATGTCGCGTCGACCATCGAGCTGCCCGTGTACGCCGTCCGTGTCTACTATGCGGACACGGACGCGGGCGGAGTGGCTCATCACACCGCCTATTTAAGGTGGTTCGAGGCAGCCCGCTCAGAATGGCAGTGTGCCGTCGGGTGCTCGGCTCGCGAGCTTCAGGACATCTATGGCGTTGCACTCGCGGTAGTGGATGCAACTCTTCACTATCGAAAGCCCGCGGCGCTGGACGAGCGGCTGTTGGCGCGCGGAAATGTCTCCGCGGCCAGCCGCTGCAGCCTGCTCGTCAGTCAGACGCTGATGCGAAACGAGACTCCGTTGGCAGCTGCCGAGTTCAGACTCGCCTGCGTCAATGTCGCGACGCAACGTCCCGCGCCATTGCCCGATGCTTTGATGGCCGCGCTTTCACACGAGACTTGCCGCACCCGTTACGACATGAAAACCGGCATCCTCGCGGGCCGCGCGTTCACGGCCTGAATCGCCGGTAGGCTCTGGCGTCGACGGGTTAGTTGCAGCCTGTCCCGAGCAGCCAGCCTCCGCGCCGGCAGAACTGTGACCTGCCGCACGTCCTAATTTCCCGCCGCGCCAAGCTGCACGGTCCAGCGCAGATATAATGCGCTAATGACCGCCCATCATCAGACGTTTCACGTCGCCGTCGTCGGCGGCGGCCTCGTCGGCAAATGCGCCGCGCTTGCGCTCGCACAACACGGACTGCGTATCGCCCTGATCGCGCAGCCTGCCGCGCCGCGTCCGGCCGACGTGCTTTTCGATGCACGCATCTACGCGCTCTCAGCGAGTTCTCAGGCACTGCTGGAACGTCTGCGGGTCTGGCAGGCGCTCGACCACGATCGTCTGTCGCCCGTCTACGACATGCGGGTCTATGGCGACGCGCAAGCGGAACTCCATTTCTCGGCGTTCCAGGCGGCTGTGCCGCAGCTCGCCTGGATCGTCGAATCGTCGCTGGTCGAACATTCGCTCGATGCCGCCTTACGCTTCCAGCCGCACGTGACCTGGTTCGACACGCGGGCGCA
>Ga0207695_10011114_pt1 | contig 10930 bp, 14 predicted proteins | sample KBSC54metaG_FD_184354 | JGI IMG/M metagenome (GOLD analysis project Ga0207695, IMG submission 184354) | Corn rhizosphere microbial communities from Kellogg Biological Station, Michigan, USA - KBS C5-4 metaG (SPAdes) (version 2) | ecosystem: Host-associated > Plants > Roots > Rhizosphere > Soil... | reverse complement strand
GCGCGAGGCCTCGCCCGACGAGATCCGCGCCGCGCTCGACGCCGGCGAGCTGGAGGCCGGCGCCCGCAATGCGCACACGCTGGTGTCGACCGCGTCGATGCTGGGCGCGCCGGCGCTGGCGGCGCTCGCGCGCGAGCTGCACGACGCGGTCGACCTGGGCCTGCCCGAACGCTGGCGGGCACTGCTCGGGCGCCTGGAGGCGGTGCAGGCCGAGGTCGACGTCGAGGTCGCCCGCTACATGCAGGACGTCGCGCCGCCGGAACGCAGTGACGGATGACGCACGAAAACCGTGCGTCGCGCGGCAGCTTCTGGCTAAACTGACCCGATGGCGAATTCGCGCGCCCCGGCGGGGCCTCCCTCGTATTCGACCGCCCACCTGGCGCGCCGGCTGGGTGTGTCCGTGCCGACGGTCCAGCGCTGGGTCGATCTCGGCCACCTGAAGGCGTGGAAGACGGTCGGCGGCCATCGCCGCATCGACGCCGACAGCGCCGAGGAATTCATCCGCGCACAGACGCAGCAGCGGGGCGGCGCCACGGCGGAGGCCGCCGCCGAGGCGGTCGTGCCGTTCAGCGTGCTGGTCGTCGACGACAGCGCGGACGACCGGGACCTGCTGCAGGCGCTGGTGGAGATCGCCGTGCCGGGCGCGCGCATCACCTGCGCCGACAACGGCTTCGACGCGCTGATCGAGGTGGGCAAGGCGATGCCCGACCTCATCATCACCGACATCTCGATGCCCTACATCGACGGCGTCCAGATGATCCGCCACCTGTCGGCGCCGGGCCACGCGCGCACGCCGGCCATCGTGGCGGTGTCGTCGCACGCCGCCGCCCACATCGAGAGGCTGGGCGGCCTGCCGCCGGGCGTCACGCTGCTGTCGAAGCCTGTGGAGCCGGCCCGATTCGTCGAGACGGTGAACGCGGCGCTGGACGGGGCCTGATCGGCTGGGGTGGATCCCGCGACTCCGCTTCGCTGCGCGCAGGATGACGGCGTTGGCGCTTCGCGAGACGCACTCGTGCGGCCTCGCCTGCCGCGACGTTGCCGCCTTGCGCCCACCTCGTGTCATCCTGCGCGCAGTCGCAGGATCCACTTCGGCCAGCTGCAGCGTCATCCCGGAGGTGGATCCCGCGACTCCGCTTCGCTGCGCGCAGGATGACGGCTTGGGATGACGGCTTGGCGCGTCAGGACGCCAGGTTGTCGACCAGCTTGGCCAGCGCCGACGCCTGCGCCGGCTTCTGCAGGTAGCCGTCGAAGCCCGCGCGGTCGGCGGCGTCCCCGGTGCGTTCCCACTCCTGGCCGGTCAGCGCGATCAGCACGGGCCTGTCGCCCAGGCGGGAGCGGAATTCCCGGGCGGTCTCGAAACCGTCCAGCATCGGCATCTGCAGGTCGATGAACGCGATGTCCGGACGGAACGCGTCGGTGAGCTCGACGGCCGAGTCGCCGTCGTAGGCGACCTTGGTCTCGTGGCCCAGCAGCTTGAAGAAGGTCGCCAGCAGGTCGGCGCTGTCGCGCGCATCGTCGACGAAGAGGATCCTGGCCATGGCGTGTCCTACGTTCCGGCGATGATGGCGAAGACGAGCGCCGGGCGAAGCATGGTGTGCATTCCGATGGAGATGGGGACTCGATGGCCCGCATCTTCGGGCGGCCACGGTCGCGCGGGCCTAGGCGGCCGGCGCGACGCGTTGTCGGACGGCGCCGACACGTGCGGGCCCGGCGCTTCGGCGCCGCGCGGCGTGCGATCGGGCCGCGAATCCGGCGCCTCGTCGCATCGCCCCCCTGGCCGCGGACGGCCGTCCCTAGAGTGCGGCCATCGCCGACTCCAGGATTGCCCGCCATGACCACCCTGACCGCTTCGCACCGGCCCTTCGCAGAGGTCGACGTCCCGCGCTGGCGCCTGTGGCCGGTGCTGCTTGCCGGCCTGCTGATGCAGGGCGTGCTGCGGCCAGCGCGCGAGCTGGCGCGCTTCATCGCGCACCAGGCGGCCCCGTTCTTCAACGCGCACGTCTGGGCCTTCGTCGGCCTGGCGATGGTGTTCCAGACGCTGGCTGGTCTGGCATGCATCGCGCTGATGCGGCGCATCCTGCCGCAGGCGCCCACCTACCTCGCGTGGCCTGCACGCGGGCGCTCGTTGCTGGGGCCGGCACTGGCGATCGGCGTGGGCATGGGCGTGCTGATGCTGGTGGCCGACTGGTGGCCGCAGCTGGTCGCCCATCGCGCGCCCGACGCGGGCTACGACCCGTCGCACGGCGGCGTCGCCGGCTGGCTCGTCGTGATGGCCGCCTCGGGCCTGTGCGAGGAGCCGATCTTCCGCGGCCTCCTGGTGGGCCTGCTGACCGCGCTGGTGCCTGGCCGCGTGCGCGTCGGCCCGGTCGACCTGCCGGTGTCGGGCGTGCTGGTGGCGCTGCTGTTCGGCCTCGCGCACTACGAGTCGTTCCGGGTCGACCCGCTGTCGCTGGCGATCGCCCAGCAGCTCTACGCGTTCGCGTTCGGCCTGGTCTACGTCTGGCTGATGGAGCGTTCGCGCAGCCTGCTCGCGCCGATCGTCGCGCACGGCGTGGGCGACGCGGTCGAGGTGGGCGCCGTGATGTGGCTGCAGGCGACCTGGGCCGCGCACTGAGTCGCGAGGTTGTCGTCCGGCGGGAGCGGGGATTGCTCAAACCTCCAGGCCAACCCGTCATTTCGACCGACCCATGCCGACACGTTCCTGCATCGTCGTTGCCGACGATAACCACGACGCCGCCGATTCGCTGGCCCAGCTGCTCGGCCTGATGGGCTATGACGCGGTCGCGGTCTACGACGGCGAGCAGGCGGTGCGGGCCTGCCACGACCTCCATCCCGACCTCGCCATCCTGGACGTGCAGATGCCCGTGCTCGACGGCTGCGCGGCGGCGCGCCGCATCCGCGACGGCGAGGACGGCCATGCGCCGATGCTGGCATCGCTGTCGGCGTTGAAGCTGCAGGACGAACCGCTGCGCTCGGAGCACGAGCTGTTCGACACCCACCTGAGCAAGCCGCTGCGCCTCGAAGAGCTGTCCACGCTGCTCGAGCGCACCACGGCCTGTGCACGTTGACGCGGGCGCGGCGGCTGGCCGCGCGCACCTGTCGCGTCAAGTCGCGGCATCGCCCGGGCTCGGCATCTCGGCGGCGGCACCGACCCGCGGCGTCGCGCCTCCCGCTCAAGTGGCGGGCTGCGGCGCCAGGCCGCCCAGGAAGCGGTGCAGCTTGCCGGCCGTGCCGGAGCCCATCGCCGCGGGACCGTGCATGGCCGCGTGGCGCACGGCGAAGCGGTGCGGAGTCACGCTGGCCGACTCGTCCTCCTCGGGCGGCAGCAGGCGCGCCACATGCACGCTGATCGCGGCGCCGTCGACCAGCGTCAGCACGCCCTGGCGTCCGGGCACGACGTCGACATGGGCATGCGCCAGTTCCAGCACGGCCCCCGATAGCGACAGGTGGGCGACCGTCACCGGCACCTGCTTGCCGCAGTACGTGAACGTCGCCCGCGCGCGCTCGCCGTCCAGCGGGAAGCGCGCGACGCCGGCGCGCCGGTCGAGGCCGTGGCCATGGACGACCCGCGGCAGGAAGAACCCGAGCACGAGACCGATCGCGCCGGTCAGCACGATCACCAGCTGGTACAGCGGCAGGGCCAGGTTCGCGAACAGGTCGGGCGGCGTCTCGCCGGGGCGCGTGAACACGCCGAGGATGACCAGCGCGATGGCGATGTTGGTCGCCGCCTGCGCCGCGGCCGAGAGGGCCCGCAGCCGCAGGCTCGCGACGCCGTTGGCGGTGCGCTCGAGGTGGATGAACGTGGCGACGGCGGTGGCCGAGCCGAGGAACGCCCAGGGCCACGTGCGCAGCAGCGCGTCGCTGGCCAGCGTCAGCAGCGGCTTGGCGGAGCCGTTCAGGAGCGACGCGGTCACGGAGGTCAGGAAGGTCGGGATCGCGGCCAGGCTGAATGCCAGCACGACGCACGCCAGCAGCAGGCTGCGGCTCAGCGGCGTGTCGCTCGGATCGACCCAGGTGCCGGACTGGTCGCGCCGGCGCGAGAAGACCAGCCAGCCGACCAGAAGTCCTGCGCCGTGCACGCAGAACGCGTTCGCGGCCCACAGGAACGGGCGCACGTGCACCGGGCCGTCGCGATGGGTCATCGAGAAGGCGAGGGAGATCAGCAGCACGGTGAGCGTCACGGCGATGAGCGTGTCCAGGATCGGATCGAACGGGGCCGAGGACAGCTGCACGTGCCCGATGCCGATGCCGTAGCTCTTGCGGAAGTAGCGCACCACTTCCTCGACCGAGCGTGCGGCGGCGAACGCGGCGCAGCACATCAGCACGAACAGCCGGTGCTGCATCTGGTCGAGCCGCTCCGACAGCAACACCGCCGCCGGCGAGCCGCCCAGGGTGCGCAGCAGCTCGGGCGAGGCTTCCGCGAACTCGCGGATGTCGCGCTCGAGTGCCTTGCAGTCGCTGACGAAACGCGTGGCATAGGGCGACTTGAAGCGCGGCGCCTCGAGCCCGTCCTGGTCCGGCGGCGCGAACTTCAGCAGCAGCATCTTCAGGCGGCACCACTTCTGCGCGACGGTGATGGCGCGGCCCTCGGTGAAGTCGCCGCGCGTGAACGGCTTGCCGAGCCGGGGCATGACCGTGCTGCGCAGGAAGGCCTCGTCCAGCTCGAAGGTGGTCGTCGGCGACGCGAGTTCGTTGGCCATGTCCTGCGCCTTGGCCGGCACCACCGCCCAGTTGTGCATCACCTCGCGCACCACGTGTTCAACGTTGGAGAACACGGGCAGCATCGGCGACAGGCCGGTGACGATCAGCAGGGCGACGAGCCAGGCGTTGGCCTGCGTGACGCCGGACACCTCCAGCAGCTCGAAGCCCGACATCGACCCGTTGTACAGCATCACGAACACGACGAGGTACAGCACCACCAGGGTCAGGCAGTACAGGGCGGCCGTGGCCAGGAAGCGCCACAGCGGCGTGAAGCTGCGCGGCGGCGCGAAGGCCAGCAGTTCGGAATCGGTCGTCGTGCGGCACGACTCGCCCTTGGTCCATGTATTGAACTGGCGGTAGCCGAAGGCGACGATGACGATGGACGAGAACGCCAGCTGGAACAGGAGTGCGTTGGCGGGCATGATTCCTTCTCCCCTGGGGCATCCGGAATCGAAGCCGAGCACGGGGGCTCGCCGCGCTGCCCCTGGCGCGGTCGCTCGGACTGCACGGCCTGGCCGGCCGCGCAGCGACGATGGTCGGGCGATCGGCCCGGCATTTCATCCCCCGAAAGGACGAGAAGGGCCTTCAAGATAGGGGCGTCTGCGCGGCGGCCGCGACCGGTCGCCGCGGGGCAGAGCGCTCGAGGCGCGCGGTCGGGGGCGCTCGCCCGTCGTGGGGCGGCCGTTCAGTGCCGCTTGAAGTACTGCACCTCGCGCTCGTGTTTCTCGGCCTGCTCGCGCGAGTCGAAGGTGCCGAGGTTGCGCCGCTTGCCGGTCTTGGGGTCGAGCTTGCGCGAATAGAGGCGGTACTGGCCGCTGCTGAGCTTGCGGATCATGGCGGGGCTCCTGTCGTTCGATGCCCGTTCCGGGGCACTTGCCGGGCCCAGCCGGGGTGCCGTGGCGCTGCCCGGGCGGATGTGGTATCATCAAGGACTCCCCCTGTGATCCGACCCTGCCGATTCGTCGCGGGTGGACACACCGAGATCCGAGGCGATCTCCCTCCTTCGCCAGACTCCCTGATTGCTTGTGCGGTCGTCTTGTTCTGGTTGCCGTTGGCCGCGGCGAATGACCCTGCGAGCCAGCCGCCGGACCGAGTCCTCTCTCCGCGTGCGCCCCGTGCGCCTCTCAAGAATCAGCCCGGCTGCGTCCCTCGAGCGACCAGCCATGAAGGATTTCCATCCAGACCCAACAACAGTTCGGGAAGTACCTCGTTTCTTCCTCTGCCCGCCGCGATCACGGCGGCCACTACACCGCCTCGCTGGCCATCCGCAGCGGCCGCGGCAGCATGACGCACGAACGCGTCATGCGTTTCGATCCCCATTTCGATTCGCACGACGCGGCGCTGGGCTTCGCCCAGGCGCAGGCGGCCGCATGGATCGGTGAACGCAATCCCGGGCATCAGCCCCTTCGAATGGAGTAGGCTCATGGCCAAGGAAGAATTGATCGAGATGCGCGGCAAGGTCGACGAGATGTTGCCCGACTCGCGCTACCGCGTGACCCTCGAGAACGGCCACCAGCTCGTGGCCTACACCGGCGGCAAGATGCGCAAGCACCACATCCGCATCCTCGCGGGCGACCAGGTGACGCTCGAGCTCTCGCCGTACGACCTGACCAAGGGCCGCATCACGTTCCGGCACCTGGATCGCCAGGGCTCGCGCCCCGCGACGCCGCCGCGGCGCTGAACGCACCCGATTCCCATCCCACCGACCGCCTCCCCGTCTGGAGGCGGTCGGCGCCTGACGGCATCGATGCCGTCAGGCTTTTCCAACGCATTCAACAAGGAATGACCATGACGACTGAAACTGGCACCGTGAAGTGGTTCAACGAGACCAAGGGCTTCGGCTTCATCACCCCCGACACCGGCGGCAAGGACCTCTTCGCGCACTTCAAGGAAATCCAGAGCACCGGCTTCAAGTCGCTGGCCGAGAACCAGCGCGTCGAATTCGAAGTCGGCCAGGGCCAGAAGGGCCCGCAGGCCATGCGCATCCGCGCGATCTGAGCGCTTGGGCGGCGGCGTGGGCAGCGAATGCCCGCCCGCGGCCGAGGCGACTCGGGTCCGTGCGCCCCTGGCCTCGATGGCCGGTCGCGCGCGCGACGCGTCGCCGCGTCGACCCATTGAAAAAGCCCGCAGTGCATCCGCGCTGCGGGCTTTTCCTTTGAAGGGTTGCCGCCTTACGCCGGGACGGGCCTGCCCAGTGCATTGAGCGGGATCTTCAGGTAGCTCACCCCGTCGTCTTCCGTGGGCGGCATCCGGCCCGCCCGGATGTTGACCTGGATGGATGGCAGGATGAGCGCCGGCACGTCGAGCGTGGCGTCCCGGGCCCGGCGCATCGCGACGAAGGCCGCCTCGCCGACGCCGTCCGGCACATGGATGTTCCGGTCGCGCTGCTCGGCGACGGTCGTCTCCCAGGCCGCCGCCCGACCCGCGGGCGGGTAGTCGTGGCAGACGAACATGCGCGTCTGCGGCGGCAGCGCCAGGATGCGCCGGATGGAGCGGTACAGCGTGCGGGCATCGCCGCCGGGAAAGTCGGCGCGCGCCGTCCCCACGTCGGGCATGAACAGGGTGTCGCCCACGAACACTGCATCGTCGACGACGTAGGCCATGTCCGCGGGCGTGTGGCCGGGCACCCACATCGCGTGCGCCTCGACCTCGCCGATCATGAATCGCTCGCCGTCCTTGAACAGGTGGTCGAACTGCCTGCCGTCGGGCACGAAGCCGCGCTCGAGGTTGTAGACCTTCCGGAAGGTCGCCTGGACGTCGGTGATGCGCTCGCCGATGGCGATGCGGCCGCCGGCCCGTTCCTGCAGGTAGCGCGCGCCGGACAGGTGATCCGCATGCGCGTGCGTCTCCAGGATCCACTGCACCGTCAGTCCGCATTCCTGGATGTGCGCCAGCATCCTGTCGGCCTGGATCGAACTCGTGCTGCCGGACTTGAAATCGAAGTCCAGCACGGGGTCGACGATGGCGGCGCACCGGCTGGCGGAGTCCGAGATGACGTAGGAGACCGTCCAGGTCCTGTCATCGAAGAAGGCCTGGATCGAGGCTCGGGCGGTCATGGCGGCTCCTGCTTTGACGGTATGTTGACGGATATTCTATGAATATATAAACTATAGTCAAGTCGTCAGATCAAGCCGCATCGAAGGAGGCGCCCGTGCCCAAGACAGTCATCGACCCCGACCTCCTGCGCCAGGCGGCCGGCGAGGCCGTCGGCGCGCTCAAGGTGCTTGCCAACGAGGACCGGCTGCTGCTGCTGTGCCAGTTGTCCCAGGGCCAGATGTGCGTCGGCGACCTGGAGGAGGCGCTGGGCATCCGCCAGCCGACCTTGTCGCAGCAACTGGGCGTGCTCCGCAACGAGGGCGTCGTGAGCACGCGCCGCGAGGGCAAGAACATCTTCTACAGCGTGGCCGACGCCAGGCTGCTGAAGGTGCTCGAAGTGCTCTATCGCTTGTACTGCCCGAAGGAGTGAGAGATGAGTGTCGACTGGAATGCCTTCACGCCGACGGCCGCGTTGGCGGGCGGAGTGCTCATCGGCACCGCCGCCGCGGTGTTCGCCCTGTTCAACGGTCGCATCGCCGGCATCAGCGGCGTGCTCGGCGGGCTCCTCGGGCCGGTCAAGGGCGACCTCGCTTGGCGTGTCGCGTTCGTTCTCGGATTGGTGGCCGCACCGCTGGCGTACGCGGTTTTCGCCTCGGTGCCCGAGCCACGGATCGATGCCGGGTGGGGCGAATTGGTGATCGCCGGGTTCCTGGTGGGCCTCGGCACGCGCTACGGGTCGGGCTGCACCAGCGGCCACGGTGTCTGCGGACTGTCGCGCCTGTCGCTTCGTTCGCTGGTGGCCACGGTCGCGTTCATGGGGGCCGGTTTCGCCACCGTCTTCGTCGTGCGTCACATGTTCGGCGGCTAGGAGACGGTCATGCCCATCCTGACGTCGCTGCTCGCCGGCCTCGTGTTCGGCATCGGCCTCATCCTGTCGGGCATGGCCGATCCGGCCAAGGTGCTCGGCTTTCTCGACCTCGCCGGCCGCTGGGATCCGTCGCTGGCGCTGGTGATGGCGGGAGCCGTCGGCGTCGGCCTGCTCGCATTCGCCATCGCGCGGCGACGGACGGTGTCGTTCCTCGGCCAGCCCATGCGATTGCCGACGACGCGCCGCATCGATGGCAGGCTGGTGGGCGGCAGCCTGATGTTCGGCATCGGTTGGGGCCTGGCCGGCTTCTGCCCGGGACCGGCGCTCGCGGCGCTGGGCATGGGCCAGGTCAAGGCCGCTGTCTTCGTCGGCGCGATGCTCGCGGGCATGGGCGTGTTCGAACTCCTCGAGCGGCGTGCCGCGCCATCCGCCGCGAAGGCCTGAACCATGAGCGACACAGGGGCCTGGACGGCGGTGGGGGTGACCGCCTGCGTGCTCGTCTTCCATGAGGCGTTGCTGATGGTGCTTCAGTGGCGGCGACCCGAGCGCCTGGCGCGCGCCCGCCACGCAAATCTCAGGGAGGACTGGTTCGTCGCGGTGTCTCGGCAAAAAGGTTCCGAGGTCCTCGCCGTGCAGGCACTTCGCAATTCGATGATGTCGGCCACGATGCTGGCCTCGACGGCCGCCCTGGCACTCACGGGATCGGTCACGCTGGTGACGCCGTCCCTGCATGCCGCCTTCGGCACGGTTCAAGGCACCCCGACCCTCGATGCGCGGCTCGTCCTGGAACTGATGCTGCTCGCGCTGCTTTGCGCATCGCTGGTGTCCGCGGTGATGGCCGTGCGCTTCTACAGCCATGCCGCGTTCATCGGCGGCATGCCGGTCGATTCCGACACGAGAACCCGTTGGTCGAAGGCGGGCGTTCGATACGTTCGCAGGGCGGGCATCCTGTACGGCGTCGGGCTTCGGCAACTGGTGCTGGTCGTGCCGGTCGTCGCGGCCATCGTGCTGCCGGCCGCCGGGCCGATCGCCGCGATCGGGGTGGTCGGCGTGCTCCATCGCTTCGACCGCATCGGCGACGATGCCGTGCAGGCAGGAGGCGTGCGGCAGACGACGTAGGCACGCGCGACTCGAATCGTCGGCAGCGAGCGGGCTCGGGCAACTGATCCGCCATGCGGCATGTGGCGATCGCAGGCAGAATGCGCGCTGTGCGCAAGGTCTTCCGTTCGCTGCTGCTGGTGCTTGCCCTGCTGGTGTCCCAGCAGGGGGCACTGCTGCACGAGCTCGGTCACATCGCCGACGCCTCGGCGCCCGCGACGTCGAACGACGGCAAGGCGCACCTGCCTTGCGAGACCTGCCTCGCCTTCGCGCACATCGTCGGCGTCGTCCACTCGAGCGAAGTGGCGCCGGCCCTGCTGGCGACGGCGGAACACTGGACCGGCGCTCCGTCCTTCCCGTCGCGGAGCGCGGATGCGCCCGCGTACGCCGCGCGCGATCCTCCGCACGCCGGCTGACTGACCTCCCTGTCATCGCCGCCGGGCTGCTGCCCGGTGCCGGCGCGCGCGTGTCCGTCAGGCGCGCCGCGCCCGTCACGACCGCTTCGCATCGACCGTGCCGCGCCCGAAGGCGCGCCGCTGCCGTGCGCGAGCGCGTCACGAACCCCATTTCCAGAGGTTTCAATCCATGTTCGCTCCTGCACGCACGAGCCTGGCGCTCGCGTTGGCGCTGGCCTGTCCCGCCTTGTTCATTCCCGCTGCGTTCGCGCAGTCCGCGCCTGGCACGGCCCCCGGGCCGGCCGCCGCCGCCAGCACGCCGCCTGCCGCGGCTTCCTCGCCGCCGGTCCAGCGCGTGGAGATCACCGGCGACCGCCAACGCCTCGACGCCGCCCGCAACGGCCTGTCGCCGGACACCGGCAGCTCGATCTACAGCATCGACCGCGAGGACATCCAGAAGCTGCCGCTCGGCGAGGCCACGCCGCTGAACCAGGTGGTGCTGCAGGCGCCCGGCGTCGTGCAGGATTCGTACGGGCAACTGCACGTGCGCGGCGACCACGCCAACCTGCAGTACCGCATCGACGGCGTCGTCATCCCCGAGGCGATCAGCGGCTTCGGCCAGGCGCTCGAGACGCGCTTCGCCGATTCGGTGACGGTGCTGACCGGCGCGCTGCCGGCGCAGTACGGCTATCGCACGGCAGGCGTCGTCGACCTGCGTTCGAAGGGCGAGGCCTTCGACAACGGCGGCCGCATCAGCCTGCTCGGCGGCACGAACGAGCATCGCGAAGGCAGCCTCGAGCTCGGCGGCACGCACGGCCCCTTCAGCTACTAC
>Ga0207695_10011111_pt1 | contig 10931 bp, 9 predicted proteins | sample KBSC54metaG_FD_184354 | JGI IMG/M metagenome (GOLD analysis project Ga0207695, IMG submission 184354) | Corn rhizosphere microbial communities from Kellogg Biological Station, Michigan, USA - KBS C5-4 metaG (SPAdes) (version 2) | ecosystem: Host-associated > Plants > Roots > Rhizosphere > Soil... | reverse complement strand
GACTCGACCCCAGGCCGGCGACTCGGTTCAGGCCGGCGCGACGTTCAGGTTGGCCGAGAACAGGTTTGCGGGGTCGTACTGCCTCTTCACCTCGCGCAGCCGCGCCATGGTGGATGGCGAGTACATCGCCGCCACCACGGCATCCCCGGTCTCCGTGGTGAAGTTGCCGTACTGGCTGGCGCGGAACCCGGCTGCCGACCAGGCGGCTCCCAACGGACCGGATGACGCGGGCGCGCCCGGCGGGAGGAACTCGACGACGTTCATGATCACTTCGCTGTCCCGCGCCGCGAACGCCGTGGCATCCGGGTTCACGCGCGAGAACCGGCCGCCCAGGTAGCGGACCGCGAACACCGACGGCCCGAGCTGCGCACGCACGGCGAGGGCGGCATCGATCGTCGCGTCGTCGAAGTCGGCGATCAAGGAGTTGCGGCCGGCGATGGTGGGCATCGGCGCGCCGGCCGGCGGTGCCGGGAGCTCGATCAGGATGTCGCGATAGCCGGTCGCGGTCACGTCGCTCGACAGCACGCCCGGCAAAGTCAGCAGCGGGGCGAGGGCGGCACGGCCCTCGGCGGAGTCCGCGCCGGCCCACGCCACGTGCAGTTCGTGCGCAACCGGGCCGGTGGGGCCGAGCGGCGCGACGGTGAACGTCGCGTTCAACTCGTCCGGTGCGCCGCGCATCACGTCACGCCAGCCGCGCAGGAACGCACCGAGCTGCTCGGGGTCGATGGTCAGCACCCCGTGCAGCACCCCGTCGAGCGGATGCGCCTGCACCGTGAACGAAGTCACGACCCCGAAGTTGCCGCCGCCGCCGCGCAGCGCCCAGAACAGGTCCGGATTCTCGTCGGCAGACGCCGTGACCAGCTCTGCCCCCGCGGTGACGACCCGTGCCGAGATCAGGTTGTCGATGGTCAGCCCGTCGCGCCGGACCAGCCAACCGATGCCGCCGCCGAGGGCGAGGCCCCCCACGCCGACGTCGGCCGTGTCGCCCGAGGTCACCGCGTAGCCGCTCGACCGAAGCGCGTCCGCCACGCCGGCCCAGACGGCACCCGGACCGATCGTGGCGACACCGGATTCGTCGATCGAGACGGAATCCAAGGCCGCCAGATCGATCAGCAGGCGGTCGGACCCCGGCGAGTACATCGGACCGCCGTGCCCGCCGCTGCGGACCGCGACGCCGAGCCCGGACGACGCCGCGAACCGGACCGCCGCGACCACATCGGCTTCGGATTCCGCGCGCGCGACCAGGGCCGGCGGGTTTCCGGCGTAGGCGCCGACGGCAGCGACGAAGCCGTCGCTGCCGGGGAGCAGGATCGATCCGGCGAATTCAGAGGACAGCGCGTCGAGATTCACCCGATCACGCTACAAGCCGCGTCCGACACTTCCGACGACGCCGTCGAGCGGCGTGCCGGAGGCGTCGCGCTTGGCACCGCTCTCCGGGAGTGCACGTGCGGCACCGTCGGCGCCGACCGCCAGCGCGGGCGCCGGACCCACCCAGGCCAGGGCCAGGGCTGCTTCTCCCTTGAGGAAGGAGTGCGCCCGCACCCCGCCCGTCGCGCGCCCCTTGCCGGGGAATTCACGCAGCGACGACACCTTGCCGCGGCCCGGATCGGCGCCGGGGAGCGTATCTGCCGGGGTCGAGATCGTCACCACCGAGATGTCTCCGCCCGGATCGACGGTGCCGAAGAAGATCGCGCGCGCCTGGGCGCCGAGGTTGATGCCGGCCATCCCTCCTGCGGCCACGCCCTGCGGACGCACCTGCGCCGCACCGAAGTGCAGCAGCTGCGCGTCCGAGGTCACGAAGACCAGCTCCTCGGAGTCGCCGCCCTGGCCGGCCCCGACCACCTCGTCGCCCGGCTTCAGCGCGATGACCTCGAAGTCGGGTCTGCTCGGATATCCGCCGGCGGCGACGCGCTTGACGACGCCCTGCGCGGTGCCGAGCGCGATCGGCAGCTCGGTGGTCAGCGAGACGAGGCCGACCACGCGCTCCTTCTTGTCGGTGAGACCGAGGTAATCGGCGATCCGCGCCCCGGCGGCCAGCTGGACCGAGTTGGCGGGCACCGCGGGCAGGTCGACCGGGGTGAAACGCACCAGTCGCCCGCGGGAGGTGATCGCACCGACCTCGCCGCGCGAGGTCGTGACCACGGTCGACAGGATGGCGTCGTGCTTGCTGCGCCGAGTCGCGGCCACCGGCGGCTCGGTTCCCTCGGGCAGATCCACGCGCACGGCGCGGCCGGTCGTCGAGAGCACGACGATGGTGGGCAGGTCGGCGATCTCGAGGGCTGGCCCCCCGGATGCCGCGGCCCGGCGTTGCGCCGGGGTGCTCGCGGCGCTGGCGCGAGCCTCGGTCAGCAGGGTGCGGCGTGGCGTTCCGAACTTCTCGGCCACCTCGTCGAGCTCCCGCGCGACCAGGGCGCGGAGCGCCTGCGGTGACGCGAGCAGGGTCTCGAGTTCTGCGATCTCGGCGCGCAGCTTCTCGCGCTCGGTCTCCAGCTCGATCCTGCTGAATCGGGTGAGGCGGCGCAGCTGCAGTTCGAGGATGTAGTCGGCCTGCACCACGCTCAGGTCGAAGACCTCGATCAGTCGAGTGCGGGCTTGCGCGGTGTCGTCGCTGGTGCGCACCACCTGGATGACCTCGTCGATGTCGAGGATCGCGATCAGCAGGCCGTCGACCAGGTGCAGCCGCTCCTGGCGCCGCGCCAGGCGGTAGCGGGAGCGGCGCGTCACGACTGAGATGCGGTGGTCGAGGTAGACGCGCAGCAGCTCGCGCAGGCCGAGCGTCTGCGGCGTGCCGTCGACCAGAGCGACGTTGTTGATCGAGAAGCCGTCCTCGAGCGGGGTCAGGCGGTAGAGCTGCTCGAGCACGCCCTCCGGACTGAACCCGGTCTTGATGCCGATGACCAGGCGCATGCCGTTCGTGCGGTCGGTCAGGTCGGTGACATCCGAGATGCCGGTGATCTTCTTGGCGTTGACGCCGTCCTTGATCTTCTCGATGACCTTCTCGGGGCCGACCAGGTAGGGCAGCTCGGTCACCACCAGGCCGGTCCGCCGGGCCGAGAGCTGCTCGACCGTCACCTTGGCGCGCGTCTTGAAGCTGCCGCGCCCGGTCGTGTAGGCATCCTTGATGCCCTCGAGCCCGACGATCGTGCCGCCGGTGGGCAGGTCGGGCCCGGGCACGTAGGCCATCAGTTCGTCGAGGGTCGCGTCCGGATTCTCGAGCAGGTACTGCGCAGCCCCCACCACCTCGATCAGATTGTGCGGCGCCATGTTGGTCGCCATGCCGACGGCGATGCCGCTGGAGCCGTTGACCAGCAGGTTGGGGAACGCCGACGGCAGTACGGCCGGTTGCTGCAGCGAGTCGTCGTAGTTCGGCACGAAGTCGACGACGTCCTCGTCGAGGTCGTCGGTCATCGCGACCGCCGCGGCCTGCATGCGGGCCTCGGTGTACCGCATCGCGGCCGGGCCGTCGTCGAGCGAGCCGAAGTTGCCGTGCCCGTCGATCAGTGGGAGGCGCATGGTGAAGTCCTGCGCGAGGCGGACCAGCGCGTCGTAGATCGCCGTGTCGCCGTGCGGGTGGAACCGGCCCATCACGTCGCCGACGACGCGCCCGCTCTTGATGTGGCCGCGATCCGGGCGCAGACCCATCTCGCTCATCTGATACAGGATGCGGCGCTGAACGGGCTTGAGCCCGTCGCGTGCGTCGGGCAGCGCCCGCGAGTAGATGACCGAGTACGCGTACTCGAGGAACGAGCCCTGCATCTCGGCGGAGACGTCGATGTCCTCGATGCGTTCGCCGGTGGTCGAGGTCGTCACGGGTGGGGTGGGTTCGGGCGGAGTCATAAGATCGGGCCCATGTTACCGGCGGCCCAATTGCCCTCGGCACGGGCGCGCCGCTACAGCCTGGCCGACGTCCTGCCGAACTGCCTGGAGGCGCTGAGCGGTCGCCGCGGGCCCCTCGGGCTGCAGCCGGTGAGCCACGCGGTGGTCCTGCTCGCGGACGGACTCGGCCTGGCCGCCCTCGAGGCACGGGCCGGCCACGCGCGCACGCTGGCATCGCGGCTCGGCGAGGACGGTCCGATCTCGTCGATCTTCCCGACGACGACGGCTGCCGCCCTGGCGACCCTGGCGACGGGCGAGCTGCCCGGTCAACACGGGCTGGTCGGGTACAGCGTGCTCGACGCGGCGAACGATCGCGTGGTCAACCAGCTCACCGGCTGGGACGACGACGCCATGACCGCGGATTGGCAGCGTCTGCCGACGCTCTTCCAGGCCGCGGATGCCAGGGGGCTGGGCGCGATCGCGATCGGTCCGGCGCGCTACGCCGAGTCCGGCTTCACGCGGGCGGTGCTGCGCGGAGCCGAGTACCGCGCAGGCGCGTCCATCGCCGACCGCCTGGCGCGGGCTCACGAGGCACTGTCCGGTCCCTCCGCCCTGATCTACGTGTACGTGCCCGAGTTGGACACCGCATCGCACGCTCACGGGCTCGAGTCACCGAACTGGCTGGCCGCGCTCGAAGAGCTGGATGCCGCGGTCGGCCGATTCGCTCCCCGGCTCGGCCCCGAGCACGGGCTGCTGGTCACCGCCGATCACGGCGTCATCGACGTTCCGCACGAGGCGCAGATCGTTGTCGACACCGAGCTGCTGCGCGGCGTACGGCACGTCGCGGGGGAGCCGCGCTGCCTGCAGTTGCACCTCGAGGCCGGAGAGCGCGCCGACGAGCACGCCGAGCGGTGGCGCCTTGCGGAAGGCTCCCGCGTCTGGGTGGCCACGCGCGCCGAGGCGGTCGCGGCCGGCTGGTTCGGCGAGGTCGCGCCCGAGGTCCTGCCGCGCATCGGAGATGTGCTCGTCGCTGCGCGAAAACGCGTCGCGTACTACGCCGATCCCGACGATCGCGGGCGCAGGATGATCGGGCAGCACGGATCGCTGTCGCCCGACGAGCTGAACATCCCGCTGCTGCGGTTCGGGGCGTTCGGCCGCTGAACTCGGCTGGCGGCCGCAGGCCGCCGTTCGACGAAGGGGAACGGCGGCTACAGGTCGTCGTCGGGCCGTGCGCCGAAGACGATCTCGTCCCAGCTGGGCATCGCCGCGCGGCCCTTGCGCTTGCCGAGCGGACCCGTCTCGCGGCTGGCTCCGGCGGACGGCGTTCCCTTCGAGACCACGGGGACGTCGGTCGCCGTGTCGAGTGGGATGTCGATCAGCCGGACCGTCCCGGTCGAGGGGTGCGACGCCATCGACTCCTCCTGCTCGAGGTCCATCGGGTCGCGTTCCCCGCGACGACGGCGGAGTGCCTCGAGGAGGTCGGCGGTCTGGTGGTGGCCGGCGGGAGCGGCATCCATCTCGGAGTTCGAGGCGGCGCTGTGTGCACCACTGTCGAACTCGACGATCGACACCATCGAGACGGCTTCGATCACCGTGGCTTCGCCGGTCTCGCCCGGAGCCGAACGGAAGGCGCCGCTGTCGAATCGGCCGGCGTCTGCTGCCTCGTCGAGCGGCACCGCGCGCAGTCGGGGGAGCAGATTCGCGGGCAGCTCGCCCTGCTGCGAGAGCGACACGGCCTCGCCGTTGAGCGGCGCCAGCGCACCCTTCTTGGGGTCGAACGACCAACGCGCATCGCGCTCGATCTGCTCGGAGACGAAGGTGAGCTTGACGATCCAGCCACCGCCCTGCTCTTTCCAGCTCGCCCAGCGTTCGCCGATGGCGCCCATCTCGGCCAGACGACTGCGGATCACGGCTCCGAAGGTCGCCCCTCCGGCCAGCGGATCGGTCTCGACCGCGGTGTGCACGGCGACGTTGAGGGCCGACTCGATCACGTATTCGCGCTCCGCGAGCACCGGTCCTTCGAAGCGCTGGATGTATTCGAGCGGCGCACCGGTGACCGCCGCGACATCCTCCGCAGACATGCCGGAGCGGATGTGGGCCTGGATGTCGCGGGGCGCCAGCTTGCGCTCGGCCCCCGGCATCGGCGATGACTGCCGCAATCGCGACTGCAGCACCTCGTCGATGGCGAGGCGGAAGCGCGCCCCCTCGTCGGAGGCGACGAGGAGAGCCCCGTCTTCCACTCCGATGACCTTCAGCTCTTCCATGCTGAACGACCTCCAGCCGTCACGATTCCTGCACAGGATGTCACGGGCAGAACCGAAATCCGGGGAATAACACGGGCGCGCCGTCAGTTGATGGCAGCGCGGCACCAAGTACTGCTCAACGGTTTGCTTATCCAGGTTCGATAATGCAGACTGTCGCCGCCGATTGAGTCACACACGGCACTTCACGAGATGGATGGGCATGGCAACCGACTACGACGCACCGAGGAAGACGGACGAGGACACCGACTCGATCCAGGCTCTTCAGGAGCGTGTCCCCGACAAGATGTCGGGAGTCGTCGATGTGGATGACGCTGACAACCCAGGCTTCGAACTCGCGGGGCAGGATCTCTCGGACCTCGACCTCGATGTCGTGGTGCTCCCGCCTCAGGCGGACGAGTTCACCTGCGTCAACTGCTTCCTGGTGAAACTGCAGTCGCAGTTCGACCACGACACGAAACTCGGGCCGATCTGCCAGGAGTGCGCGGCCTAGGACCGCTTCGCGGCCCGCTTCTGCGGCGTCAGCGCCTTCGCCAACTCGGCAGGATGCCGGGTCGACACCAGCCAGTACGGCGTGGGATCGCTCGGGTCGTCGAGTTGCACCTTGACCAGCCCCGGGATCCATCCGCGCAGCAGCAGCCAGGCGCGGGCATCGAGTTGCGTGCCGCGCTGCGCCGTGGCTCCGGCGCCGGTGAAGGGAGCGACGGACGAGATGACCGTGCGCGGCAGGCGGGCCCGCCCGGCCGTGAACACGGCATCGTCGACCTCGACGGTCGGCGTCGTGACGAGGAGCGTGACCACCACGGCTCCGTACAGCACGACCGCGCAGACGATCCCGGCCGTCGTCGAGATCGGGAGGAACACCAGGAGGCTGGCGGGGATCACCAGGGCCGTGGCGAGGAATACCCACGCCGCGGGCCACAGCCGCTCGCGATAGCTCGGCACCTCTGAGCTCGGCGCATCGGAGTTCGACATAGCCCTATTCGACCATGGGCTAGCCTCGTTGCGTGACCGAGACCGTCGAGGTGCTGCTGCACGGAGCAGGGGCGCCGGCTTATGCCCATCCCGGCGATGCGGGCGCCGATCTGGTCTCCACCGAAGACCTCACCTTGCAGCCCGGACAGCGCGCCACGGTGGGCACGGGCGTCTCGATCGCCCTTCCCGCCGGGTACGTCGCCCTCGTCGTCCCGCGCAGTGGGTTGGCTGCGAAACACGGGATCACCGTGGTCAACACGCCCGGCACGGTCGATGCCGGCTATCGCGGTGAGATCAAGGTGATCCTGCTCAATACGGATTCCCGTGAGTCGTACGACATCGCCGCGGGCGACCGGATCGCTCAATTGCTCGTGCTTCCGGTGACCCGCGCCCGCTTCATTCCCGTCGAGCGCCTGCCCGGATCGCAGCGCGGCGAGGGCGGGTTCGGCTCGACCGGATACCGCGACGCCGCGTCCGTGCCGGCGTCAACCGACCAGTCAGGAGTTTCCGAGTGACCGACTTCCCCGCCGGGGCAGCGCCGGACGAGCAGCCGAAGTCGGCCCCGGCCGACCGTGCCGTCAACGGCCCGCTCGACGAGTCAGAAGCCAATCATGTGCGCCCCTACGTCGATCTCGGCGGGGTGAAGGTGCTGCCGCGGCCCGAACTGGGGCTGCGGCTGGAGGTCGAGGAGGGCAGCAAGCGGGTCGTCGCCGTCGCCCTGGACTACGCGGGCTCGACCCTGCAGGTGCAGCCCTTCGCGGCTCCGCGCAACAGCGGGCTGTGGCACGAGATCCGTGAGCAGATCGTGGACCAGATCGCGCGTCAGGGCGGAACCACCTCGACCGTGGCCGGACCTCTCGGCCCCGAGATCCGCGCCGAGATCCCGGCACCCGCCGGCTCGGACCCGGCCGGCAGCAGGATCGCGCGCTTCATCGGCGTCGACGGGCCGCGCTGGTTCCTTCGCGGCGTGATCAGCGGGCAGGCGCTCGTGGATCCGGAGGCGGCGGCCCGCATCGAGGAGCTGTTCCGCAGCATCGTCGTGGTGCGCGGCAACATCCCGATGCCCCCGCGCGATCTGATCCCGCTGCAGGTGCCGGCATCGCTGGGCGGCGGGGCGCCGCAGAGCGTCTGATGGCTCAGGCAGAACCCGAGCGCGCGCCCGACGACCAGCCGGATTTGCGCGAGCAGCTGTCCCAGGCGCTCCGGCGCTCGGGGCTGGGCCGCGTCGCGCCGGATCAACCGCCGTCGGCCGCCACGCTGCTGGCCGCCATGGGCGGGGTGCGGGGCATCGTCGAGTCGATCCTGCCGGGCTTGCTTTTCCTGGTGACCTACACCGTCACGCGCAACCTCTGGTGGTCGGTGGCGGCTCCGGTGGTCATCGCGATCGTCTTCGTCGTGATCCGCCTCGTGCGGCGCCAGGCCCTGACCACGTCGATCGCCGGTCTGGTCGGCATCGTCATCTCCGCGGCGATCGCCCTGCTGCTGAACAAGCCCGAGGCGAACTTCATCCCGGGCTTCTTCATCAACGCCGGCATCCTGTTGATCACCCTCATCACGCTCGCCGTGCGCAGGCCGCTCATCGGCGTTGTCGCCTCGCTGCTCCTCAGCGATCCGGAATGGCGCGCGGATCGCGCCCAGCGGCGGGTCGCGTACATCGCCACCTGGCTCTGGGTCGGGCTCGCCGTGATCCGGCTCGGCGTCGAGCTGCCGCTCTACTTCGCCGGTGACACCTCGGCCCTGGCGGCCGCGCGGCTGATCACGGGCGTCCCGCTGTACGCCGTCATCCTCTGGCTGACCTGGCTCGTGATGCGCACCGCGTGGACCGCGCCCGAACGGGTCGAAGACGACTCTGCGGGGTAGCCGCCGACCGCCTCCATCGGGTGTAAAGTATCTTGATGTCGAGATAAATCGGCACGTACTATGGTCGTAGACGAGCAAGGGAGACGCCATGTCGGCTGTTGACAGTTTCGGTTCGAAGAGCACCCTGACGGTCGGCGGCACCGACTACGAGGTGTTCCGCGTCGACACCGTTCCCGGCTACGAGAAGCTCCCGTTCAGCCTCAAGGTGCTCCTCGAGAATCTGCTGCGCACCGAAGACGGCGCCAACGTCACCAAGGCGCAGATCCAGGCGCTCGGATCCTGGGTGCCGACCGCCGATCCTGACACCGAGATCCAGTTCACCCCGGCCCGCGTCATCATGCAGGACTTCACCGGCGTGCCCTGCATCGTCGACCTCGCCACCATGCGCGAGGCGGTCGGAGCACTCGGCGGCGACGCCAACAAGATCAATCCGCTGGCACCCGCTGAGCTGGTCATCGACCATTCGGTGATCGCCGACCTGTTCGGCGCGACCGACTCGCTCGAGCGCAACGTCGACATCGAGTACGAGCGCAACGGCGAGCGCTACCAGTTCCTTCGCTGGGGCCAGACCGCCTTCGACGACTTCAAGGTCGTTCCGCCGGGAACCGGAATCGTGCACCAGGTCAACATCGAGTACCTGGCGCGCGTCACCTTCACCCGCACGGTCGGTGGCGTGCTGCGCGCGTACCCCGACACCCTGGTCGGCACCGACTCGCACACCACCATGGTCAACGGCCTGGGTGTGCTGGGCTGGGGCGTCGGCGGCATCGAGGCCGAGGCGGCCATGCTCGGCCAGCCGGTGTCGATGCTCATTCCGAAGGTGGTCGGGTTCAAGCTGAGCGGTGCGATCCCGACCGGCGTCACCGCGACGGATGTGGTGCTGACCATCACGCAGATGCTGCGCAAGCACGGCGTGGTCGGCAAGTTCGTCGAGTTCTACGGAGCGGGCGTGGCCGAGGTTCCGCTCGCCAATCGTGCCACGATCGGCAACATGAGCCCGGAGTTCGGCTCGACCGCCGCGATGTTCCCGATCGACCAGGTGACGCTCGACTACCTGCGTCAGACCGGACGCGACGAGGAGCAGATCGAGCTGGTCGAGGCGTACTCGAAGCTGCAGAAGCTGTGGCACGACCCCGAGCTCGAGCCCGTCTACAGCGAGTACCTCGAGCTCGACCTGTCGACCGTGGTCCCGTCGATCGCCGGGCCGAAGCGCCCGCAGGACCGCGTCATCCTGACCGAGGCCAAGGCGCAGTTCGAGAAGGACCTGGTCGACTACGCCGATTCCGACCTCTCGGATGTCGATGTCGCCATCGAAGGCAGCTTCCCGGCTTCCGACCCGATCGGCTTCACGCCGCAGGACGAGGACTCGGCGCACGCCATCCACCACCACCACGTCTCGGCGGCGCCGCAGAGCGTGTCGAAGCCGGTCGACATCCGGCTCGCCGATGGCACCGAATACACGCTCGACCACGGGGCAGTGGCGGTCGCCGCCATCACCTCCTGCACCAACACCTCCAACCCGAGCGTGATGATGGCTGCGGGCATCCTGGCGCGCAATGCCAACCGCAAGGGCCTGACGTCGAAGCCGTGGGTGAAGACCACGCTGGCGCCGGGATCCAAGGTCGTCACCGACTACTACGACAAGTCCGGCTTGACCACCGAGCTCGAGAAGCTCGGCTTCTACACGGTCGGCTACGGCTGCACGGTCTGCATCGGCAACACCGGTCCGCTGATCGACGAGGTCTCGGCCGCGATCAACGACAACGACCTGGCGGTGACCGCGGTGCTCTCGGGCAACCGCAACTTCGAGGGGCGCATCAGCCCCGACGTGAAGATGAACTATCTCGCGAGCCCGCCGCTGGTGATCGCGTACGCACTTGCTGGGTCGATGAACTTCGACTTCGAGACGGATGCGCTCGGTCAGGACACGGATGGCAATGACGTCTACTTGAAAGACATCTGGCCGGATGCCGCCGAGGTGCAGCAGACCATCGACGAGTCGATCAACACCGGCATGTT
>Ga0207695_10011108_pt1 | contig 10933 bp, 10 predicted proteins | sample KBSC54metaG_FD_184354 | JGI IMG/M metagenome (GOLD analysis project Ga0207695, IMG submission 184354) | Corn rhizosphere microbial communities from Kellogg Biological Station, Michigan, USA - KBS C5-4 metaG (SPAdes) (version 2) | ecosystem: Host-associated > Plants > Roots > Rhizosphere > Soil... | reverse complement strand
GCCCGCGACCTGGGACTGCTCGCCCCGACCACGCTGGCCCGCTGAGGACGCGTCGCCGCGTTCTCAGGGCCTCCGAGCCGATGCGGCAGGACGGCTCGACGAAGAACCGGGTCCCGACCGGAGGCCAGGGACGGTCACCGACCTCGTCCACAGTGCAAGGATGCTGATCGTGAATCGTGGAGGCGGGCGGGAGCCGGTGCCCGGACGCGCTGTGCGTCCTGAGAAGGCCGGGATCGTCGCACGTCCGGCCTTGCTCGACCGTATCGGGGCGTCCGCGCGTGTCACCGTGGTATCGGGCCCGCCGGGCAGCGGGAAGACGGTGCTGCTGCGGTCCTGGGCCGGTGCGGCCCAGGTGACGGACCGGGTCGGCTGGGTGGCGCTGGGACGCGAGGAGCGCGCACCTCAGCAGTTCTGGATTTCTGTGGTCGCCGCACTGCGGGACACGGCGGCGGGCGCGGAGCTCGTCCAGGCGGTGACCGCAGCGCCGGGTCTGGACGGCTGGGAGCTGGTGGAGCGGCTGCTCAAGGACGTGGCGGCCCTGCGCGAGCCGGTCTGGCTGGTTCTCGATGACGTGCACGAACTGGCCCGGGAGGAGGTTCTCTACCAGCTTGAGCTGCTCATGCTGCGCAGCCCCTTGGAGCTGCGCTTTGTGCTCGCGACACGAGACGAGATGCCGTTGGGCCTGCACCGGCTGCGCCTTGAGGGCGAGGTTTCCGAGATCAGAGCCGCGGATCTGCGCCTGAGTCCGTCTGAGGGCCGGGAGCTGCTGGCCCGCGCCGGGCTGAGACTGCCGGAGTCAGTCAGCGACCTTCTCTATCAGCGGACCGAGGGATGGGCGGCCGGATTGCGGCTGGCGGCGCTGTCCCTGGCGGGACGGGCGAATCCGGAAGACCTGGCGATCGACTTCTCCGGCAGCGAGCGGACTGTCGCGGAGTACCTGCTCAGCGAGGTGCTCGACCGTCAGCCCGAGAACGTCCGAAGGCTGCTGGTGTACACGTCCGTTCTGGAGACGGTCAACGGAGAGCTGGCCGATCTTCTGACGGGAGACCAAGGCGGGGAACGGGTGCTGCTGGACCTCGAGCAGACCAACGCCTTGACCGTGGCGGTGGACGCCGGGCGCACCTGGTTCCGCTACCACCGGCTCCTCGCCGACCTGTTGCAGTCGGAGCTGCGGAGAACGGCGCCGTCGGAGGTGGCGTGTCTGCACCGCGTCGCCGCCGCGTGGTATGCCGAGCACGGCAGCCCGGTCGAGGCGATCCGGCACGCGCAGGCCGCCGGAGACACGCAGGAGGCAGCTCGGCTGCTCGCCGACCGTTGGACGGCTCTGCACCTGGACGGACAGGCCGCTCTCGCCCACGAACTGCTCGCCGGCTTCTCGCGCGAACAGCGTGCGGCCGATGCCGAATTGGCCGCGTTGGCCGCCTCGGACGACCTGGCTCTGGGCCACGTCGACTCCGCGGAGCGGAACCTGCTTCGAGCCGGCCACGGCGCGGCGGCGGTCGCGAGGGAACGCGGCGGCCAGTTCCAGATGCTCCTGGGGATCGCACGACTGGTGCTCGCCCGTCAGCGCGGCGATCTTCCCGCAGTCGTGGCAAGGGCGGCGGAGCTGCGTGACCTCGTGGAGCACGCTGACACGGCGGTGCTCTTTCTGGGGGCGGAACTCCACGCCCTGTCCCTGAACAGCGTCGGAATCGCGGAGGTGTGGGCCGGCCGCTTCGTCGAGGCCGAGGCCCATCTGGAACAGGGCCTGGATGTGGCACGCCGTATCAGCCGGCCGTACCTGGAGTTCCTGAGCCTGGCCTTCCTCGCGGTCTGCGTAGCGCGAGATTCGCCGGCGCTTTCCTCGGAACGGTCTGCCGAGGCGATGGAGCTGGCCCGGCGGCACGGCTGGACCGGCGAATCAGCTGCCGGCGTCACCTGCGTCACCCTCGGCATCGCGTGCGCGTGGCAGGCCCGCCTGCCGGAGTCCGAGCAGTGGGTGCTTCGCGCGGAGAGCGCGATTCGGGCCGAGACGGACCCGTCCGCCGCACTCGGAGTCCGGTACGCGAGGGGGCTGCTGGAGATGGCCCGCGGCAGAAACAGGGAGGCGGTCAAGGCACTCGAATCCGCCGAGACGCTGGCGGGGGGCCTCGACGCGCCGCGCTATCTGCGGGTCCCCATCAGGGCCCTGCTGGGGCTCGCACTGGTCGGTCTCGGTGAGACACGGTATGCCGAGAGCATGCTGACCGAGCCCGACGAGCGCTTCCGCGATTGTGCCGAGATGCGCATCGCCACGGCGACGCTCCTGCTTGCCCGTGAGAAGCCGCAGGCCGCGCTCGATGTGATCGCTCCGGCCGCCGACGGGAGCGCTGCCTACCTGAGTCTGTCCTGCGACTCCTGGCACGCACTGGCCTGTCTTCTGAAAGCCGCGGCGCTCGACGGGCTCGGCGACGGCGGCGGAGCCGAACGGGCCCTGGAGGACGCCCTGGACGCGGCCGAGACCGTCAACGCGCTCACGGCCTTTCTCCTGTTCCCCGTCCCGGAGCTGATGGCCCGTCATCCGCCCCACCGCACCCGCCACGGTGCGTTGGTCGCCGAGATCACCGGTCTGCTGATCGCCCGCGTGGACGCAGGACACACCGTCGGCGCCGAACCCTTGAGTGAACCGCTGAGCGGCACCGAACTACGGGTACTGCGTTACCTGCCGACGAATCTCACGGCGCTCGAGATCGCCGAGGAGCTGTCCATATCGCTCAACACCGTGAAGACCCATATGCGCAACATCTACGTCAAGCTCGACGTCCACCGCCGGGCCGAGGCGGTCGAGCGGGCCCGTTTCCTGGGTTTTCTCGCCTGATCGGCTTCGACCGGCTGCTTCGGCCGGCCCGGCGCTGCCTGGCGTGCCCCTCACACCATCGGGGTGATGCCGGGCCACCCCGTGCGGCGAGAGGGTGCTTGGCAAAGATCGTCGGCCAAGGAGCCAGTATGTCTCTTGAGTTTTCCTCGCGCAGGTCTGTACTGCGCGCGGGCGTGATCGGTGGAAGCAGCGCGGCTTTGCTCGGGGCCGGCCGCGTTGCGGCCACCGCCCAGGCCGCCGCCCCACCCTCGGCCGTCGCCACGTCGCAGCCTCTTCAAAGCCTCTTCACTCTCAGCGATCTCGACTTCAACACCCTTTTCGCCTTCGGCGGCATCGGATACGGGGCGGCCGAGTTCGGAGAGCTGGTCACCGCGGTCAACGCCGTCAACGCCGCGGGCGCGTCCTACCAGACCTACTTCGACACGTTCGTCGCGCTGGCCAAGAGCGTCGACGCGCAGGCCGGGCAGGAGTTGGCGGCCGGGCACATCGTCAGCGCGCGAGGCGCTTATCTGAGGGCTGCGTCCTATTACGATCTGTGCCTCTATTTCATCCTCGGCACCAGCCGGCGGGCTGATGAAGCCGGCGCCTACGCGGCGATGCAGCGCTGTTGGCACCTGGCAAGCCAGCTGTTCGACCCGGCGTTCGAACCGGTGCGCATTCCGTATGAAGGCACTTGGATGCCCGGGTATCTGCTGCGGCCGGACCACCGTGCGGGGCGTCGGCCCACCGTCATCCTCAACAACGGCGAGGACGCCCAGAACGTGCGGATGTGGGCCAACGGTGCGGCCGCCGCGCTCGAACGCGGCTACAACGTCCTGATCTACGAGGGTCCCGGCCAGGGCTCGATGCTGTTCGAACGGCGGATCCCGTTCCGGTACGACTGGGAGAACGTGGTGAAGCCCGTTGTGGATTATCTGCGCTCCCGGCCGGAGGTGGATCCCGAACGCATCGTGCTGAGCGGCTCCAGCCTCGGTGGAGAACTCGTGATCCGTGCGGCCGCCTTCGAGCACCGGCTCGCCGCCGTCGTCGCAGACCCCGGATTCCTCAGCCTGTGGCTGTCTTGGGGGATGCTGGAGCCGAAGATCACCGGGTTGTTCGAGCAGGGGCTGAGCAAGCCGGAGATCAACGCCATCTGGCAGAAGGAGGGCATCCCCGCCCTGTCCGAGACACAGCGCTTCGAGATCGCGAAAGCGGCAGAAGGATATGGCCCGCAGTTCCTTGATCCGGCCCGCGCCGGGAAGGTATTCACCGACCTGTACGACCTCGGCATGACGCTGATGCGGTTCACGGTGGCGGACTGCGTGCACCAGGTCACCTCGCCCACTCTGGTGACCGTGTACGCCGACGACGAACTCGTCGTGCCGCCCGACAAGCAGGGCGCCGAGGTCTACGAACTGCTGCGCTGTGACAAGCGGTTGCACCACTTCACTGTGGCCGAGGGGGCGCAGATGCACTGCGCACCCATGGCTCCGCGGCTGCGAAACCAGGCCGTCTACGACTGGCTCGACGGTGTCATCTGAGGTTCGCCGGCCCGGATGAGCCACGCCGCGCGTCGCCGATCGGCGCGCGCGGTCACACCAATCGTGCGATCACAGCTCACCCGCTCTGCTCGCAGACTCGTCTCGGCCGGGAGGCCCTCAGCCACACGTCGCAGTCAAGGAGACCACAGCGATGAGCAAGGTGAAGAACCTGCGCGGGTTCATGAGCTGGATCGTGTTCGCGTTGTTCCCCAACTCGGAGGTCGCATGGGCGGCGCTCGCCGGCCTCGGGATCACGGTGGTGCTGCTCGCGGTGGACCGGCGCGGCGGGATCCCGCTCGACGCACTCGTCCTTGACGTTTCCACGGTGGTCTTCTTCGCCGCTCTGGCCGTAGCTGCGCTCACCGCACCGCACGCGCCGCTCGGCACCTGGAGCGGCGCGCTCTCCTTCGGTTGGCTCGGGGTCACCGCCTGGGGGAGTATCGCGCTCCGTCGGCCGTTCACGCTGGGTATGGCCCGCCGCCGTGTGCCGCGCGAACTCTTCGAACAGGTCGCGTTCCAGCGGGCGCAAACCGCGCTCACCCGGCTGTGGGCGATCGTCTTCACCGTCGTCGCGGCGGTGCTGGTGGTGTGCGATGCCGCCCATATGAGCACGATGCTCACCCTTGCCGTCCGATTCGCGGGACTCGGAGTCGGCGCGCATCTGACTTCCCGGCGCATCCAGGCGGCCCGGCAGCATCAGGCTGCGGCCGGGCCGAGTCTGGAAGCGGTCTGACTGCGTTTGCCGGACGGCAGCCTCTTCACGCCGCCGCGTCGGGGGAGTCGTTCAGCAGGACGATCTTTCCTCCCGTACCGCCGGCGCGAAGTCGCTCGACGGCGTCGCCCGCCTTGGCCAGGGCGAAGCATTCCGCCACGCTCGGTTCGAGGTCTCCGGCTGCGGTGAGCGTGAGCAGGACGGCCAGATCCTCGGCGTCCTTGCTGTGGTCCGCGGCGTAGGAGAAGTAGGTGTGCAGGGTCACGTTCTCGTGCCCGATGAAGTCGTAGATCGTCAGCGGGGTCGGCTCACCGCTCGAGGTGCCGAACAGGACGAGCGGGCTACCGGGCAGGAGGCGGGAGATCACCCCGGCCAGGGCCCGTCCTCCGACGCTCTCGAGCGCTGCGTGTACAGGCGCGCTGTCCGCCGGGTCGGTGACGATCGTCGCCGCGCCCGGCAGCTGCTTGGCCTTCGCCACCGCGATGACCTCGGCGCCGCTGAGCCGGGCCAGCTGGAGGTGGATCCGGCCCACTCCGCCGGACGCGCCGGTGACCAGTACGCGTCGGCCAGTGATGTTGCCGAGGAGCCTGAGAGTGCGCAACGCGGTCAAGCCGGCCATCGGCAGGGCGGCGGCGGTCTCGAGGGGGACGTTCTGCGGCACCACGGCCAAACGCGATGCCCGCACCGCAACCTGCTGCGACCAGGCGCCCTGCTCGGCGAGCCCGACGACGCGGGAGCCCGCCTCAGGGCCGGAGCCGTCGGCCGCGGCCTCGATCACGGTTCCGGCCACGTCCTGGCCCGGTGCCCAGCCTTCGTCCCGCATGCCGATGAGGCCTAGTTCGCCTCGGTTGACGGTACTGGCCGTCACCGCGACCAGCGCCTCGTCCGGCCTCGGTCGCGGGGCCTCGGCCTCGGTGGCGACCAGCTGCCGGTTCGGGCCCAAACGCATACTCAACACGGGAACCTCCTGGGGTGATCAGGACGACTTCGACTCCGTCCACGATCCCCGAGGTGCTTACCATGGGGTAGTAGGTACCTTTAAGTGCGTTAGACACCCGAGGGAGACACGGTGCCGACCCAGACCATGGTCCAGAAGCGGGCGGAAGCCCGGCGTGCGTTCGAGAGCTTCCTGGCCGAATGTCCCTCCCGCGATCTGCTCGCGACCATCGGCGGGAAATGGGTGACGTTGACCCTGGCCGCACTCGAGCACGGCCCGCAGCGCTACAACGCTCTGCGAAGGCGCATCGCGGGTATCAGCCCGAAGATGCTCACCCAGACCCTGCGTACGCTCGAGCGCGACGGTCTGATCGCCCGCACCGTCACCGCCTCGGTCCCGGTACAGGTCGACTACCAACTCACCCCGCTCGGCACGCAGCTGCTGGCGATCGTGCTGACGGTCAAGTCTTGGGCCGAGGCCAACGTCGAAGCCATCCAGACCGCGAGAGCCACTTACGACGCCCGCGACGACAGCGACGCCCGCGAGGCCCGCGACGACCAGCACTGACAAACTCCGGCCCGGCCGGCGACGGCCGTAGGTCGGTTCACCCGACAACACATGCCGGTACAGCGGTGACCGCGGTCAGCCGGCGTTCTCGGCACGAGCGTCGTACTCGTCGCGAGCGGCGAGGACGTCCGTCGTGTGCTCCATGGACCACGCGGTGAGTGCCTTCAGGGGTTCGCGGAGCGTCTGACCGAGCGGGGTCAGCGTGTACTCGACGCGAACCGGCACCTCGGGGTAAACCGTGCGCCGGACCAGGCCGTCGCGTTCCAGGGCGCGCAGTGTCTGGGTGAGCATCTTCTCGCTCACTCCCGAAAGCCGTTTGCGCAGTTGGGTGAATCGGGCTGTCCCGTTCTGCCCGAGCTCGCCGAGGACGAGGATCGACCATTTGTCGCCGATGCGGTCGAGCAGGCCGCGCGACGGGCAGCCGCGCTCGTACGGATCCCGCGACGATGTCGTCTCGGTCACAGTGCTGACGGATGCCACGGCACTCACCTCATTTCTTTCGCGTGGGTGGCTACCTTACCAAAAGGTGGCTACTTACTTATGGAGAGTCCCCAGGTCATCCTGAAGTCGTGCCGCGCAAGGCCGCGGCGGACAAGGAGACCCTCATGTCGATCATCGTCACCGGAGCCACCGGTCAGCTCGGCCGCCTCACCGTGGCGGCGCTGGTGCGGCGCGGCGTGCCCGCCTCCCAGATCGTCGCGACCGGCCGGGACGTCACCGGTATCAAGGATCTGGCAGACCGTGGCGTCGTGGTGCGCCCTGCGGATTTCGCCGACTCGGACAGCCTCAAGGCTGCGTTCACCGGAGCTGACAAGCTGCTGCTGATCTCGACCACGGTGGTGGGCGAGCGGGTCGCCAACCACCGCCGCGCCGTCGACGCCGCCTTGGCCGCCGGGGTGTCCCTGCTGGCGTACACCAGCATGGCGCACGCGGACACGGCCACCACCATCCTCGCGGCCACCCACCGCGCCACCGAGGAATACCTGCGTGAGCGCCAGGCTCCCGCCGCCCTGCTGCGCAACAGCTGGTACCTGGAGAACTACACCGCCCAGCTTCCTCTCGCGCTCCAGCACGGCTCGTTCATCGGTGCCGCCGGCCAGGGCCGGGTCAGCGCCGCATCCCGCGCTGACTACGCCGAAGCCGCCGCGGCAGTACTCACCACTGAGGGACACCTCGGCGCGACCTACGAGCTGGGTGGCGACCGGGCGTTCACCCTGGCGGAGCTGGCCGCGGCGGTCACCGCCGCCACCGGCAAGCCGATCGGCTACACCGACCTGCCGGCGGACGAGCTCGTAGAGGCCCTGACCGCCATGGGCATGCCCGCCGACACGGCCCAAGCCGTCGCCGACGCCGATCTCGGCCTGGCCCGCGGCGAACTGTTCACCGACTCGGGCGACCTGGCCCGCCTGATCGGACGCCCGACCACCACCCTGGCCGACGCGATCGCCGACGCGCTGCGATGACATCACCCCTTCGACTCAGCCGGAAAGGTCCATTCACGATGTTCACCCGCATCGCCGCCCGCGCGACACAGCGGCGCGCCCTGACCACCATCGCCGTGGCGTCCACCGCACTGGCCGCCCTGGCACTTCCCGTCCCTGCCGCGACTGCTTCAGCCCGTACGCAGAGTGCGTACACAATCGCGATCAACGGCGGCAACGCCTATCCCGAAAGCGTCGCGGCCGACAGAAACCACATCTACGCCGGCAGCATCGCCGACGGCACCGTCTATCGCGGGCGACCCGGGACGAAGACGCTCGAGCCCTTCCTGCCGGGCGGCCAGGACGACCGTACCCAGGTCACCGGGATCAAGATCGACGGCAGCCGCCTGCTGCTCGCCGGCGCCTTCACCGGACGGTTCTTCATCTACACCGACACCGGGAAGCTGGTGGCCTCCTACGCCGTGCCCGACACCGGCGAGCCGACCCTCGTCAACGACGAGGCCGTCGGCCCCGACGGGGACGTGTACATCACCGACTCCTTCCGAGCCGTCGTCTACCGGATCCCGGCCGCCGAGGTGAACGCTCCCGCCACCGGCGCCCGCCGAACCCTGCAGGTCGCCTATCACCTGCCGGACTACGTGGCGGGCACGTCCAACGGCAACGGCATCGTGGCCACCCCCGACGGCAACCTGATCATCGGCTACTGGGCCAGCGGTGCGCTCTACCGGCTCACCCTCGCCACCGGTGAGGTCCGCAAGATCGACGCACCGGCTCTGACCAGCGCCGACGGCATGGTGCGAGACGGAAACACGCTGTATATCGCCCGCTCCGTGACCAACGAAGTCGCCACGGTGCGGCTCTCCGGCGACGACACCCGCGGCACCGTCCTCTCAGAGCGCGCCTACCCCGGCATCGACACCCCCACGGGCATCGCGATCAGCGGTAACCGGCTGTTGGTGACGAATTCCCAGATGGACAACTACCTCTACGGCGCTCCGCTGCAGAGCTCGGTGTTCACCGTCGAAAGCCTGCCGCTGCACTGACTCCCGGATCAGGGCCCGGACAGCGGATCGGACGGGAGCCGGTCCGCAACGCGCTTGCCCTGGTGTTCTCTGCTCGTCGGTCGAGCAGCGAGGGCTAACTGGACCACCATCCGTCCCTGCCCGCGCAGTGCGGTCAGCTCCACGGGCTCCGACGCGTTGTCGAGGATGGCGCCCAGCTGGCTTCGGGAGCGTAGTTCACGGCCGCAGACTTCTACGAGGACATCGCCGGGGCGTAGACCGGCGGCGTCGGCGAGCGATGCCGGCTCGACCGCGCGCACCAGCAGCCCCGGCGTGCGGTCGAGTCCCACAGCCGCGCGTTTGCTGATCGTCTCGTGGGCCGGGGCCAGATCCAGGCCGACTCGGTCGAGGTTGGTCGGTTGGCGCGGCTCGAACTCGACCAGCAGAGTCCGGAGCAGGCCGGCGAGCTGGTTCCGTTCCTCGTCCGACAGCGCCGCGAGAAGTCTGTCCTCGGTGCTGAGGTGGCTGGGAATGACGCGTTCGAACAGGTCACGGCCCGCCGGTGTCGGGATGACGAGCGTGCGCCGTTTGGAGTCCGGAGCGGGGCTCCGTTCTGCCAAGCCGGTCTCCACAAGCCTGTCGATCCGCGCGCTGACCGTTCCGGGGGTGAGGCCGAGCTCGTCGGCGAGCCGGTGCTGGCTGACGCCGTTCTCGCCGCCGATCCGCATCAAGGTGATCAACGCGGCGAAGTCCGAGGTGCGCACGCCGTGGGTACGCAGATTGGCCTCCACCAGGGCGTCGAGGCGAGCGCGCAGCTGGGCGAGCCGAATCGTGACCGCGAACGGCGCGAAATCGAGGTCGGGGCGCAGCGCGGACCAATCTCTCACGACGGTGTCAACGGCGTCCCCGACGACCTCGGGGGTGCTGTCGTGGTCTTCAGGCGATGCGGCGGCGGTCACAGCGCCGAGCCTATCCCGGTTCCAAAACTTCGGCCCCAATGTTTGGATCCAAAGATTGTGTTACGGTCGAAAGGTCGGCGGGTGCGGCGACGGCCCGGCGACGGTAGCCATCAAGATCGTCGATGATCGCGAGGTGAGCGGCATGGCTGGCAAACTGGACGGCAAGATCGCACTGGTCACGGGTGGATCAAGGGGCATCGGCCGCGGCATCGCGCTGCGTCTGGCCCAAGAGGGATGCGCGATCGTCGCGTTCACGTATCACTCGGACACGACAGCCGCGGAGGAGTCGGCCAAGGAGATCGAGGCGGCCGGCGCTGTCGCGGTGCCGATCCGCGCGCAGCTGGAACAGGCCGACGCGGCCGACGCGCTGTTCCGGCACCTGGATCGGGAACTGACCGCGAAGACCGCCGGCACCGGCCTGGACATCCTGGTCAACAACGTCGGCATCGCAGGCTCGGGAACCCTGGCGACGACGACCCCCGACATGTTCGACGAGATCGTCGCCGTCAACGCCCGCGCCCCGTTCTTCCTGCTCCAGGCGGCGTCGAGCCGGCTGCGCGAAGGCGGCCGGGTCATCAACATCTCCTCCGCGTTCGCCGTTCGCCCAGCACCGAGCGCGCCGGTGTACTCCATGGCGAAGGCGGCGGTGAACGCACTGACCACCATCGCGGCCGCCGAGTTCGGCGAACGCGGCATCACGGTCAACGCCGTCTCCCCGGGCTGGACGGCGACAGACGCGAACGCCGAAGCACGCCGCAACGAGACGCTGATCGCAGGCGTCGCGAAGGACACCGCAGCCGGCCGCATCGCCGAACCCGCCGACGTCGCCGGGGTCGTGGCCATGTTCGCCTCCCCCGAAGGCAGCTGGCTCACCGGTCAGCATGTCGAGGCCAACGGACGTTTCCGCTGGAGCTGACTCCTGGCGGGTCCAGTCGGGTCGGGTCGGGGAGGGTCCGGTC
>Ga0207695_10011106_pt1 | contig 10934 bp, 4 predicted proteins | sample KBSC54metaG_FD_184354 | JGI IMG/M metagenome (GOLD analysis project Ga0207695, IMG submission 184354) | Corn rhizosphere microbial communities from Kellogg Biological Station, Michigan, USA - KBS C5-4 metaG (SPAdes) (version 2) | ecosystem: Host-associated > Plants > Roots > Rhizosphere > Soil... | reverse complement strand
GAGGGATTGCTTTCCGCTGCCGGCAACGGATCCTTCTTTTTGAACCAACTGAATAGCCCCATCGTTTTGGCTCCCTTGTTGGATTTCGTTTAGTCCCCACCGCCTTCAAAATTCTGACGAGCCCGACCACGGCGGTTAACGCGGGGAATTGGGATTCATTAGAGGAAGGCGGATAATAAATTCACTCCCTTCTCCTTCTTTGCTTTGGACTTCTATCGTTCCCTTATGAGTTTTTATAACTTGTTTTACAAGGTATAAACCCACACCCATTCCTGATGATCCTTTCGTACTAAAATAGGGTTCAAAAATACGCTGAAGATCATGTGATTTGATCCCTCTACCAGAATCTTTGACGCGAATTTCTGCATCGGATTTTACCAGCGCAATAATAATTTCGATCGTTCGTGCATTTTTTGATGACGACCCTTCCCATGATTCACCGGCATTCTTAATCAAGTTGGAAAAGGCAATGCGAAGTTGCGCGGAATTGGCGTTAACCATAATATCATCCGCAGGGAATACTGTCGTTACGCGAATTTGCTGTTTTTCTAAACCTTCTTTTTGTGGAGCAAGCGCAGCTAAAATAATTTCTTGAAGAGCAATGGATTCTTTGGCAGAGGGTTGGTCCGTCGATAACTCCCGAATCGCCTCCATCTTATATCCAGCCTCCATGGCCTGATTAATGATGTACTGGATGCGATGACTTGTTCGAAGGACAAAGGCATCTAATTCTTTTGGACGATCCACAAGCGCTTGCAAATCGGAGAAGATAAGTTCTGCGGGCACTGTAATATTGGCCAACGGACGTTTGATCTCATGAACAAATCCACTGGTGGCTTCACGCAGCAATGTTTGGTCGAGCGCTTCACGCGGAAATTTTCGATCAATCCAACGCTGCATTCTTACAGTCAGCGGATGAAAAAGGAATGCCATTATGCAAGCTGCTGCCACAGAAGGAATTAAAGTGGAGGACCCAAGCCAGCCTTCGAATCCTCGCGCCAGCAACGTCATCACAGCAACATATACAGCGGTTAAAGCAGCCGTAACGACAGAATAAATGACCGTCTTTCGAATGAAAACATCAATATCTATCACACGATATTTAAAAATCGCATACGCCATAAACACAAGCCATCCGTAGGCCACTAAGTATGCGAATGGATACACTTGGATATGGTAATTGGGGAGGTAATCAGAGATGCTTAGAGATGCAACAAAGAAGGCCAGCAAAACATATTTAACTTGATTGAGTTTGAGCGAGTTTTGTCCTGAGTTGCGCAACAAAACATATGTACGACGCAAATAAATAACACACGCGCTACAACAACCATAGAAATAAAGAATAAAAGCACAATACAAAGGACCCGCTCGAGGATAATAACCCCAGAAGTACGTATAGACACCGGCAATAAATACATCAAAGCGACTAAGAGCTAAAAATAAAAAAGAAACTGCATATGCGGCTCGAAGCGTACGTGGGCGATTGATTTGAAGAAATTCCAGAACAAAATGAAGAAAAAAAGTCGGAATAAACACAATACCTACATATCCCAGTCTTGCAAAGAATAACGCTTTGTCCGGATATTTTGAGAGATACATCAAGGAATAGCCAAACGTCCATAGCGCGAGACTGGCTGCGCATCCCGCAAACAATTGATTTAAACGAGCGCTTGGATTTTTAAAGAGAACAAACAAGCCAAGCGCCACCATGCAAAAACAAACCAAAAGTGTCGGGACAGCATAGTAGGGGTGCATAGATGGATTATTCTGTAATCTTCATAAAGTTAGTATGGACACAAATTATCGCAGTAATCAGCGACAACTGGACGGCCCTCAGTACGATAGCGATCTCTCGACTATCGTGAAATTAATGCTGATTTTAAAGAATCTAAAATATAAAAATAATCGAGGAATTCTTTTTCTTCGGCGGTGAGTTTTGATTTTGCAATCAGTTTAGAAACCATGTCCAATGTTTCAGCATCGGGACTGGGGACTTCACTAAGGTCTAACGATTCACCTTGAACATACCGACTGGCCATTCCAGCAAGCAGCGAATCGTAAAGGGCAAAATTACCCACTTTTTTGCCAAAACTGGGAAATGACAGTTGCCTCAGTTTTTCAAAAACCATCATTGTAGAATTCGAAGATTATATTCTCGCAAGCATTTCATCAGGATTTACTAGATCGCCGCCTGTCCCTGATAGCGTCAACCTACCGGTCATCGCTGTATCTAATTCGGTTAATTTCTTTTGGTAGGCCATGATACTTTCAACTTTTAATGCGATCGAAGCTTTCTCTTGCATAACGGCCGGCCCATGCGTCTTTGCAGTCTTGCTCATATGAACATTAATAACTTTATCGAATACATCACCCACTCTGATTGGCCGCTCAACGCACCGCCCATCGACAATAAAAGTATTTCCTTCTTTTACTATTTGACTAACCATGAAGCCGATTGAATATTGAGTGGGCATTACAATTCGCGCGCCTTTCGATAAAATTCGATCACTTACTCCGACGATAAGGGTAGCCCATTTTTAATTGAAAGATCACTCCTGGGAAGCTTTATCGATTATCATTTTCTTCTTTTGGTATTCTGCCTCGATAATGGCTTGATCAAGAAGATTTCCCGAATGTGTATATCGGTCGTTCATTTTCTATTGTTTATTTGCAGAGGTTCAAGCAAGACTACTTTTGTTCCAAGTTTGTCGTCAGAGCACTAATTTCACACCAACAACGATCACAAAATATTCGGCCTCGCGTATCGTCCAGGACAATAAATGTTGGAATGATAAACTTGTCACGCACGGCAGTCATATCGATAGATTTATTAACTTGAAGAACCGATGAGCCAAAACGTTCACGCTTCAAAGGCTTCCCAGTTTCATATGTATTTCCTAATTCAACGAGGTAGTCAAGTATGGGCTTTAGATGCGAGCACACCGAAAAAGACAAATCAGTATCCGCAAAATCTGAACCCTTAATAATTGTTTTCATTTATTTGGCGCTCTGTTGAATAGAATAATACTTTTCAACGGTTTTAAAACGTTTGGGTAATCCTCAACATACAATTGTAGAGCGCCCCCATTGCCCCACTTAGGATTTGCTTTGGCAATACTGTATGCGGCAACGACGTCTTGCTGAACTTCGTAAACGGTAAGACCTGGTCTATACCCTCTTATCGGATCGGGTTTTACCTGAATCGCATTAAAAATTGCATTTGCGTCTGCGCCTTTTTTTACGATATTTTGTGATACATAAAATTCGGATTGTCCTGGCGCGCCACCGAGCACCAGATCTCCTTTGCGCAGCAGCAAGGCTCCCCAATCATCAATTCCAGGGTACGACCCTTTACCTTGCCATTGTTTAGCAGCCTTAATTGCGGCAAAGGCTTCTGATTCTCTACCAAGATCGCGAATGGTTTTCGAAATCCTATTCCCTTTAAACTCTATGCCTGGAACTTTTTGGGTGTTGCTGGGAATGTCGCGGATGAAGTCGGTTTTGGACGATTCTTGAGACGTAGATGGCCAAAGTTTTTTCCAGAGGTCTTTGCCACTGTCTTTGAGGGCATCGCCTGTTTGTTCGATAGCTTCAATCACAAGAGCCGACGTTCGCGTTGCTTTTAGACCCTTCGTTATCGCTGTTTCAGAGAAGGCGGGGATGCGGTTCTTGAAGTTAATTCCCGAATGAAGTTGCACAATTTGTTGTGCTTCTTCAAGAGAATCAACCTGCATGCCGTGCGATCCGGCGAAGGCTTGTGCTTTTCCAGCCAGCTGTCCTAAGGTCAGATGGCGCGCGTCGCCGGTCATTCCGTTGACATCAAAAATTAAAAATTCTTTTTCGTTGGAGAGAAACTCTTTTTGGCGTTCGACAATGACGTAATCGACCTTTTTCTCAACGCCAATACGCAAGTACATTTCCGGATCGCCTAAACTCCCTATACGTGCGACTAAGACTTCAGCTTCACCTGCAGCCGCTTCAACGATTTTGTAACTGCCTTTGCCGCCGATGCCTAGGAGTCCGCCGGTCCAGCTATCCAAAGCAGCGAATGATTTATTCCACCATCCTTGCTCGACAGGAATGACGCGCCGTGCGGTGGTTTCTGCCCATTTGATTTCCACGGATTCATCAACGGCCGTCTTATTCTTTTTAAGCCATTGCTGTACCACTTCACGACGCGCTGCTAAGTCGGCTTGCTGGCTCTGCGCTTTTGCAGCTCCTCTCTCATACTCTGCAGCTCGTGCTCGATCGCTGCGCGCTCCTTCGCGTAATTCGGATCGTTGCTCTTTAATGCTTTGTATCTCGTTTGTAAGTTTTCTGCTTTCTTCTCGAACATTTCGCCCCACTTCTCTTGTTCCTCGCCCCACTTCTCTTGTTCCTCGCCCAGTTTCTCTTGCATCTCGCCCCACTTCTCTAAAGCTTTCGATTTCTGCTCCAGGATCTCCAAGTTGCGTATTCCCTCTTCGTTGCGCGCTAAAATCTCGTCGAATTTCGTTACTGTGTTGTGAAAGCTCTGCTTCACTGCGCCCAAGCGCTCGATCGCTGCTTGGTCGCGGGCTTTCCCCGCTTCCATGCGATTGATTAGGTCTTGTCGTTGCTGATCCGTCAGTGAGGGATTGCTTTCCGCTGCCGGCAACGGATCCTTCTTTTTGAACCAACTGAATAGCCCCATCGTTTTGGCTCCCTTGTTGGATTTCGTTTAATCGCGCTTCCTTTATAACCTGCTCACGCGCGAGATTTTGTTCCTTCGCTTCTTTAATTTCCGCTCGATGTTCGTAGGTTTTACTGAGCTGAGTTAAACGCGTTTCTCCATTTTTTAAGACAACTTCCTGCTTGGCTATAGCCGCATCTAACTGTAATCCGAATTTTTCTTTGGCATAAGGCATAACAGAGTTTAATTCCGCATCCGTTATCGCTGCTAATCGAGTTGGATCTACTTTTACTTCAATTTTAATTCCTTGTTCAGACCATTGTTGATTATATTGTGCATGCGCATCTTGCCAAAGTTCTGCAATTTCATCATTTTTGATTGTAAACGAATATTTTTTCCCAGGCACTACATCGCCAAAAGCCAATTTATTGACGACCGCCATATCCGCGCCTCGATAGACACGCAGAGATCCTAATAATGTGCCTCCTAGTAGATCACCGACAAAACGACCTGTCACTAACGCATCAGATTTCGAAATACCGATAACCCTTAGCCCCTTTTCCGTCATCTTCTCGCCTGCCAATGATGCCGCCATGGCATACCCCATCTGCTCCGCGCCTTCGCTCGCTTTTAATCCGGTAGCAATCCAGGTTAATTTATCGGCTTGCCAAAGACCTTTTAAAGTCACTTGACCTTCGGCCAAGGGCCCTAAACGTTCCGCCATGCGATAAACCACGCCATTTACAGGCAAGAAATTTCCCACGACTTCTCCGACGGCAGAAAATTTTACGAACTTCATATTGGCAAAAGCGCCTTCGAGGCCAATGCGCCCTATTTCAGGCCAAGTTTGCGTATGACTAGTGATCAGCATATCGCGTCCAAGAAGATCTTGACCCGTTGCTCGTTTCACTCCAAAGAGCAAGGCTTTTGCTTCAGCTCCCACCATACTGAAGAAGGCCCCGAACGATCCCATCGTGAGAAACATTTTTCCAACATATTCCACATCACGATATTTAGCCACAGCGGTGAAGGTCTGCTTTAGAATCCTTGCGATAGTCGGGGCTTTTTGAAGCATGGTGGCTTCAGCAAAAATACTAGCCGCACCGCCCGCGGCAATCATCACAGCCGCTTGGGCCACAAGACTGGCCCCTTCGCCAAAAATGGCATCCCATTGCAAGCTGTTGCGCAGGGCATTGATCTCGCGCACATTACCGTCCTTGCCGAAACTTTTAACTAAAGCGGCATTGACAAGCGCTTCTGCTTTTTTCAGGTCGCCCCCTTGCCGAATAATTTTGATCCATCGGCCTTTGTCTATATTCAGGAAAAGCGCGGATTGTTCCTTGACGTTCTGTAGCGTGTCCGCCAGTCCAATCGTCGCTTCTCCATCTTTCAATTGATCAAGAGCGCCATTCAACCGTTGCTGAAGATGATCGATTCGTTCGATGGTTTGCGCTTTCCCTAGCGTCGGAGAGGCTAATACCTGCTGAACTTCGGAGCGAATGGCCAATAACGTGTCCGTTAAATCCTTGATGTTGGAATTGACCTGTCGCCCATTTTCGTCGCTCAAGCCCCCACGTAATTGGATATCTAACAGAAGCGCCACGCTGCGCATTAACCGTTCTTGGGCTAAACGTTCATGGCCTTCGAGCATTTTAAGTTCGACCGTCTGAACGAGCCGATTAAATGTCGCTCCATCGGCGGAGGTCCAAGATTTCTTTTCAAGAAGCGCGCTGATATCCTGCATGGCCGCCTTTGCTTCGCCAAACGAATTATCGGCCTGAAGAATCGCTTCTCCTTGCCGGATCAATTGCGGATCCTCTTGATTCAATAGCTTCTGATACGATCGAGCCACGCCCAACATTAATTTACCGCTTCCCTGTTCCACGGCTTTAGCCCACAATCCGCCGAGCATCGTTACATTGCTGGTTAGTAAGTCCACAGTTTCTGCAGCGATGGTTTTCGCATTCCATCCGTTAGCCGGAGAATCAAATCTTTTAAGGTTCTCGATCGCAGAGGCGACAAATTTCTTTTCCAAGTCGTTTGTGGCCAATAAATTCGCCTGGCTCTTATGCGTTGAATCCATTAACACGCAGAGCGCATTAAACTCATCTGACATTTGCTGAAACACAACATGCGCTTGTTCGGGAGCATCGAACACCGTTCCAGCATTAGGGGTCCGTTGACGCAACTCACTGATGGAAGGTTCCGGTTTTAAAAAGAAGTCTAAAACAGATTGTCTCACCGACCCCAATGTATTTTCTATGGCTTGTTGGATAGTGCCGCCCATCCCCTCTAAAGAATTTCTATCGGACAATGACGACATCGGAGTCGATTCTGCGTACCCTACATCCAACAAACTTAAATGCGCGCTGGCGTCGGCTAGGGTGTCGGTGGCTTGGGTGAGGGAAAGATCATGAAAGGCTAGAGACATGATGCCTTGGGTCATGGCGGCTAGCTCATTCTGGTTGCGGCGGACGACGATTCCGTGCAGGTCGTCATCCTGTTGCTCTAAGGACGGCTGCGCCGCCCACATATCTTCGGGATCGGCCTGAACTTTTAGAAGCGTGGGCAACCCGAGCGGATGCCTGGGGTCTAGCAAGGGGCGCTCATGCGGTAAGCGAATAGGACGCGTAGGAACTGTCGTGGCATCCATCGGCGCCGCGGGTTGACTGGGCGCCAAGGGAACAATCGTGTGCAGCGCTTCTGTGGCAGCGGATTTCACCGTGTCCACAACCGTCTGGTTTTTATAAAGACCATCGGCGATCACGCGGCCTTGCAGCGATTGCGCTAGCGTCGGCGCATCGATCGTCAATGTGGAAGTGGCCCAAGCATGGAGCGCGCCCTGCCCTATCGGCGCGAAGGCGATAGCCGTTACATGCGTCGCATCCGTTTGCAGCAATAACACTTGCGTTCCTGCATGGTCGGACAATCCCAAGGTGTCGAACGGAACTAATTTCATAAGACCGGCCGTAGGCGCGGTCAGAGTGAAAGATTGGCCGCTGGTAAAGTCCGTTCCTTGCAGGATGAGGTTGTCATTGGCATCCATCAAGAGCGTCCTCACTTGCAATTGCCGCAGTGGCGCTCCGTCTAATTTAAGCTGCAAGGTAATGTTGCCTTTTTCATCCAGCTTGAAAGGAACGCCGATGCCTTGCAGTTGCTTTTGAATCGCCGCATGCGCCAAGGTTTCTTGCATACGAATCACTTTGGCGGTATTTAAGGCATCCGTATTTTTGCCCATTTCTGGAAGCGCGGCGATAATGCCGGCCTGTTGATGCAGATTCAGCTGCGTAAAGTTCTGCACGCTGACCTTAGGCGTTTGACCATGGGACTTCAACGCCGCTTGCAGCGCCGCCTGCATTTGCGCCGTATCGCCGCCAAAAGCCGTCACTAACCAAGCGCCATCTTTTTGTTTCTGAGCCACATAACGCAGGCGACCCGAAGCATCCATGACGACTTCCCGCGTGACTTGCTTTTGCGTATCGCGTGTGGTTTCTTGATAGATCAATCCGCCCGCTATATTTCCACCTAAGCTTAAGGCTTTCAAGAACGCGCTGGAGGTGGCACCGGTCACTTTAGCGATGGTAAATTCGCGTACGGCTTCTTTATAGACCCCGGATTCTCCACGCTCGTACACGTTGCCACGAACGAGGATGTCTCCAGAGGCTTTGTAGTCATAGGTTCGCAAGGTGTAAGTTCCCTCAAACTTGCCGCTTGAGTCAAACTCGGCATTTTCGCTGGCCAGCGCTTTACGGTTTCCGTTTTCATCGGCATCGCTAAGCAGCACGCGCTTAGAAACAACTTGGCGTCCCGCCGTATCCGTCGTAGATTCTTCATAAATAGCGCGCGTTCCGCTGATGGCGTTCAGAATATCGCGATTGTCGCCCGCGATGGCTTTGAGGGCATTAAGCACCGGTTGAATTTTTTGGCCGGCGAGATACGTAAAGGTGCGCGGCGTTTCCTGCAGATGGCCTTGCGCGTCCTGCGTGTAAATCTTGCCATGCGCTTCCATCACGTTGCCGGATTTATCAAAGGCATAGAATGTGACTGACTGCAACTGATTTTGTCCTGCGGCATTCACGTATAAAGCCCCGCGAATTTGGTTACTGTCCCGATCCACTAAAAGCACAAACTGTTGATGATCTTTTTCCAACGCGATCACATCCAAATTGCCGCCCAATATCGTGCGCGCTTCACCGACCGCTTTCTGCGTCAACTCACTCAATGCCGACAGATCTAAAAGTTTGTTGTGATCGGCGACAAGCGCATTACGCCGCCCTTCATCCGTCAGGAATGCGGTATTTTGGTGCAAGGAATTTTGGTCCAAATGCTGAAACTCGGCCGCCAGCCCCGTTACCGAGCGCAGTTCTGTGCCGGCCCCGAGGGTCTGTAACGCGCCGGAGGTGGAATCAGGAAGCGCTTCAGCTACCGAGGACGGACGCGCACTGAACGTTTCTTCCATACTTGAAAATAACCGACTGAAAAAAGATCCCAGCGTTGAAAGGGCCGATGAAATGGCATTTCCAATGAAAGAAAAACTATTCCCTAAAACCGTTCCAATCGTCAAGGAGGAAGAACCTGTGCGTTGTTGTCCGTTGTCGAGAACGGATAAATTGGGATTATCAAAATTAAACACACGCTCCGCCGTGAGCGTATTGATCGCTTGATCGGCGGCTCGTGCGTTCCGCTGCTGAATGGCTTCAATATTTTCGAACAAATCATTACTAAATTGATTCGCCACGAACTGCAAAGCGTTCGAGAATGCCGATTGTGTTTGAAATTGTTTCTGTCGCTGCTCATTTTGCGACTCTATTGAAGCGGCGCCTTTACCGTAATGCAGCGTAACGGGCTGTGAGGATTGTTTTTGCTCCAGTCCTTGTTGAACCGCATCGCCAATCGCCCGATTAAATACTTGTGTAAAAATCTGCAGATTATTTATGGCGCTCGCGGAAAACGATGGGCTCCCCGATTCTGATGACGATAAGGCCACATTGGCGGCAATGGCGGTCACCGCCAGCTGAGCAATGGCTGTTCCTAGAACATCATTTGCCAGGTTGTTATTCGTGGAGATCACGATCTTAGCGACAACTTGGATCACAAGAAAATCGATCAAAGCAGTTTCCGCGCGTGAGAAATTAGAGACATCGGCTTTTGACGAGTGTTGCGCGCCGGCATTGGGAAGCAGCGTGGATAATGTCGAGGCTGCAGCGGACAGCGCCGCGACTGTAAGTAATTCTTGGCCATCTTTAACGCCATTAATATCCGCTGCTGCGACATTGAGCGCCACGACAGTTACGACTTTTTCAAACAGCCGAGATAGGTAACCCGCACCTTGTACAGCGCCTGCAATGGCTGATGTTTCCGCTGATTTCAAAAGTGAATTCGCATTTGTATTTCCGGATAGGGCTTCCACACTTACCGTAAATGCAGCGGATGTCGCCGCCAACACCACGATTTGTTGTGGGGCAGACAATTCCTTAAAAAATTCCGTTCCTTTCACGGACTGCAGAGCATATGATTCGGCGCCTTGAATGGCGGCCTGCTCTAAGATCTGTCCAATATTGCCGCCGTGTAAGGCGGTCTGGGCAGCCGCCACGGCCGCCGCGGACACAACAGCTAGTGTTCCGTGACTTACGACAGTGACGACGACGGCAACGGCTTCCAATACATACTCCAACACATCGCCCCAAAGAGAACCTCCTGTTTCACCTTGAACCGTCGTTGTGACAGTGGTTTGACTTTGATCGCGCGTCGCCTGTTCGTTGATATTGCCGTAGGCGTCATAAATGTAGGCGTTGTTTGCGGTAGAGGCGCTGGTGAGCAGGCGTTCGGGCGACATCCCCGAAGCCGCTTGTATTTTAGGGCCGTAAGCTTCGATATCAGCCGCTAGCGTTAAAGGATTTACGGTAGTCCATATAGCACTCACTTGCTTGCCTACAGATGCTCCCCAAGGCGTGCTCCCTTGACCCGGCAGAATCCATTCGTCGATCGTATTTTGACCGGTAGAAAGACTCGAAGTTTTGAATCCATTGTTGTCATAAGCGATATTAGTCTCGGAATTAAATCCGCTGGTTTGGTTGCGGTCATCGCGTTGGAATACCGAATAATTGGCACTGACACGTCCTTGCCCATCAAAACTCGAGTTAACGGTTTCCGTAAAGGTCGCCACCGGCGTCAAGGTAGCAGGGGCTGAATCGTCCGCAATTCTATTAAAGGACCCATGCTTACTATAGGAGTAATAGGTATAAGTCAGCGGTTGGATGATGAGCGATGTATTGCGCGTCTG
>Ga0207695_10011105_pt1 | contig 10934 bp, 6 predicted proteins | sample KBSC54metaG_FD_184354 | JGI IMG/M metagenome (GOLD analysis project Ga0207695, IMG submission 184354) | Corn rhizosphere microbial communities from Kellogg Biological Station, Michigan, USA - KBS C5-4 metaG (SPAdes) (version 2) | ecosystem: Host-associated > Plants > Roots > Rhizosphere > Soil... | reverse complement strand
AAAACCGCATCGCACCGCCGATGCCAGTATGCCGAAAGCCGCCTAAAACCGTTTTTGTTCCAGGCCGCCCCCAAAACCACTGGCCCAGACTTGCTCACGGCTTATCCCCGGATAATGCTGTGTTTACCTGCGCCTCCGGTCAGGGCTCCGGCCGACTGATCCTTGACAACCGAATATCCCGTCCCGCCCCTCCGCAAACCCAAAGTGTGTTCCCGCAAGGCTCTTCGAAACCGGCGCACCGTCACCACTCCGCAGCCAGGCTTTGCGCCCACACTCTACTTCACTGATATTGAAGAGGCCTTCGCGGTCGCTCCACCAATTGACAGAGTGAGCGGCTGGGTGCCCGTCCCGATCCCGTCCGGTATCAGGGTTGTCCGCCTACTTACACCTGACAAGCAGTAAGTAAACCTGCGCACTTGTCACCACTCCGCAGCCAGGCTTTGCGCCCACACTCTACTTCACTGATATAGAAGAGGCCTTCGCGGTCGCTCCACCAATTGACAGAGTGAGCGGCTGGGTGCCCGTCCCGATCCCGTCCGGTACCTTCACATTGATCTGGTAGAGGCCCGGCAGTCCCGGCGTTAGACCGCTGAACGCGACCGGGGCGGGCTGTCCGCCGATCGTCACGGTCGGCAACGTGGGAGTCTGCGCCAGCACGGTTAGCGAAGCCGTTTCGCCGGACGAGGGCTGGTTGTTTACGGGCCCCAATCCGTTGGCATAAAGCGCGATCACGCTCCCGCGTCTGGCCGGATTCGCCGCCGTGATGACCGGGTTCGCCGCGTTCAGCGGATCGATTGCCGCCACCACGCCCGAGCCAATGGGATTTTCGAAAAACGCGGGCGCAAAATTCGCAAGCGGCACCGTTAGCACGTTACTGTAATTGCCCCCAAGAGTCACTTTGACCTGAGCGGACGTTTGCCCCTGCAGTTCCCATGGCACCTGCGCATTGATCTGCCCGGCGCTAACAAAGACCAGATGCGCCGGCGCGCTGATGCCTGCCGAGGGGACGTCGAAGCTTACGTTTACGAAATCGATGGCCATGGGCAGCCGCGCCGTGGTGGTCACATCCGTGGAATCGCTCAACCCCGTTCCGTAGATTGAAAAGTAAGATCCGGGCGCGAGCGGCGCGGCTGGGTTCGCGGAGGCCGCATTCACAATGCCGCCCGGGGTAACCGCCGGCGCATTGCGAACGGTGCCTGTAAAGCTGAACTCGAACTGATTAAACCGGCTGCAGGTTCCGAGGCAACCGTCAATCGAATAGGCGCCCGTGCTTGTACCCGCTGTCGCATACGCGTAAGCGATACCGTAGGTGTCAGTCACGGTCGAGACCTTCGATAAAGTAACGGGCACGCTGCCGGTGTTCACCTGGAACTTCACGGGCGTATTGGGTATTGGCACGCCATCCGCGTCAGTGATCTGAAAAGCCAGAAAGGTATCCGGGAAGGGCTGGCCCGCAACTACATCGTTGCCATCTCCGGAGAGCGGCGTAAAGTTACCCGCGGTGGTACTCGCTTCGAGGAACATATAAGGTATTCGGAGCGGCACGGCTCCGCCCGCAACCGTCACCGCGCCATAATAAAGGCCAGCGGCCGGAAGCACTCCGGAGAGCGTCGCATTTATAGTTGCCGAAGCGCCCGCGGCTATGGTCACCGTTGGTTTATCAAGCGCAAGGCTGGCCGCCGCGGTAGAATTTGTGGCGACCACGGCAAGCGTCAGAGTCACGCTCCCGGTGCCCGTATTCGTCAGAACGAAGGGAATACTTTTCGGTAACGATCCCGAAGGCAGCGCTCCGAAGGACAACGACGCAGGCACGGACGTCACGTTGGTTCGCACCGCGAGGTCCGCCGCGACTTTGCCCGCGCCCGTCTCAAGAATGTCCACTGAATTTCCTGAATCGTCCGTCACTACATCCTGCGTTGCCGTGTTCATCAGCGCTGACTTGATCTGCGCCGCCGAATAGAAAGGATGGCTCTGCTTCACCAGCGCCGCCGAACCAGCCGCCAGTGGAGTGGAAAAGCTGGTGCCGGCCGCGGCCGCGTAACCCGTGGAGCTATACAGATCTCCTAAAGGATCGAAACTCTGCGCGCCCATCAGGATCAGATCGAAATTCTGGCCGCCGCCCGCCACCGCGAGCACATCCGGTTTCAGCGCATTCGTACCCAGGACCGGGCCCACAGAGGAGTAGAAAACGAGTTGATTAAATGGCGTTACCGGGGTTTCTGAAGCGGCGGGATCAATGGTCGCCTGGTAGCCTGGGTTCGCATCGATGAATGTCTTGAGGTTCGCGCCGTCGCTGTTGGCAACGAACACGGCGTGCTGCCTGAAGTCCGACAAGCCACCGGGGTTGAAAGGATAATCCGAACTCCCCGGGTAATCGTAAAAGATTACGCCTGACGCTCCGGCGTTCACCGCATTCGACATCTTCGTCACGAAAGTACAGCCGTTTGCTCCCGCGGGCCCGCGCTGAATCAGCGCGAATGCCCCGTAGAGCGAACTTGCCGGCAGCGCACTGCAGGCATATCCGTCGTCTCCCAGATTTGTAACGTCCACCAGGGTAGCGGCGTTGGCTCCAAAAGAAAAGTCCGCCGCGTCTGAAAATTGCGCCGGAATTACGTTCAGGTTCGATGGAACGGCGGCGCCCGTGACCCTTACAGCGGGCAGGAATCCGTGCGAGTTAGAGGTTCCGCCCACCGCGATGACGGAAGGCGCATCGGCGGGCGACGCTACGGTGTTATAAGTGGGCGATCCGAACAAACCGTTGGACCCCTGGTTGCCTGCCGCCACCAGAATCAACAAGCCTTTGGCGGCTGCTGCTTCGAAAGCAGTCGCGGAAATGTCGCACGGCACCCCGGCGGGTTGGCCGCAAGCCGAGCCGGTATCCAGAGGTCCCGTAAAGGCCGGGCCACCGATGGACATAGTAACCATATCCATTCCGTCCTGCATGGCATCCGTCAGGGCTGCGACCAGGACATCGTCTGTGGATCCGTCATTCACTTCGGGTGAGCCGAAGACTTTGTAACTTCCGACCCAGGCTTTAGGCGCCATGCCGTTGATGGTGATTGCCCCTGTTGTGCTGGCGTTGCCGGCTGCCGCGGTGGCTACCGCGGTGCCGTGCCCCGAACGGTCGCGCGCTGAGTAATCGTCGGCGCGGGATGTGGCGGGGTTAATGGAGCCGGTTCCGAGCGCGAGCTGTTTCACATAACTCCGCGCGACAATTACTTTGCTGTTTGTGAAATTCGCGCAGTCTGAAGGCGTGGAGCATTTTGGAAAACCGGGCGGCGCCGAGAGTGAACTGTCCTGAAGGGAGGGGTGGGTTTGATCGATGCCGGTATCAACGATGCCGATCTTAATTCCCTTCCCCGCGTTCGGCATACCGCCAAGCAGGCTCCAGGCGGCCTGGCTGTTTAGGAGCTGCGTTGCCTGGTTGAGATTGCGTTTGTATTTCCGCAGCGGCACCACGCCCATAACCCCTGCGAGCGACCGAAGTTCGTTCACCCGATCCGGAGATGCTTGCACGAAAACGGCATTTACGAGTAAGCTGTTTGACCCGGTGACGGTGACGTTACGGGATTCCAGATTTTTCATGAGAGAAGCCTGGATTGCCTCAACCCGCTGACGGTAATCCTGCGCCTGAACGGATTGCAGTTCGGCGCGGGATGAAAACCGTGTGGCGGCGGGGGGGTCGCTTAGCACCAGGGCATAGCGGTCGGTATATTGGGCCGCGCATGGGATTACGAGGGCAAAGGCCCAAAACAAACGAGTCATCATGACTTTATAAAGCCTCTGCCGAACAAAAAGTCTCCCGAAATAAGACATCAACACTGCAAACGCCGGAGCGCGCAAGCCGGTTTCGTGTCAGCGAAGTTATGATACCGCCGGGGTTTTGTCAGTCAGTTGGCGGTTAATGGCCAGGAACGTCCCCCCGGGCCGGGCGCCCGGCAGTTTCTAACCTCACATTCGCCTGCTAACCGTTTTCTCAGAAGATCGTCTACCCGGACAGCGGCCCGTCTGGGTAGAATGTCTTCTAACGAAATGGCGAAAGAATCTTCCGAACGAATTGACCTGCTACAGGGCACTTTGGACATGCTGGTTCTGCGCACGCTGCTGTTCGGCCCGGCGCACGGGCATCAGATCGCAAAACACATTCAGCGAACCACCGACGACCTGCTTCAGATTGAGCACGGCTCGCTCTACCCTGCCCTGCATCGGCTGGAGCGCAAGGGCTGGCTGACGGCTAAATGGGAACCCGCCGTCAAAGACCAGAAGCGCGAGTTCAAATACTACCGGCTCACCCCGGCAGGGAAGAAGCAGTTGGCGGTCGAGGAATCGAAGTGGAAACGCATGACGGGCGCGATCGCGCAGGTGATGTGGCCCGCTCCGCCCGATGGGCAAGAGGAGACATGAAATGCGATGGTGGCGCCGGCGAAATCGCGAGCAGGATCTGGAGCGCGAACTGCGTTCGGACCTGGAACTGGAAGCCGAGGAATTTCGAGAACGCGGTCTGCCACCCGAAGAGGCGGAACGTGCCGCAAGGCGCGCCTTCGGAAATGTTGTTTTAACGAAAGAGGAGGTGCGCGGTATGTGGCGCTGGAGCCATTGGCAGATTCTGATGCGGGATCTTCGTTATGCGACCAGAACTTTGCGGAAGAGCCCGGGTTACGCCGCGACCGCTATTCTGACGCTGGCGCTTGGTATTGGAGCGAGCACCGCGGTATTCACGGTGGTGGATTCGGTGATTCTGAAGCCGCTGACTTATCGCGACAGCGGCAGCCTGGTAGTGGCATGGCAGCGGCCGCGGTTTCTGGGGTTTGAACCCACGGGCGCGAACGTCCGGCATGTGGACGCCTGGCGGAAGCGCGCGACCGGCTTCAGCGGCATCACGATTATGCGAAATATGTCGATGGGGCTGACGGCGGATGGCAATTCGTCAGAGCACCCGCGCCTGGTAGGCGTGGTGCCATCGTTCGCGAATCTTTTCGAGGTGCTCCAGGTGCGTGCGCTGCTGGGCCGAACGTTCGTTGAGGCGGACGGCGTGAAGGGTCGTGAGAACGTGGCCGTGCTGAGCTATCCGCTATGGCAAAGCCTTTTCCACGGAGACGCGAAGGCGATCGGGCAGAAGATACGGCTGGACGATTCTCCATTTGAAGTGATTGGGGTGCTGCCGGCGAACTTCCATTTCCCGAACGCGAACGCGCTTCGCCCATCCCGTTCGAAACAGCCGGTTAGCGGCGCTCCCGAGCCGGCGGTGTTCTTTCCGGTGGTTTTCGATCTGTCGCAAATGGAGTGGAATGGCGGCGTTGGCAACTGGGTCGCGATGGGCCGTCTCAAGCCTGCCGTCAAGCCCAGACAGGCGGAGGCGCAGCTCAATGCGATTGAAGAGCAAATCAGGCAGGAATTGCCGGCGAGCCAGGGTGATAATCGGCCGGGCTCAACATTGACGTCGGTCCAGCCGATGCGGGAAGCTGTGGTGGGCGATTCGAGGACAGGGCTTGTGTTCCTGATGGGCGCGGTGGCGGGCCTGATGCTGATCGCGTGTTTGAATCTGGCGAATGCGCAGTTAGGGCGCGCACTATCCCGCGAGCGTGAGTCCGCTGTGCGCGCCGCTCTGGGCGCGGCAAAGTGGCGGCTGGTGTGGAACTCGCTTGCGGAGACCTCGATGCTGTCGTTGATTGGCGGGGCTGCCGGTATCCTTTTCGCTTATGTTGGACTGGACCTGTTCCGCCGTTATTCTCCGGTGGATCTGCCGAGGCTCGCGGAGGTCCGAATCAATGTCACGGCACTGCTGTTCTCGCTGATAGTTGCCGTCCTTGCCAGCGTTATCTCCGGTCTGCTGCCCGCGCTTCGAATGATCTCGACGGATCCCCAAGCCGCACTACAGAACAGTAATCATCGGACGGCGGGAAGCAGGCAAAGCAACTGGGTTCGCAGTTGGCTAATCGGGTTGCAGGTTTTTGGATGCACGGCACTGCTGTTAGTCACGGGCCTATTTTCGAAGAGCCTGCTGCATCTGCTTCGGCAGGACAAAGGGTTTCAAACCGGGCAACTGATGGTGGCAGAGGTAAAGCTCGCACCCCGGACTTACTCAACCCCGGAAAGCCGGGCAGCCTTCGAAGATGCGGTCATTGCGAATCTGCGCGAGATTCCCGGCGTGCAGTCGGCTGGGCTGGTTAGTGGTATGCCGCTTGAAGGGGAATCATGGATCGAATCGGTGCAACGGCTGGACAGGCCGAATCTCGAAACGCCGCTTATCAATTTCCGCTGGGTGAGCCCCGGATATTTCGAAGCCACCGGACAGAGGTTGGTGGCCGGGCGCTTTCTCGAAGAGCGAGACGGAGTTGTGAAGGGCGTCGTGCTTTCGGAAAGCGAAGCCAGGTCGGTATGGGGTAGTGAGAGTCCAATCGGCGGTCGGGTCAGGATTGAGGGCCGCACTTTCACTGTGGTCGGCGTGGTGGCTGATTCCCGTAACACTTCTTTAAAGACGCCGCCGGCGCGAATGGCTTACGTCCACTACCAGGACCGGCCGCCGTACTCAAATTACTTTCTGGTGCGGTCAAATGCTTCGCCCGGTGCGCTGGCTGCAAGCATGCGGCAGGCGATCTGGAAGTACGCGCCGAATGTGACGATTGCGCGTGTAAAGATGCTGGACGATCAAGTGGCGGATTCATTATCGACCGAGCGATTCCAGACGATGGTATTGATTTCGTTCGGAGCCGCCGCGCTGCTCCTGGCAATGCTGGGGATCTACGGAGTGCTGAGTTATTCCGTGGTTACGCGCAAGCAGGAGATCGGAGTCCGGATGGCCCTCGGAGCTTCGCGCGGCAGTGTTTACGGGCTGACGCTCGCGGAAGCGGGCGCGCCCGTGTTCGCCGGATTACTAACAGGTTTGGGCGCGAGTCTTCTGGCAGGGCGGGTTGTTCAGAAGTTGCTATACGGCGTTCAGGTTATGGATTTGCCGGTGATTTTAGCGGTGTCGGGGCTGTTTCTGTGCGCGGCATGTGTCGCGGCGATGTTGCCGGCGCGCCGGGCAGCTTCATTGGATCCGATGGATGCATTACGGTCAGATTAAGGAACACACAAAAAGGGGACAGACGCATTTTTTCGTTCCTCTCCTGATTGTCCAGACCCAGTCTGGTACACCACTGCTGGAGAGCAACCCGCCGAGGAATAGCCCAACTGGAAACTCATCGCGACCGATGAGCAGGGCGCGCATCTCGCATGGCGCACCTGTGCCGGGCAGCGTGGCCGTCCCGCAAACAGCGGCCACGCTGCCCCGGACTGTGAGCAGTCAGTAATTAGAAGTTCACGACCGCGGCGAAAGTTGCGGGCTCCAGACTTGCGCCGCCCACCAGCGCTCCGTCGATTTCTTCTTCAGCCATCAGATTTTTCACGTTATCGGGCTTCACACTGCCACCGTAGAGAATGCGAACGGCATTCGCGGCATCGGTGCCGAACTTCGCGGCCACTTTGGCCCGGATGAATTTGTGCGCGTGCGCCGCAGTTTCCGGAGTCGCGGTTTTGCCGGTGCCGATAGCCCACACGGGCTCGTAGGCGATCACGATTTTGGCGAATTCTTCCGGCGAGAGAGGCGCTATGCCTCCATCGAACATTTCGCCGAGAACGGCATCGGTGCGCCCATCCTCGCGTTCTTCGAGGCGCTCGCCCACACACACGATCGGGGTCAGCCCATATTCCAAAGCAGCCTTCACTTTGCGAACCACGTCAGCCTCGGTTTCGCCGAAATATTGCCTGCGCTCGCTATGCGCGATGATGACATACTGGCATCCTATCGCCTGCAGCATGTGGCCGGAAACTTCTCCGGTAACCGCTCCCTCTTTGCCCCAGTAGAGATTTTGTCCGCCAACCCCGATGTTTGTTCCCGAGGTCTCAGCGGTTGCGGCGGGGAGATCCGGAAACGGGGGGCATATCACCACGTCCCGATCCATCGCGCTTGCGACCAGCGGCTTGAATATTTCGAAAAATGCCTTCGTTTCGGCGGGCGTCTTATACATCTTCCAGTTGCCCGCCATCATTGCTCTTCTCATAATTTTTTGGAAACCGGTAATTTACGATGCCGAGATAGCCGGCAAAAAGCTTGTCCCCTCGGCGATGGATGTTCCGAAGTTCGCCGCGACCGTCTGGCCGATGTCGCTCAGCGAGGCGCGTAATCCGAGATCAATGCCTCCCCGCGCCTGTTGGCCAAAAACGAGAAGGGGCGTGTATTCGCGGCTGTGGTCGGTGGAGGGGGTGGTGGGGTCGCAGCCATGGTCCGCGGTAAGAATCGCGAGATCGTCCGGTCGCATGGCGGCTCGGAACCCCGGCAGCCAGCGGTCGAATTCTTCAAGTGCCGCGGCGTAACCCTCCACGTCGTTGCGATGGCCGTATTGCTGATCGAAATCGACGAGGTTCACGAAGATCAGACCGCCCGCGAAATCCTTTGTTGCTTCGAGCGTTTTTTGCAGGCCATCGGTATTGCCCTTCGTGAGGATGTGATCGGTAATTCCGCGGCCAAGAAAGACATCGAAGATTTTGCCGATGCTGAAGACTTCCACCTTACGTTGCTCCAGTTGGTCGAGCAACATGCCGCGAGGGGGAGGCACCGCATAATCGTGCCGGTTGGTAGTGCGTTGGAAGGCGCCGGGTTCGCCTTCAAACGGGCGCGCGATGACGCGGCCCACTTCATAGGGACCGCGCAGAAGTTCGCGCGCAATCTCGCACATTCGATAAAGCTCCCAGAGCGGGATGATTTCTTCGTGCGCCGCGATTTGGAACACGCTGTCCGCCGAGGTGTAGACGATCGGCGAACCTGAGTGCATGTGTTCTTCGCCGAGTTCCTTGATGATCTCGGTTCCCGAAGCGGCTTTGTTGCCGATGGCGGAGCGCCCGATTCTGTCCTCAAATTCACGCATGATTTGCGGCGGGAAGCCATTCGGAAACAATGGAAAAGGTTTTTTGAGATGAATCCCCACCATTTCCCAGTGGCCTGTAGTGGTGTCTTTGCCGGGTGAAGCGAGCGCGCATCGCCCGTAGGAACCCTCGGGGGCAGCGGCTTTCGGTAACTGTGGAATCGGCTTCAGATTGCCAAGACCGAGTGCGCAAAGATTGGGAAGATTCAGGCTGCGAACGCGGGCGATATTGCCGAGCGTATCGCTGCCGGAATCTCCGTAGTCAGCGGCATCGGGCATTTCGCCCACGCCAACGCTGTCGAGAACAATCCAGATAACGCGTTTGAACACTGTCTTCCACTATATCGGGCGGGAACTTACAGATTGCGGGGGCGCTACACTCAAATAAGAGTAGTGTATGCAGACCCGCAGAAATTTTATTGGCAATGTCGCGACAGGGTTGGCCGGAAGTCTGGCGACCGGAACTGCGCTCGGAGCCAACGACCGTGTGCGGCTGGGAATCATTGGCATTGGCGACCGCGGCACGCAGATTTCGCGCGAGGCGATTGCCTGTCCGAATACCGATTTCGTAGCCTTCGCCGATATCTACACGCGACGGCTTGAGGACGCGAAGAAACTTGCGCCGGAAGCGAAAACATACCTCGATTACCGTCACCTGCTCGAGGACCGGTCGATCGATGCGGTGCTGATCGCCACGCCGCAGCACCTGCACGCCGAGTGCTTTACGGCTGCGCTCGACGCCGGCAAGCATGTGTACCAGGAAAAGACGATGGCGTTCACCGTGGATCATGCGAAGCGGATGCGCGCGGCGTTTCAGAAAGCGGGCAAGCGCACCGTTCAGATTGGCCATCAGGCATGTTCGTCCGGACAGGTTTTGGATGCGTCGAATTATCTGGCAAGCGGAGCGGTTGGGCAAGTTACCGCGATCCATTCGCACATGTATCGGAATACGCCGCACGGAAAACCTCAGTGGACGCGCCCGGTTTATCCGGATATGACACCGGAGAATGTGCTGTGGAAGCAGTTCCTGTGCGTGGAATCGGGGGCGGCGCCGATGCGTGATTTCGATGCTCAGCGCTACATCAACTGGCGCTTCTTTTGGGACTATTCAGGCGGCAATGTTTACGAAAACATGTGCCACCAGGTGGCTTTTTGGTACAAGGTGATGGGGCTGCAAATTCCGGAATCGGTTAGCATGACCGGGGGCATTTATCTTTGGAAGGACGGGCGCGAGGTGCCGGACACGATGAGTGTCGCGATGGCGCACCGTGAAGAAATCCTGTTTAGCTGGGATTCGGGGTTTGGGAACAGTCAGTTGGGTTCGACCGAGGATGTGCTCGGCACCGACGGCACGATTTCGAAGGGGCAGCAGATTCGGTATTTGCCGCAAAAAGTGAATCGGCCGGATGGTTTGGAAACGTTAGGGCAAACGCCGACCCAGCCACGCGCCCATATGCAAAATTTCATTGACTGCATTCGGAGCGGGAAGCAACCGAATTGCCCGTTCGATGTGGGTTATCGGGTTTCGATCGCGTGCAGAATGGCTGTGGAGAGTTACCGGCAGGGCCGCACGGTTAAGTGGGATTCAAAGAAGGAAGAGATCGTTTAACCACTCCTCCGAGCCCCTGCCTGGCCGCCAACGAGCAGCCTTCAACGTCTCTGCCCTAATAATTCAAAGTACCGGTCCCTGGACATTCCGGCAGTTCGGAGATTGTTCCTGATGATAAACACGGGAACAGACTAGTTTCGGGATGACAACGGGCCGCCATATTCCCGGTTTCATATAAACCATGTGATCACCTTTCGGAGCGCTTTCTCCTTCGTTCCGCCGCACAAGGATATGTCGAGTTCGCGTGTGTGCGCGACGAAGAGTGTGTCTTCCTTGAATATCCAGGTCGTGAAACAGCTATAAACCTGAATTCCGAAGTTGAAGGCGCCGATGACATGCGGAGGGTGCTGAGACTCCAATAACGATAGCCGGGGCGGATCAGGCAGGAGCGGCCGGGAACAACTTCGGAGAGTTTGGGATCA
>Ga0207695_10011097_pt1 | contig 10939 bp, 11 predicted proteins | sample KBSC54metaG_FD_184354 | JGI IMG/M metagenome (GOLD analysis project Ga0207695, IMG submission 184354) | Corn rhizosphere microbial communities from Kellogg Biological Station, Michigan, USA - KBS C5-4 metaG (SPAdes) (version 2) | ecosystem: Host-associated > Plants > Roots > Rhizosphere > Soil... | reverse complement strand
CGGTTGCCGGTAGCGGAATGGTTGTTCTTTGTCTGCGGCGACGAATAGATGTAGCCGCGATAATGACGACGACGAATAGTGTACCGAGGACATATTTGAGCCAGTCCGATTGTTTTGGGGCTGGAGTCGGGGGATAGGGGCTTTCCGCGGTAACAGGGGGGCCGGATAGCGAATAAATATGAAGATGGGTTCTTTTTAGTGTGTCGATCAGCAGGGTGACGGCGAGAAATTTGTCGGAAGACGGCGCGAAGAAAAGGTCGGATGCCGAGGTGACGTCGTGAAAGGAATAGGGTATCGTATCTCCGACGAGCTGGTAGCCGGGTCCGTCGAGGGAGCCTTTTATCAGCTGGAGCTGGCTGGCGTAGCGGGAGTTGGGGAAGATGAGGCCATAGTAGCTGCGGGTATGCGGATCGGCAACGAGAGAATTGGCGAAGGAGAAGTCTTTGCCGTTGGGTCTTATCTCGTATAATTTTTTGAACTTCTTCCGTCTTACGTCGAAGACCATCATGTCATAGATGTTCTGCGGATTGAGTATCTGCTGACCTGTCTGGCTGCCATAGCCGCCGAGGATATATGCCGAGTCCGCGCCGCGGGTGGGGGTGAGTGCAAAGAGATAGCGGGGCACGAGGTGGTCGCCGGTGGCGGTGATGGTGTCCCACTGATGGGTGGGGAGGTGATAGCGGAAGATGATGTTCCGGTATTGAAAATGACCATAGCCGCCGATGAGATAGATCGAGGTGTCGACGGCGGAGAAGAATTTGTTGAAATGCCAGAAGTCGGTGACGGGGCCCTGCCGGTGCGGCTGGTCCCATTGCGCCTTTTTGAAATCGAAGGCGGTCACCAGTTGGTGGTCGATGTATATATTATATAGGGTCGACGTGAACGGCGCATAGAGAGACTGGTTACCACGGAGCAGGGGTTGCGGGCCGCCGGCATAGCGAATGCCGGAGAGTTGGCCTGAGGACACCGACCAGGTGAGGAGGGAGTCGCCGTCTGCGATGTAGAGTTGTTCAGTCTGGGGATTGAAGGCTACACTGGCGTATCCATCGAGAATAAGGTCCTGTTCCTGCCGCCAGGAGTAGTGTTCGTCACGGATCCAGATAGGGTTGAGGACCTTGCCGTCGGCGCCCGACACCAGCTCGTGTGCGGTGAGGCTGTCGCGTTCGTCGAGGGGCCAGTTGTATTGCAGCCTGCCGCCGCGGGTGATCTGCAGGTTGCGGATCTTCATCGGGGGGACGTCGGTGACCTGGAATTGTTTGTACTGGTTGGTACCGAAGAAGAGGCGCAGGCAGCTGCCCGGAGAGAGGCCGGCCTTCTCCTGGACGAAGGAGGTGCTGTCATTGCGGAAGATGATGCGATCGGCGGCGGGGTCGAAGGTAATGCGAAATTTGTTCCATGTGCGGAACATGCTGTTGCTGTCGAGGTCGAAGGCGATATGGGTGAGGTCGTCGCCGAGGACCATTTTAAAACGCCGGCGCAGATTGGAACGTTCGTCGTAGATGAAGTCAATGTTCTTTTTATCGTCGTTGATCATCCGGAATATATAGCCGAAGTATTCGTGGTGGCCGGGGAGGAAGCTCAGTTCGAAGGAGAGGGTAAAGCTGTCTTTGGGGCACCAGGGAGTATTTGGGAAGAGGTCGAGGGAGGTACGCCGGTCCTGGACTTCGGTATGACTGTGGAAGCCGAGGCCGTAGGATTGCGCGGAGGCGGTGAAGGAGATCAGTAAAAGTATATAGAGCAAGCCTCGAGCGATAATCGTCATAGCAGGTTCGCCATTTTGGTATTTGGAGCTGGACTAGTGCAATTTAGGAGAATAATTACATATGCCGGCGATTTTGGGAAAGATATTGGAGAGGGGTAAGCGGTTGGGGGAGAATGGGTTAAGTTATGGGAATGAGCACCGGGTAAAGATCGGTCCGCGGTTGTTGGTACTGGATGATTTTCTGGTTTATGTATACTGGGGGTTGGTTGGGATTGGGTTATTGTTGATCGTGTTGACGGTTGCGGGGGCGAAGGGGTGAGGATGGCTGGGGTGGGGGTGAAGGCTTAGCGGAAGCGGGCTGTGATGCCGGCTGTGAGCCAGAGGTCTTTGTTGGTGGTCGTTCCGTCGCGCAGCGGGTACAGTTGGCCGGGGGACCCGAAATAGCGGGCTTCGAGGCGGAAAAGGACGTCGCCGGTTATACCCAGATTGTAGCCGAGGCTGGCGCTGGATAGTCGGAAGCCGGATGCGGATGTGACAGGTGTGAGCAGGACCTGGTAAGGGTCATGAAAGTGTTCGAGCCGGACAGAAATGGAGTTGTTGGGGATGAATGTGTAGCGGGCGCAGATGTTGGCATTCCACCATTCCCGTGTTTTTATAGTTTGATTCTCTTCGCGCCGCTGCCAGCCCATATAGGCGTCAGCGGTGAAGCTCCATTTGTCCGAGGGGGTGAATGCCGCATAGATGTCCCCAAAATATCTTGCCTTATAGCCGGGATTGATAGTCGAGCTTTCGTTACCGATATAGGTGTTCCAGTTGATATCCCATTTGCTGTTGGGTTTGAATTCCAGTTGCGAGCCGAAGTCCAGCGGGTCGTGCTGGGCCTGTATCACCTGCCAGCCGTTGAGCAGGTAGACGTAGGCCGTCCAGCGGTTATCGAGGGGTACAGTTAGTTTGGCGCCGGTGAGATAGTAGGGCACATTATCGGCGCCGAGGCTGCGGGTATAGTTGAGCTGATCGAACGAATAAGCGTTCTCGTTGGTATAGGGTGAGCTCATGACGCCTGCGTCGAGCCATATATCTTTATTTTTGAAAAGTCGGACGCCTACGTTGGCCTCGACGATGTTCTGGAGGGTTTGTCTTTCGGCGGCGTAGTTGGCGTTCATGTAGGTGCCGTATCCCGGGGTGAAAGTTGCCCTGACCCTATCCGAAGTATATTTGAGGCTGATGTAGGCCATGTTGACGTTGATCTCATTGTCCCTGTTGAAGGAAACAAAATAGGGATGGGTGGCGTCTTTGGGGTGAGCGAGTGACCAGGAGAAGTAGGCATCGACGTAGCCTTCGAGGGTCAGCCGGCCCTTTTTGGCGGTGTCGACCTGGGCGTGGAGGTGAAGGGTGAGGAAGGAGAGGAGCGCGATCGTCGGAGTGTAGAACTTTTTTAGATGCATAGGTCAAATGTTGAGCGTTTGCTGCCGGAGGGACAAAAGGAATGCCTATGGGTATTTTGTGTTGATTTTCAATTTGTTGATAAGATTGACGGAGTATCGTTTTGACAAACGCCTGCCAATTTGGGGGGTTTGCTAATAAAATTAGTTTTTGCTAACTTTGCGGATATGAATTTGTTTGAGGATGTAGCCCTTTTTGATGAGGGAACGAAGCGTTTTACCGACTATCAGTTGCCCGGGACCGAATTAAGGTTGTGGGAGCAATTCTTTTCGAAGGCGGATTCGGATGCTTATTTCAGGGTGCTGAAGGAGGATACGCCGTGGCGGCAGCGGGAGCGAAAGATGTACGACAAGATGGTTTTGGATCCGCGGCTGACGGCCTGGTATGGCGGGTCGGGTGGGCTGGAGTGGACGGCTCCGTTGCTGGAGATAAAGGCTGTCGTTGAGAAGGAATGTGGTGTTGTTTTTAATCGGGTATTGCTGAACTATTACAGGGATGGGAATGATTCGGTGTCGTGGCATAGTGATACGCTGCCGGCCGATGGGAAGCATCGTGCTATTGCGTCGGTAACGTTTGGGGATACGCGACTTTTCAAGGTAAGGCATAAGGAGAGGAAGGATGTGGGGCAGTTGAGTATTCCGCTGACGCACGGGAGCTTTTTATTGATGGGGGAGACTATGCAGGACTTATATGAGCATCATGTGCCTAAGACCTCGAGGGGGGTGGGGCCGAGGATCAATCTGACTTTCAGGATTTTGGTGGGGGAGGTTTGACCGGGGGATATTAAGAGGAATCGGGTGTTGATGGATTGGCCCCTGGTCTTTTTGGGATTTTGCGGCGGAGCGACGCGGCCGCGTGGCCGATCTGGAATGGCCCTGGAATGGCTCTGCTGGCGGTTTTCAGGCAGAATTTTTGTATGTATAGTCTATAAATGATTGTCATATGAAACCTCTACTAATCGCACTGATGAGTTGCCTGACCATTGGGGCATTTGCGCAGGCCGGAAGCAAGAAGGCCAGCGTTCCTGCTAGTGGCTCCCATACCCCATACGTCTATTTTATGATGAAGAACGGGCAGTTGATGGAATACGATCACGGCCGTCTTTCGAAGGTTACTGCAGATGTCACTTTACCCAATAAAACGACCATTCACCCGGATGCGACGATCAATTTAGCGGATGGGCATGTGGTAAAGCTGAATGAAGGGGAGTATATCGCCATGGACGGGAAGATCCGCCGGTTGGCAGATATGGCGAAGCCTTAGCCTTTTTTCAGTTGCGCCAGTGACCACCAGTTGCCTGAGTCGTCTTTGAAAAGCGCTTCGGTCCCATAAAATTCTTCTTTGGGCGGTTTGGTAAATTCGACGCCTTTGGCCTTCAGCTCTTCGTATGTTGCGTAGACGTTGTTGCAGGTGAGGACGCCGACGCCGAAGGTGCCGTTCTTTATGAGGTCTCTGAGGGCTTCTGCGGTGGCCTTCGTGTGCCCGAATCCTTCTGCGACGGGGGTAAGGTTGATCTCGAGTTCGGGGTTGCCGGGAGGGGCAACGGTCAACCAGTTGTGGCCGTTGCCCATGGGGACGTCTGTGATAATCGTGAAGCCGAGTTTGTTGGTATAGAAGTCGCGGGCCCTGGCCTGATCGAGTACGTTGATGTTGAAATGGGTGACTCTTGTGATCATAAAATTTGTTTTAGCTGTTGAACTGGCGCAGGTGGTGGTCTGCGTGTTTGTATGACATATACCCCAGTTGTTCCCTGGTCATTTTACCAAAGAAGGGGTGGATGATGTAAGTATCCACGGGGACGGCGTATTCTTCGAGCAGGCCTATCCATTTTGTTTTTTCATTGTCGGCGTTGCTGTGTCCGGTAACGAGTATTTCCGGGGCGGTTGGTGTGCTTCTTGTCAGCGGGGCTTCGTTCTTTAGGATTGACCGCAGCGCGATCCGCCCAAAGATACGGCCTATAAAGACGCGTTTTGTCGTTAGTCTTCCCAGCGCCATTTCTTCCCAGAGGCGGCAGTGTTTGAGCATCTGATCGACGGACATTTTGCCCCATTGCGCGGGGCTGTTGGTGTTGAGTTGGGTGATGCGGGCGATGAGGTTGGCTCTTGTTGTAGTGTCGGCAACGGTCTGCATGCTGATCTTTTTGTAAAGAAAGGCGGAAACGGGAGACGGTATTTCTCGAAAATTGCTGTTTTTCAGATGACGCCGTATTTGTAGGCGAAGCAGGCCGGGATGAAGCTGAGGGGCGATTCTTTCATGTGGTGGTTTTTCAGGCGGTGTTTCCTCAGGTATTCGGATGGCGTTTTGCCTTCCAGTCTTTTGAAGAGTGTACTGAAGGAGCCGAGGCTTTCGAAGCCTACGGTGTGGCAGGTTGTTACTACCGGTGTCGCTGCCCTGAGGAGTTGTTTGGCCTTTGCGATGCGGACCTGTATCAGGTATTGGTGGGGTGTTTTTCCGTAGATATCTTTGAACTGGCGGATGAAATGGAACTGGGAGGAGTAGGCCGCGCCGGCGATGTCGTTGACTTCGAGGGGTTCGGCGTAGTGGGTGTCGATGTATAGTTTCGCCTGAACGATCCTCCGGTATATAAATATATTGGGATAGAGTTCCTCCGACATATAACTAAGATAAGAAAAAACCGCCGGTCAGACGGTTTTTATCTCTCCTCCATCGATGCGTACGGCGGCGCCTGTCATCCATTTTGCCTGCGGGGACAGGAGGAAGGCCATGAGTTCGGCGATCTCTTCGGGCTGGCCGTAGCGGTCGATATGTGCCGTTTTCAGGAACTGGGATTGGGCTTCTTCGAGGGTCACGTTATTGGCCGCGGACCATTTCTGGAGGAAGCTGATCCGGCGATTGCTCATGACGGGGCCGGGCAGGACGCTGTTGACCTGTACACCATCGACAATACCCTGTTCGGAGAATGCTTTGGCGAGGGCGACGATGGCGGCATTTATCGTTGCGACGGCTGCGAAACCGGGTTTGGGTTCCTGTGCGGAGTTGCCGGACGTAAAAATGACCGAGCCTTTTGTGGCTTTGAGGTGGGGCCAGGCTTTTATCGTGAGGCGGCGGGCGCCGTGCAGCTTCATTTCGGCGCCGTCGTTCCATTGCTCGTCGGTCATGTCGAAGACGTGTATTTGCGGAACGGCTCCGGCGATGTTGACTACGGCGTCGATGTGACCGAAGCGGAGGATCGTTTGTGCTATGACGGCTTCGGCGGCGTCGGGCTGGCGGAGGTCGGCGGGGAGGACGAGGGGAGTAGCTCCTGTGTCGGAGATGGATTTTGCAGTGGCCTGGAGTTCTGTTTCGCGCCGGGCTACAAGGACGATCTTATCGAAGTCTTTTGCGAGACGAATGGCTGTGGCGGCGCCTATTCCCGCGCTTGCGCCTGTAACGATTGCAACTTTGTTCATTAGTGTGTTGGTTTGTGTGTTTGTTTCGGAGAAATGCCAGGTCTTGTGTAGAGAACCAGGCAAAAGCAGATGATGGCAAACCCGAGGTATGGGAACCAGAAGGAAAGCAGCATTGCCGATCCGAAGAGAAATATGGTGGTTCGTGATCGTCTGTGCAGGAGGTGGCGGGTCTTGCCGGGCGGATGGTCGCCTGCGCAGGCGAAGAATGTCTCATGCACGAGGATCTGATAGGTCAGGTTTACCAGCAGAAAAACGAATGCGTACAGCGCTACGGGAAGGGGTGCGAGCTCTGTTTCGGCCATCCATGCCGTGAGGAAGGGGATCAGCGCGACGGCGAACATATGGCCGAAGTTAGCCCAGATCACTCTCGGGGTCGCGTAGCGGATATACTTCGACAGGTAGTGATGATTTACCCATACGATCGCGATGAAGAGGTAGCTGACGAGATAGCTGATCCATATCGGCCATAGTCGGCTGAGGGCTGCGAATGTCGGCTCTTCGGGCTTTTTCAGGTCGAGCACCATGATCGTGATGATGATGGCGAAGACGCCGTCGGAGAAGGCATTCACCCTTTCGGGGCCGGATTCCCTTTCTGTATCGGTAGTATGCATTTCGTTTTTCATATGCCAGTGGTTGAACTGATTTGACGTCTGTTTGAATTGTTTGACGCCTGTTTGAATTGATTTGACGTCTGTTTGAATTGATTTGACGCCTGTTTGAATTCCTGGACGCCGGTTATCGGGGGAGGGACGACAGGAATTTCAGAATTTCTGCGCCGATCTCGCGGACGTGTGTTTCGAGGGCGAAGTGGCCGGTGTCAAAGAATTTGACGGTGGCTTTGGGCAGATCTTTTTTGAAGGCTTCCGCGCCGGGTGGAATGAAGAACGGGTCTTTGTCGCCCCAGACGGCGAGGAAGGGTGGTCGGTATTTTTTGAAGTACTCGTGGAATTTTGGATAGAGGGCTACGTTGCTGGCGTAGTCTCCGAAGAGGTCGAGCTGCAGTTCGACGTTGTCGCCGCGGTCGAGGAGGAGTTGGTCGAGGGTGTAGGATTCGGGTGCGACCAGTGAGGGGTCGCTGACGCCGTGGACGTACTGCCATTTTGTGGCGTCGGCCGTTGTGAAGGCTTTTAGGTTGTTGCGGTTGGCTTCCGAGGGATCGGTCCAGTATTTCTGGATGGGGTTCCAGCCTTCGCTGAGGCCTTCTTCGTAGGCGTTGCCGTTCTGTGAGATGATGCCGGTGATCTTTTCGGGGTTGGCCATGGCGAGGCGGAAGCCTACCGGGGCGCCGTAGTCGAAGACCTGGATGGCGAATCTTTTGAGGTTTAATTGGTCGACCAGGCCTTGGACGTATTTGGTCAGGTTGTCGAAGGTGTACTTAAATGTTTTGTGGTGAGGCGCGTCGGAGAAACCGAAGCCGATGAGGTCGGGTGCGATCACGTGGAAGTTGTTATTCAGGATGGGTATTAGCTGCCGGTACATGTGTGATGACGTGGGGTAGCCGTGGAGGAGGAGGATGGCAGGCGCGTCTTTGGGGCCCGATTCTCTATAGAAGACGTTGAGGTCGTGGACTTTTGTTGTCCTGTAATTGACAGTTGGCGTGTTCATATGCTTTGTTATTTATTATTTGACAAAAAGGATTTGATGTTTTTGGCGATGTCTTCGTGGTGTTCTTCGAGGGCGAGGTGGCTGGTGTCGTAGACGTGGAGCTCTGCCGAGGGGACGTCGCGTTTGATGGCTTCGGCGGCGCTGACGGGGAAGAATACGTCGTTGCTGCCCCATACGAGGAGCATGCGGGGCTGGGTGGTTTTCAGCCATTGCTGCCATTTCGGGTATTCGGCGAGGTTAGTCCGGTAGTTGTATAGCAGGTCGAGCTGTATGGTTTCCTGGCCGGGGCGGCTTAGGTAGTGAAGGGCGTTGTTGTAGCCGTCGGGGTTGATGGTCTGCGGGTTTTTGGCGCCGTTGAGAAAGAAGAGTTTGATGCCGTCGAGAGTCAGCAGGGGCCGGACGAGTTGCTCTGTTGCCGCGTTGCGGTTTTCGAGGAAGGGGGCGGCGTCTTTCATGGCTGGGCCGAGGCCTTCTTCGTAGGCGTTGGAGTTCTGGAGGATATAGCTGTCGAAGAGTTGAGGGCGGCGGGCGGCGATCCGGAAGGTAATTGGGCCGCCGTACCCGAGTGCGTAGACGTGGGGGTGTTGGAGGCCGAGTTGGTCGATGAAGTGTTCGATGGTCAGGGATATATTATGAAAGGAGTATTCGTAGTCTTTTTGTGAGGGGGTGTCGCTGTTGCCGAAGCCGGGGAAGTCGGGGGCAATAAGGAAGAGATCGTTTTTTAGGTCTTCTATGAGTTGTTGGAAGGCGCTGGATGCGTTGGGTAGACCATTAAGCAGGATGAGCGCTGGTTTGGCGGGGTCGCCGGCTTGTCTGTAGAAGATGTTGAGGCCGTCGACTTTTAGTTGTTTGTACTGGACTGTGTTGGGATTCATGATTATTATTGTTTGACGTTTGGTGGATTTGTTTGGTTGTTGGGATTGGGGGTAGGTTTTAAGGTAATGGTTGGTGATTTTGGGGTTTTGGGTTTGGGTTGGTTTTTTGGGATTTGGGTGGGTTTTCTTGGTTTTGGGTTGGTTTTGGATGTGGGTGGATTTTCTGGGTTTGGGTTGGATCTTGGTCCTGGGGTGCGGGTTGGCAAAAACAGACCAACTTGTTTTTGCCATGATAAAATTTTTAAAGCAGCTTGTTGATGGTGTTTTTTGCGGATAGGATCGGCCAGGTGTCATGGTGGATCTTGTGTCCGATGAGTGCGCCTTCGAAGAGGGTGTATATCTGGTCGGCGAGTTGTTCCTGGTGGATGGGTTTGAGGATTTGGGTGAACAGGTTTCTGACGTGGTCTTTTTGTTTTTTTATCTGTTGGCGGGCTCTTTCTTCTCCTTCGGGCATTTCGTAGACGATGTTGAGGAAGTGGCAGCCGTAGAATTCGGGCTGGGTCGTCATTTCTTCGAGGTAGTCGAATATGGCGAGCAGTTTTTCTTTTGGTGTTGTAGCGCTGGACGCGGCGTTGGAGAGGGCGGTTATGGTTGCGGCGCCTGTTTCGTCGAGGTAGGTGAGGAGGAGGTCTTCTTTTGAGCGGAAGCGTTGGTAGAGGGTGGATTTGGCGACGCCGGCTTCTTCGATGATCTGGTTGATGCCGGTGTTGGAATAGCCTTGTTTGTAGAAGAGGCGGGCGGCTGTTTTTACGATGGCGTCTCTGGCTGTGGGCTTTTTCATGGGTCAAAGCTAGGGGAGTTTTTGAAAACAGACAAGTTTGTTTTCATTTTTTCTTTGAGATTTTTGTTAATGGGGGTTGCGATGGGGGGAATGGATTGGTTTTGTGGAGGTTGGGTTTTTTGGGAGGGGGATTTTCGGAGGTTTCCGGGTGTGTGGAGGGGTTGAGGGATTTAGGGGGAGCGTTTAGGTGGGGAGATTGGGTTGGGTGGGAGATTCGTGGTTTGAGGGGGGGGTGGGGACAGGCGGGGACTTAAGGTGAGGCGGGATCTTTGGGTTTTTTGGGAAAGGGATTTCCGGAGGTTTCCGGGTGTGTGGAGGGATTTGAGGGATTTTGGGGGAGCGTTTAGATGGGAGATTGGGTTGGGTTGGAGATTCGGGTTTGAGGGGGATTTGGGGGATAGTTGGAGAATTTAGGGGAGGCGGGATTCCTGGGTTTTTTGGGGAAGGGGATTTCCGGAGGTTTCCGGGTGTGTGGAGGGATTTGAGGGATTTTGGGGGAGGTGATTTGGAGGAGGGAGAGATTGGATTGGGTGGGAGACTTGGGGTTTGAGGGGGATTTGGGGCAGTTTGGGGTGAGGTGGATCGGCAGGGAAGGAGGGGAGATCGGATAGGGGCAGGAGTCGGAGTGGGGGGAAGGGTTGAGAATTGGGAGAGGGGAGTTGGAGGGAAGGGATAGGCCGGGAGGAAAGGGATAGGCCGGGAGGAAAGGGATAGGCCGGGAGGAAAGGGATAGGCCGGGAGGAAAGGGATAGGCCGGGAGGGAGGTTAGATCAGGCGGGCGGCGATCTTTTTGGCGGCTTCGACTGGCCAGGTCTTGTGGTGGACTTTGTTGGCGATGAGTGCGCCTTCGAAGAGAATGTAGATCTGGTCGGCGAGGTCTTGTTTGCCAATGGGTTCGAGGGTTCGGGCGAAGAGGTTGCGGACGCCGTCTTTTTGTTTTTGGATCTGTTTGACGACACGGGTGGTCTCAAGGGGGATCTCGGAGATAATATTGAGAAAGTTGCAGCCGTAGTATTCGTTTTGCTGGACGAGGTCGATGAGGTAGTCGAAGACGGCGAGGACTTTGTCTTTAGGGTTGTCGAATTTTTTGGTTGCGGCTTCGAGGGCTTCGTCGGTGGCGGCG
>Ga0207695_10011092_pt1 | contig 10942 bp, 10 predicted proteins | sample KBSC54metaG_FD_184354 | JGI IMG/M metagenome (GOLD analysis project Ga0207695, IMG submission 184354) | Corn rhizosphere microbial communities from Kellogg Biological Station, Michigan, USA - KBS C5-4 metaG (SPAdes) (version 2) | ecosystem: Host-associated > Plants > Roots > Rhizosphere > Soil... | reverse complement strand
GGCCAGCTGCGGCACGTCGGCGATGCCGCTGCTGGCCTTGACCATCACCTTCTGGCCGGTGACGAAGGTGGTCAGCGAGAAGTCGATCTGCGACTCGCGCTCCTTGTTGTGCGTGAGCGAGGCGGCCAGCAGGTCGACGCGGCCCTGTTGCAGCTCGGGGATGCGCGCCGCCACGGCGATCTGCTTGAACGTCGCCTTCACGCCGATCTTCTTCGCGATGGCGTTGGCGAGGTCGACCTCGTAGCCGACGATCTCGCGTGTCTTCGGGTCGACGAAGCTGTTGGGCTCATCGGTGCCGAGGACGCCGACGACGATCTCGCCCTTCTTCTTGATGTCGGCGAGCTGGTCGGCGTGGGCGACGGACACGAGGGCCGTCGCGGCGAGCACGGTGGCGAGCAGGGATTTGAGTTTGATTCGCATGGCGTCGCGGTTTGTTGTCGAGTGGGCGGGAGGTTACGGGCCGCGCGGGACGCCGCGAAGCGCCGGATCCGCATATCCTACTGCGACGTGGACAACCCTGCTCAGCCGAGCTCGAGATGCTCGGGGCCGAGCGCGCGCAGGAAGTCCCCGGCGTCCACGGCCTGCCCGAGCGCCAGCGCGCCCGAGCGCGCGAAGCCGGGTGCCATCAGGCGTCGCGCCGCCTCCACTACCAGCGGCGCGGAGACGGCGTAGATGTCCTGGCCGCGCGCCGTGGCCTGGCGCGACTGCCCGCCCTGGCGCGCCCGCACCACCATCTCGAAGCGCTGCGGCGAGCGGCCGAGCGCGTCGACGGCCGCCGGCGGCGGGGTGCTCGCATCGCGGATCTCGTCCAGCGACGACTGCGTCAGGTGCGCGCGCAATTCGTTCACGCGCAGGTGGCGCGAGATCGTGATGACCTCGCTGAACGTGAGCTCGACGACCGCCTGCTCGCCGTGCTGCGCGCCGAACGTCCAGGTCGAGCGCGCGGCGGGCTGCGGCAGCGGCGCCAGCCGTCCCCCGGCCACGACGAGGCGCGGCACCGTGTTGCGCTCGCCGGTGATGCGCGTGCCCGCGGTCGGCCACCAGCGGTCCAGGGCCACCGCCACGGTGAGCTCGTCGGCCGCGCCGTCCGCGCCCAGCAGCGACGTGGCCAGCAGGTCGGCCAGGCCGCCGTAGAAGCCGGCGGCCGGGATCACCGCGACGCCTGCGGCACGCGCGGGCGCGTCGAAGCGCTCGAAGGCGTCCATGGCGCTGGCCTGCTCGGCGGTCACGTCGAGGTAGTGGGCGCCGGCGCGCAGCGCGGCCTCGATGACGGGGGCGGCGGTGTCCAGGAACGGGCCGGCGCAGTTGATGACGACGGCGCAGCCGGCGAAGGCCGCGTCGAGCGCGGCCGCGTCGTCGACGGCGGCGACATGGGCCGGAACGTCCGTCGGCAGCGTGGCGGCGTTGCGGCCGACCGCCACCGCCGTCAGGCCGCGGCGCTTCAACTCGGCCAGCACGAAGCGGGCGGTGTGGCCGGCAGCGCCGTAGACGGCAACGGGACGCAGGGCGGGCGAGACGGTCATGAGGGATTCCTTCTTTATGAAACAGACAGGTCTGTAGCGCAAAGGATAAAGACAGGTCTGTATCATGTCAACATGGCCAGGACCCGAACCCCCGTGAGCGACGCCGGCGCCGAGCCGTCCGACGTCCGCCAGCGCATCCTCGACACGGCCTCGACGCTGTTCTACGAGCGCGGCGTGCGCGCCGTCGGCGTCGACCTCGTGGTGGACGAGTCCGGCGTCGCCAAGACCAGCCTGTACCGCCACTTCCGCACCAAGGACGACCTCATCGTGGCCTTCCTCGAGCGCGAGGACGCCGAGTTCTGGGCCCAGTGGGACGAGGTCGCCGCCCGCCACGCCGGCGAACCGATGGCCGAGCTCGAGGCGCACATGCGCTGGATCGGCAAGCGCCTGGCACGCGCCAACTACCGCGGCTGTCCGCAGATCAACGTGGCCGCCGAGTTCGCCGAGGCCGACCATCCGTCGCGCGCCGTCTCGCGCGAGCACATGCAGGCGCTGCGCAAGCGGCTGGCCGAGCTGGCGCGCGAGCTCGGCGCGGCGCGCCCGGGCGAGCTCGCGGCGCAGCTGGGTGTGCTGGTCAACGGCGCGTTCGTCAGCGCGTCCCTGCTGTCGCCCGACGAGGCGACGCGCGTGCTGCTCGGCACGGCGCGCGCGCTGGTGGCGGCCTCGCGCTGAGCACGGGCTGCGCCAGAATCGCGCCATGAACGTCCACCACGCCTCGTGCTCCTGCGGCCAGCTGCGGCTGGTCGCGCATGGCGATCCCGTCCGGGTGTCGATGTGCCACTGCTACGCCTGCCAGCGCCGCACCGGCAGCACGTACGGCGCGCAGGCACGCTTCCTCACCGAGAACGTCCAGATCACGGGCCGGTCCACCGAGTACGTGCGTGTCGGCGAATCCGGCGCGGCGGCGCACTTCCACTTCTGCCCCACGTGCGGCGCGACGGTGTACTACTGGTTCGACGACAGCGTCCGCGCCGTGCCCGTCGGCGCCTTCGCGGACAACACCTTCCCGCCGCCGCGCATTTCCGTCTGGGAGGAGCGCATGCACCCGTGGGTGAGCGTGCCCGAAGGGGCGGAGCGCATGGCGTGAGCGAGGCGGCGCCCGCACCCGGGCCCTGGGTGCTGTACCTGCTCGAATGTGCCGGCGAGCGCCTGTACGCCGGCATCACCAACGACCTGGCCGCGCGCTTCGCCGCCCATCGCGCGGGGCGCGGTGCGCGCTTCACGAAGGCGTTCGCGCCGCTCCGCGTCGTGGCGGCGTCGCAGTTGCCGTCGCGCTCGGCGGCCCTGAAGGCCGAGCATGCCCTCAAGCGCCAGCCGCGGGCGGGCAAGCTCGCGTTCCTGGCAGCCTGCGGGACGCCGCTGGCGCCGGCCGCGTTGCCGCGGGACTGATCGAGAAGCGGACGTTTGCGGCGGCGCGCTGTCCCACGCTGGCACATCCCCGTGTCACCGCGGCGCGCGTCCGGGCGAATGCCCCGGGCGCAGGGCGGCCGACAGCCACCGTCCTCGACTGGAACGCCATTTGCATCCGCGACCCGCAACGGATCATGATGGAGGGATGACGATGAAGGCGTTCCATTCGTTGCGCTGGCGCGGTCCGGCGGCCGCCGTCGCGGCCGCGGGCAGCGCCCTGTGCGCGGCGCAGCAACCCGACGCGCCGCCGCAGACGGTCACGATCACGGCCACGCGCATCGCGACACCGGCGTTCGACGTCCCCGCGTCGATCTCGCTGGTCACGCTGTCGCCCGACACCGAGTCGCGTCCCGGCATCAACCTGTCCGAGACGCTGGCCGGCGTCCCCGGCCTGCTCGCGCGCGACCGCCAGAACTACGCGCAGGACGTGCAGATCTCCGTGCGCGGCTTCGGCGCGCGCTCGACCTTCGGCATCCGCGGCGTGCGCCTGTACGTCGACGGCATCCCTGCGACGATGCCCGACGGCCAGGGGCAGATCTCCAACGTCGACCTCGGCTCGGCCGCGGCGGTGGAGGTGCTGCGCGGGCCCTTCTCGGCGCTGTACGGCAACTCGTCGGGCGGCGTGGTGCAGGTGTTCACCGAGGACGGCGCCGGTGCGCCGAAGGTGACCGTCGGAGCCGGCGGCGGCCGCGACGGCCAGCGGCGCTACGACGCCAAGTTCTCGGGCGCCCAGGGGCCGCTGGACTACGTGGCCAGCGTCTCGCGCTTCGAGACCGACGGCTGGCGGGCCCACAGCGCCGCGCGACGCGACATCCAGAACCTCAAGCTGCGGCTGCAGCTCGGCGACGCCGGCAGGCTCACGATCATCGGCAACGGCGTGGAGCTGCCGTCGGCCCAGGACCCACTGGGCCTGACGCGCGCCGAACTGCAGGCCGACCCGCGCGGCGTCGACCCGGTGGCCACGCAGTTCAATACCCGCAAGTCGCTCGCGCAGACCCAGGGCGGCCTGATCTACGAGCTGCGCGTCGACGACGCGAACGCGCTGCGGGCGATGGTCTACGACGGCCACCGCGCCACCACGCAGTTCCAGTCCATCCCCGTCGCCGCGCAGGCCAACCCGCTGAACCCCGGTGGCGTGATCCGGCTGGGGCGCGACTACGACGGCGCCGACCTGCGCTGGACGAGCACCGGCGGCCCGGCCGAGCGGCGCTGGTCGCTGGTCGGCGGGCTCGCCTGGGACAAGCTGCGCGAACACCGCCAGGGCTGGCAGGACTTCGCCGGCACGCCCCCCACGCAGGTGCTGGGCGTGCAGGGCGCGCTGCGGCGCGACGAGATCAACGACGTCGAGGATCTCGACCCCTACCTGCAGGGCCAGTGGCACCCCGCCGAGGACTGGACGCTGGACGCCGGCGTGCGCCACAGCCGCGTGCGCTTCGTCTCGCACGACCGCTACGTCGTCGGCAGCAACCCCGACGACAGCGGCCGCGCGACCTACGAGGCGACGCTGCCCGTCCTGGGGCTGCAGTGGGCCGTGAGCCCCGAGCTCCACCTGTATGCGACGGCCGGCCGCGGGTTCGAGACGCCCACGCTCAACGAGCTCGCCTACCGCCCCGACGGCCTGACCGGCCTGAACCTCGACCTGAAGCCGGCGCGCAGCGACAGCCTCGAGATCGGTGCCAAGGCGCATTCGGCGTCGCTGGGCGTGCTCGACGTCGCGCTCTTCGGCACGCGCACCCGCAACGAGATCGTGACGCTGTCCAACGTCGGCGGCCGCTCGACCTACCAGAACGTCGCCTCCACGCGGCGCCTCGGCCTGGAGGTGGCGTGGACGAAGCTGCTGCCCGGCGACGTCGCCGTGCAGGTCGCCTACACGCGGCTCGCGGCGCGCTACACCGACGGCTTCCTCGCCTGCACGACGACGCCGTGCACCGCGCCGGCGACGCCGGTCGCGTCGGGCAACCGCATCCCGGGCGTCGCCCGCGACGCGCTGTCCGCCGAACTGGGCTGGACGCCGCCGCGCGGCTGGCGCGCGAGCGTCGGCGCGCGCGCGCTGAGCCGCGTCTTCGTCAACGACACGAATTCCGATGCAGCCTCGTCGTTCGTCACGGCGAACGTGTCGGCGGGCTATGTGCTGCCGCTGGGCGCATGGCAGTTCTCGGCATTCGCGCGCGTCGACGACGTGACGAACCGGCACGACGTCGGCTCGGTGATCGTCAACGAGGGCAACGGGCGGTACTTCGAGCCGGCGCCGGGACGCGCCTTCTACGCGGGGCTGACGGGCAGCTACCGGTTCTAGAGGGACGACAGGGCCAGGGATCGCGGGTCGAACGAGCCGCCCTGCCTTCATCCGTCGCCCGTTGCCGACCTCCTACAACGTCCCGGGGTACGCGCCGCCGTCGATCAGCACGTTCTGTCCCGTGATGTACCCGGCCTGCGCGCTGCACAGGAACGCGCAGGCGGCACCGAATTCCTCGGGCGTGCCGAAGCGGCCGGCCGGGATGGCCGCCGCGCGCTGCCGGGCGACCTCGTCGGCGCTGACGCCCAGGCGCTGCGCGCGCGGCGCGAACGCCGACAGCAGGCGGTCGGTGGCGAATGCGCCGGGCAGCAGGTTGTTGATCGTCACGCCGCGGCCGGCCACCTCGCGCGCGACGCCCGCGACGAAGCCGGTCAAGCCGGAGCGCGCGCCGTTGGACAGGCTCAGCGACGCGATCGGCGCCTTCACCGACGAACTCGTCACGTTGACGATGCGGCCCCAGCCGCGCGCGGCCATGCCGTCCACGGTCGCCTTGATCAGCTCGATGGGCGTGAGCATGTTGGCCTCGACGGCCTGGAGCCAGGCCGCGCGATCGAATTCGCGGAAGTCGCCCATCGGCGGCCCGCCGGCGTTGGTGACGACGATGTCGAACGCCGCCGGCGCGCCGTGGCGCAGCTCGCGCGCGGCCTCCAGCGCGAGTGCGCGGCCGGCGTCCGTGGTGATGTCGGCCGCGATCGCGACGACCTGGGCGCCCGTCGCCTCGCGCAGCGCACGCGCGGTCGCCTCGAGCGCGTCGCGGCCGCGCGCGACGAGCACCAGGTCGGCGCCCTCGGCCGCCAGGGCGCTCGCGCAGCCGCGGCCCAGGCCCTTGCTCGACGCGCACACGAGCGCCGCCTTGCCCCGAAGTCCGAGATCCATGTGATTGCCTTGCGTGGTCGTGGCCTTGGCGGATCGTATATCTTGCGCGTTCCACCCGACCAGCGGAGCAGCCATGACGGACGCGCCCCGGATCCGATCCATCGACGCCGGCGTGCTGCGCGTCGCCTACCTGGAACACGGCGACCCGGGCGGCCGCCCGGCAGTGCTGCTGCACGGCTTCCCCTACGACGTCCACGCGTACGACGCCGTCGTGCCGCGCCTGGCCGCGCGCGGCATGCGCGTCATCGTGCCCTACCTGCGGGGGTACGGCCCGACGCGCTTCCTGTCCGGCGCGACGCCGCGCTCCGGCCAGCAGGCCGCGCTGGGGGCCGACCTGCTCGCGCTGCTGGACGCGCTGGCGATCGGGCAGGCGCTCGTCGCCGGCTACGACTGGGGCGGGCGCGCGGCCTGCATCGTCGCCGCGCTGTGGCCGCAGCGGGTGCGCGGCCTGGTCTCGGTCAATGGCTACAACGTGCAGGACATCGCGCGTTCGGCCACGCCCGCCACGCCCGACAAGGAGCATCGGCTGTGGTACCAGTACTACCTGCACGGCGAGCGCGGCCGCGCCGGGCTGGCCGCGCACCGGCGCGAGTTCGCGCGCCTGCTGTGGCGGCTGTGGTCGCCGCGCTGGGCGTTCGGCGACGCCGATTTCGAGCGGACCGCGGCCGCGTTCGACAACCCCGATTTCGTCGACGTCGTCGTCCACTCCTACCGCCACCGCTTCGGCCTGGTCGACGGCGACCCGGCGGTCGAGGACATCGAACGCCGTCTGGCCGCGCAGCCGCCGATCACGGTGCCCGCCATCACGCTGGACGGCGACGCCGACGGCGTCACGCCGGACGGCACGCCCCCGGCCGGCCGCTTCACGGGCCGGCACGAGCACCGGCGGATCGACGGCGGCATCGGCCACGACTTGCCGCAGGAAGCGCCGCAAGCCTTCGCCCAGGCGGTGCTGGACGTGGACGGCTGGGCCGCGCGCTGAAGCGGCCTCGTTTGGCCTAGTGCGGCCGAGTGGCCGGCTCGATCATGAAGGGCCGCCGCTGGCCGTCGAGCCCGGCGGCGCGCAGCGCGGCCAGCACGGCATCGCGCGCGATGGCCATCGTGCGCCACCATTGCGCGCCCGGATCGGCGTCGGCCGCGAAGTTCCGGCGTTCCCACTCGTCCATGCGCCGCCACGCGAGCAGGGCGTCCTCCGGCGTCATGCCCGCGCGGTGCAGCGTGCAGGTGAAGGCGGCGGCGGCCGCCTCGAGCTGGTCCTCGGACGAGCCGCGGATCGAGATCGTGAACGTGGCCGTGCGCAGCGAGCGCATGGCCGAGTCCGTGGTCCGCATGGTTGTCAGGCCGCCGCCTGGCTGCCGCGGAACTGCTCGCGGTCGCGCGAATTGCACGACAGCAGGCTCAGCGCCAGCGCCAGGTCGTCGTTGGCCACGGGCGAATTGTTCACCTCGCCCGCGTCGCGCGGCGCGCTGCGCCAGTCGAACAGGGAACGGATGTCTTGGCTGGATTGCTCGTCGATCACGGCGTGGCCTTTCGGTCGTCTGGGTTGCGGTTCGAGGGGCCGGCAAGCGGCGTGCCCTGCCGCGGGCGAGCCCATTGCCAGTGCGCCGTCCGGATGCCAGCATGCTGGTCACGCGATCAGCAGGGAGCGCGACATGGACCGATTCGATGGCGGCTGCCTCTGCGGCGACGTCCGCTTCACGGCCACCGGCCGCCCGTACCGGGTGGGCGTGTGCCACTGCCTGGATTGCCGCAAGCACCACGGCGCGCTGTTCCACGCATCGGCGATCTTCGCGCAGGACGCGGTGAGCGTGCGCGGGCGCACGCACGCCTTCGCGGGACGCCACTTCTGCCCGCGTTGCGGCTCGTCCGTCTTCGGCCGCAGCGGCGACGAGATCGAGGTCAACCTCGGCGCGCTGGACGCCCCCGACCAGTTCGTGCCGACCTACGAGCTGTGGACGATCCGCCGCGAAGCGTGGCTGCCGCCGTTCGACGTGGCGCATCGCCACGAGCGCGATCGCGACGGCGCGAGCCGGTTCGAGGACTAGGCGAACCACCTGTCCGAAGTGCCGTTCGCGGCGGTGCGCGGCGGCGTGCGCACGTGCACACGCGGACACGTGCACACGTGCACACGTGCACGCGTGCACACATGCACACGTGCGCGCGAGGCGCCGTTCGGCATGCTCCGCGGCGATCGTCCTGCCGATGCGTATCGATGAGAAGTCCCGACAGCCCGGGCGGCAATTGATCACGAAAATCGCGCTGTCGCTCCATACGGTGCTTGGTATTCGCCGCCGCGCCGGGGCGTCCGATCCGACGACAACGCGCCACGGCGCAAGGTATTCCGCACCATGGCTGCATCGAACCTGAAACTGAAGAACCTGCACGATCTCGTGCCGCAGGACGTCGAGGCCGACGCCCCGCCGCGCGTGGGCGACGCGTCCGCGCTGCTGGCGCGCTACCGCGAAGCGGGCTACCTGAAGGCCGGCATCAATCCGCTGCACTTCGCGCGCCAGGGCGACGCCGACGCCGTGCCGGCGGCATTCCGGCACGCGTCGCACGACGAGGCGGATCTGCACGGCCTGGAGGCGCGGCTGCGGCGCAGCTATTGCGAGGGCCTCGCGCTGAACGCCGCGCACGTGCGCAACCATGCGCGCGCCGACTGGCTCTACGAGCGCCTCGAGGCTCGGGCCGCGGCGCCGCGCGTCGCGCCGGACAAGCGACTGGCGCTGTACGAGCTGCTGTTCGCAGCCGAGCGCCTCGAGCGCGCCATCGCGGCCGACTACCCCGCGGCCAAGCGCTTCAGCCTGGAGGGCAGCGAGTCCTACCTGGTGTTCCTGCGCGGCGCCATCGAAGCCGCGGCCGCGCACGGCGCCGGGCAGGTCGTGATGGGCATGCCGCACCGCGGCCGGCTGAACGTGCTGGCCAACGTGATGGGCCTGTCGGCCGACGAGCTGCGCTCGCTGTTCACGGAGACGCCTGCGCCGCACCTGGCGGCCTGGGACATCAAGGAGCACCTGGGCCTGTCGCGCCACCTGCGCACGGACGCGGGCTGGGTCGAGGTGCTGCTGGCGCACAATCCGTCGCACCTGGAGAGCGTCACGCCCGTCGTCACGGGCATGGTGCGCGCGCTGCAGGAACGCGCGGCGGCCGATCCGCGCGGCCACGTCGTGCCTCTCATCGTGCACGGCGACGCCTCGTTCAGCGGCCAGGGCATCGTCACCGAGACGCTCAACCTGGCCGGCACCCGCGGCTACGGCGTGGGCGGCACGGTGCACGTCATCCTGAACAACCAGATCGGATCGACGGTGTCGAACCTGGCGGACGCGCGCTCCACGCTGAACAGCGCCGACGTCGCCCGCGCCTACGATGTGCCCGTGCTGCACGTCAACGGCGACATGCCCGAGCTCGTGGCCCAGGCCGCCGAGCTGGCCCTGCAGTACCGCCAGCGCTTCCACGCGGACATCCTGGTCGACATCGTGGGCTACCGCCGCCATGGCCACAACGGCCACGACGACCCGCGCGTGACGCAGCCGGCGATGCAGCGCGTGGTGCGCTCGATGCCGACCGTGGTGCAACGCTACCGCGCGCAGCTGGCGCGCGAGGGCGAGCCCGCGCTGGAACGCATCGTCGCGAGCGAGGAGCGCGTGACGGGCGCGCAATCGCTGCCCCTGTGCGCCGTCGACGTGGCGCCCGTGGCCGCCGCGCCGGCCGCCGCCGCGACGCCGCGCGTGGCGATGGCCGCGGTCGCCGGCGTGCCTTTCGCCCAGCTCAAGGCGCTCGCCGACACGCTGAGCGCGCCGCCGGCCAACTTCCGGCTGCACGACGACATCACGGCGCTGGCCGCGGGCTGGCGCGAGACCGCCGCCCGGCGCGCCAACGGTGTCGACTGGTGCCTGGCCGAGACGCTCGCCTACGCGTCGCTGCTCAGCGCCGGCGCCAACGTGCGTCTGAGCGGGCTGGACATCGGCCGCGGCAGCTTCTTCCACCGCCAGTGCGTGTGGCACGACCAGGACGCGCTGGTGGACGGCGAGAAGGTGCACGTGCCGCTGCGCCACCTCGGCGAGCGCCAGGGCGTGTTCTCCGTGTTCGAGACGCCGCTGTCCGAGGAGGCGGTGCTCGGCTTCGAGTACGGCTATTCGGTGATGAACACCGACACCCTCGTCGCGTGGGAGGCGCAGTTCGGCGACTTCGTGAACAACGCGCAGGTCCTGATCGACCAGTTCATCTGCTCCGGCGAGGCCAAGTGGGGCTGGCGCAGCCGGCTCGCGATGCTGCTGCCGCACGGCTACGAGGGCGGGGGGCCGGAGCATTCGAGCGCGTACGTCGGCCGCTTCCTGTCGCTGTGCGCCGAGAACAACATGGTCGTGTGCATGCCCAGCACCTCGGCGCAGATGTTCCACCTGCTGCGCCGCCAGATGAGCTCGCCGAGCCCCAAGCCGCTGGTGGTGTTCACCCCGAAGGGCCAGCTGTACGGCACGAAGGCGAGCTTCTCCGCGTGGAGCGAATTCGAGGGCGGCGGCTTCAAGGCCGTGCTCGGCGACGTCGACCCGGCGCAGGCGCCGGCGGTCGAACGCGTGGTGCTGTGCAGCGGCAAGATCCACTACGCGCTGGCGGCCGATCTCGCCGCAAGGCCCGATCCGCGCGTCGCGCTGCTGCGCGTCGAGCAGCTCTATCCGCTGCCTGCCGCCGAGCTCCGCCAGCGGCTGGCGCACCTGCCGCGGCTGGCCGAGGTCGTGTGGGTGCAGGAGGAGGCACGCAACCATGGCGCGTGGACGGCGCTGCGCGAGCCGCTGGAGGACGCGCTGCCCGCCGCCGTGCGCCTGCGTTGCGCGGCCCG
>Ga0207695_10011082_pt1 | contig 10948 bp, 11 predicted proteins | sample KBSC54metaG_FD_184354 | JGI IMG/M metagenome (GOLD analysis project Ga0207695, IMG submission 184354) | Corn rhizosphere microbial communities from Kellogg Biological Station, Michigan, USA - KBS C5-4 metaG (SPAdes) (version 2) | ecosystem: Host-associated > Plants > Roots > Rhizosphere > Soil... | reverse complement strand
TCCGGGGCGGCGCCGGGTCGGCAACGACCGCATCCGGGGCGCGGTGGCACCGGCGTCCCTGCCGCAACCACGGGAGCGTTCGCCATCGCCCGACGGCGGCAACCAAGGTCCGCCAGGTCGTCCAGGCCTCGATGGCCGAATACCGGGGGACTCTAGTAGGCCGCCAAGGCCATGAATTCAAGCTGGCGCGCATTCATGGCGCGCGCACACGCCGCTTCGCCAGGAAGGCTCGATGCAATCGCTGTCGCCGCGGACGGTTCCCATCGGGCGGTCAGCGCGGGCACGGCGCGCCCCCGAATCGCATCGGCAGGCGCCTCCGCGACGCGTCCGGAATGGAACGTGAAGCTGGCGCCCCCGCGCCGCTTGGATTGATACATGCAGGCATCGGCCAGCGCGATGAGCGCGACGGCATTCTCGGAATCGTCCGGATAGACCGCGATGCCGATGCTGGCCGACAACGATCCCGAGGCCCCGGCCTCTGCGACGCCCTCCGCGAGCGCCACCAGCATCTTGTCGGCCACCATCGCCGCTTCGAGTTCGCCCGCGACGTCGGAGAGCAGCACGAGGAATTCGTCGCCGCCAAGGCGCCCGACCGCATCCGATTCGCGCACGCTGGCCGTCAGGCGCGCCGCGACCCGGCGCAACGCGTCGTCACCGGCAGCGTGCCCATGCGTATCGTTGATGGCCTTGAAGCCGTCGATGTCGAGGAACAGCAGCGCCACCCGGGTGCCGCGCCGGCGCGCCTGGGCGATGGCGTTGTCGATGCGATCCAGCATCAAGGTCCGGCCAGGGATATCGGTCAGTTCGTCGAACTGGCTGGCGCGCGACAAGGCATCCAGCTCGGCGAGCGCGCTGTCCGAGATCTCGCGAGCCCGCAAGGCCGCGGCGACCAGTTGCTCATTGGCTTTCAGCAGGCATGCCGCGCGGGTGCCGTCGAATTCGAGCCGGGCTTCGACGAGATCCCGTCGCAGGGCCGCAAGTTCCCTGCGCGCGGCGTCCGCTTCCCGATGCAGCAGTGCCAGTGCATGCCGCGCCGCCGTGAAGACGGAATCATCGGGCTGGCGGCTCATGTCGTGTCCTTCATGCGGGCGTCAGGGGCACCGCCGACATCCTGTCGCGGCGCGAGAAGCTGCCGGGCGAGCGGGCCGCCGAGCAGCGACGCCAGCAGATGGCGGAACGTCCGCTGCAGCGCCTCATCGGCCGCTGACGACTCCGGCAGCGGCTGCCGGCCCAATGCCTGGTACAGAGGCGCCCATTCGGTTCGGCCGGGCCTCGCCTCATGCGCGACCGGAAGCCACGCGAACTCGGCGCGCGCGACCGCGAGGCTGCGTCGGTAGATCGCCCCGACGCCGCCGTACCCGATGATGGGCGCAAGGCATTGCTCGATGCGCCGCCACTCGAGGAGCGCGCGCTCTGCAGCGACACGGGAATCCGGCGCCGGCCCGCGAGCGAGCTCCGCGAACCCGGCCGGCACGCCACCGACCGCCGAACCATGGCGGGAACCGTCGGCGGATACCGCCCGTTCGGAACGAACGACTCCCCCCGGGTGTCTTCCTTCGCCCAGGCGCCAGGCGGCCGCGTCCTCGTGGACAGGACGCGCGTCGCAAGACGCGGCTTTGCGGCCAGCGCCCGTCATTGTCAGGTCGATCATCGAAGCCCCCAGTTCGGGAAGTCTCGGTGATCAAGTGGCGGACGTCCGTGCGCTAACGGACAAAGGGACGGCGGTGGCGTCCTGGCTCGCGTCCGATCCGCCTCAGTAGCAGAGCGTCAGCTGGTAGCGCGCGCTGAATTCGCAGTCGACGCGCCTGGACGCGGCGTCACCGGCGCGGCCTGGCGCGCGGTCGCGACCGCCTCGGGCGGCTCCTCGCCTCCTGGCAGGCCGCGGATCCATCTCGCGTTCCTTCGCGTCATCGGCCGCGAACTCGATGCGGCCGTCGGAAAGGCCGACGCGTCCCGCCGGTTCGTCGTTGGCCGTCACCTCGACACGCTGGACGGCGCGCAGCGTCTGCGCGATAGCAACGAGGCCGTCGCCGCACGCCGGCCCGCACTGCCCGTCCCGGGAGATCGCGCCATCCATGCCCCGTGCACGCCCACCCCGCGCCCCGATTCGTTCGTCGTTCCCATCCTTCGTCTCCGTCATCGTTGTCGTGCGGAAATTCCGGAGTCGCCAGCAACAGGGCTTCCGCCGTGGGTTGCGATCGGCCTGGCGGATCTTGCGAAGCCGCGGGCGTGCCGCGAACGCATCCGGCGCGGCCGGATTGCATACGGCCATGGGTATGCAGAATGTCGGTTCGCGTGCAGGAAAAAGCAGGAAAACACGCGGTCCGGCACGCGTGGCGCCGGCGCTCACCTACAATCGCGCGGCTGCGGCAATCGCCGAAGCATCGACATCCAAAGTTCAAAGTATCGAGAACCATGGCAACTGCAAAGAAGACCCCCGCCCCCGCCAAGAAGGCGACCAAGGCCGCCGCGCCGGTCAAGACCGCCAAGAAGGCCGCTCCGGCGAAGGCCGCGAAGGCTGCTCCGGCGAAGGCTGCTCCGGCCGCGCTGAAGCCGCTGAAGACGGCGTTCAACAAGTCCAGCCTGGCCGCCCACGTGGCCGAGCAATCGGGCGTCGACGCGAAGTCGACCAAGGCCGTGCTGGCCGCGCTCGAAGGCGCGATCCTCATGTCGGTCAACAAGAAGGGCCTCGGCTCCTTCACGCTGCCGGGCCTGCTGAAGGTCGTCGTGCACAACGTGCCGGCCAAGAAGAAGCGCATGGGCAAGGACCCGTTCACCGGCGTCGAGCGCATGTTCGCGGCCAAGCCCGCGACCGTGAAGATCAAGACGCGCGCCCTGAAGAAGCTGAAGGACGCCGCGCTGTAAGCAGCGCTGATCGCGGCGGGGCCGACGGGCCCGCCCCAAATGCAAAGAGCCGCTGACCGCGGCTCTTTTTCATGGTGGGTTCGACGCCCTCAGGACTTGCGGTCGCCGAACATGCCGTCGATGCTGATGAACTCCGTCATGCTGTCGGAAAAGTCCTTCAGCGCGCCCGGGGCCATCGCTGCGGCCAGGCGCTCGGTGTGCTGGTCGGGCTGCGAGTGGCCGGCATGCGAATGGCGGTCGCCATGGCGGCGGCGCAGCACCTGCTCCACGCGGCGTCGCAGCAGCACCAGGCCGGGGCCGTAGACGTCGAGGTCGAACGCGTCCAGCGCCTGCGCGGCATGACGCAGCACGGCGGCGGGGACGTCGTCGATGCCGCGTTCGCCGTTCTTCATCATCGCGCGCTCCAGCAGCGCCAGCGAAGGCAGCCGCGGGTGGCGTCCGATCTGGCCGCCGAGCATCGCGCGCAGGTTCGCGCAGACCTCGGAGACTTCGCGCGCCGTCATCGACGGCAGTTCCCCAGGATTGTTGCGGCGGCGCGGCGCGGACTCGTCCGCCCGATGGGTGCCGGGTGCGTGCGCCGGCTTGTCGAACACGAAGTGGAAGTCGAAACCACGGCGTTCGAGGCGGATCGGTCGCGTCAGCAGCTTGCGCAGACGCTTCAGGACCCCGCCGGCAACGGGAGGAGCGGACATGGCCGATACGGTAGAGGAGGAGATCATGCTGAGCCCAACGAAAAAGCGATGCCTTGCAGGCCGATTGCAAACAAACGCCCTCTCACAAGTGCAGCGACGCTCGGTGACCGGCGCGCTGCCTTCTTTTCTTCGTCCATTTTGGCGTTCGGATGAACGCTGTCGAGCTCCCAAATTGCAAGTTCTCGTTACGGCATGGCGGAGCTGATTTCCGCCTTTTCGCGATATGGGAGAACGCGTCGGCGAGCGCTCACGCCCTGGCTCAGCGCTTGGGCGCCGACGCCGCCCGCCGAAGAGCAACGGTCCCGCCCCATGCGCCGCCCGCGCCACCGGGTATCACGCCGCGATACCTGATGGCGACCGGAACGCCACCTCGATGGACCGCGTTTGCGAGGCCGGCCCGATGCGCGATGCTGCGGCACCTCACCGACGATCCGCCCGCGCGGCCTGCTCCATGCACCATCGCCCCCTTCCGCCGCGCCGTCTCGGCGCCCTCGCCCTCGCCTGCGCCAGCCTCGCCACCGCCCCGGCGGCCTTCGCCCGGTCGCCCGACCATGCCGCCAGCGACGAGTCGCTCCCGGCGCCGGCCACGGAGCCAGTGGGCGAACTGGCGCGGTCGCTGCAGGTCGGCGACATCGTCTTCACGCGCATCGGCGCCTACCCGTTCCGCAAGGTCGCCGAGGCCACCGGCACTTGGACCAACCACGTGGGCATCGTGCTGGACGTCTCCGGCGCGGAGCCGGCGATCGGCGAGAGCCGCTTCCCGCTGTCCGGCACCACGACGCTGGCCCGCTTCGTCGCCCGCTCGGCCGGCGGCCGCGTGGCGGTGCTGCGGCTGCCCGCGCCGCTGACGCCCGCCCAGCAGGAGGCGCTGGTCGCGGCAGCCAGGCAGCGCGCGCACGTCTTCTACGACACCGGCTTCGACGCGCACTCGCCACGCCAGTTCTGCTCGCGCTACGTCCGCGAGCTGCTGCTGCAGGCCGCGGGCGTCGAGGTCGGCGAACTGCAGACGTTCCGGCAGTTGCTCGCCGGCGCGCCGCAGGCCGACGTCGGCTTCTGGCGCGCCTGGTACTTCGGCAGCATTCCCTGGCAACGCGAGACGGTCACGCCCGCCAGCGTGCTGCACACGCCCGGCCTGAAGACCGTGTTCGACGGCGTCGCGAGCCGACGCAATCCCGCAATCTAGGGCGCGGCCGCGGCGGCGCGCGGGTCCTGCGCACGGATACTGGCCCGTCACCCCAGGGAGAACGACGATGCCCCAGGCACAGGAGATCGATTTCAACGCCTTCGCGCGCGACTTCGCGCTGCGCGCCCTCGGCGATCCGGCAGGCGCCGTCGCCGATTGGCGCGCCGCCACCGCCGGCATGACCGCCGACCTGCGCAGCGCCCTCGGCCGCGTCGTCAACGCGCGGCTCGATGCGCGCGCGCGGTCCGCGCTGCGCGGCGGCCCGGGGGGGCTCGCCCTGGTGTTCGAATGGGCGGTCGAGAAGATGCTGCCACCGCCGATGCCGCGGCTGCCGTTCTTCTCGCCGCGGCAGGCCTACGGCTATTGCGCGAGCCTCGTCGAGGAGCGCAGCACCGGCGCGGCCCGCCATGCGCTCGATCGCGGGCTGCCGCTGCTGGTGGGCCTGCGCCGCGAGACGTCCACGCTGGCCAACAAGGGACGCGGCGTGTACGACGACGTCATCGCGGTGCTCAACGGGCGCGGCGGCAGCCGGTCCGCCCGCTTCTTCCCCGCCTGCACCGAGCCCGGCGCGCAGTACTCGGCCCGCGCAGCACGCACGGCGAAGGGCACCGTCGTCGACGCGCGCTACGCGGCCGTGCGGTTCAACAAGAAGGAGGGCGCCGACGTGAACGGCGACGGCCTCCCCGAGCTCGGCCGCCTCGTGGCGGGCACCTACGTCTTCAGCGAGAAGACGGGCGGCTTCCTCGGCAACCGCGCCTTCAAGGCGGCGGCCGACCAGACGGTGGAGCGCGACACCGACGGCGACGGCTGGTTCGACCGCGCCGACGCCAGGCGCATCGACACGAAGGGCGCGGGCCGCTCGCTCTACATCCATCGCGGCGGCGCCGACAATGCCGCCGACGTCAACACGTGGTCGGCCGGCTGCCAGACCATCCCGGGCAACGTCTACGGCGATTTCCTCGCCACGGTCGGGCGCCCCGCCTCGTTCTGCTACGTCCTCGTCGATGCGCGCTGAATCCCTTCGCCACGGCTGGATCGCCGGCGGCGTCCTCGCCGTCGCCGCGGCCCTGATCGGCTGCATGAGCGACAACGCCGCCGCCGCGGCCAAGACGCCGACGTCGGCCGCCGGCGAGCGCTGCGCGTTCGGCGCCTTCGTGCAGGAGGACGACCCGGCCGGTCTCAACGTGCGGGCCGGCCCGTCGACTGCCGCTCGCATCCTCGGCACGCTGCCGCCGTCGTCCACGGCGGCCGACAACCCGGGCTTGGCCGTGCGCATCGAGCTCGACGTGCTCGGCCAGCGCGACGGCTGGTTCCATGTCGGGCATGCGCGCGACAACGAGCAGCTCACCGGCCGCCCGGCGCGCAAGCTCTACGCCGGCGATGGCTGGGTGAGCGGGCGCAAGCTCACGATCAAGTCCCAGGCGACCGAGGGACGCTCCGCACCCGAGGCCGGCGCGCCGGTCATCCTCTCGCTGGAGAACGGCGACAGCCTCGACGGCGACGCCATCGTCGCGGCGAGCCGGCTGGTCGCGTGCCGCGGCGACTGGGCCGAGATCGAGCTCGACATCGCGCGGCTGCCCGACGACGTGCGCGCGCAGCTGAAGCTGGCACCTTCGGCGACGGGTGCGACCGCCGCCCCCCCGCGCGCCTGGGTCGACCGGATCTGCGGCGTCCAGGAGACGACCTGCGACGGCCCGGCCGGCGCGCAGGCCGCGCCATAGCGGGAGCAAGCGCGAAATCCTGACGCTGCCGCGCCCCTGGCGAGCCGGCGATTGCGGCGATACTGGAGGGCCCGTCCTGCGCTCGCCACGAGCGGCGCCGACCCGCATCCCGACGCTCTCCCGATCCATGGAACTCCCCGGCAAGCTCTTCGTCGTCGCTGCTCCCAGCGGCGCCGGCAAATCGACCCTCGTCAAGGCGCTGCTGGCGCACGAGCCGCAGCTGGCGGTCTCGGTGTCGCACACCACGCGGGCGCCGCGCGGGCAGGAGCAGGACGGACGCGAGTACCACTTCACCGACGTCGCCACCTTCCAGCGCATGGTGGGCGACGGCCAGTTCTTCGAGCACGCGCACGTGCACGGCAACTGGTACGGCACCTCGCGCAGGAGCGTCGAATCGCTGCTGGCCGCCGGCAAGGACGTCGTCCTCGAGATCGACTACCAGGGCGCGCTGCAGATCCGCACGCTGTTCCCCGCCGCGCTGCTGGTGTTCATCCTGCCGCCCAGCTGGGACGAGCTGGCCCAGCGCCTGCGCGGCCGCGGCGAGGACGCCGCCGAGGTCATCGCCCAGCGCCTGGCCAACGCCCGCAACGAGGTGGCCCAGGCTCCGAAGTTCGACTTTGTTATAATCAACGGTTCTCTCGACAAGGCCCTGGCGGAACTCCGCGCGGTCGTTCGCGAGCAGCCCGGGGCCCTGCGCTTCGCGGCCCAGCGCGCCAACCACCCCGACGTCTTCGCCGCGCTGGGCCTGGCCTGACCGCCGGTCCGGCCGCCCGGCTCGAGAGTCCAGTTCCCCCGCCGGCGCGTCCCGCGCCCGGCACCCGCTAAGGAAGCCACATGGCCCGCATCACCGTTGAAGACTGCCTGGAAAAGATCCCGAACCGCTTCCAGCTCGTGCTCGCCGCCACGTACCGCGCCCGCATGCTGAGCCAGGGCCACACGCCCAAGATCGAATCCAAGAACAAGCACGGCGTGACCGCCCTGCGCGAGATCGCCGCCGGCGAGATCGGCAAGGAGATGCTGCGCAAGGTCCCGACCTGAATCTGCGCACGGCTCGCGCGCCCGCGCGCGAGGCCTGACGCGACGAACAAGGCCCGAGTCTCGCGACACGGGCCTTTTTCTTTCGTCGTCGAAGTCGAGGGCCTGTCATCCGGGAGCCGCCACCGGCTCGACGCGCGTGCGGCCATGGCCTGTCGACCTGCGAGCCGCGCTGCTTCGGCGCGCGTGCAGCCATGGCCTGTCATCCTGCGCGCAGTCGCAGGATCCCCCCCCCGCCAGTGCGCCGTGGTGTCGGTCCGTGATGCGCTCGACGATGAAGCTCGATGGCACGTCGCCCCGGCCTGCGATGAGCATCACGGCAAGGTCGATCCTGCGACCGCGCTCAGGATGACGACCGTGAGCGCCGGGCGACAGCTCCGTCGGTTCGGCGACGGAGCACAAAAAAAGGCCGGAAGCAGCCGCGGTCGTTCCCGCGCCGCTTCCGGCCTCCCCATGATCCGCGCCCGCAGGCGCGGAGCCCTTCTCGCGACCTACCAGCCCACCGTCACGGTGGCGATCGTCGGCTTCTCGGTGTGAAGCGACGAACTGAAGCCGCCGACGTCGTCGTACGCGAAGCCGTACGACAGCGCGTTGATGCTGTGGTCGTGCCAGAACTTCGAATACGAGTTGGACGGGTTGGCGTAGAAATAGCTCGGCGTGTACCAGTGGGCGGAATCCTCGACGATGTGGCGATTGATCGCCGCGCACATCTGGGCCTGGATCTGCAGCTGCTTGTCGTAGCCCGCGGTGCCCGGGGTCTGGCCCGTCGCGTCGTTGAGGACACCGTTGCCCAGCAGCGCTTCCTGCGTCGTCGGCGCACGCTGGATGATGTACGTGCCCTGCCCGTCCGTGAACTGGAACTGGCCGTTGACGACGTGGCCCGAGAACGTGCCCTGCTGGTCGGTGAAGGTCAGCGTCTGCGTCGTGTACTTGCTCCACAGGCCCTGGATGTAGCTGTCCAGGTAGTGCGCGTTCGCGCCCGACGAGCCGAAGCTGCCGTGCGCCGGCGCGACGATGCGGTACGGCGAGTACGGCGCCTGCGCCAGGCCGGCGAACTGCGCCGGCACCGCCGAGGCCCACGCCGAGAACAGCGAGGACCGCGTGGCGGTCTCGCCCACCGTCTGGTCATAGCCGTCCAGGCCCTGCAGCCGCAGGCGCACCGGGAAGCCGAACTGGTCGACGCGCGTCGTGTTGCCGTAGAAGCCGGTATCCGGAAGGATGGCCATCTCGGCGAAGTCGAACGTGACGTCGATGTTCGGGTCGGTCGGGTTGTCGATGTTCGCGCCGGCGTAGCCGATGTTGCCGTTCACGTCCTGGTTGACGCGGATGTACATCGGAGTGCCCACGCTCAGCAGCAGTCGCGCCGAGTTGATCGGCGGGATCGTCACCGACGGTGCCTGCGCGATCGAGTGGAAGTAGTTGGTGTAGGTGACGCCGTTCTTCGTCAGTGCGCCGTTGTCCGCGGTGGACATCGGGATCAGCTGGCCCGCGGTGTTGACCCACACGAACTTGCCGGTCGTCCAGTCCTTGCCGATGATGGCCCAGAAGACGTGCGCGTTGTCGTAGGCGTTGTTGGTGCCGTTGACGATGTTGAACGTCGTCTGCTTGTTCCAGGTGCCGCCGGTGCTGGTGCCGGTCGTCAGCTTGAACGACGAGGCGACGTCGTTGAACCCGTTGTTGACCAGGTTGGCGTTGTTGGCGGATATGGTCAGCGCCGAGCCGCCGTAGTTGACGTCGCCATACAGGACGACGGTGACGCCGGAGGCGACCTTCACCGACGAGATGCGGTCGTTCCAGGCACTGCCGACCCAGCTGCTGCTGGCGCTGGCGCAGAACGAGTCGCCGCCATAGTTGATGTCGGCGAAGAAGCAGGCCTGGCCGGCGGCCGGGTCCACCGAAGCCGGGGCGGAGCCGACCGTGAAGGAATAGGTGGGCGTGTCGTAGGCCGGCGTGCCCTTGTTGTAGGTGAAGCTGTAGGCGATCACGCTGCCGGATGAAACCGCTTGCATGACCTGCTGGGTCTCGGCGCCGGTGGTCGCGTTGCGCGCCATCCGGTAGTTCTGCAGGGCGCCGCCATTGACCGTGTAATGGACGTCCGTCCAGGTCGTGGTGCTCGATGTCGGGTTGAAATTGATCGTGGCCGTGGTGCCGCTGACTGTCACGCCCTGCGTGTAGTCGGCGGCCGTCTGGGCCTGCACGTAGCCTGCGCTACCGAGGGAAAATGCCAGCAGGACGGCAAGCCCTGCAACACGTGGAATCATCGCTGTCTCCTGTCGTTCTTGGGTGACGCGTTCGCGCGCGCCGTGTTCAGGCCAGTCGGGGTCCAGGCAGCGCCGGGGCGACGTTCGGGCATCGCGTCCGGCACTTGGGCAAGCCACCCGCTGCCTGCCTGAAGCAGTCGGGGCGGAGCGCATTTGACTCCGGAAAACGCCTTTGCGACCGGATTTCGGGTAATTTTTTGAAAGCGGTTTCAACGAATCACCGAAACAGGGGATGGCGAAAACCCGCAGTGCCGGCCGTGTGGTTGGACCGGAACTGGACGGCCGCCCGGGCACGTCGATTTCCCGACCGGGGCGGCGCCGGGCCGATAACACGCTAAATTCTTGGTCATGAGCATTCGTTCGTTCGCCGCCGACCTGCTGCCTGCCAAGCTGCATGGCCTGGCGCGCACCCCGGCCGCCGGGACGCAGCAAGCCGAGGTCACCACCTTCGCCGAGCTGTCCGAGAAGCTGGGCTACCTGACCAAGTCCGACCTGAAGAAGGTGCGCGAGGCCTACAAGTTCGCCGACGAGGCGCACCTGGGCCAGCTGCGCGCCAGCGGCATCCCGTACATCACCCACCCGCTCGCGGTCACCGGCCTGGCCGCCGACTGGAAGCTCGATGCCACCGCGCTGATGGCGGCGCTGATGCACGACACCATCGAGGATTGCGGCGTCACCAAGCCCGAGCTGATCGAGCGCTTCGGCGCGCCCACCGCCGACCTCGTCGACGGCCTGACTAAGCTGGACAAGCTGCAGTTCTCCACCCGCGAGGACGGCCAGGCCGAGTCGTTCCGCAAGATGCTGCTGGCGATGTCGCGCGACGTGCGCGTGATCCTCATCAAGCTGTGCGACCGGCTTCACAACATGCGCACGATGGACGCGATGGCGCCGGCCAAGCGCGCCCGCATCGCACGCGAGACCATCGAGATCTTCGCTCCCATCGCGCACCGCCTGGGCCTGAACCAGATGTACCGGGAGCTGCAGGACCTGTCGTTCCGCTTCATGTACCCCTGGCGGTATGCCGCGGTCGCCAAGGCGCTGGAGCGCGCGCGCGGAACGCGGCGCGACATCGTCGACCGCATGCGGCGCGACGTCGAGAAGGCATTCGCCGAGGCGCGCACCAAGGTCACCGTCTTCAGCCGCGAGAAGACGGTGTTCTCGATCTATCGCAAGATGCGAGAGAAGCACGCC
>Ga0207695_10011080_pt1 | contig 10949 bp, 12 predicted proteins | sample KBSC54metaG_FD_184354 | JGI IMG/M metagenome (GOLD analysis project Ga0207695, IMG submission 184354) | Corn rhizosphere microbial communities from Kellogg Biological Station, Michigan, USA - KBS C5-4 metaG (SPAdes) (version 2) | ecosystem: Host-associated > Plants > Roots > Rhizosphere > Soil... | reverse complement strand
AGGCAGCCGAGCAAGCGAATATAGAATTGAACAGTAGCTATTACAAAGAAGAAACTACAAATGCATAATAGACAAAGCCCTGAAATCTCAGGGCTTTGTCTATTTCTGGTACAACCGCCTAAGCTGCGGTAATCACCGTTTTACCCACATCTTCAAACATCTTCATCAATACCCTTTCTTCTGCCGTCAGATCTATATTATCTGCACACGCTTCATTACTCATATTTTTCAGGTAGCGCGAAAGTGTCTTGTTAGTATAATGGTCTATCACAATAGGGTGTACATAATACTTCTTACATACCGTGCGTGTATTGCCTAATTGTTTGGCCACTATATCCAGTGCTTCCACTATTTTCTTTTTTGTTTCTGTTATAGTATCAGCCTCGCCTAACTGTTCAAATGCTTCCAGTGCATGTAGTGTTCCCGCCCATGTACGAAAATCTTTTGCTGTAAAATTGCCGCCGCTTATCTCCTTTATATACCCATTCACCATGCCCGAGTCTATTGGCTTTCTTTCCTTGTTTTCATTATAATACTGAAACAATTCTTTACCGGGTATATCCCTGCATTGCTTCACTATATTGGCCAGCTTTTTACTCTTCAGCGTTATGTTATGGTACACGCCCTTCTTCCCCTTAAAGCTGAACTTCATTTCGCTGCCGCTTATCTTCACATGCTGGTCCTTCAACGTAGTCAGCCCGAAGGAACCATACAGCTTTTCGTACATGCTATTGCCTATGCGTATGCAGGTACATTGCATCAGCGACACAATAGCTGCCAGCACCTTTTCTACAGGCAAGCCGGGTAATGATAAGTCTTTTTGCAGTCTCGTTCTTATACTCGGCAAGGCCTTACCAAAATCATACAAGTGAGAAAACTTAGTGTGATTACGTAATGCATTCCACAGCACATGGTACTTATACTGCTTCCTGTTATTAGCATCAAAACCCGTCACCTGTAAGTGACCGTTAGGTTCTGTGCATATCCATACATTTTGCCAGGCCGGTGGTATTACCAGGCTCTTTATTCTTTGCAGGGTAGCCTCGTCTTTTATCAGTTTCTTACCCAGCATATATATAAATGCTTCTCCTTCCTTTACCCTGCTAATGCCCGGCATAGTGTCATTTACATACACCAGGTTTATAGCCTTGGCGCTGGTTATATTATCACTCGCCAGTAGCCTTAGTCTCCTCGCCGTAATTCTTATCTCTGATAGCTCTTCCATACAGTCTGCTTATAGGCAATAGCATATTAAATACCATGCCTTTATATCTTATTATTGAAAAGCAATGACTTATATAATATTTTACCTCTTGCTATGTGTAAGTATTCCTTCAAACACATGGTGATTACTTTGTCATTTGCTCCTTTATCTTTGCTACGTTTAATGTATTCCCATGAAAAGACTGTTTATTCCTTTATTCATATTGCTACCGGCGCTTACACATGCGCAGAATGTAGAGCTGAAATTAGGTGGCGGGGCCAGTGTGAATAGCGACCCCACCAGCAACATGGCCTATAAAGGCGAGAAGATTTCTTTCAACTATGCAGCAGAGCTCGCCTTCCTCTACAACTTTGCAGAGGACTGGCAGGTAGGCCTGCAAGGCACCGTACTGCAGCTATCCCGCATTTCTGATAAGATATACAATGGCCCTAATGGCACACCCATAGGTGGCAGCAATAAACAATACATATACGCCAGCCCCGATGCTACTATATACCTGGTGGGCAACCGCAAAATGAATATAGGTAATGGCTACTTATATGCCGGGGTAGCAGCAGGCTACGGTATAGCAAGGAACGATTCAAAAACACTCTCGGACAATGTTGCTTACAAAGCCCCGGACGGTGGTAATGGATATGCGGTAGGCGCACAGCTTGGCTATGTATTTGGCCTCAGCAGCCGCTTTGGCGCATATATAGAAGGCGCCTTCCGCTATATGGATCTTAAGTACGATGCCGAAGCCCCTGAAGTACACCCGCATACTAACCTGCACTATCAAATAATGGCGTATCCTGTTACCGTCGGTATCCGTTATCGCTTCATCAACACGCGCGTGCAAAATGATATACCTGCATTTCGCGGACGTGGCAGAAGCAGGTAGGTTGCTGAATACCTTATGCGAATTTTCCTTTCTTGTTCTTATAGAATAACAAGAGGCATAGTCCTGAAATGACCAGTAGTGTTGATATTATTTCAGCCTGGCTGGGATGTATAAAGCCCCAGTTGTACTTATAGTTTACGCGTATAGTCTCTACCAGGAAGCGTTCTATGCCATTGAACACAAGGTACAGGCCGAACATGTGCCATGGGTACTTAAGCTTTTTACGGAAAGACCACAGTACACCAAACAGTATGATACAGGTAACAGCCTCATACAGCGGGGTGGGGAACACAGCTATAGGCAGCACACTGCAGTAGTGCCCGGTACAGCCTGCTATGGCTATACCATCGCTATTTACATTGTGCGGATAGTTCATTGCAAACATCCAGCGGGGCAGCCACGATGGTGCTACCACAGATTTGTATTCGAAATTTTGCAGCGATTGAAAGTAAGAGGCAGAAGTATGTATCGCCTCATGAAACGATTTCTTGGTAGCCAGCACCAGCCCGCCATCCGGCTGCGTTACATAGGCACTGTTAAAGATACCCCAGTCACCATCGCCCGCAAAGTGGCAGCCAAAGCGGCCTATACCGTATGCCAGCATCAGCCCCGGCGCTACAGCATCGCAAAGGTGCTTGAACGGTATCTTGTGTTTCTTGGCGTAGAAGTAAAATATAGCAGTAGCCACTATCAGCCCGCCATAGAAGGTAAGCCCGCTTGATGATATAAGGCTCTCTACGGGGTGCTGCAGAAAGTAGTCCCATGTCTCCAGTGCATTAAACACCTTCGCGCCCACCAGGCCGCCTATCAGCGCTATAAACACCAGTTCGCTCATGCGCTGATGCGGGTATATGGCCACTGTCTTGGTTTGCGGCTCAGGTAGTTGTTCTTTTTTCTTTTCCGCATACTTCATATAGCCCAGCAGCAGTGCGCCCACTATGGCGCCCGGCACGCTGCCTTTTAGCGAAAACATATAGCCCATAGGGTCCGGGCCTATCGCTGCCCAGTTGCCAAACAGGCCACCAATCTTATAGCCTACCAGCAACCCTATCAGTGCCGATATCACCAGTTCATTGGCAGAAGCAGGTTTGCCCACCTCCATAGTTTTAAACTCCGGCAGTAGCAGCCCTTGTTCTTCTTTTCTCTTTAGCTCCGATATAGTAGCCAGTGCAGCGCCTATAAAACCAAGCGCCACGAAAAAACCAAATGTCTTGAAGATGCTAAGCCAGGCCGGCATATCTGTGCCGAAGAGGCTCTGGAAAAAATATTGGAAGTCAGGATACATAATGGCTGTAAAAGTAATGGGAATGCATGAAAGCTGCTATAGTGGCAAATGATAAATTTAGGCTATCAATTTTAACAACTATATACTGCACACTGCTATTGTTTTCAATAATTTTTTGATGTGTATAATTAGTTTTCAATTTTCTCATCTTCACTTGCATAAAGCATAAATTTTCCTACATTTGCAGTCCCCTTAGGGTCGCGTGGCCGAGTGGCTAGGCACAGGTCTGCAAAACCTTCTACAGCGGTTCGAATCCGCTCGCGACCTCCGGATAGCACCGCTTGTTTTTCAGGCGGTGTTTTTATTTTATCTAATTACAACCCGGGTAATTATCTCCATTTAGTTTTCCTGCTTTTTTCCGATTATTTCCGGTTTTTTCCGTTAGTGGGTTTTGTTATATACGCTACAGTGGCGGACCTGCATGTGTTTTTTCCGGTCGGTAAGAAAATTTTGGGAGCGGAAATTTGGAGCAAGCTGATTGCCTGTGCTTTGCTGTTTTAGAAAAAAAATATACCGATTTTGACGTTTTTGGCTGAAATGATTTGTGGTGGCTTGTTTCAGCGGATTGGCGGAGGGTATAATTGGGTATAAAAGGGTATAAATGGTATATGAGAAGGTATAACCATGTAATGGGAAGGTATAAAAAGGTATAATTTATACTCCTTTTTATGATGATAGGGCAGCGGCGTTAAGAACTTTATTTCACTAAATGGCTAATAGGGGATTAGCCGATCAGCGAATGTAGCAAGGTACTATTATTAACATGCGGTTTCCAAATAAAGATGTTCACATTTATTCGGCGCAAGCTTTGTTGGCGAGGACAGTGATATGTGAGAAAGTTTTTATTGCGTGCCCTGCGTGGGCTTACTTTCTTTTTGTCTCGCCAAAAATGAAAGTAACAAAGAAAAAGGCGACTTTTTTCAATTGCTCCGCTGAAAAAAGAAGCTATACGCTGGTTTCGCAGTTCGCTTATCGTCGGTATGGCGCTGAAATTAATGCCGCTGCCGGGGGGTATTGGGCTTTGTATGCGTGGCAGCCTCTTTCCCTTTGTCTTGCTTTCTTCTGTCGTGTCTCCGGCAATAATTAAGGCGCCATCATAGGCTGAACGACAGTACGCCTATCATCTCAAGGTGTTCACATTTTCTAATTGAAAGTGAAAGCGTAAAAATGAAAAAGGTGTTGTGGGTGTTATCCGGCAGGAGCCTGTAGGGGGAGAGAAAAATACCGGACCTCTTCATACGATTACCAATTTTATTCCTGCTATCACCTGTCAAACTATAACGTTTACCAAGTTTGTCTTATGGTAGTTTTCTTTCATGATAGTTTAGCAGGACATTCTTCATTTATTACATCTAAAGCATAAGATCATGAGAAAACAATTACTTGTTGCCTTGCTACTTTGCCTTTTATCATTTGGGCTCAAGGCGCAGAGTGTAACCAACTTCATTGCCAGTCCTTCGTCAGTACCGCTAAACGGAACAGTGCATATTGACTATGATTTCCAGAATACGGGCAGTACAAACATTACAGGCAATATAGACAGCCATATGAAGGTTAATGGCGTGGACCTGGGTATAGTGAATACTTATCCGCTAATGGCGCCATTACTGCCCGGTCAAAGCGTGCATATTGCTTTTAATATTACCGCCAGCAGTGGTAATAATTTTGATATCCTTTCTGACAATATTGTTATAATATGGCCAACAGAGGGTATAACAGAGGGCAACAGCAGCCAGGCAGATGTTTATGTAACTAATCCTAATTAATAAAAAACAATTCTATGAAAAGGTATTTATTCGCTTTGCTTATGCTCTGTCTCTCTTTGGGTGCCAGGGCGCAGACTGTACAGAACTACACTGTTGGTCCAACTTCAGTTCCGCTAAATGGAACGGTGCATATTGACTATGATTTCCTGAATTCGGGCACTACCAATATCAACGGCAATATTGATACTCATGTAAGTGTCAATAGCCTGGACCTTGGTGTTATGAACACTTATGTGCTTAGCTCGCCCTTGTTGCCTACACAGTCGGTGCACATCTCGTTTGATGTGCCTGCTGATGCCGCCCATCATTTCAATGCGCAGTCTGATAATATTATTGTTATCTGGCCTACTGGAACTTTTGCTTACAATGGCACCAGCGAGCCTGCTACAGTTTATGTTTCTAACCCTAATTAATATCATTTAACATCAAAAACCATTCTATGAAGAAGTATCTATTCGCATTACTGCTGCTCTGCCTCTCTGTAGGCCTGAGGGCACAAAGCGTAACCAATTTCATTGCCAGTCCTTCGTCTGTACCGCTAAATGGTACTGTGCATATTGACTATGATTTCCAGAATACGGGCAGTACCAATATTACCGGAAATATAGATAGCCATATGAAGGTAAACGGACTGGACCTGGGTATAGTGAATACTTACCCGCTCATGGCGCCATTATTGCCCGGCCAAATTGCACATATTGCTTTCAATATTACCGCCAGCAGCGGTAATAATTTTGATATCCTTTCTGATAATATCATTATTATATGGCCAACAGAGGGTATAACAGAGGGCAATAGCAGCCAGGCTGATGTTTATGTTACTAATCCTAATTAATAAAAAAACTATTCTATGAAAAAGTACTTATTTATATTACTCGCGCTTTGCTTCTCTGCAGGCAGCCATGCGCAAACCATGATGAACTTTACAGCCAGCCCCTCAACCTTGCCGCTCAATAGTACCCTGCATATAGACTACGATTTTCTCAATTCCGGCAGTACTTCTATAAGCGGCAACATAGACAGCCACATGCAGGTGAATGGCCTGAACCTTGGCATTGTAAATACCTATACGCTTACTGCGCCATTGCTGCCCGGGCAGCTCGTGCATATAGCATTTAATATTAGCGCAAGCAATGCCAATAACTTTATTATACAACCTGCTAACATTGTTATAGTATGGCCGACAGGCACCTTTACAGAGGCCAATAGTGAGCAGGCCTCCGTTGATGTTACTGCGCCAAACTGATCTTTCTCTCATAGTTTTATAGGTTGAAGGGCTTTTGTACAAAAGCCCTTCATTTATTTACCCACATAGCTCTATTATCTTATCCCGCAGCTCCATTATGTTGCCTTTGGGTATGTAGGCGTCTGCGCCTGCCTGCAGCATTGCGGCTATGGTGGTGGCCTCCGTGTTCATGGAGTGGGCTATGAGCTTTATGTGCGGCCATTGCTGCCTTATGGCCATTGCTGTGGCTATGCCGTCCATTACGGGCATGTTTATGTCCAGCAGGCAGATATGGGGCTGGCTGGCGGCCTGTTGCAGTTGCGCCAGCAGGGCAGTGCCATGTTCGGCTGCTGTGTGTATGCTGAAACCTATGCAGCGCAGTATGGCGCATAGCTCCGTGCGATAGGCGGTGTGGTCTTCTGCCATCGCTATGCGGATGTGTTCGTATTTCATAGGAGATGGGTTTATGATTGGTTTACATCGCGTATGTTGTTTGCCTGCAGCCATTGGCGAAAAGCTTCTGCATCTTCCGGCGTATGCCGTACCAGTTTGCCGCCCTTTAGCGAGATAATAAAAACATCGATACTGAATGCCCAGGCGGATAGTGCGGATGCGGGATGCGCGAAGCCGGGATAGTGGAGCTGCTTTTTTTCAGTGCCCATAGTGTGGTAGTTTTTCGGTTTATTAAAAACTGTAGAGCACCGCGCATAAAAAGGGCGTGGAACTCCACCTACCGACGTTGAGGCACTGGTATGCCTAAGTGCAAATAAGTAAGCCCACGCCTTTGGCGTGAGCGTTTTACCTATTGTCTCGCACTTATAAAAATTACCAGTTTCCAACGTCGAGACTCAAAGCAAACGCTTTAAGATATTTAACGGGGTAAAGATAGGGAGGAAATGTGGAATGGGGTAGTGACCTATTCGAACTTTTTGAACCAGATAATTGACGGACTACAGATTTGGGCGAGTTAAAAGGTTTTGTATGAAAGAAATATAACTTAAATTTGTAAAGTAGCAGTTGCCTTTAGTAAATTACAATGTTAACCCAAATATTCGGCGCAATTAAACCCTTATTTTTTGAATAAATAAAATGTCGAAACTTTCTTCAACATATATTAATTATGGTGTATCAGCTGACAACGCCGAATTTCTAGAACATCGTAAAATACCATTGACAACATTCAGGGCAACAAGTAAGAAGTTATTAATAGATAACTATGGGCTTGATGACGCCCTAATTGACACAATTAAAGAAGCTATTCAAAGAAAACCGATTAAAGATGATGTTATCGATGACCTTTTAGAGAGAAGCAACTTTACTTGTTGTATATGTAAAGGACATAAGGGAAGAAGTTATATAATTCATCATATTGAAGAATATTCAAGAAGCCAAAATAACCACTATTATAATTTGGCAGTTTTATGTCCCGTTTGTCACGATATGGCTCATACGAAAGGGGGGCTCACAAACGCAATAACACCCGCGCAAGTTTCCAAAGCAAAAGATAAATGGGAAGCTCAGGTTGAGAAAATAAACATGGAAGCGGCAAGTCGAAATGGAGAAATATCGGAGATTGATTTTATAAATATTCCACGAATAACGGAGTTATCATTAGAGTTATTAAATATAATTCCAGAAACAACAATTAGCGAAAGGCTTATTCGCGAAAATATAATATCGGCTGAGGGGGAATTAAATATTGATGGGCTAAAAAAATGGTCAGGTGGTCGATATTACTTTGATTTTATTTTATCTAGCAGAGTTAAGTATCATTTTTTTGAAATATTTAAAACTTTATTGCCTTTATTGAATTTCAAAAATTTAGACGATTTATTAAACATAAGATCACTTAAATCTCCCGATATTATTGGGACATATTGTTTTTATGTGGGAGGGTTATATGGTAAACGGCCAGACATTCCGATAAATGATGCTAGTCCAACAACTCATTTATATTTCAAAAGAAAAAAGCTAATCGTTGAATGGATCATTGACCCCAGATTTATTACATCATCGTCTTCAATATCAAGATTTGGCACTCGAACAACTTATTTGATTTATGGAAAAATTAGAGATCTAAAAGAAACCGAAATAAACGATAAGGCCTATTTACATATAGATATAAGAGCGTACGTAGCTGGAATTCCAACAAAAACGGTAAACAGAATTCCACAAGTGTATTGGGAGAATTATATTCACGAAGATTTTGGACCTGACACGGACGAAGAATAGCCATGTCACAAATCAGACTTTAACATCATAAATGGCTATTACCTCAACCATTTTAGTATCTCCAAGAACCATCTACGAAACGATAAAAAAGTATATACACTACTATCTGAACGAAATTGCAATAACAAATGTCATTCTATAACAAAAGTGAATGGAAGCATTTTCGAGATCAAGTAATTGAATTAGATAACTATACGTGTAAGAATTGTGGACGCAATGCAAGCGAGGTAGTTTTGCAAGTTCATCACAAGCAATATATTAAAGGTAGAATGCCTTGGGAATATCCATTGCAAGACTGTGAAACTTTATGTAAGGGATGTCATTCATCCAAACATGGAATTACTAAACCACAAGTTGGCTGGGAGTTTGTCGGTGAAGAAGATTTAGGGGATTTAATAGGAACTTGTGAGAATTGCGGTGCGTCAATCAGGCACAGCTTCTTAATACAACATGAGAATTGGAGTGCAATCGAGGTTGGTACTTTTTGTTGTGACAAGCTGACTGATACAAATATTGCATCGAATTTAATAGAGTCACAAACTAGTTATAAAACACGAAAACAACGCTTTCTTAAGTCAAAAAGGTGGAAATCAAATAGTATAGAGCACACAATTATGTTGGGTGCATTTGATGTCGCTATTATCGAGAAGGAATCAAACTTTTTTATTAAAATTCACAATATTGAAAGTAAGACTAAATATGAAACTCTAGACATAGCGAAGTCCAAGGTGTTTGATGTTATTGAATCAGGTGCATTTATTGAATATCTGAAGAAACACAATGTCCCGATGCCCGAATCCATTAAACGCAAAAAGAAAAATTCATCTATATAATGACTATGAATAAATTTCCTCACACTCGTGCGCATTCATAATGCAGATGTGGCAGGGCGTTTGTGCCTCCACGTTGGTACGAATGTGTCAGAATTCAGGGCGTTGTAAACGTCAAGTCAAATTATCCTCGATGAAAGCGAGGACAAGTAAAAAGAAGCATTATAGTATAAAACGTAACTTCAAATATATGCCAGAACAGAAAGGTAAATATGAGAGCTCACAGAATGATGAACTTGGGATAAGAATTCGCTCAAACGATAATCCTTATGTTTCGGCTGATATGTTGCAAAAACTGATGCGGCCTCGCAGGTTATCCTCTTATTTCATTGTATTCATTGAAAGCGGGTCAATTACCTACAATATAGACCTACAAGACTATACGCTAACAGATGGGCAGCTACTTTTTGCAATGCCTAATCAATTTTTTACGCCACCGGCTAAAAAGGATGATCTTAAATATTTCAAGCTGCTGTTTGATGAAAATACCTTGGCATTATTGCCACAGCAATTTTCCTTTTTGGTAAACCCATTAAACACACAAACCATAGTCTTTGACAGTGTTGCAAAAGAAAGGGTAATAAAGGTCTTTGGAATTTTGAACCAGATACTTCACTCGGATGAATATGATACGGACACTGAAATAATATTAAGTTACCTGAACTCATTGCTGTCAGAATTGAACAGTGCCTATTTTAAAAGTAAGGAACCCGCCAATATTTTAAACACTAACCTTTCAAAGTTTATCGAGTTCAAACTGGTGGTGGAAACGCAGCTTACTGAGCAGCCTTCCATCAATGCAATTGCAGAAAAATTAGCTTTATCTACCAACAGCTTATACCGGATAGTAAAAGAATATACCGGCACATCGCCCAAAGATTATTTTGTTAACCGCCTGATGGCAGAAGCGCAAAGGAAATTGCGTTATTCTAACACTTCCATCAAAGAACTGGCCTATGAACTGGGTTTTAATGACCCGGATTATTTTTCAAGGCTCTTCAAAAAAAGCACGGGAAAAAGTGCCAGTGAATTTTTGCCCAGGCAAGATTTGTCGGGTGAATAGATTGAATTGTCCATTCCCGCTTTTTTCCGGCCCGCTACTTTTGCATTATAAAATTCATACAGAAAATGAAATTTGCATTAGTAACAGGGGCGAACAAAAGCATTGGCTTTGAAGTGGCCGAACAACTTGCTCAAAAAGGAATTTATGTTTACCTGGGCAGCCGTAATTTAGAAAATGGTGCGGAAGCCGTCGATAAATTAAAAGCGAAGGGATTAAACAATGTCAAAGCTATTCAGCTTGAGGTTACAGATGATGAATCTGTAAAGAACGCCCGCATAGAAATAGGTAAAAAAACAAGGGTGCTGGACATACTTATAAATAATGCAGGCATTCCCGGCGGTCGCCCGCAAAATGCACTTGACGCAACTATTGACCAGTTTAAAGCAACTTATGATGTAAATGTGTACGGCGTGGTGCGCGTTACACAGGCATTTATTGATCTA
>Ga0207695_10011073_pt1 | contig 10955 bp, 9 predicted proteins | sample KBSC54metaG_FD_184354 | JGI IMG/M metagenome (GOLD analysis project Ga0207695, IMG submission 184354) | Corn rhizosphere microbial communities from Kellogg Biological Station, Michigan, USA - KBS C5-4 metaG (SPAdes) (version 2) | ecosystem: Host-associated > Plants > Roots > Rhizosphere > Soil... | reverse complement strand
ATTGACCGCGACCAGCTCGAGCGATGGGTCATCGATCACCAGCTTCAGAATGGCGCGGCCGATGCGTCCCAGCCCGTTGATAGCGACTCTGCTCATCAGACGCGCCGCGCGTTCGCCGTGTGGACGCGGCTCGGAGGCGCCAGGTGCACCTCCGGCTTAATTGGCTGGACCCGCGACATGTACCCGGCCCTCGGTGAGGATCCGCGCGATGCTGGGGAAAGCCTTGCGGGCAACCTGCGGAACGCGGTGCCACCCCTCGGTACCCGCCCGGCCCGTCCAGTAGTCGAACGGTTGAGCCCCTGGCCCGAGCGGTTTCCCCACGATGATCCGCCCGACCATCCCGGCGGCTTCGTGCGGCTTGCAGTAGTAGTCATAGACTCCCGGCTCGGTAAGCATGACCTGGAAGTGATCACCCGGATTCACGAGATAGCCCGAGTCCCAGGGTATAGCCTGCTCGGGAATTCTGAGCGGATGATGGTCGTTCCGCGGGTGGTACGCGGTTGTCGTATGCACGTTCTCGCGCACGACCCACCGTACGATCGTCCCGGGCTCCACACGGAGCCCGATCGGATCGAACCACACTCGCGAGCCGGCCGCGTCGCTACGCATTTCGATTACCTCGACGGCGGCTGCCGGCCAGCGGCGGCCCGGCACAAAGCCGAGGCCCACGAGCGTCAGACCGCCAACCTTGAGGAACTCGCGACGCGAATGCACGGTCACTTGGCCAGTTTCGCTGCTTCTGTCGGCGACACGTACCACACGATGATGTGGTAATGCGGCACCGCCACGCCCGGATGGCCCGCGTTGAACACCATGTCCACGTGATCAACCTTCTCCTTGGCGATCTTGAGATTGTCGAACGCCTTATGCGAGTTCAGATCCGAGAGCGGGATCATGTAGATCGAACTCACGAGCTTCCCCTGGTGGTCGTACGCCAGAAACGGCCCGGCCGGGAGCGTCGCGGGGTCCACGTACAGAGTGCCCAGCCCGGGGAGAAAGTCAGGGAGTGGAACAAGCTTGCTGACCTGCTGATACGCGCCGCCTGGAGGCGCCTTGCTCTGGGCCGCCGCGGCGTTTGGCGACGCGAAAAGCATCCCGGCGCTCAAGGCACCGGCGAGAGCAGTGACTGCGAAACGCTTCATATTCGAATCTCCTGTTTGATCCTGCGTTGTGCTGATTGCACCCGCTGTATTTCGACGTGGAAGATCGCGAACGCATCATGAAGAAAGCGTGAAGCCGCCAGGAAGCTTTTCATAATCACCGCCTCGCTCCGCCGGCTTCGGCGCTATCTTCCAGCATGTCCTCACCACCGATCGTGCAGGGACTGTCGATGCAGAACCGTCTCAGGCAGCTCGAGGCTGCCACCGCGGCGCTCATCGCCGAAGCGTCGCTCGACGGCGTCCTTCAGCGTGTCGTGAAGGTGGGAGCACAGGTGATCGGCGCGCGCTATGCGGCGATTGGCGTGATCGGACCGGACGGCAGGGTCCTCGAGAGCTTCACCACGTACGGGATCGATCCGGAGCTCCGCAGCAGGATCGGGCCCCCGCCACGTGGGCACGGCATTCTCGGACTCGTCATGCGCGAGGGCAAGCCGATCCGGCTCCCGGATCTGACCGCGCATCCCGATTCCCGCGGGTTTCCCCCGCACCACCCGTCAATGCGCTCGTTCCTCGGCGTGCCGCTCGTTGGACGAAGCGGCATCATCGGGAATCTCTACTTCACGGAGAAGACCGCGGATGATCCCTTCACGGACGAGGATGAGGACCTCGCGACTCTGCTCGCCGCCAAGGCCGCCGCCGCGATCGAGAATGCGCGTCATCATGAAGAGAGCGCTCGCCTGCTGAACGAAGTGCAGCAGTTGCATCGAGCCCGGGAACGGTTCTTCGCGATGGTGAACCACGAGCTCCGGAACGCACTATCGGCGGTCTACGGCTGGTCGGAGATGCTGATCCGGAAGAGGGACCCGGCCACGGTTCCACACGCCGCGTTCGAAGTACTGGAATCGGCTGAACGCGCCATAGGCCTCATCAATGACCTGCTGGATCTGAGCCGCCTGGACGAGGACCGTCTGAAACCCATCATCCGGGCGGTCGAGCCCTCGTCCATTGCCAGGCGCGCGATGGACCGGGTGACACCTGCCGCAGATCTCAAGAACATTTCCCTTCAACTGGCGACCGGGCCAGCTCTGCCGAACTGCGAGACCGACGCCAGCCGGGTAGAGCAGATCCTGATCAATCTGCTCGGCAACGCGATCAAGTACGCTCCCAGGCAGAGCGCCGTGCGGCTCAGCATCACGGCGCGTGAACGCCGTGTCGTATATGAGGTGGACGATGACGGACCCGGCGTACCACCAGGTGAGCTGGAACGCATATTCGACATCTATGTCACGAACGTGGGCGAAGAGAGTCGCGGACTCGGGCTGGGGCTGCCCCTTTCGCGGCGGCTGGCGCGATTGCTCGGCGGCGAGCTTCATGCGGTTTCCCACCCGGGGAATGGGGCTCGCTTCATCCTCGAAGTCCCCGCCGCGGCGTCGTGACGCGATTGCCATCTCCCTTTTTCTTTTTCGATGCGATTCAGCCGGCATCCTGAAGAGATCTTCACCTCGGCTTTCGGCGCAGTTCAGCCGACGCGGTGAGATTCCATAGCCATGAAGATCCTCGTCGTAGAAGATGACCGTAAGGTGGCCGGATTCATCGACCATGGCCTGAAGGAAGAGGGTTACGTCGTGGACATCGCCTCCGATGGAGACGAAGCCACTCTGCTGGCCCACATCAACGATTACGATGTCATCCTGCTCGACGTGGTGCTTCCGAAGAAGAATGGATTCCAGATCGCCATGGAGCTGAGACGCGAAGGACGCAGCACTCCCATTCTCATGCTGACCTCGCGCGACGCGATCGAAGACGTGGTTCGCGGACTGGATGCCGGCGCCGACGACTACCTCGCCAAGCCGTTCAAGTTCGACGAACTGCTGGCCCGGATCCGCGCACTCCACCGGCGCGGAGGGGCCGGGCGGCTCGATGTGCTGCGGCACGACGTGATAGTTCTGGACCGCCTGCGCCATGTGGCAACGGTCGCCGATCAGCGACTGGACCTCACAGCCAAGGAGTTCCAGCTCCTCGAGTACTTCATGCTCCACGCCGGGGAAGTCGTCCGCCGCACCACGCTCCTGGAGCAGGTGTGGGACATGCACTTCGACCCCGAAAGCAATGTGGTCGATGTTCACGTCGGGAACCTGCGCCGAAAGCTGGCGCGAGCGGCTGGTAAGTCGCTGCTGGAGACAGTTCGTGGCGTGGGTTTCAGCCTGCGCCGCTGGAACGGCATGGATCAGTCTGTCCAGTCGCCATGAGCCTTTACTGGTTTACAGGACCGATGCGCGTCCCACCTCGCCACGCGCTTCAAGCCGGGCAAGCAGCAGGTGATAGTACAGCATGCCCTGCTGTGGGCTCAGCGCTCCGAGGATCCCTGCGACATCGAGCGGTTCGTCGCCCGCGACAAGCGCGATGTTGTGCGCCACGCTCGTGTCATTCATCGGGAAGACATCCAGACGCCCGAGTCCGCGCAGCAGGATGACCGTGGCGGTCCATGGGCCGATTCCCTTGAGCTGCTGGAGGAGCGCCGCGGCGTCGTGACTCGGGCGCTCCTCCAGCATCGCGACGTCGAGCGCTCCCGAGGCAAGCGCCTCGCCGGAGCGCCTGAGCGTCGCGATCTTGCGCGCGCTGAGCCCCAGGGCGCGCAAGGCACCGTCTCCCGCGCTCAGCACTCGCTCGGCCTCCGGGAACAGATACAGCGGCGTGCCTTCGCTCTCGAGTGGTGTCCCAAGCGTCACGATCAGCCGGCGCGCGACAGTGCTGGCCGCTTGCAGACTCACCTGCTGGAAGACAATCGCATTGACGAACGCCTCCCAGAGCGTGGGATAGCGCGGCGGCTTCACGCCGCGCACGCGGCGCGCCAGGGGGCTCAGCCACGGAAGCCGCCGAGCGGCACGGGTGAAGCGCGCAACGTCGCGATCGACGCCAAGCACGCGACGCACGAGTGCAAGCGTCGGCGCATGCTCGCCCGCAGCGCCCGCGCCGCTCTCGATCGTGACGGCCAGCGTTTCCGGATGCACCTGCTTCACGCGGACAATCACCGGGCCGTGCGCCCCGGCGAGTGCGCGCACATAACGTCCATCACACGTGAACACATCGACGACATTCGTCGACAGCCGCCGCAGCGCGCTCACCGTGAGATCCAGTCGATATGGCGCGACGGCGGTGAGTTCGTACTGTGGCTGGGCATCATGGGGTGCGCTGACCGGCATCACCAGCGGCGAATGCCCCACCGAGTGGTCGTTTGAAACCGGACACCCATATGTACACGGGGTACTGAGACGTACCTCCCGCCGCATCACGAGGCCGGTTGGAGCGACGCCCGGACGCGCGCGGCAGCGGCGACCATCGCCGCCATGGCAGGGCGCACTTCCTCCCAGCGCCGCGTCTTCAGGCCGCAATCCGGGTTCACCCAGAGCTGATCTGGTGAGAGCACCGCGAGCGCCTTGTGCAGGAGCGCCTCGATGTCGGCCACCGCCGGCACGGCTGGCGAGTGCACGTCGTACACGCCCGGGCCCACGCCGTTGGGATAGTCGACGTGGGCGAAGGTCTCGAGCAGCACCATGTCCGATCGCGATGTCTCGATCGAGAGCACGTCGGCATCCATCCGCCTCACCGCGTCGATGATATCATCGAACGCCGAGTAGCACATGTGCGTGTGCACCTGCGTCTCGTCCCGCACGCCCGAGGACGCGAGCCGAAAGGCATTCACCGCCCACTGCAGGTAGGCGGACCGGTCGTCGACCCTGAGCGGCAGTCCTTCGCGAATCGCCGGCTCATCAATCTGGATGACGCCAATGCCCGCCGCTTCCAGATCGACCGTCTCGTCGCGAATGGCAAGCGCGAGTTGCCGGCACGTTTCCTCGCGCGGCTGGTCGTCGCGGACGAACGACCATTGCAGCATCGTCACCGGGCCGGTGAGCATCCCTTTGACGGGGCGGTGCGTGAGCGACTGCGCGAACACGGTGTACGCGACGGTCATCGGGCGCACGCGCGCGACGTCACCAAGGATGATGGGCGGCTTCACGCATCGTGACCCGTAGCTTTGCACCCACCCGTGCTGGGTGAAGGCGAAACCGGTGAGTCGCTCGGCAAAGAACTCCACCATGTCGTTGCGCTCGAACTCGCCGTGGACGAGCACATCCAGGCCAACGTTCTCCTGAAAGTGGATCGCGTCCTCGATCTGCGCGCGCACGAAGGCATCGTATTCCGCCGGTGTGATGCGTCCGGCGCGAACGGCGGATCGCGCGCGCCGAAGCTCGGCGGTCTGCGGAAACGAGCCGATCGTCGTCGTCGGCAGGGTCGGCAGATCGAGCACGCGTGCCTGCTGCATGCGGCGCTCGCCGTATGGCGCGCGCTGGAGCATGTCGTCGGTCACCGCGTGCAGTCGTGCCTGCACCGCGGGCAAGTGTGTCCGCGCGGATGCCCGGCGCCGCTCGAGCGCGTGCCGCGCACTGGCGAACTCCTGCGCAACCGCCGCCTGTCCATCGCGCACCGCCGTCGAGAGCGTCACCACCTCGTGGAGCTTCTGCACCCCGAACGCGAGCCATTCGCGCACCTCCTCATCCAGCATGGTTTCGCTGTCCAGGTCCACCGGCACGTGCAGCAATGAGCACGACGGCGCGATCATGACGCGATCCGGACCAAGCGCGCGCGTCGCCTGCGTGACGAGCTCGAGCGCCGCGTCGAGGTCCGCGCGCCACACATTGCGCCCGTCGATGACGCCAAGCGAGAGCGCGAGCGTGCGCGGGACTCGCGCGAGCGCGGAGCCGAGCTGGGCCTGACCTCGCACGAGGTCGAGATGCAGCGCCGCAACGGGAAGCCCGAGTGCCGTCGGCAGATTCGCCCGCAGGTCGCCGAAGCAGGTCGCGACGAGCACCCGGGGACCGGCGGCGCTCAGGCGCTCATAGGCCGCGTGGTACGCGCGCCGCGTTTCGCGCGGGAGGTCGAGCACGAGGCACGGTTCGTCGAGCTGCACCCATGCAGCGCCCGCGGCGTCAAGCCGCGCGAGCACCTGCTCGTAGACCGGTAACAGCGCGTCGAGCAGGGCGAGCGGCGGGGCAGACGCGCCACGCGTCTTCCCCAACAGGAGGAACGAGAGCGGTCCGAGCACCACCGGGCGGGTGAGGATGCCGAGCGTCTTCGCCTCCAGGAATTCGTCCACGGGCTTCGCCGAAGCGAGGTGGAACTCCTCTCCTGGCTCGAGCTCCGGAACGATGTAGTGATAGTTCGTGTCGAACCACTTCGTCATCTCCATCGCGTGGATCGTCGTCGTACCATCGGCCAGCCCGCGTGCCATCGCGAAGTAGCGCTGGACGTCGGTCAGCTCCGTCCTGCGCGCAAAGCGAGAGGGAATCGCACCGAGCATCACCGCGGTGTCCAGCACGTGATCGTAAAGCGAGAAGTCGTTCGACGGGATGTGCTCGATGCCAATTCGCGCCTGGAGCTGCCAGTTGGCGCGACGAATCGCACTGGCGACCGATGCCAGCTCGGCCGCGCTCGCGCGTCCGGCCCAATGCTCTTCGAGCGCCCGCTTGAGCTCGCGATTCGGTCCTATGCGCGGGAAGCCAAGGTTCGATGCGACAGGCATTCGTATTCCGGAAAAGGCGTGAGCTGCGACAAGGGGTGTGCGTGGCACCGAGGCGGGCTCCTGACCAACCTCGGCGCACCGGCCGGATTCCGGCGTGACGGATGTCACGCCGGCGAGTTCGTGTTCGTGAATCACGCGTTCGGACACGGACAGCGCGGCGCGATCGGCGACCTGGTCGTCGACCGGCTATAGCGAGCACCATGCTCACGCCATTACACCTGAAGGTTTCCCCGCCCTTCCTCCCATGCCGCGGCTTCCCATTGGCGCTCCAGCCTCCGACCGCCGGGGCGCCGCGGGTCGCGTGTACCCGGCAGATGCCGGTACGCCTGGCGCCCCGGCACCGGGCCGCCCAACGGCTCGCTGGGCGTGCGGCGCGCGGCCCCTCCCTGCCCGGGACTCTCGACCGCCTCTGCGTAGCGCTGCACCTTCGTGTTCAACTCATCGAGGAACGCTCGGACACCGGCGTCGCCCATCTCCTCTACGAGCCCGGGGATGAGCCCCTTGATCAGCACCAGCCGCTCACCCGGCGACAGGGATCGCGCCCGCTGGACGAGACTGCGAATGGTGAGTCGGTCAAGCCACGCATAGAACGGGCTCTCCTTCGCATCAACGGTCGGCATATGGCCTCACTCAACACGTGTCTGCTTGCACCGGATACCATGGTCCATCATGTGTCGCCGCACTCGTTTTCGCGAGATGGATGCTGGCAACGGACGACCGCTCGCGTGCCCCGCGTAACCCTTGAACTGGATCTCGGACGTGACCACTCTCGTGATGGGGCCGGAGACGCGGCCGGCTTCCGAATTCCAACTGACGTGATCGCCGCGCCTGAAGCGTCGCGTCGCCATGACACTGATCTCCGCTCGAAGGATGCTTCGGATATGCAGCAATGGCTGGGCCAGGCGCCCGTGCCGCACGACACGAACCCGGGCCGTAGCGCATACGCCGCGGTCCGGACCACCTCGCTCGATATGTCATTCCCCTCGTCGCGAGATCGAACATGCCGGACTATACCTATCTGATCATTGGCGGCGGAATGGCCGCCGCCGCGGCCATCACTGGCATTCGCGAGGTAGATGACGCCAGCTCGATCGGGGTGATCACCGCCGAACCGCATTCGCCGTACAACCGCCCACCACTGTCCAAGTGGCTCTGGACAGGCAAACCGCTCAGCAGCATCTGGCGCAAGGTCAACAGCAGTATGGTGACGTTCCACCATTCGCGCACCGCGCAAGCGCTGGATGCACAGCACAAGCAGGTGACGGACGATCAGGGCGCGGTCTACCGCTTCAGCAAGCTGCTCCTGGCCACCGGGTGTACCCCGCGCCGGCTCAGCGTTGGCGGCGATCAGATCATCTACTACCGCACGCTCGACGATTACGAGCGGGTGCGGCGCCTCACGGAGCACAGTGACCGCTTCGCAATTATCGGGAGCGGGTTCATTGGATCGGAGATGGCGGCGGCTCTCGCGGTGAACGGCAAGCGGGTCACGCTGATCTTCCCGGACGAGGCCATTGGCAGCCATATGTATCCAGTCGATCTGGCGAGATCACTGAACGAATTCTATCGAGCGAAGGGCATTGAAGTGGTGCCTGGGACGAAAGTGATCGGCTGCGATTCGCACGATGGGAACAGTGTCGTGACCGTTAGAGACGTCCACAGCGGACGTGAACAAGCGATCATCGCCGATGGGATCATCGCCGGGGTCGGCGTCCAACCGAATGTCGAGTTGGCACAGGCGGCCGGGCTGGAGGTGGACGATGGCATTCGCGTCAATGCGTCGTTGCGCACCAGCCATCCGGACATCTACGCGGCGGGGGATGTGGCGTCTGTCTACAATCCCGCCCTGAATCAGTGGCGCCGCGTGGAGCACGAGGACAACGCCAACAGCATGGGCGGCTACGCAGGGATCGCGATGACTGGCCGAACGGTCTCGTATGAATACCTGCCGTTCTTCTACTCGGACTTCTTCGACGTCGCCTACGAGGCCGTCGGCGAAGTGGACGCCCGGTTGGAGATGGTCGAAGACTGGAAGATTCCCTGCAGGGAAGGTGTGGTCTACTATCTGCGCGAGGGACGCGTGCGCGGCATGCTCTGCTGGAACATTTACGGCCTGGTCGGCGCAGGGAGGCGGCTGATTGCGTCGGCCGAGCCGTTTCGTCCCATTGATCGCGAGCGCTAAGGCGTGTGCACCACCTTCGAGCGCCGCTCGCGATCACGTGAGCTGCAACGAAGGTCGGCTTCATGACGGACCGGGGTTTCAGAGAGGATGGGACCCGGGCCGGCTACGGCATCTCGGCGCGGTTACTGGAACTGTGCTGCAGCGCCCGCTCGAAGAGGGCGCGGGTGGCTGCCCGGCACGCATCGCCGAGACACGTCTGCTCGTGCACCGCCACGATGCGCCCGCGCGCGATTCTGGGTGTCGCCATCGGCATGTCGAGCCGCGTGCCGTCCTCCAGCATGAGCGTTGGCGTTCCGCGCACGCCGTAGCGCTCTCGCCCGAGTCGCGCTTCCTGCTCGACCGCCTCACGCACCGCGTCATCGGCGAGCGCGCGCGTCACATGGTCGACATCTCCGCCAACGTCGCGCACGAGGTCGAGCAGCACGTCCGACTTGCCAATGTTGCGGCTCTCCGCGAAGAACGCGCGCCGCACGCGAAAGTCGAGTGAATGCGCAAGCCGTTCGTCCTGGTCAGCAACCGCATGCACGGCGATGAAGGCTGGGAGGGTATCCGAGGGCCAGTCGTCGCCAGTGAACGCGGAGAACTCCGCCGTCGGTTCCTGCACCGCCGCGAGCCACCACTCTTCGGCGAGCAGGGCGCGCGGCGCGACCGGTGCCCCGACCAATTGGAGCGGGAACGCCCGCGTGCGCACTCGCACGCGTCCTTCGTACTCTCCTTCCATCTGGCGCAGGCGCACGGCCGCGATATAACACCACGGTCAGAAGTATTCCGCCCACTCCCAGATTTCGGGGATGCTCGACTGCTCCACCGGCTTCTCCGTACTTGAGGCGATGCCAACGCTATCGATTCGAGAACTACTCGACGAGATGATCGCCTGCCGTGACGGATGTCACCCGGACACGACACCTGGACCGGTGTTATCCGTATGGAGACGTGTCTCCATCTCTCCGGCTCACACAGCACACCAATCCATGCACCAGCACGCTCGCAACGCGATTCCCCTCACGCGATCGTACCGCCCCGCTTTCCGGGGTACCACCGCGGCAGCGGTCGCGGCGCGCATTCTCGCTGCGCTCACACTCATTGCGCCCGCGACTCGCGAGCTCCGGGCTCAGGCATCGGGTCCGGCAGCAGCTGCGCCGCCGGCCGCATCCACATCCGCCGATTGGCCCAGCTACGGCCGGGATCCTGGCGGCACGCGCTTTTCGCCGCTCGCGCAGATCAATCGGTCGAACGTCGCGACACTTCGCGTCGCCTGGCGCTTCAGCACGGGTGAGGCCGGACCGGGCTATACGACAGACCGGAATACCTCATTCGAAGACACGCCACTCGTGGTAGCGGGCACGATGTTCGTGGCGACCCCGTTGGGCCGCGTGTTCGCGCTCGACGCGGCCACGGGACGCGAACGCTGGCGCTACAACGCGAGTGTGGTGCGCGTGGCGCACTTTGGAGACTTCACCACGCGAGGCGTTTCATACTGGCGGGACCCGAATACGCGTGCCGGCGCGGCATGCCGAACGCGCATCGTCTTCGCGACGATCGATGCGCGGCTGATCGCGCTCGACGCCGCGACCGGCGCTCCGTGCCAGCAATTCGGTGACGGCGGCATTGTCGATCTGCGGGTCGGCTTGCGCACGCCGCCTCACGAATACGAGGAGTATGAAGTCACGTCTCCGCCCGCCGTCGTTGGCGGCATGATCGTCGTTGGCTCGGGAATCGCCGACAACGGCTGGACCAACGCGGTGACCGGTGAAGTGCGCGGCTACGATGCGCGAACGGGGATCCTGAAGTGGACGTTCGATCCTGTGCCGCGCAGCGCGAGTGATCCCGCCTACGGCACGTGGCGCGGTCCCGACGCGCACCACACCGGCGCCGCGAATGCGTGGAGTGTCATCGCCGCCGACACGGCTCGCGGGATGGTCTTTCTTCCCACCTCGAGTCCGAGCCCCGACTATTACGGTGGTGAGCGACTCGGCGACAACCGGTACGCCAGCTCGGTGATCGCCCTGCGTGCCGCGACGGGTCAGGTAGTCTGGTCGTTCCAGACCGTGCATCATGATCTCTGGGACTACGACAATGCGGCACCGCCGGC
>Ga0207695_10011071_pt1 | contig 10955 bp, 8 predicted proteins | sample KBSC54metaG_FD_184354 | JGI IMG/M metagenome (GOLD analysis project Ga0207695, IMG submission 184354) | Corn rhizosphere microbial communities from Kellogg Biological Station, Michigan, USA - KBS C5-4 metaG (SPAdes) (version 2) | ecosystem: Host-associated > Plants > Roots > Rhizosphere > Soil... | reverse complement strand
GTCGGGCGCCGGCAAGTCCTCGCTGATCAACGGCATCCTGCACCCGGCCCTGCGCCGCAAGCTGCTGGGCAGCTACGATCAGGTGGGCCTGCACAAGGGCATCCGCGGCGTCGAGCAGATCGACAAGGTCATCGACATCGATCAGCAGCCCATCGGCCGCACGCCCCGCTCGAACCCGGCCACCTACACGAAGGCGTTCGATCACATCCGGGAGATCTTCGCGCAGACGCCCGAGGCGCGCGCCTCGGGTTACGAGCCGGGGCGGTTCTCGTTCAACGTCAAGGGCGGCCGCTGCGAGGCCTGCGAGGGCGACGGCGTGCGCAAGGTGGAGATGCACTTCCTGCCCGACGTCTACGTCACCTGCGAGGTCTGTCGCGGCCACCGCTACAACGAGCAGACCCTGCGCGTGCAGTGGAAAGGCAAGAACATCGCCGAGGTGCTGGACACCAGCGTCTCCGACGCGCTGAAGCTGTTCGAGAACCACCGCCAGCTGAACAACATTCTGCGGACGCTGGAGGACGTCGGGCTGGGCTACATCTCGCTCGGCCAGTCCGCCACCACGCTGTCGGGCGGCGAGGCGCAGCGGATCAAGCTGGCGCGCGAGCTGGCCAAGCGCGACACCGGCAAGACCATGTACCTGCTGGACGAGCCCACCACGGGCCTGCACTTCGAGGACGTGCGCCGCCTGCTGGCCGTGCTGGCCCGCCTGGTGGAGGCCGGCAACACGGTGCTGGTGATCGAGCACAACCTGGACGTCATCAAGACCGCCGACTACATCATCGACGTGGGCCCCGAGGGGGGCAGCAAGGGCGGCCTGATCGTCGCGGCCGGCACGCCGGAAGAGGTGGCGCGCGTCCCGGGCTCGTTCACGGGCCAGTTCCTGGCGCCCATGCTGGTGACCGCGGCCCCGACCAAGCGCGGCCGCGCCAGCGCCGCCTGACGCGGCCGGCGCGTAACAGCGAAGCGGCGCCCGGCAGCGAAGCGGCGCGCAGCAGCGAAGCGGCGGGGCCGATGGATGCCCAACCCCGACCGGACGCTGGAGGTGTTCCGCTTGACGACAGGCGGCTGGCTACTGGTGACCACTCTCCGGAGCGAAGCCGCCGCCCGCATCGAGCCGTTCGAGGCAATCGAGCTGGACGTCAGCTCGCTGTGGCCTGACTGACCGCCGGCGCGACGGCGATCGGCCAGGGCGTGGCGCGGGGGCCGGCGTGCCAGTTGTTGTGGCGGCCGTCCCAGTAGATCATCGGCATCGTGCTGGTGTCGACGTCGTCCAGCGCGTTCAGGTTGACGGAGACGTAGTCGCCGCCCAGCTCGGCCAGGTGGCCGCGCGCGAAGCAGTGCACGCCGCAGGTCTTGCAGAAGTACCGGCGCGCGATCTTCCCGCCCCACTCGTACATGGACAGGTTGTCCTCGCCCGCCAGCAGCCGGAACGCCTCCGGCTTCCCCGAGGTGCCGGTCATGGCGGTCTTCGTACAGATGCTGCAGTTACAGCGCGAGCCGGTCACGTGCGCGGGCAGACGCATCTGCCAGCGAACGGCGCCGCAGTGGCAGCTGCCCGGATGAAGGATCTCTTTCGCGCCCGTCTGGCCCTTGGTCTTTTCCATAGTGTTCTCCTTGGGTTGTGGTGAAAGCCAGGGACACACTAGGCCGGCCGAGTGACATCATTATGTCAGGTATTATCATCCGGACATGCGCCGCACCGAACGGCTGTTCGCCCTGGGCGAGTACCTGCGCGGGCGCCGCACCGGGGTGACCGCCGAGGAGCTGGCGGAGCGCTTCGGTGTCACCATGCGCACCATCTACCGGGATCTCGACTCGCTGCGGGCGGCCGACCTGCCACTGACCGCCGAGCGGGGCCGGGGCGGCGGCTACGCGCTGGAGCGCAGCTACACCCTGCCCCCGGTCAACTTCACCGCGCGCGAGGCGGCGTTGCTGATCGTGCTGGGCCGCTTCGCGATCGACATGCGGCTGCTGCCGTTCGCCGGCACGCTGGAGTCCGGCCTGGACAAGGTGCGCGCCGCGCTGTCCACCTCCGCGCAGCGCGAGCTGCTGTCCCGGTTGGCCGAGCTGTCCTTCCACGGCGTCCCGGCCCTACCGATCAAGAAAGAAGTCCGCAGCGCCATCGAGCGCGCCTGGTTCGAGCACCAGGCGCTGCGCATCACGTACGTCGACGGCAATTTCATCGAGACCACCCGCCGCATCCGCATCGTCTCCGTGGCGATGGATCGGCACGAGACCCGGCTCGAGGCGGACGACCTGGACTCGGGGGTGCGCCGGCAATTTCGCCTCGATCGCATCTCCTCCGCCGAGGCTTTGCCGAAAGTCGCGCCCCCAAAGTAATCACTGCGCAATTCAATTTGCGGTAAATCCGAAAGTCCCAATATCGATTTCCAGAATTCGTTTGCCGTCGACACTTCTTCGACCGTTTTTTTGTCGTCGCTGTCGACATCCGTTCCCTAAAGAGCTGCGGCGCATCGTCGATGACGGCCTCCGCAAGGTGGCCCGACGGAGCAACGGGTTTCGACGAAGGGAGCAGGGACGATGGGATCATCGACGAAGAAAAATGGGGCAACGTGTGCGCGAATCCTAGCAGCGACGCTGTCAATATTCGCGCTGATAGGCTGCGGCGGAGACGCTCCCCCGAAATCGTCCCCCGAGCCGACAGGGCGAATCTCGTCTGCGCTGGTGACGCCCTTCTCGACGTCACTCCTCGCCGGCTCGCCGACGTTCATCCGCCCCATCCTCGTCGACGCGCTGGGTAACGAGACCTACCTGGGAAACATCACGAGCTTCCAGCCCGGGTACATGCTCTTCAAGTACTCGGTCCAGCCCATCTCCACGCCCACTTCCGGAAACTTCGACATCGAGGTCGTCAGCGGCGCGTTCCAGGACACGATGCTGTTCATCTACCAGGGCTCGTTCGATCCCGCGTCTCCGCTCTCCAACCTGGTCGTCGCCAACGACGATCAGGCCAGCACGTACCTCTCCAAGATCACGTCCTGGCCGCTGACCGCCGGCGTCTCGTACTACCTGGTCGTGACCAGCTACGACCCCAGCTCCACGGGCGCCGTCAACTTCCAGGGCTCGGGACCGGCCGCGCTGGTCGTCGCTCCGGCGTCGTCGCTCACCGTGTCGGGCTTCTCGTCGTCCGCCACCGCCTGCGCGACCGGAACGGTGACCGTCACCGCCAAGGACTCGGGCGGAAGCACGGCCGCCAGCTACCGGGGCACCGTGCACTTCAGCAGCTCCGACGCGCAGGCCTTCCTGCCCGCGGACTACACCTTCGTCGCCGGCGACAATGGGGCGCACACGTTCACCGTGGGGTTGAAGACGGTGGGGACCCAGTCCATCACCGTCGCCGACACGACCTACGGGCTCACCGGCTCGCAGAGCGGCATCACGGTGCAGCCGGCGTCCGGACGAACGGTCAGCATCCAGAGCGGTGGCACGCAGAGCGTGGCCAACGGAACGTCGTTCGCCCCCCTGCAGGTCAAGGTGACGGACAATTGCGGCGGCAATCCCATCTCGGGTGTCGTGGTGACCTACGCCGCCCCCGCCAGCGGCGCCTCGGCCACGCTGGGTTCGATGACCGCGACCACCAACTCGAGCGGTCTGGCGTCGGTCACCGCCTCGCCGAACGGCACGCTGGGCAACTACAATCTGACCGCCACCGTACCGGGCGGCTCGTTCGTGACCTTCTCACTGACGAACACCGTCGGTCCGGCATCGAAGGTGACGCTGGTCAGCGGCAGCGGGCAGACCGCCGCCCCCGGCGCGTCCTTCGCCAGCCCCCTGATCGCCAAGGTCACGGACGCGTACGACAACGCCGTCTCGGGCGCCCAGGTGACCTACAGCGCGCCCGGCTCGGGAGCGTCGGCGACGTTCACCGGCAATCCCGCCACCAGTAACTCCGGGGGCCAGGCCTCGGTGACGGCGACCGCCAACGGCACGAACGGCACGTACACGGTGACGGCGTCGGTCTCGGGCGGCAGCACCAGCGCCTCGTTCTCGCTGACGAACGTGATGCCGACGATCATCATCATGCCCACCAGCATCACGCTGGCGCCGCGCGCGTCCACGACCTTCCTGGCCAGCGGCGGCAGCGGTACCGGCTACTCGTTCACGCTGACCAGCCACCCGTCGGGTGGGACCATCAACGCCACCAGCGGCGTCTACGTGGCCGGTTCGATCGGCGGCACCACGGACACCGTGACCTTGGCGGATTCCATGGGCACCATGACGACGGCGACGGTCACGGTCGGTCCCGGGGTCAGCGTCACCCCCTCTGCGCCTGCGATCGCGCCACTGGGCAGCCAGACCTTCGTCGCCTCCGGTGGCAGCGGCACCGGGTACACGTACGCGCTGACCACGAACAATTCGCAGGGCTCCATCGGCGCCAGCACCGGCGTCTACGTGGCCGGCCCGAACGCCGCGGTCACCGACGTGGTCACCGTGACCGACTCGCTGGGCAACACCGCCACGGTGACCATCGCCGTCGGCTCCGGCGTGGCGGTCACGCCCATGACCACCACCGTCGCCCCGCGCGGCAACCAGACGCTGGTCGCCTCGGGTGGCTCTGGTAGCGGTTACAGCTTCGCGCTGTCGAACAACCGCTCCAACGGATCGATCACGCCCGCCGGCGTCTACACGGCCGGCAACACCGGCAACGTCACCGACGTGGTGGCCGTGACCGACTCGCTCGGCAATACCGGCCTGGCCACGATCACGGTCGGTCCAGGGGTCTCCATCACCGGCGGCGCCTCCACCAGCCCGCCCCGCGGCGCGCTGAACTTCGGCGCCTCCGGCGGCAGCGCCACCGGGTACGCGTTCACGTTCACCACCAACGGCTCCGGCGGGACCATCTCCACGGCTGGGCACTACGTGGCAGGTGCCACCGGCAACACGACGGACGTCATCAAGGTGACCGACTCGCTGGGAAACGTCTCCACCACCTCGGTGACGGTGGGCGCGGCGGTCTCGCTCTCGCCGTCAGCACCGCACGTCGCCCCGCGGGGCACGACCACGCTGACCGCGTCGGGCGGCAGCGGCACCGGCTTCACCTTCGCCCTCACCACGAACGTCTCGGGGGGCAGCATCGGCGCGTCGTCCGGCACCTACACGGCGGGCGCGTCAGCGAACGCCATCGACGTCGTCACCGTCACTGACTCCCTCGGCAACACCGATACCGTGAGCGTATCCGTCGGCTCGGCGCTGGCCGTCACGCCGGCCAGCGCCACCGTGTCGCCGAAGGGGTCCGTCACCGTCCTGCCCAGCGGCGGCAGCGGCAGCGGATACACGTTCGCGTTGACCACGAACGGCTCGGGCGGCACCGTCGATCCGACGACCGGACGGTACGTGGCTGGGGCGGTCGGCTCGACCACGGACGTGGTCACCACGACGGATTCGCTGCACAACACCGCGACCACGACGCTGACGGTGGGACCGGGGGTCACCCTCACGCCGGCCACCACCACCGTGGCCCCGCTGGGTCAGGTGGCGCTTATCGTCTCGGGCGGCAGCGGCACCGGCTACACGTTCTCGCTGACCACGAACGGTTCCAGCGGCAGCGTCGACGCGTCTTCCGGACGGTACGCGGCGGGGGCCCTGGGCTCGACGGCCGACATCGTCACCGTCACCGATTCGCTGGGAAACACCAGCACCAGCACCATCACGGTGTCGGCGGTCATGGCGGCCGCGGCGTCCTCGTTGACCTCTGCCCCCGGCGAGGGCCACGCCCTGGCGGTGAGCGGCGGGGCCGGCCAGGCCGTTTTCGGATTGACCTCGAACGGTTCGGGCGGAACCGTCGACGCCACCACGGGCGCGTACGTGGCCGGCCACAACCCGGACAGCACAGACGTGGTGACGGTCACCGACGCCAACGGCGCCACCGTGCTGATCTCCGTCAGCGTGGGCCACGGCATCAGCATCACGCCGCCCGCGCCCGGCGTCGCGCCCCGGCAGAACCTCACGTTCACGGCCGAGGGCGGCAGCGGCGCCGGCTACGCCTTCGCGCTGTCCACCAACGCCTCGGGAGGCACGATCGATCCCACCACCGGCGCGTACACGGCAGGCACGACGGCGGCCGTCGTCGACGTGGTGACCGTCACCGACTCGTTCCAGAACACCGCCTCGGTCAGCGTCTCGGTGGGCAACGCTCTGTCGCTGAACCCGTTCATGGTCTCGCTGCCGCCGCGCCAGACGTTCCCGTTCACGGCCACGGGCGGCACCGGCACCGGCTACCAGTACTCGCTGACCACGAACGGCTCGGGCGCCACGCTCGACGCGACCACCGGCGCCTACCAGGCCGGCAGCACCCCCAACAGCAAGGACGTGCTGAAGGTCGTCGACTCCGTCGGCAACATGGCGACCGCCAGCGTGTTCGTGGGGACGGGCCTGGTCCTCACCCCCAGCACGCTGCAAGTGGCGCCCCGCTCGTCGACCACACTGATCGCGAAGGGGGGCAGCGGCTCCGGATACACGTTCACGCTGATGACGAACGCCTCGGGCGGCACCGTGCAGAACACCAGCGGCGTCTATCGCGCGGGCCCCACGCCCGGCGCGACCGACGTCGTGGTCGCGACCGACTCGCTGGGCAACACCGCCACCGCCACCATCACGGTGGGCGCGGGCGTCACTTTGTCCGCGGCGTCGACGACCACGCCGCCCCTCGGTCACCTGACCTTCGTCGCGGCGGGCGGCGGGGGCGGCGACTACCAGTACCAGCTGCGCCAGAACGGCTCGGGAGGGACCATCGACGGCTCCTCGGGCGAGTACACGGCGGGCGACCTGCCGGGCACCGTCGACACCATCGTGGCCACAGACGCGCTGGGGAACAGCGCCAGCGTGGACATCGCCGTGGGCGCGGGCGTCAGCGCCCTGGCAACGCCCCGGACGGTGGCGCCGGGCGGCGTCTCCACCCTCACCGCCACCGGCGGCTCGGGCATGGGCTACACGTTCACGATGAGGACGAACAGCTCGGGCGCCTCGGTCAACAAGAAGGGGAGCTACACCGCCGGCAGCATCGGGGGCGTTCAGGACATCGTGCGGGTCACCGACTCGCTGGGCAATCACGACGACGTGGTCATCGTGGTGGGCGACGCGGTGGGGATCGATCCTCCCACCGCGTCGGTTTCGCCGGGCGGTCACGTGACCTTCACCGCGTTTGGCGGGCAGGGGACGTACACGTTCAGCCTGACCACGAATGCCTCGGGCGGCGTCATCGACGCCGCCACGGGCAGCTACACGGCCGGCAAGGTCGCGAACGTGACCGACGTGGTGAAGGTGGCCGACGGGCTGGGCAAGGAGACCACGGCGACCATCGACGTGGGCGACGGTGTCTCCCTGACGCCGAAGGGACGGGCCATCGCCCCACGGGGCACGATCGCGTTCACCGTCACGGGCGGCGCGGGCAGCGGCTACCTGTTCACGCTGGCGACGAATGCCTCGGGGGGCACGATCGACATGGCGACCGGCCTTTACACCGCCGGCCAGACGGGCAACGTGACCGATCTGGTCGCGGTCACCGACGCGCTCGGAAACACCGATGTGGCGCCCGTCATGATCGGCGCTGGTCTCGTCTCGACCGTCACCGTCGGCACCGTCACGCCGCACGGCACGACGGTCATCACCGTCTCGGGCGGCACGGGAACGTACGCATACTCGTTCCTGACCAACGGCTCGGGTGCTTCGTTGAACGCGGTCACCGGCGCGTACACCGCCGGGATGATGGGGGACAGCAACGACGTCATCGACATCGTCGACGAGAACGGCGCCCACACGACGGTGACGATCCACATCGGACCTTCCCTGGCGCTCACGCCGGGCTCGCCCGCATCCGTCGCGACCGGCAAGTCGCTGGCCTTCGTGGCCAGCGGGGGCAGCGGCACCGGATACACCTTCAAGCTGCTGTCGTCGCCATCCGGAGGCACCGTGAACGCGACCACCGGCGTCTACACCGCCGGCAAGGTCCCCGGCACCGACGCGCTGCAGGTGAGGGACTCGCTGGACAACGTCAGTCAGGTCTCGATCCAGGTCACGTCGGCGACGGGCGGCGGAAAGGCGACGGGGGGTGGCTCCGGCTGCTCCTGCGACAGCACCGCCGGCAGCCCGGCGGGGACGCCGTGGTCACTGATCGCCCTGGCGGTAGCCGCCCTGCTGACCCGCCGTCGCCCCGCTCGGCGCTGATGACGAGTCACCAACACCGGTCACCAAGACTGGTTTTGCAACACCGCAGAGTTCCGTTAAATAAATTGCTGTCCGTCGAGATAATTTCATTGTGACGGCAATTTGTTGATTGACGGCAATCGCAAAATTGAAATACGATTGCCACGCGATGTCGGACCAATACATTGGCGAGATCAGGATGTTTGGGGGTAACTTCGCGCCAGAGGGGTGGCTACCGTGCGATGGACGGCTACTGCCCATCTCGGATTACGAGACTCTGTTCACCTTGGTGGGCGCGCAATACGGCGGGGACGGCAGCACGAACTTCGCCTTGCCTGACCTCCGCGGGCGTGTGCCCGTGCACCAGGGACAGCCGCCGCAACGACCGCCGTTCGCGCTCGCTCAGCAGGGCGGCGCGGAGACGGTGACGTTGACGACCGGTCAGATTCCCGCGCACCAGCACGCGATGCAGGCCAGCACGGGCGTCGGCACCAGCTCGACGCCCACGAACAACCTGTGGGCGCAGACGCCAGCCCACCTCTACACCACGGCCACTACCCCCGCCGCGACCATGGACCCGTCCGTGATCGGCCCGGCCGGACAGAACCAGGCGCACGACAACATGCTGCCCTACCTGTCGATAAACTTCATAATCGCGTACCAGGGTCTGTTCCCGCAGCAAAGTTGAGTCCCCGAACCACCCGCCGCCTCCGCACGAACAAAGGATTGGCCCATGGCAGAACCGTTCTTGGGTGAAATTCGACTCGCCTCTTTCAACTTTGCGCCCCGAGGGTGGGCGCTGTGCAACGGGCAAACGCTGCCCATTTCGCAGAATCAGGCGTTGTTTTCGTTGTTGGGGACAGCGTTTGGCGGCGACGGGCGCAGCACCTTTGCATTACCGGATCTGCGCGGGCGCGTCCCCATGCAACAGCAGACGCTGCCCCAGGGGGCCACCGGCGGCGAGGACGCCCACGTGCTGACCGCGGGCGAGATGCCTGGCCACATTCACCAGGCCCTCGCCCGCGACGCCCAGGGGAACAGCTCGTCCCCCGCCAACGCGGCCTGGGGACAGCAGCCCGACAATACGTACAGCACGAACGTCGGCGCGGCGCTCACGCCGCTCAGCCCGGCCGCCGTGGCGCCGGCCGGCGGCGGCCAGGCTCATCAGAACTGGTCTCCTTACCTGGTGGTCAACTTCATCATCGCGCTGCAGGGGACGTTTCCCTCGCGGCCCTGAAGGGATCGACATATGGATCCATACATCGGCGAGATCCGGCTGCTTCCATACTCGTACGCGCCTCAGGGCTGGCTGGCGTGCAACGGGCAGGAGCTGCCGGTCCAGCAATATCAGGCGCTGGCTTCCGTGCTGGGCAACGTTTACGGCGGCACGTTTCCCAGCACCTTCAAGCTCCCCAACCTGCAGGCACGGGCGCCGCTGGGCACGGGAGCCGGCCCCGGGCTGACCGCTCGCCCGCTCGGCTCTGCGGGTGGCGCGCCGGCCGTGACGCTCGCTCTCCCCCAGCTGCCGTCGCACAATCACCTGGTCAACGTCGTCTCCTCCGACAGCGGCGCGTCCGCCGTCGGCACGCCGACGAACGCCACACTGTTTGGCAGCTCGCAGGCGAAGTCGAAGACGACCGGCTACGTCACCGTCGCGGGGCAGACGATCGACCCGCTGAACCTTGCGGCGGTGTTGCCTTCCGGGGACTCGAACCCGCACAACAACCTGCCACCGTTCCTGGTCCTGAACTTCTGCATCGCCACCGAAGGCGTCTATCCCGTCAAGCCGTGATGCCCGCGGCTGGCACGACGCCCCCCCGGCCCGCCTCGAGCACCGTCGAGCTACCTGAACGAGAGCCTCGCTGGTCCACCCGCGAAGCGCGGCCGGCCGACGACGCGTTCCTGGACGCGCTGTATGTCGAGACACGGCTGGACGAGGTGCTGGCCTGGGGTTTCCCGCCCGACGTGGCCCGTTCGTTCCTGCAGGCGCAGGCCCAGATCCAGCGTCGCGCCTACGCGCTGCAATTTCCCGGCGCCTCGACGACGATCTTGCTGGAGGGGGAGCGTCCGGTGGGCCGGCTGATCGTGGCGCGGGATCTCCCGGGCGTGCGCGTCGTCGACATCTCCATCGTCGCGGCGGCCCGTGGCCAGGGCCTCGGCACCTGGACCCTGCGTCAGCTGTTCGCGCGCACGGGCCCCCTGGGCGTGCCGGTGCGGCTGCGGGCCGCCGCGAACGGTCGCGCCCGCCCGCTGTACCAGCGGCTCGGCTTCCGGGAGGCCGGCCCGGTGGAACAGGACGGCTCCGTGGCGATGGAGTGGCGGCCGGCCTGAACGACGCCCTGGCGTCGCCGCGCTCTAGGTCGCGCGCATGAAGACCTGGTTGCCGGTCGCCTCGTAGGCGGCGGTGCGGATCTTCTCGCGCACGGCCCGCGGATCCGGCACGCCCACCAGGCGGACCTGCTCGCGGTTGCCACGGCCCCCCGGCTCGGACGAGAGCACGACGATGTCCCCCAGGCCCAGCAGCCGCTCGAGCGGCGCCTGGTTGAACAGGATCTCGTCGACCGTGCGCATGTCGATCTCGGTGATCGACTTCGACAGCACGCCCCGCTCGATCAGCAGCCGCTGGTTCGACAGCCGATAGTGCTGACTGCGCAGCGCGATGATCCGCCACACCAGCTTCCCCACGCGCACGCCCACCGCGAGGACGACGAACAGGATCATCATGACCTTCAAGCTGTGCTCGTCCTCGGCCACCGTCTTGGCCAGGCCATCGGAGATGCCCGCGATGAAGT
>Ga0207695_10011070_pt1 | contig 10956 bp, 18 predicted proteins | sample KBSC54metaG_FD_184354 | JGI IMG/M metagenome (GOLD analysis project Ga0207695, IMG submission 184354) | Corn rhizosphere microbial communities from Kellogg Biological Station, Michigan, USA - KBS C5-4 metaG (SPAdes) (version 2) | ecosystem: Host-associated > Plants > Roots > Rhizosphere > Soil... | reverse complement strand
TATCTGAATGGCTCCGGATGGCATGGTCCGGGTGTTTTGCCGAGCGTCGGGCTCGGGTACGGGCGATTTAGCCTGGAGGCCACTTTCATTCCGAAAGCGCGCAAAGGATGGAACTGCGTCGCAGTCTTCGCCCGCGTCAGGCTATTGGAGTGGTAAATGAGCGACGTAACGAATGTGATCGTGAATTCGGATGGCACCGAAATTATATTTGAAATGGAAGATGGATCAAAACGCATCATCATTCAGCCATTGGCGATAAATCGATCTTACGATCCCGTCTCATTTGCCTTGATGGCACTCTCAGCGGTCGTGCTTCAGGCCTATGACAGGATTTATTCGCTTGAACAAGTCGTCAAAGGAGACGGTCATGCGAACAATTAAGGGAGTGCTAGACGAAGCCGCAGCGGAAGGATTTATCGATGCAGACACGCACATGGCGCTGCGGCTCGAACTCGATTCATTGACCGCGAGCGCTGCGCCTGCTTCGGATTCCGCCGTTTTTGATGCTCTCGAAAAGCTTGCCAAAGGTTTCACTCGTCCTACCGACCGGCAGTTCATGCGGCATGTCATTTCGACTACGCGAGCACTGCTCAATGAAGCCACGGAGACGGTCATGCTGACTGACGAGCAACGCAAGGCGCTGAGCATTGCCGCGACTAATGGCTATCTTAGCGCCCGCGAGCGTGCATCCATTCGCGAGCTACTTGCCGCCAGCGCTGCGCCTGCTGATGAGGGGCGGGAGCCTGCCGATACCTACAAAGGCAGCAACCCCGAAATCATCGCGCAGGCACTGTATTGCAACGAGCACGGCGACACGGAAAGTTGCGAGAACTGGCTTCACTTGCTGCGCGACAGGCTCGCCACTGCCCCGACGATGAGCGAGGCGGCGCGGGATGTGCTTTGGCGCCACAAAAAGACAGGCGGCGTTTATAGCTTCGTGGCCGAGTCAAGAATGGAGCGCGACCCGAAGGCTGTCGTCGTGACGTATCGCAATATCAAAACTGGTGAGACTTGGACGCGTCCGTATGGCGAGTTCCACGACGGTCGATTCGAACGCATCGACCGCGCCGCTGCGAAAGGGGAAAGCAAGTGATCCACATAGCATGCACAGCGCTTCTTAGGCGCATCAAGGCCGGTCATCTAGCAAAGGACGGCCATTCGTTTAAAGGCGGCGGCGTTGACGTAACGAGCGATTGCTTGAAAGCGATCATCGACTTCGTAGAACCGGGGAACATCGTCACCGTGAATGAAAATGGCATACCGGCATTCGAGATTGAAGTTCGAAGGATTGGAGAAAGCGATGAGCAATGAACGAGAGGCGATGGAACGCATTCAGGCTTACCTGAATGAGCGCGTACCGGTACGCGGGATTGACCAAGAATTGATCCACTGCATGAACGACAAAGAATTGCGCGCCTCTGACATTGCGGCGCTTTTAGCCGCCCCCATCGGCGATAACGGGGCGAAGCCTAGCGGCACCGACGCTGTTTTTGCCGAAGCCCGCAAAGCGGTAGAAAAGGACATGGCCGGTTTTCGCGAGCGCTTGCTTGAAATGGCGCAGCCAGCCGATAGCAAGCGGGTGGAGTTGACAGACGAGGAAATCGATGCAGTTTGGGATTCGGTGCCGTGGAAGGATTTGAACGTAACGAGTCCGGAGCATGTGGCGATACTGCGCCGAAGATTCGCTCGCGCCCTGCTCGCCGCATCTAGGAGCTAAAAGCAATGACGTTCAGGGATAGTTGGAATGACTTTTCCGAAACATGCGTCCATCCGGAGAAGCGCTCTAAGATAGACTTTGAAAACCTGCGTCGCACCTTCTATGCCGGCGCGATGGTAGCAGCGGCAATGATCATTGATGATGTTGATGGAATAAAACCCTTGTTGGTGGAGTTGGAAACATTTTTTAAGGAGGTTCAAGATGAAAGACGGGAGCAGCGAGTTACTACTTCACGCCGCAAGAAATTTTGACGCGTTGATAGGGGCACCGACGAACGACGTTCCGTTCCTAATCGCAATATGGAACGAAAGCACGGAGCGCATCGAGTTCGTGACCAACATGGATAAGAAAGACCAAGCGAACTTTATTAAGGATATGTACGAGAACTCGGACGAGCCTTTTCATTATGAAGTCCACCCTAGGGGGATGAACTAATGACCCCGAGACAGCGCCATATTTTGCGCTTGGTGCGTGACAGAATAAAGCGCAAAAAAAATCTTTATATATGTCTTACGATATCTGACATAGATACAGAATATTATCCTTTATACGAGAAGGATTGCGAATATCTCAAAAAATATATTCGTGAGAAGCTTACTGGATATGCGTGTCTTGAGTATTGGCAGAAATCGAGGGGGATTCCGAGGGGCGATGATCGACATTCGGCGCGCGTTGCGTGGCTCAACTGGATTCTAGAAGAGGGGGAATTTGCTAAAGCTGCTTAGCGACGAACCACGGCACACCGCCTGTGTCGATGCTGTCGTGGTTCGGGTAGCATTGGCATTTCATCCATGCCGGCGTCGTTTCGTCTATCGCGAAGCCGTTGTTGAAGCGGCAGAAGTGACAGTAGTTCCCTGTCAGCGTTTGGTTGAGATTGACGAACGGACTCGCTTTGCAGCTTGCCGCCCATCCAGGGACAAAGGTCATCGCCACTTACTTCTCCGTATCTGGAATAAGTGCGTCCTCGCCAATCAGTTCTTTCTTGGCATTCTCGCAATGACCGGGATTGATCCTATCGAGCCACTTGCATAGGATGCACCCCCAGCCGGCCCCGGCGTCCCGCGCGTAGGCCGCACGCCGCGAGACGGTCTCATTGTAGGAGCCAAACAGGAAGACCGTGTTGAGGCCGCAATCGAGCCATCGAGCGACATTGAGCCCGTATGTACGCAGATAGCTCGTTACACTTCTCTTGTTCAAAGTTTCCATGTTGCACCTATACTGTCAATGAGCGCCAGGGCCGCGAAAAATCCAAATCTGGATTAGGTTTCCGAGCAAGAACCCGCCAAAAGTCCAGAAGTAGGTCAGGACCTTTTCGTGGCGCTCTTTACGCTCGTTGGTTACATGGGCATGCGACTTCAGAGAATGAACGTCTGTCTTCAGACATTTCATTTCAGCCAAGACTTTTTCTAGCATTTCGTCCTGGTTGTCCATGCGCTCTAGGAGCCGCCCAAACAGGATTGGATCAATTTCATTCATCGCAGGCTCCCATGAAAAAAATTCTGGCACTTCTCGCTATCTTCGCTGCCTCTCATGCATGCGCAGGAACGACCGTTGTGTTGACTGACATGCCCTGCGCAAACCAAGACTTTTCCGGCTATCTTACTTACTACACGCTTACTTCGTCAGGTAAGCAAAAAGAATACGGTTGCTGGACCTTTAGCGAGCCGTTCGTTTACACGGTTCCCGACAAAGAACCCATTGGCGGGCTTCGCCAATGGGAGGCCAACAGGTTCAAACGAGTAAGCAATGTTTTCATCGCGCATTATTGACTGGCCGCACTGCCACCGAGAACGCCCATAAGCGGCGCGGCCCCAGCGATGCCGCCGCCGATCTGTTGTAGAAGCTCCGGACGCCTGGAGAGCAGAGTAAGCATGGCTTGCCGACCGGCCTGAGTCCCGTATGCAGGGATACCAGCCGCAATCAGCGCGGTAGCAATCGGATGACGCGCAATGAAGCCTGGATCGTGCGCTTCGGTGCCGCCGAGCGCGCCGAGCGCTGCGCCATTGATAAGCAGCCTGCCTGCCGTTCCCGAATCAGGGTATTTCCGTCCGAGCACTTGCTGTGCATCCTGGGCCAGTTGGGCATTCATTCCTTGTGTGGCTCCGGCGCGTTGCGAGGCGGTAGCGCCAGCACGAACCGATGCGGCATATTGCGCTGGCGTTAGAACATTCCCATTGTTGAATGCTCCCGTAGAGCCTGCCGCCCGCTCGATTTGCTTGTATCGAGCATAGGCAGCATTGGCGTTCGACAGCTTATCTGCCACTGCGCCGCCAGTCTGGCTATTCACCTGATTGGTCAGTGAATCGTTGAGTTGGTCAACCGCATCCGCGAGGGCTCGTTGATCCGGATTTGTGTTGCCAAGCCGGTTATTGCGAGAAAGCCCGGATAAGAACGAGCGCGTGTCTCCCCACTGACTACCCGTCATCGTCTGACCTTGCCCGAGCTTGCCGGCGATCTGGTTTTCTAGCACGCTATCAAATTGAGGCAATGACGCGGGCGAAGTCTGAGCGAGATTGTTGCGGATGCTACTAACATCCCTAACGAACGCGCCGCGTAGCTTGAAACTCGGTACTTGATTGGCGATATCGTTAAACTCGGAGCCAATCTGATCGTGAACCGAGGCTAAGCCTTCCGAGCCAGTGGCAACGTCGGCAGGGAGTTGGCCGCGTACAGGAGCCAAAGCATTCTGATACAACGTGCGATTGAACTTATCGATATTTTGGCGCTGCGCCGCCGCTTGTGCTTCACCGAGAAACGGTAAGCTCCCCAGCTTTTCCTCAATTTGACCGGCTGCCCCGCCCACTGCCTGACCGGGCATCGGCGTAATGCCGCGAGCCATGAGGCGACGCGCGGCATCGGTAAGCGGTAGACCGCCCACAACCCGGCCAAGAGCATTGGCCGCACCGCCGGCAACACCGCCGCCTGCCGCGCCAGTGAGTGCGCGAATCGCGAGGTCCTTTGCTGTATCAGTGCCATGCACAGGCTGCGAGGCCGCGCCCAGCAGGCCGGCGACAGCCCCCTTACCCACCGCTTGACCGATATTGGCGGCAGGCCCTACCGCGCCGCCTGTAGCCATGGCAATAGGATTTGCCATTGTCGAGGCGACATTGCCAACGACCTGCTCCGTCTTATTCTCCGGAGCCGGAGTATTCGCATCGACATAACCCTTCAGCAAGGTATCCACGTCTTGCAAGTGTGGATCGTGGCCGAACGCGCCACCCACCGCGTTGATAGCAGCGTTTATCGGGTTTCCGACGACACCGAGCGCGTCAGCAATTCCATGACCGGCAGCGCGTGCCGTCAGACCAAGTTGATGCTTTATTTGTTGAGTAGCCGAACGCTGTGGAGCGGCTGGGGCGGCTGAAGCAGCAGGCCCGCCGCCATCATCCCAGACCACTTTTGATGGATCGATATGAGAAGCGCCTTGTGTTGGCGCATCGTCCCATTGAACCTTGGAGGGATCAATGGCCGCAGGCGTCATTGTTGCCTCTGGCATATTAGCCATGATGTTAGACACATAAAGCGGCGTTTCCTGATTATCTGGCACGCCGCCAGCCTTAGCCACGTTTTCTGGGCCTGCGTTATAGGCTGCCAATGCAAGCTCCGTATTACCAAAACGCTGCATCTGTTGGCTTAGATAGCGTGCGCCGCCCATTACATTTTGCTCGGGGTCCATTGGATTATCGACGCCCATTTCCTTTGCGGTCGCAGGCATCAGTTGCGTGAGACCAAGCGCTCCCTTGGGGGAGACGGCCTTGGGATTGCCGCGACTTTCCTGATGAATAAGCGCAGACATAATCCCGGAAGGCAATCCGAATTTTTGCTCAGCCGCCTGCGCCAACGCTGCAATGTCCATCATTTATCCATGAATTCAATGGAGCCATCTTGGTACTGCGCAACGCGTTTTCCGTTCACCAATCCCGTGCGGATCGGCACGCGAAAAGCGCCTCCCTCCAGAGCCGATTTAGCGTTAGGCGACAAGAACTTCTCGAAATCATCACGCATCGTACTTGTGGAGTATTGGCGCTTCAGGCCACCCAATTGGCCGGCCATCAGTTTCGTAAACGTCTGAATCACTCCCTGCAATTGCTGTGGAGAGTTGGTAGCAGCCAAAGCCTCCTGCATGGCTTGACGATCCTGGGCCGCATTTGTCGATCCGACAATGGCTTTTGCAATTTCATCGCCAACGATCTTCTTCGCTGCCTCGAAATTGGTTGGTCCAGTCTGCCCAGTTTGAGCCTTGTACACGTTTGCCAAACGGTTGACCGCCTGTAGGTCGCCGTTGTTAAGATTGGAGACAAGTTGATCGAGCGTGGCAAGGTGATCGATGCCGACGTTCATGGAACGAACGACATTGCCTTGCGTGCCAGATGTGAAGGCGGAATAAGCTTTCTGCGACGATTGATAGTTCTGCGCGTTGTAGTCAGGATTCTGACGCATTACTTCAGCCATCACAGCCTGCCCCTGCGGAGTGCGCAAGGCATAACCGCTAAGGGGAGCCACCCGATAATTGGCAATCGATTTTGCGATTTCGGCATTTCCCTCCGGGTCACCGAATGTTCGGTACTTCATCATATTGAGCGATTGTTCGCGGAAGTCCTGCGATGCCGCTCCAGACTTCTGGTTGATGGCAGCGTCAAGAATCTTGTACTGGGGCGAACCGACCGGGTATTTGTCCCGCGCTGCCGTCAACGCATTGAGTTGACCGAGTTCGGACGATGGCGGGGGATTGTTGTTCGTCGCAATGACGCCATTGCCTGCGCCGCCAGCACCGCCGACTTGCCCATTGTCTCCACCACCGGCCATAGCAGGGATGACAAGATTTTCCGCAGGCCCGAGCTTTACCGGCTGATACATTTTCGTCATCGCCTGAAGCTTCGCGTAGTACATGGGGTTCATCGATTGCGCGATCATCCCCATATCTTGCGGATTGAACCCAGCCTTCAGCCCCGCCGCCACCATGCCGGGCAGATCGAGGCTGCTGTTCGGTCCAGCGATAGGCGCACCGGGCGCGAAGTTGACTTGCCCTTGGCTCGGAGTCTGTGTAACAGGCATGCCGACGCCACCCCCAATCGGGCCGGCGAGCGCGGAAGGCATCGCATTCGGTTGCGTTGCCTGCGATTGCAGGCTTGCCGACGAACCGCTGAGCAGGCCGTTCGGGCCGCTTTGGTCCGTCTGCAAGTAATCCGCTGGGTTGAAGTTCATCGCGTTCTGGGCGCGCTGAAGTTCAAGCTTTTTGAGTGCGAGCGTGACCGGACCAAGTTGTTGCTGCTGCGCCGATTGGATGCCCTGCGCGATATTGCCCGCAACGTTGTTTCCCTTGGACCCGAGCAGGCCCAACCCCGCCAACAGCATGGGGTTTTGGAGCAGGCTATTAACGTCGAAGTCAGCCATTACAGCAATCCTCCAAGTAAGCCGGCCAGACCGCCGACACCCGCACCGATGGCCGCACCGTAACCCGGACCGAACGCAGACCCGATAGCCGCGCCCGTAGCCGCGCCACCGAGCGCCGTGCCGAACGGACTAGCAGTAGGCGAGGACGAAGAGCGCGTCGAGGAACCGTTCAGCGTCAATCCAGGATTCAGCAACCCAGTCATGTTCTGCAACGCTTGCAGCGGCAGCGTGTTGTTGAAATTCTGCTGGTTGATCTGCGAATTCAGCAGGTTTTGGAGGTAGCTGTTGTATATCGACGAAGTGCCGATGTTGCTCGATGTCATACCCGGCAGCGCAGACAACGCGTTACCTTGCAGTGCAGCAAGGTTGCTGCCGCTCTGCGCGGCAAGACTACCCAGCGTACCGCCTGCCTGAAGCTGTCCGCCCAGGAGGGTGTTTGCCGCACCGCTTTGCAGGCCCGCAAGACCCTGTTGTGCTGCCAACTGATTCTGGAGTCCTTGCTGATAGTTCTGCCCAGTCAGGGTTCCCGAAAGGTTCGAAAGCTGTTGCCCGAGCGCAGTCGAAGCCTGATTAATGGCTTGCATGTTCGCGCCAGAGCCGAGCCGGCCCGCCTGGGAGAACGTAGACAGAAGGCCGGGAAGCACCGCCTGTTGGAAATTTTGCACAAGCGGCTGGCTGGCGGCGTTAATCTCGCCCTGCAACTGCGGGTTGTTCGGATCAATGCCTTGACCTTGCGCCGTCGCCAGGAGGCCCGACAGAGCGGGGCTATTGCCGAAATTCCCCGCCGCTAAGTTGTTGAGCGTAGTGCTGGCTTGGCTTCCGCCATTGCCGGCGGCGAGCCCCTGAAGGATGTTGCCGGTGTTGCCCGCAAACTGTCCGCGAGTATCCCCGGCCAGAGAAATAGCGCCAATATTGCCGGAGCCCGCAAGATTGCCGTTGGCAAGATTCGTAGACAACGCCGCTGCGTTATTCCCGCCACTTATGGCTTGGTTGTAGGCATTGGCTTGGTCCTGAGTCCAAGGCTGGACCTGCCCGGTATTCTGCCAAGGGGCAATATTCCCTTGATTCCAGGCGTTATTGGCGTTCTGGTAAAAACTCGTCAGCGACGGCTGGATGCCCGCCCACGGGATAGCCTGCGTACTGGTATTGCCGCTTTGCCCGCCGCCAGCCATAATTTCACCCCTTCAAAGACTTGTGAACTACCGCATAGCGGTACTTGAATCCGATTTCCATCAACTGCGGTATAAAGCCTCTGCGAACGTAAGCCTCGATGCCATCGCATCCTTGCGATTCCGCCCACATTTCGATGTGCATGCAGGCGAGGTTTTTCCATTCCTTGAAATCCGCTCCGGACAGCGTGATTATCCGACAAACCTTCATTTGTGGATAGTCCACTATCATTGTCGTGCCAGCGCCGATAATCCGGTCGCCTTTCTGTGCCATCCAAAGTTGCGCCGCCTGGGCGATGCACAATTTTTTCAGGTCTTCAGAAGTCAGTTCGCCGAACGTATGATCGAGCGCCCTGCGGACGTAGGGGTCCGCAAAGCGCCAAATGTCGCCACAGATTTCAGCAGGGATACCGCGAATATTGAATTCGTTCATGGTGATACGCTTAAGAGAGTGGGAACGATAGTGAACGTATCTACGGTGCCCCCAACAATCAAAGTGGCAGGGAACCCGTTTCCTGACGTGCTTGTCCACCAAGAGGAAGTCAGACCAGTGAACGAGGTGTTTTTCGCGCATACCGCCTGAGCGCTCGTTCTGTTGTTTTGGACGAGAATGTTTCCCGTATAGGTCGTAGGCGGAGCCGAGGAACTCCCATTAAAAAATTGAATTTTGACTTTTGAATTCGACCCGCCTGACGTATAGACCTCTGCCAGATGGCCACCCATAAACGTCTGCTGCACGACGAAATGCGCTCCGCCGTTCGTGCCTGGGGTGCTGGATTTAGTGCAGTTGGCGTTTCCACTCTTTCCATACAGATCGTTGAACGAAACCGGAAGAGCGGACTTGTTCGCAAGACCAATCACCAACGCGCTATTCAAAGATAGTGGAAGGGATGCGCCAATCTCAGTGGCAACGTCCTGCATGGAAAGAGCACCGGTAGCAGTAAGGGTCATTTCACACCTTTTATCTTCAGTAGCATCCGCAAGCGCCTCACCTCCCTGGCGAGTTCGATGCATGCCACAAGCGCGAGGTTTCCATAGGCCACCGACAGGATGCCGTTCTCGTCTTCCATCACTGCGTCTTTGGCCTCCGGAAGGTATTTGAGTATCGATTGAGCGCCGACCCCAAGCTGCCTTTGATTGGGAACCAAATCAGTGCGAGTAAATGAACCCGACAGTACATAGCAAAGCCGCTCGCAAAAATCATCCGGCATCGCAGTCCAGTCATCTTTGAGTCTCTCGTCAGAGTTGGCCGTTATGTTGGCAGCAGCGGTCAGGTTACCGCTATCGTCAATAGTGAGTACACTCGCAGAGTTGGCACTGTTGCGAATCACAAAATTGCCGCCCGACACGCCGGCATACTTGGCGCCGCCGCTGCACGAAAATTCCTCGTAGCAAGCGCTTTGATTGTTGGCAATGATAACCGCTACCTGAACAGTCGCACTGACACTCAGCCCGCTTGCGGGTAGGTTGATCCTCGGGAAAGAAAGGTTCGTCGGCGAAATGATGCCCGCTTTCAACGAAGAGAGCCCTGCATCCAACGACCCGCTATCCCACGCCGCTGTTACCGTCGTGTTGGTGCTAAAGGTCGCCGATACCACCGCTCCGTAGATCGTCGTGGCTGCATTGACAGCCCGCAAGCGACGCCCGGCGACGTAGTATCCCGTCTGATCCCCGGATACTGTGAACGTCGTGCCAGAGGCATAGGCCGCCGAGTCGTGTTGATACCACTCCGGACCGGGGTTGTTCACATAGTCCGCCACGTCCGCCATCGTCTGGCGAGCGGAGTTATTGACCGTGGACGGGGCCTGTCCTTCAGCCCAGTTAATCGAACCGACATTGGCGTTGTTGCCAGCGGTCGTAGACCATTGCCATAACATTTACTTCACCTTATTGATAGATAGACGGTTGAACGTGACTGCATCAGCCGTATTTGCGTGATAAAGATTGGTAAGGGCTTCCATTGCAACGGAAACTGTCAATATATCGCCAACAGTGCAACTCACTAAAGCATGCGTATGCGTGCCGAGGAAAGCAGTAACAGCGGCATCGGCTCGACGAAGAGACGAACTCACATTGGTTGCTGAATTTTTATACGTTCTCAATATGATTCCTTGTCCCGCCGCCCAGGCGGTGCTTTGACTCATCATCGCGCAATCTATTTCGTAGATGCCAGATATGGGTACGGTATAGACACCCGATGAACTATTGAATGCGTTATGCGTATCTATGTCCGGAACCTGATAACCAACCACGCGGTTGGTGACACCCGCTGTAAATGTCTGTGCGGATGTATTGCTTACAGCCAAAGCAACAACCACCACCGCCGCGCTCAGTGAATTCTGGAGATTCGTGACCGCCGTGTTGATGGCGGAAACAGAAGCGTTGAGGTTAGTGACCGACGTGTTGATAGCAGATACCGAGGCGTTAAGAGCAGAGACGGACGCCTCTAGCGCAGAGATGCTGTCATCATGGTTATCCAAGCGATTCTGGGCAATGGTCGCCCACGTCGCTATGCGGCGACGATGCTGTTCGCTCCCGACCTGAAAGGTCGGAACTGAGACGGTTGCGTTGCCAGCGGAAATAGTCATCGTTTCCCCGCACCTTCAAACTGGATATCCACGCCTTGTATGAAATTGAAATCCGTCGCCCCATCCGTCGTCATCCGGAAGCGGAAGA
>Ga0207695_10011069_pt1 | contig 10958 bp, 13 predicted proteins | sample KBSC54metaG_FD_184354 | JGI IMG/M metagenome (GOLD analysis project Ga0207695, IMG submission 184354) | Corn rhizosphere microbial communities from Kellogg Biological Station, Michigan, USA - KBS C5-4 metaG (SPAdes) (version 2) | ecosystem: Host-associated > Plants > Roots > Rhizosphere > Soil... | reverse complement strand
GCAACCGCACGCTCGATGAAGCCTGGGCCGAACGCCACGCCGACACCACGCCGGGCGACTATGTCGAAATCTCAGTCACCGACACCGGCACCGGCATCGCGCCCGAACATCTCGAAAAGGTCTTCCAGCCGTTCTTTACCACCAAGGGCCCGGAAGCGGGCTCAGGCCTCGGCCTGTCGATGATCTATGGTTTCGCCAAACAATCCGGCGGCCATGTGCAGATCTATTCGGAAGTGGGCGTGGGCACTTCGGTCAAGATCCTGCTGCCGCGCCTGAAGGCAGTTGCCGAACAGGCCCCGAAGCCGTCAACTGCCGCAACCGACGCAAATGCCCAAGCGGAATTTGTCGCCACCAACCGTCTGCGCGAAGACCGCCGGGTGAAAATCCTGGTCGTCGAAGACAACAATTCGGTGCGCGAAGTCGCAGCCGCCATGATCGAGGAGATGGGCTTCGAACCTATCACCGCCACCAGCGGCAAGGACGGCCTGAGCAAGGTCGAAACCATGCCGGATATCGATCTCATGCTTTCGGACGTGATCATGGCCGGTGGCATGACCGGGCCGGAGCTGGCGGCATTAGCGATGAAGGCGCGCCCCGACCTCAAGATCCTCTTCATGTCAGGCTATGCGCCCGGTTCCGTGCGCCAGATGCAGGACCTCCCGAACGAAGTCGAACTGGTCAACAAGCCCTTCACCCGCAACGATCTCACCGCCAAGGTGATGCGCGCCCTCGCGCTTGAAAAAGCCGCCTGAAATCCTCATTTGATTTTCTGTCCTTCCCCTGACAGAATATCGCCATGACCAAGACCGAGACCCATCCCCATATCCGCCTCTATGGACCGGAAGGCTTTGCCGGCATGCGGAAGGCTGGCCAGCTTGTGGCCAAGGCGCTGGATGAAGTCACGCCCCTGGTGAAGGAAGGTGTTTCCACGCAAGAGATCGATGATTTCTTCGTCGCCTTCTGCGAGAAGCACAACGCCCTGCCCGCCACGCTGAATTACCGCGGCTACCGCAAGGCCAGCTGCATCTCGCTCAATCACGTCGTCTGCCACGGCATCCCGAATGACAAGCCGATGCGCGAAGGCGATATCGTCAATGTCGATTTCACCGTCATCCTCGATGGCTGGCACGGCGACAGCAGCCGCATGTACAATGTGGGAGAGGTTTCGCGCGCTGCCGAACGTCTCGTCGATGTGACCTATGAAAGCCTGATGCGCGGCATCGCCGCCGTGAAGCCAGGCAACACACTGGGCGATATCGGCCATGCCATCCAGTCTTACGCCGAAGCCGAGCGTTGCTCCGTGGTGCGCGATTTCTGCGGCCACGGCCTGGGCGATGTGTTCCACGACCATCCGAACATCCTGCACTATGGCCGCCGCGGTGAAGGCGCCATGCTGAAGCCCGGCATGATCTTCACCATCGAGCCGATGATCAACCTGGGCAAGCCGCAGGTGAAGTTCCTCGCCGATGGCTGGACCGCCGTGACGCGCGACAAGTCACTCTCGGCGCAGTTCGAGCATTCGGTCGGAGTCACCGAAACCGGCGTCGAGATTTTCACCACCTCGCCCGCCGGGCTGCACAAGCCCCCCTATTCGGCCTGATCTCATGGCCTCGGACGAGCTGAACGAGACTCCGTCCAAAGGCCTCGAAGCTTTTTCCAGCGCGCCAACTTATCTGGGCCACCGCGAGCGCCTGCGTGAACGCTTCGCTGCGGGTGGGCCATCCGCTTTGCCGGATTATGAGTTGCTCGAAATGGTGCTGTTCGGCGTCATCAAGCGTGGCGACACCAAGCCATTGGCCAAGGCCCTGCTCGCCCGCTTCGGCTCTTTTGCCGAAGTGATCAGCGCCACGCCGGAGCGCTTGAAGGAAGTGAAGGGCGTTGGCCCCGCCGTAATCTCACATCTGAAAGTCGTTCAAGCCGCCGCCCAGCGCCTCGCGCGCGTCTCGGTGATCAACAAGCCTGTGCTCTCGTCATAGAATGCCATCATCGATTACTGCCGCACCGCTATGGCGTATGACGAAACCGAGAGCTTCCGCCTGCTCTTCCTCGACAAGAAGAACCAGCTGATTGCCGATGAATTGCAGCAGCGCGGCACCGTCGATCACACGCCGGTCTATACCCGCGAGGTGATCAAGCGCGCGCTGGAGCTTTCCGCCACCGCGCTGATCATGGTGCATAACCATCCCTCCGGCGATCCCACGCCCTCGATGGCGGATATTGAAATGACCAGGCGTGTCATCAGCGCCGCCGAGAAGCTGAACATCCTCGTCCACGACCACATCATCATCGCCCGCAAAGGCCATACGAGCTTCCGGAATCTGCAGTTGATCTAGGCAGCCACTGCGGCACCCGAACGTTTGACCTTCGGCCAGAACAGCAGCCAGGACACCAGCGCGATGTTGAGCATGTTCCACAAAAGGCCATGTGCGAAGGCCAGCCGGTAGGAATGCGCGTAGTCATAAATGTAGCCCGAGGCCAGGCCGCCCGCCGCCATGCCCATCACCGTTGACGTCAACACCAGACTGATGCGCGTACCCGCTTCGCGCGGCGGCAGATACTGCCGGATGATGACCGCATACATCGGCACGATGCCGCCCTGGAACAGGCCGAACAGTCCGGAAATCACCCACAATGACGAGAGGCTGTTGAAGAACAGATAGAGCAGCAGCGCGCAGGCCTGCATCGCCGAGCCGATTAGCAGCATCGGCCCCGCGCCGATTTTGTCTGCCATCACGCCAGATGCGAGGCGGCTGACAACGCCGAGGCCCAGCATCAGCGAAATGATCTGCGTGCCGATGGCCACGCCGTAACCCAGATCGCCGCAATAGGCGACGAGATGCACCTGCGGCATCGACATGGCCATGCAGCAGGAGAAGCCGGCAATCACCAGAATGGTCTGCAATGCCCCGGCTGAAATACCGAGATCGTTGCGCGCTGCCGTCGTGGCCACTTCCGCTTCGGCCATGGCGGTGTGAGCGATGCGCCGCCGCAGCGCCAGGCCCAGCGGCACCATCGACACCAAGGCAAAAAGCCCGATGCCTTCATAGGTGGCGCGCCACCCGTAGACACTCTGGAAATGTTCGACGATCAGTGGCCACACGGCGCCGGCCAGATAGCTGCCCGACGCAGCAAACGAAACCGCCAGCGCCCGGCGCTTGCGGAACCAGTGCGACAGATCGGAGATCAGCGGCGCAAAACCTGCTGCCGAACCCAGCCCGATCACGCCGGAGAGCAAAGCGAATTGCCAGATGCTGGTGGTGAAGGCCGCCAACACATAGCCGGCGCAGAGCAGCACCGCGCCCAGCATCACCGGCACCACGAGACCCAGCTTGTCGGCCAAGCGGCCCATGACCAAGCCACCGCCGGCAAAGCCCAGCATGGTGCAGGTAAAGGGCAGCGACGCGCCGCCTCGCAACGTATCAAATTCAATCTGCAGCGCCGGCAGCACGACGACCACCGACCAGCTGCCCACGCAGGCAATGGTGCCCAGCACCACAGTCAGCGCCAGGCGGAACCAGGAATAGGCGGAATCGATGTCGCGAGCGGGTGAGAGTGTCATAGGGTCGTTCCACCACAGAAGTTGAGGTGGAAACAGGACCACCGCCGCCCCGCTTGCCCTGCCAGCTATCCGAGGGATTTCCGGATCTGCTCCAGCGCGTCAGGCGTGTCGGCATCGAGCATGATACTCTCATCGGCCACTTCGACCGTGACGATCTTGTCCCGATTGTCTTCCAGTAATCCACGCGCGCCGCGGTCGCCACTGAGTGCGCCAAGTTCGGCAAAATGCGCACGGCCCCACAGAACAGGATTGCCCAGCGCGCCGTCCTTGGCGGGCGCTACGATGCTGGTGTGATCGATGAAGGCCGTCATCATCCGCTTCAAATCTTCCGGATGAATGAGCGGCATGTCACCGAGGCAGATCAGTGCCGCATCGAATCCCTCCGCCGCTTGAATGCCTGCACGCAACGAAGAAGCAAGCCCGGTGGTAAATTCCGGATTATGCACCAGCCGCACATCGCTCACCGCCGCCCGAACGGCACCGGCCTGATGTCCAGTCACTACGAACACTTCATCCACACCGGAAGCTTTTACCTGCGCCACCGTGCGGGCGATCAACGGCTGGCCCTCAAGGTCGGCCAACAGCTTGTTGGAGCCCATGCGCGATGACATGCCGGCGGCCAGCACGATGGCGGCAAAGCGGCTCACAACTGCCCGAGCCGCAGCGCCTTGGTCATCTGCGCGAGAATGGAAATGGCGATTTCAGGAGCGCCCACCGCGCCGATCGAAAGTCCGATGGGTCCGGCAATGCGGGCCAGTGCAGCCTCATCAAAGCCTTTGGCCTTCAGCCGCTCCAGCCGCGCCGCATGGCTTTTGCGCGAACCCAAGGCGCCAATGTAAAACGCATCCGATTTCAACGCCAATTCCAGCGCCACGTCATCGATCTTGGGATCATGAGTCAGTGCAATGAACGCTGTGCGCCCATCCAGCCCCAATCCCGGCAGCACGTCTTGCGGCCACTCCACCTGCAATGCCACATCGGGAAAGCGCGCGCCCGTGGCAAAAGCCCCGCGCGGGTCCACTACCGTCACATCGTAACCCACCGCCCGCGCCAGCGGGATCACGCTCTGCGCAATCAGCACTGCGCCAATGATCACCAGCCGCAGGGGCGGATTATGGATGGCGTAGAACTCATTCTCCACCAGAGCCGATTTGTCGAAGCGGAACGCTTTCTCCAACTCGGACTCCGGCGCCGCCTCACTGCGCGCCACAATCCGCTGCGTGCCCGTCTTCGTATCCGTCACCAAAGCCACAGGCTGGCGCGCGGCCTTGGCGGCCAGCAGCGCCTTCAGAACCTCCTGCTTCACGCCACGGCCTCGACATAGATCTTGATGCGCCCACCACAGGCCAGCCCCGCCCGCCACGCCGTCTCGTCGGCAATGCCATATTCCAGAAGCTGCGGCTTACCGGAGGCAATCACATCCTGCGCCATGGTGATCACGTCACCCTCAACGCACCCGCCGGACACCGCGCCTTCGAAATTCCCTTCGCCATCAATGACGAGCTGCGCGCCAACCGGCTGCGGCGCCGAACCCCAAGTCTCCACCACCGTGGCCAATGCCACCTTGCGGCCGGAGCCCAGCCATTCCCCCGCCTTCGCCAATACGTTCATATCTATTTCGCTTCCCGATGAACCGTGATCCGGTTTCCATCGTATAATGGAAAACCCGCGGAGGCGACCATGAAGTATGTTGTCCTGTTTCTCGCTCTGATTTCAGGCTGGGGCGCTGCCCAGGCCCAGTCGGTCGATAAGTTTAAACCGATCATCGAACAGCAGCTGCAGTCCATGGCGAAGGACGACAATGTGGGCGCCTGGAACCAGGCTTCGCCCTCCATCCACATGCTCTTCCCGACGCCCGATGATTTCATGTTCATGGTGCGCAGCCAGTATCCCATGGTGTACCGCTACAAGGGCTACACCTTCCTCGAAGCGGGCACCGACCCGAGCGGCCGACCTTTCCAGCATCTACGCATCCAGGGCGAGGACGGCGCCTTTTACGATGCCATCTATTTCATGCAGCAGCAGCCCGATGGCTCCTGGCTCATCTCTGGCTGCGTGATCGCAAAAACCAAGGGCGGCGAAGCCTGAACCCTGCTACAAGGGGTTATGGAACAAGGCTCTACGCTCAGACACACCCTGCCCCAAATCTTCGCCGGGTTGACGATTCTGACGGCGGCGATCACTGAATGGATCAATGGCCGCATCGTCATCTGCAAATGCGGCTATGTGAAACTGTGGCACGGCGTGGTCAACAGCTCGGAGAATTCCCAGCACATTGCCGACTGGTATTCTTTCTCGCATGTCATCCACGGCTTCCTGTTCTACGGCGCGACATGGCTCGTGCTGCGCCGTTACTCGATCTGGTGGCGGCTGTGGGTCGCGCTGCTGATTGAGTGCGGCTGGGAAGTGTTCGAGAACAGTGCTTTCATTATCGAGCGTTACAGGGCGGCCACCATCTCGCTCGATTATTTCGGCGATTCCATCGTGAATTCGATGAGCGATGTGGCCTTCATGTGCCTGGGCTTCTTCATCGCCTCGAAGTCGCCAACCAAATGGGTCGTGCTCGCGGCGATCCTGATGGAACTGCTTTGCCTCTGGGTGATCCGCGACAATCTCACGCTCAACGTGATCATGCTGATCCACCCGGTTGAGGCCATCAAGAACTGGCAAGCGGGGGCGTGAGGCCATTTGACTACCGGGCTAAATTTCCCACCAGCCCAGCGTCGGGAATCCCGAATCCGCTGGCGCTTTCGGCTAGTCAGGTGAATTGAGATCACCTACTCTTGCCCGCAGAGAGGAATCCAAATGCAGCCAAAAGTCATCATCACCTGCGCCGTTACCGGTGCGGGCGACACCGTCGGTAAACACCCCGCCATCCCCGTCACCCCCCAGCAGATCGCCGATTCCGCTCTGGAAGCCGCCGCTGCGGGTGCCACCGTGGTACACTGCCATGTGCGCAATCCGGAAACCGGCAAGGGCTCGCGCAATGTGGGTTACTATCGCGAGGTGATGGAGAAGATCCGCGCCAAGAACACCGATGTGATCATCAATCTGACCGCCGGCATGGGCGGTGATCTTTATATTGGCGACGGCGAAAAGCCGCTGGAATTCGGCGCCGGCACCGATGTGGTCGGCCCGTTGGAACGCGTGCTGCACATCAAGGAACTGCGCCCGGAAATCTGTACGCTGGATTGCGGTTCGCTCAATTTCGGCGACGGCCAGTCCATCGTGGTGCAGACGCCCACGCAGCTGCGCGAACAGGCCAAGCTCATTGCCTCCTACGGCACCAAGCCGGAAATGGAAATTTTCGACAGCGGCAATCTCTGGTTTGCGAACCAACTCGTCAAGGAAGGCCTGATCAAGGACAAGCCGCTCTATCAGCTCTGCCTCGGTATTCCGTGGGGTGCCCCCTTCTCGCCCGAAACCATGGCCTATCAGAAGGCTTTGCTGCCCGAGAACGCCATCTGGGCCGCTTTCTCCATTGGCCGCCAGCAATTCCATGCGGTGGCGCAGGCCGTCCTCCTCGGCGGGCACGTGCGTGTCGGCCTGGAAGACAATCTCTATCTCGAAAAGGGCGTTTATGCTTCAAACGGCGCGCTCACCGAAAAGGCCGTGAAGCTGATCGAAATGCTCGGCACCAAGGTGGCAACGCCGGCTGAAGGCCGCGAAATCCTGGGGTTGAAGAAGCCATGATCAAGACCATCGGAATTGCCGGCACGGGCCTTATCGGCGCCGGCTGGGCCGCCCGCGCCATGCACCGTGGGCTCGACGTCATCGCCTATGACGTCTCCCCTGCCGCCGAAGCCAAGCTGAAGGCCGCGATCAAGACGGCTTGGCCGTCACTCGACGCGCTGCGCGGCAAGTCGAAGAACAAGGGCAAGCTCACCTTCACCACCGATCTGGCGAAGATGGCGAGCAAGGCAGAGTTCATCCACGAAGCCGCCCCCGAGCGCGAAGAGCTGAAGATCAAGCTGTTCCGCGATCTCGATGCGATTGCAGCACCGAATGTGGTTCTGTCGTCTTCCTCGTCGGGCTTCCTGCCCACCCGCCTGCAATCGGAATGCACCCGCCATCCCGAACGCGTGGTGATCGGCCATCCGTTCAATCCGGTCTATCTCCTGCCGCTGGTCGAACTGGTGCCCGGCCAGAAGCAGGATGCCGCCGTGCTGGACCGCGCCGATGCCTATTTCCAGCAGGTCGGCATGCAGGTGCTGCGCCTGAAGAAGGAAATAGACGGTTATGTCTGCGACCGTTTGCAGGAAGCCCTGTGGCGCGAAGCGCTGCACATCCTCGACAAGGACATTGCCACCACAGGCGATATCGACGACTCGATTGTATATTCGGCCGGCATGCGCTGGGCCTTCATGGGCTCCTTCCTCACTTATCACGTCGGCGGCGGCCCCGGCGGCATGCGCGATTTCATCAAGCAGTTCGACCCCACGCTCGAACTGCCCTGGACAGATCTGAAATTCCCGAAATGGAATGACGCGCTCGAAAAGCGCCTAATCGAAGGCACCGATGCACAGGCCGCGGGCCGTTCGGTGGCGCAGATCGAAGCCAAGCGCAACGCCATCCTCGTGGACATGATGAAGCTGTTCAAGAAGCACAAGATCGGCTCCGGCCTGACGCTTGAGGCGGAAGAAAAGCGCGCCAAGAAGAAGCCGGCCAAGAAGGCCGCCAAGGCCAAGAATCCGGCGAAGAAAAAGAAGAAGTAATCGCGTGAAAGTCCAGCGCATCGCAGCCTTTGCCGATGGCGCCCGTGGGGGCAATCCCGCGGGCGTCGTTCTGGCCGATGCGATGCCGCCGGACGCCCAGATGCAGGCCACTGCGGCGCACGTCGGCTATTCAGAAACCGCCTTTGTGGTGCCCGGAGGGGCAGGCTTTCGCGTCCGCTATTTCTCGCCAGAATCCGAAGTGCCGTTCTGCGGCCATGCCACGATTGCGCTCGGCGCCGCATTGGCGATGGCGCGCGGCAGCGGCGTGTTCAAGCTGGCGCTGAACAAGGCCAACATCACAGTCGAAGGCAAAGTTCAGGGCGGCACGATCACCGCGGCCCTGCAATCGCCACCCACAAGCTCGCGCAAGCCTGCGCCCGAACTCACATCTGAAGTGCTTGCGCTATTCGGTTACACGCAGGACGATCTCGATCCCCGCATCTCGCCTGCGTTGATCCATGGTGGTGCAGACCATTTCGCACTGGCGCTCAACAGCCGCGCCAAGCTTGCCGCGATGAAGTACGATCTCGATGCCGGGCGCAAGCTGATGAACGCCCATGGCCTCGTCACCATCCTGCTGGCCTTCGCCGAAACGCCGCAGCTGTTTCACACCCGCAATCCTTTCGCCTCGGGCGGCGTGTACGAAGACCCGGCCACCGGTGCTGCCACCGCTGCCTTCGCCGGCTATCTGCGCGACATCGCCTGGCCACATCGCAACAGGATCACAGTCCGCCAGGGCGAAGATATGGGCGCGCCCTCGCTGCTGACGGCGGAGTTTTCCGACATACCCGGCAGTTCGATCCGCGTCTCGGGCGCTGCCCGCATCATGGAGGTTTGAGATGTCCCAGCGCGTGATGATCACAGCGGCGGCGTCCGGAATCGGGCGCGCCATGGCCAAGGCCTTCCACGACCAAGGCGCCAAGGTTCACATATGCGATGTGAATGACGAGGCGCTGAAAACCTTCCGCCACGACTTCCCTGACATCGCCGCCACCAAGGTGGATGTGCGCTCGGAAGCGGCCATCGATGCCTGGTTCGATGACGCGCTTGAAGACCTGGGCGGCCTCGACGTGATGATCAACAATGCCGGCATCAAGGGCCCGACAGCACCCGTCGATGACATTGATCTCGCCGAATGGAAAGAGACCATCGAGATTTGTCTCGATGCCCAGTTCCTCTGCGCGCGGCGTGCCGCGCCGGTGATGAAGGCGCAGAAATCCGGCCTGATCCTCAACATGTCGTCCAATGCCGGCCAATATGGTTTCGGCAACCGCACGCCCTATGCCGCCGCGAAATGGGGCGTGATCGGCCTCACCAAATCACTGGCAATTGAATTGGGCCCTTATAACGTGCGCTGCAACTGCATCTGCCCCGGCGGCGTGGCGGGTGATCGCATCAACCGCGTGATCCAGGGCGAAGCTTCACTGCGCAACATGCCGTTCGACCGCGTGGCGCGCGAGCTGGTCGCCGGGCAATCGCTCGAGCGTTTCGTCACCGCCGAGGAAGTGGCCAACCTCGCCGTTTTCCTCGCCACCCCAGCCGCCTTCATGATCAACGGCCAGGACCTCGCCATCGACGGCCATATCGAAGCTTTCCACATCAAGTAGGAACTTATGGATTTCAATCTCACCGAAGAACAAAAGCTCATCGTCAAGACCACGCGCGATTTCGTCGAGAACGAACTCTTCCCGCACGAGGCCGAGATCGAGTCCACCGGCGTGCTGCGCCCCGAACTACGCGACGCGCTGAAGAAAAAGGCAATGGAAGCCGGCCTCTATGCAGCCAACATGCCCGCCGATGTCGGCGGTGCCGGCCTCGATACGCTGACCTGGGTTCTCTACGAACGCGAACTCGGTCGCGCCTCTTACGCGCTGCATTGGAATTGCGTGTTCCGACCCTCCAACATCCTGCTCGCCTGCAATGAAGAGCAGCGCAAGAAATACCTGTTCCCCGCGATCGAAGGCACAGCTTCGGACTGTTTGGCGCTGACAGAGCCGGGCATTGGCTCGGACCTGCGCGGCATGAAAACCTTCGCGCGCGCTGACGGCGATGACTTCGTGATCAACGGCACCAAGCACTTCATCAGCCATGCCGATGAAGCCACCTTCGTCATCCTCTTCGCGGCCACTGGTGAGGAAGACACGCCGCGCGGCAAGAAGAAACTGATCACCGCCTTCCTGATCGACAAGGGCACGCCCGGCTTCACCGTGCGCGATGGCTACAAGAATGTGTCACACCGCGGCTATCAGAACTGCATTCTGGAATTCAATGATTGCCGCGTGAACAAGAGCCAGATCCTCGGCGAGGTTCACAAGGGCTTCGAAGTCGCCGGTGCCTGGCTCGGCGCCACCCGCTTGCAGGTCGCGGCCACCTGCCTGGGCCGCGCCGAACGCGCGCTCGATCTCGCCAAGCAATGGGCGGTGGACCGCGTGCAATTCGGCCAGCAGATCGGCAAGTTCCAGGGCGTGTCGTTCAAGCTAGCCGACATGGCGATGGAGTTGAAAGCCGCCGAACTCCTCACCTTCGAAGCCGCCTGGAAATATGACCAGGGCACCGTCCAGGAAATGGACATGGCCATGGCCAAGCTGAAGGCCACCGAAGTGCTGGCGATGGTCGCCGATGAAGCGATCCAGATTCACGGCGGCATGGGCCTGATGAGCGACCTGCCGCTGGAACGCATCTGG
>Ga0207695_10011060_pt1 | contig 10965 bp, 8 predicted proteins | sample KBSC54metaG_FD_184354 | JGI IMG/M metagenome (GOLD analysis project Ga0207695, IMG submission 184354) | Corn rhizosphere microbial communities from Kellogg Biological Station, Michigan, USA - KBS C5-4 metaG (SPAdes) (version 2) | ecosystem: Host-associated > Plants > Roots > Rhizosphere > Soil... | reverse complement strand
GAGGGAAATCCGGACCATCCGCTGAACCATGGCGCGTTGTGCGCTCGCGGGCAGTCGGCGCTCCAAGGTCTCTACAACCCCGACCGCTTCCGTTCGCCGATGCTGAACGACGGCGGCGTTTGGAAGGCGATCACGTGGGACGACGCGATCACCCGCTTGTCGCAGGGCATCACGCAAGCGCGTGGCGGCAACCTCGCCGGCGGCGCGGTATTCATCAACCAGCACGAGAGCGGAAGCTTTCCCCGCTTCCTCGATACATGGCTTGGCGCGTTTGGAATGCCGCCGCATCTGAGCGTCGACTTCGAGGCCGATGCGGCGGCGATCGAGGCCAATCGTCGCACCTATGGTGTGGCGTGGCCGAGCTTGAGCTTCAAGGACGCGAAGCTGATCGTGTCGTTCGGCGCTGACTTTCTCGACGGTTGGGGCGCGAGCGTCCCGCAGCAACTCGATTTTGCCGACGCACGCGCCAAGTTGGATGGCGCGCCGCGCTTCGTGTACATCGGCGCACGTCGATCGCTCACCGGTCTCAATGCCGACGAGTGGATCGCGTGCAAGCCCGGGAGCGAGTTGTCCATCGCGAATGCACTCGCCGGAAAGGGCAGTGTTCAGCAAGCGGCAACCGACAGTGGTGTCGATGCCGCCGTGCTGCAGCGGCTCGTTACCGAGCTTGGAGCGGCGAAGCCCACGCTCGCCTTGTCCGGCGTGAGTGGAGAGAACGCGCTCGACGTCGCACTCGCGGTCGCGGCGATCAATCAGGCGTCCGGAGCAGTCGGCGTCACCATCAAGCCGGCGCAGCCGCTCACTGCCTTCGAGGGAATCGCGCACACGGATCAACTCCTCGGCGCCGTCGAGCGGATGCGCGCCGGACAGGTCGGCCTCGCGTTTGTTCGCGGAGTGAATCCCGCATATCATCTGCCGAAAGCCGCCAACTTCGCCGCGGCATTCGCCAAGGTTCCGTTCCGCGTCAGCTTCTCGAGCTATCCGGACGAGACCACGGAGCTCTGCAACCTCGTCATTCCCGATTTGCACTCGCTCGAATCATGGGGTGACGCGGAGCCCATTCGCGGAACGATCGCGTTGCAGCAGCCGGCGATGGATCCTGTCTTCCCGACAAACAGCAAGACGATTCCGATCACGTTGGGTACGGCCGACGTTCTATTGCAGGTCGCGAAGAAGGATCCTGCGGTCAGCGCAAAATATCCGGCGGCTGGTTATCGCGACATGTTGATCGCTGGATTTCCAGGAGGCGCTCCGGCTCTTGCCGCAGCGTTACCGAAGGGGATCACGGCGGGCACACTGCCCGCGCGAACTCTCGCTGCTGCTCCGGCAGCGGCGCCGAAGACGACGCCGATGGCGAGCACACAAGGCGACTTCGTCCTGATCACGTACCCATCGCCGCTGCTCGGTGATGGACGCGGCGCGAACAAACCGTGGTTGCAAGAGCTTTCTGATCCCGTCACGAAGCTCTGTTGGACCTCGTGGGTCGAGATTCATCCGGAGACCGCGCAGCGGCTCGGTATCGATCGCGGCGACATCCTCGAGGTGAAGACCGCCAACGGAACCATACGCGCGCCAGCATTCCCATATCTCGGCGTGCACAAAGACGCGATTGCGATCCCGCTTGGCCAGGGACATCGCGCAACGGGGACGATCGCGACGTTCGATCCGATGACGCACACCATCAGCCAGGTGCAGTGGGGCTATGGTCGATACGCACGGGGCGTCGGCATCAACGCATTCGACCTTTTGCCGGTCGGCACGCACGCCGCGGGCGGTTTTATTTGGACCGCGACGAGAGCGTCAATCAGCAAGACGGGCGATCACGAGACGTTGCCGAGCACGGAAGGCTCCGCGCGCCAACACGGTCGTGAGATCGCGCAGGCCGTCAACGCGGCCGATCTGAACAAACCTGCCGGGCAAGGCGAGTCCAAGGAGGCGCTCCCGGGCGACGCCAGTCACGCGTTCTTGCCCGGCCTTCGTTCGCCGGTGGCCGCGGACGCGCAGGGCGAGCTCGGTGCGCCAACAGCGGCCGATCAAGGAACGAAAAAAGGGTTGTATCGCGACGACGATATTCGCGGGATGGCCAAGCGTCGTTGGGCGATGACGATCGATCTCGCGCGATGCACCGGTTGCTCGGCGTGCATCACGGCATGCAACGCCGAGAACAACGTGCCGACGGTCGGCGCGTTCTGGCAGAACGCGACGATCTTCGCCGACCAGAAGGCTGGCCTCAACATCGCCCGCGGCCGCGAGATGACCTGGATTCGTCTCGAGCGTTACTTCGAAGGGAATCTCGACGGAAAATTCGGCCAGGATTTCGAGACGCGGTTCGTGCCGATGCTCTGTCAGCATTGCGGCAACGCGCCGTGCGAACCGGTTTGCCCGGTGTATGCGACGTATCACGCGCCCGATGGATTGAACGTGCAGGTCTACAATCGGTGCGTCGGCACGCGCTACTGCTCGAACAACTGTCCGTACAAGGTTCGTTACTTCAACTGGTTCGGCTACGGCGAAGTGGATCGCAAGCAGTACGCGTTCCCCGAGCCGCTCAACTGGCAGCTCAATCCCGACGTCACGGTCCGCGGGAAGGGCGTGATGGAGAAGTGCAGCTTCTGCGTGCAGCGTATTCGCGAAGCTGAAAATCGCGCGACGCTGGAGCATCGCGAGCTGCAGCCTGATGAATTCACGACCGCGTGTGCGCAAGGATGCCCATCGCGCGCGATCACCTTTGGCGACGCGGCTGATCCGAATTGGACGGTCGCGCAGTTGGCGCACGACAAGCGCGCGTATCACGTGTTCGAAGAGCTCAACACTTACACGGCGGTGGTTTACTTGAGGAAGGTCAATCACCCGGCCGCCGGCGCGACAGCGCCGCAGGCATAGGAGACGCGACGATGGCAACGACTGCGACTCCACTGCCCGGCGGCCAGCGCCCGAACATTCCGTCAGCGGCGGTTCGGTTCCCGGCGATCAAGACGTACGACCAGGTCGATCGCGAGATCTCAGGCACTCTCGGACCCAGCCTCGGTTGGTTCGCCGCGCTCGGGATCGCGATCCTGTGCATGCTGATCGGCGCCTCGGCGTGGACCTATCAGATTCACGAAGGCCTCGGCGCGGCCGGCTATCAGCCGCCGGTCATGTGGGGCGTGTACATCGTCACCTTCGTGTTTTGGGTCGGCATCGGACACGCGGGCACGCTCATCTCGGCGATTCTGTATCTGTTTCGCGCCGGGTTTCGAACGAGCATTTATCGCGCGTCCGAAGCCATGACCGTGTTTGCGGTCATGACGGCGGGCCTGTTCCCGATCCTGCACCTCGGGCGGCCCTGGAAGTTCTTCTTTTTGATTCCATATCCGAACTGGCGACTCATTTGGCCGAACCCAAAGAGCCCGCTGGTGTGGGACGTGTTCGCGATCCTCACCTACCTCACGATCTCGAGCACCTTCCTCTACGTCGGATTGATCCCGGACATCGCGATCCTGCGCGATCGTGAGAAGAACCCGATTCGCAAGGCGATTCTCTCGCAGCTCGCGCTCGGCTGGCGGAATTCGGATCGCGAATGGCGGCATTTCACGCGCGCGTACCTGTTCCTCGCCGCATTCGCGACGCCGCTCGTGCTGTCGGTGCACTCCGTCGTGTCGTTCGACTTCGCGATGGCGCTGACGCCCGGCTGGCACGCGACGATCTTCCCGCCGTACTTCGTCGCCGGAGCCATTTTCTCTGGTATCGGCATGGTGTTCACGATCGCCATCCCGCTGCGCAAGGCGTTCAAGCTCGAGCATTATATCACGCTCAACGATCTCGACGCCGCGGCCAAGCTGTGTCTCTTCACGTCGACGGTCGTTGGACTCGCGTACCTCACCGAGTTCCAGGTCGCGTGGATGAGCGGCAACCGGTTCGAGGAGGACTATTTCTGGAACCGGGTGTTCGGGCAGTGGGCATGGGCCGCGTGGATCATGCTCATCTGCAACGTCGTGCTGCCGCTCTCACTCTGGTCGCAGAAGCTCCGCCGCAATCCCGCCTGGTTGTTCATGCTGTCGCTGACCATCAATCTCGGAATGTGGTTCGAGCGATTCGTCATCGTCGTTCCGTCGCTGTCTCACGAATTCGAGCCGTGGCAGTGGGGGACCTATCGCCCGACGTGGGTGGACTATTCGATCCTCCTCGGCAGCTTCGGCTGGTTCTTCATGTGGTTCCTGTTGTTCATCAAGCAGCTTCCTGTGATGGCAATGGCGGAAATCAAGGAAGTGATTTTGCCGCCGATGAAACGGAGGCGAGACTTCTCGCACGATCTCACTCAAGGCATCGTCGATGCCGATGAGACAGGAGCGACCCACTAATGCAAGGCGTCCTGGGAGCGTTCCGTGAGCTCGATTCCACCATCGAGGCGATCGAAGATCTCAAGAAAGAGCGGTTTGGCGATATCACTCTGTTCACGCCAACGCCTCGTCATGAATTCGACCACGCAATGGCGCACCCACCGAGCAAGGTGCGCATCTTCACGCTGATCTTCGGGTTGGCCGGAGTGACGTTCGGTTACTGGATCCCGGTCTGGATCTCAGATTACTGGCCGCTCGTCGTCGGTGGCAAGGCGATCGCGACGTGGGTGCCATTCACGATTCTTGGATTCGAGGTCATGGTGCTCATTGGCGGCCTCGCGACCGTGTTCGCGATGTTCGGCCTTGCGCACATTCCGCGACTCACGACGACTGTCGGCTACGATGCACGCTTCAGCGGCGGCCATTTCGGCATCTGGGTCGTGACCGATCCGGATCGCGTGGACGACGCGATGACCGTGCTCAAGAAGCATGGTGCCGAGGAGGTGCGACGTGAGCGCTAATGCATTGCGAGGCCTCCGTGGCGCGCGAAGCATCGTCGTGTTCTCGACGGCATTCCTCGCGAGCTGCTCGTGGTTCACCGACTTCAAGCAGCAACCAAAGATCGACCCGTGGGAAACCGCGGCCGACACGATCGCATTTCGCGGCAATCCGCAGGGTTCCGTTCCAATTGGTGGCAGCGCTGCCCCGGGATTCGAGTATGCTCGGACGCCGACGCCGCAGGCAATCGCGACGATGGCAAACATTCCGAATCCCGTGCCCGCCGACTCTGCGTCGGTGAATCGCGGCCGGATCAATTTTCAAATCAACTGCGCGGTTTGTCACGGACCGCTCGGCATGGGCAACGGCAACGCGTCGAAATACGGTATGCCTGGCATTGCGATCGGCGCGGGATCGAATGCGGCAAACACGCTCACCGATGGATATATCTTCGGCATGATCCGTAACGGCCGCGGATTGATGCCAAGCTACAACCGGATCGAAGAGCCCGACCGTTGGGACATCGTGAATTATCTGCGCTCGATCCAGGGGAAGGGCACCATCGCGGCGGATACGTCGCACGGGCTCCCTGGCCAGACTGGCGAGTTCGTTCCCGGTGCGACGGGCATGGGGCCGACGCGTCCGTCGCCGTACTTCCACGCCGGCGTCAATCCGCCCGCACCGGCTGAGGCGCCGATCGCGGTGCCGAAAGCGCCGTCCGACACGATCAAGAAGCCGGAGCAGAAGCCGTGAGCTTGCACCCTGTGCGTACTCCGTCGGCGAGCGAAGTTCTCGCGGCGTCGAGCAAGCCGATTCCGAGATCTCTCAAGACCTCGCTTTTGGTGCTGTTCGCCATCGGCGTGGTGGTCTTCGTTGCCGGCATCTTTGTAGATCCCAAGCGCGCCTGGAGCGCGTTCCACACGAACTGGCTGTTCTTCACCGCGCTCTCGCAAGCGGGCGTCACCTTTGTGGCGGTGCAGCGCATCACGACGGCGCGTTGGTCGCGACAGGTCATCCGGTTCATGGAAGGGTACGTCGCGTTTCTTCCAGTGGCGTTCGTCTTCTACTTGCTGACCTTGGTGGTCGGGCGAAACTACGTCTTCCCGTGGACGCACGAGGCGTATCCCGTGCCCGAGAAGGCGACGTACTTCAATCCAGTCTTCTTCGCCGTCCGCGACATCGTGATTCTTGGCCTCATGGTTTGGTTGGGAATCTGGTATGTCTACACGTCGGTTCGCCTCGACGTCGGCCGCATTCCAGAAGGCGGCGCGAGCTGGGCCGCGAATATCCGCGCGCGCATGCGCAATGGCTTTCGTGACGAACGCCGCGAGATTCACTCCACGCATTCGCTGCAAGGAAAGCTCGCGGCTTTCTCGGTGCTCTTGTTTGGGCTAGGCTGGTCCGTGTTGTCGTGGGATCTGTCGATGGGACTCAACCTGCACTTCCAGAGCACCCTTTACAGCTGGTGGTTCTTCATGGGCGCGTGGCTTTGCGCGCTCATGCTGTTTGCCCTGTTGATCCTTTGGTGGGATCGATTTCTGGCATCAGCGGATGGACTTCTTCAGGAGGTCCATTATCACGACATCGGCAAGCTCTGCTTCGCCTTCACGGCATTTTGGGGATATCTCACCTTCGGCCAGTACCTGGTCATCTGGTATGGGAACATGGGCGAAGAGACGCATCACTTGCGCTTGCGATTGATCCAGCCGTGGACATGGGTGACTGTGTGGTCGGTCATCCTCGTGTTCTTCGCGCCGTTCTTCGGTCTGCTGTCGCGCGCCGCGAAGGTTTTCCGTCCCACGCTCGCCTTGTTCGCGATCTGCAGCCTCGTTGGGATGTGGATGATGCGATATCTCGAGGTATATCCGTCGGAATACGGCGTGGTGCCGTCGCTGCCGTTCGGCGTGTGGGAGCTGGGCGTTCTGCTCCTCTATGTCGGCGCGTGGGGTTGGTGTTACGTGTCGTTCATGGATGCGTTCCCGCGCATGCGAGTGACGTTGATGACGTCACCTTATCGGGACGAAGTCCAGGTACCGGTGAATCCGGACACGATGGAGCCGCTGCCCGCGCACGAATAGCGCGGGCAGTTCGAGTTTCACGCACGGGCGAGCAACTCTTCAAGCGCTTTCTTGGGAACGGCTCCGGTTTGCCGCGCGGCTTCTTTTCCGTTCTTGAATACGATCACGGTCGGGATGCCGCGAATGTTGAAGCCCGATGCCGTGCGTTGTGCGCGATCGGTGTCGAGCTTGGCGATCAGCGCCGAGCCTTGTCGTTCGCGCGCCAATTCGTCGACATGCGGCGCCATGATTTTGCATGGACCACACCAGTCGGCGTAGAAATCCACGAGAACCGGCACTTCACTCTCGGCGATGGTGCGAGCGAACGTGTCGTCGTCGAGCTTCATGGGTCGATCGAGCAGCATCGGCTTGCCGCACTTGCCGCACTTCGGCCGGTCCGCCGCGCGCGACGCGTCGATGCGATTCCACGTCTCACAGAATTGGCAGCGAATCGTCAGATGTCGAGTCGTGCCGGTTTCGGTTGTTGCCACGGAGTCCTCCTCACCGCCATGTGTGTGCGCATGACATTCACAACCTGTTCCACGCCGCGCAAAACACGGATAGATTTCAATCTACGTGTTGTTGAAAGCTCGGGGCGTTAGCTCAGCTGGGAGAGCGCCTGGTTTGCAACCAGGAGGTCATCGGTTCGATCCCGATACGCTCCATGATTCGACGCGACGGCCGGTCTCACCTACGAGGCTGGCCGTTGGCATGTTCAGAAAACGCTGTACGGCCAGCGTACGGAATTCGGCGAGAAACTCGCGGCGGTGCACCTTCCGGCCGTCGCGGATTCCGATGAGTCGCCACTCGAACGGACCCGCGGATGTGGCGCCGCTCTCGAGCGGTGACGAGGCGCGGGCGCGCGTCATTCTCGCCGCGCCACCCGCAGGCCTTAATGAACCTCGAACTTGCGAAACGTTTCCTCGCGCAAGCTCTCGCGCTAGTCGAGCAGCTGCGCGACGATCGACACGTTTGCGTGTCAGCCCCGACGTCGGAAGCATCATCGGAGGCCGGCTCGCGGATCCCGAAGCCCGGGCACGTCTGGAGCGACTACGACGTCGCCTACGAGCTCCGGCGGGCAGAGGATGGCGAGCGTGGTGCGCAGGCGCCTGGGGCCGATCCCGAGCATGCGCAGGCGTGCCTGGATCGCGCTGCGTGGCATCGTGCGCGCGCAGCGAAGATGTCTCACATCGTCGAGGTGTCGGACGCTGATGCTGGCTGGTTCCTCGCCGAGCACTTGCTCGCGACTAAGACGCGCGTGGTCTCGTTTCACAGCGGTCCGTTCGACGGACACGAGCGCACCGTCATCGATCCGCCGCGCACTATGTGGATCGCGCACCGGCCAGCCGGCGAGGCGCTCGACCAAGCCTACCTCGTCCGCGAGATCTGCGAGCCGCACGATTCAAACGGCCCCTCCGAACTCTTCGCCGCCGCAGTCCGGTGGCAGCGTGGTCGGGTGGTACGCGTGGATTTGCGAGCGTGATCGTTTCGAGTGGTGGTCACCCCCTCTGTTTTGGGAGGCTGCCCGCCGCGGGATTTGACGCCACAGTCCGGGCCGTGGCTCGCGAAGTTGGCAGCAGCACCCGACGCATCGGTGACCTACTCAACATCTTCGACGCCTTTTCCGATAGCGCCATTTTGTTCATCGGACTCCCGTTTATCGAGTCGGATGACGACCTCTCGCTGCTCGAAGCTCGCGGGCAGGCTCCATTGGCTCGACTGTCCTTCCGCGCGTTGCGTACGGTGTCGCGCCTTCCGCCTTACTCACGAAATATCGAAGTGCGTCGACTCGCTGAGGTGAGCGATGGTTCCGCCGTGGATCGTCCCCAATACGAGCAGGCGGCACCCGCTTCACATGGACACTCGCGGACGCTTCTACTCGTTCACCGCATGACCAAACGAGGAGGAATGAGATTTCCGGGATATCGGAGCAGTGAAGGCGGGGGCTTGTTTAATTCGCACATTTGGCCCAACAGCCGCCCGCAGATCGACCTGGCGGGCGGGCTCGATGCGCTCGGGAATGCGACCAGCATGTCGATTCGCAATGCGTTCCGGCGAAAACGAGTCGCGCAGCAGATGGACCTGGAGCAGCAGGCGGCCGAGGAACAGCGACAGCAGCTCGCGCTCGAGCAGCAACGCCACAACGACGAGTCGATCAATCGCGACCGCGAATTCGGGCTCAAGACGGAAGCCGAGCGCCATCGCTTCATCGAGGCGGGCGGCATTCCCGCGCACACAAAAGACCAGACGGCGACCACGACGGTCCCCGCTGGCACGGAAGGTAAGCACGGCAGCGATCGGGTAGGCAGAACGAGCGACCGCAGTAACTGGATCTGGTCGTCCGCCTAACAGAATGCTATTATGGTCGCCCCGTTCGAGTTCGAGGTGGAAGCGATGCCGCGTCCGCTCCTCGTCATTGCGTTCATCACGTCTCTGTACGTCGCCGCTTGCTCCACGCTCGCTGACGTCGCGGGCGGTGGCGGGGACCGTTCCGCCGCCGCGATCGTGGTCTACATCAACAAGGACTCGCTCTTCGTGGGCGACACGCTCGCGATTGGAGCGAACGTCGACGACGCCAACGGCAAAGGCGCCAAGACCGGGGATACCGTCGTCGTCTGGCAAAGCAGCAACACAGATGTCATTACGATTGACGCGAGCAATCCGCCGTTGCCCAGGCCCTCGGGCTTCGCGCGGCTCATCGCCAGAGGTGCGGGGCAATCCACCATCACGGCGCATACGACCGCGATTTCAACGTCGAAGGTCGTCACGGTGCTTGGCCCGGCCAACATCGCATCCAGCGACCACCGCCTGGGCTACGCGCTCGCAGACCAGTCGAGCGCGCCCGGCCCGTATTCACCGGTCGATTCGAACCGCTTCAACTCAGGCGGCGGAGCGATCGCCATCACTCGGGATTCGGCGGGTTGGTACAATGTCCGTTTCGCGGGTTTGGCTCGCCAACCGGGCGAGCGAGACAACGTTCAGGCGACGGCCTACGGGTCGCCGGCTGGCGTTTTCTGCAAGCTATTGAGTTGGGGAAACGACAATGGCGACATGGTCGTGCCCGTCCATTGCCACCGCTCAGACGGCACGTCAACCGACAGCCGCTTCACAGTTCTCTTATTGGGCGCGCGCGCATTCGACCTGACGACGCCCCTTGCGTTTGCGCAGCGCCTGCCCCAGACGCAGAACCTCGCGCTCGACACGTCGCAGACGGCATTCAATTCGGTGACCGCGCACATCAACTTTGGCCGCTCGGGTATCGGGAGCTACAACTTTGCCTTTCCCGGAATCATTCATGCGGGCCTTCCGGTGACGTTTCAGACCACCGCCGTGAGTCTATTGGGCGAGCATTGTTTGACCTTTAACTACGATACAACGAATGGCGGCATCTTGGCGACCTGCGCGACGGCGGCCGGCCCAGCCGACGCTCGGCCGAGCCTCCTATGGTTCACGCGCGGCCGGGCCGGACATCGGTACGGGTATGTGTCGACCAACAACACCTCGGCGGTCACGCCGCCGGTCGATCCCACGCTCACTTTCAACTCGAGCGGCGGCGCCGTCACGTCGCGTCGCTTGTCCCTCGGCCAGTGGACGGTGACCTTCGCCGGACTTGGACGGCCCGGCGGCGGGAACGAGACTGTGCTCGTGTCCGCGCTCAAGGATTTCGACCATATCTGCACGCTTTCCTCATGGGCGACCGCGGGTCCCGATTTGACGGTCACCGTTCAGTGCTTCAATCCGTCCGGGTCCCCCATTGACGGCCGCTTCAACGTGCTGGTCGTCGAATGACGGACTGACGAGAGGGGTGCGCGGCCGAACAGTTCGCACGATCGCCGGTTCTGCCGTCACCGAAGCGGGCATCTACGGCGCCTGTGTCCAGACGCCGGTGGAAATCGGAGCATCTCAAAAGGCACTGCGCGGCACGGCAACACTTCGTCTTCTATAAGTGTGGTCGAGGCTTGCTTTGCAACCAGGAGGTCATCGGTTCGATCCCGATACGCTCCATGATTCGACGCGACGGCCGGTCTCACCTACGAGGCTGGCCGTTCGCGCGCCAAGATGTCGCCCTTCCAAAACGGGACGCGGGTTAC
>Ga0207695_10011059_pt1 | contig 10965 bp, 10 predicted proteins | sample KBSC54metaG_FD_184354 | JGI IMG/M metagenome (GOLD analysis project Ga0207695, IMG submission 184354) | Corn rhizosphere microbial communities from Kellogg Biological Station, Michigan, USA - KBS C5-4 metaG (SPAdes) (version 2) | ecosystem: Host-associated > Plants > Roots > Rhizosphere > Soil... | reverse complement strand
GAAGTGCTGGGCATTGTAGCGAAGCTGATAGGGAGAGAGTTTCCACCGTTGCACCGCCACGCTGCCCTGCAGGCGCATCGTGTCATGGCAGTGGATGTTGGTGTACCAGTCGTTGAACTCGTCTTCCTGACCTTCGAAAGCCTCTGTCATGACGATGAAGATGGACGAAAGCGCCTGACGCCGGGGAGGCGAGGTCGGGCCTTGATCCACCGCCGCGGAAGCGCCTGCTTTTCCGGCTTTTACACTATCAGTCATGGCTCTCTCCTATTTCCGACGCGCCTGTCGGCGTCCGTTTTAAGATAGCGGCGCAGATCGCGACAAAGACCGCATTTCCGACCGTTCAGCAATACAGCAGCATGCGTTTCGTGCCGGCACCAGGTTCGATCGGACGATGCCGATGCAGCACTGGAGCGTCATGCGGGCCAGATCGCGACAAAAGCGGGAGAGCGGGGATGGACCCCAAAGTGCAGCGCCTCGTCGATCATTTCGAGATTCGCGAGGTCATCGAACGCGCTTTCTGACCCCCCTATCCCTCCAAAGTGGGTCAGGCTGCTTTCCAGAGCGGCCCTTCAGCTGGGACGGGGCCACACCAGCCTCAGTTTTCGCATGGAATTGACCATCCCGCGCTCCAGGATCGCACACTCGTCCGCGGCAATATCGAAGTCGGGAATCCGCTGAAGCCATTCCTCAATGAATATGCGCATTTCAAGCCGCGCAAGCATGGCGCCGATGCAACGATGCTTGCCCTGCCCAAAAGTCGCGTGACGAACATCCTTCCGGTGGAAATCGACGATGTCTGGATTGTCAAAGCGCCGCTCATCCTGGCCATGGAACATGCTCTGGACCAGGATCCGATCGTCCTTCCGAAACAGCACACCATCATATTCTAGGTCGCGGGTGACCACGCGCGCGGTTCCCGTCGCCCCATAAAAGCGCATCAGTTCGTCGATCGCCCGCGGTATGAGGGCATAATCTTCCCTGAGTTGCCGGCGATGGTCGGGATGCGTGGCAAGGAAGCGTGCAATGACGCCCATGGTCGCCATGACGGTATCCAATCCACCCAGCAACACGTTCAGGATCATGCTGTGCCGTTCCTCATGGGTCATTTCCCGGTCGAACACCCGGCCGCGCATGATCATGGAAATGACGTCCTCGCGCGTGCCATCGGCCCGCTCAGCCATCAACGCCTCGATATAGCCGGACATCTGGCTATAGCCCCAGATGCGATCGTCCAGCGTCGGCGGGTGGACCGAGGCATCCGACCATTTCATGAGATCCGCCTTGTCGGACTTGGGCAGATCGGCAAGCTGCATGAAGATTTCGATGGGCAGGATCGCAGAAAATTCGTTGACGAACTCACACTCGCCCCTGTCGATGAACGCTTCGATCAGCTGGATCGCCAAGGCGCGGATATCCCGTTCCAGTTGCATGATCCGGGCGGGCGTGAATGCAGGCTGCAGGACGTTGCGATAGGCCGAATGGGCCGGCCCGTCGGTTTCCAGCGGGATATTGATGAACGGCTTCGCGCCGGCAGGCACCACCACGTCCCGCATGGAAAACAACTCTCCATCCCGCTGGCACATGTCGATCTCACGGGCGCGGGTAACTACCCAATGCCCTCCGTTCAACGGGGTCCAGAAGATGTCGGGCGCCTCACGGTGGATGCGGCGAACAATATCGATTTGGTAATCGCTGGAAATCTCCCGGGGCGCTTCGAAGAGATCATATTCGTAAACGCGATCCGCCGGCACATGATCCGGCCGAACCGCCTGCACTGTCTCGTTTACCATCGTCATCCCCAAAGTCTTTCCGTCACATCGGAATCGAACCTCGTGCCGAGCTAATATAAGCTCGCCAACGCTTCCGCAGAATAGCCGCCAAGCCTTTCCCACTGTCGATCCTGCAGATCGCGAGTCCAGTCTGGATTGGTGATCATCGCCCGTCCGACAGCAACGAGATCGCATTCCCCGCGTTTCAACATGCCGACGACATGGGCGATGCTGGGCGGACATCGGCCACGCGATTGCTGCTCCGCTGGCCTATCGCCCTCTTCCTTGCTCGGCAGCGGATCATGATCCAGCGATATCGAGCCGACGGTCACGGTCGGCTTGCCCGTTATCCGCTTGGTCCAACCGGCCACATTCAGCGGACTACAATCGAATTCGGGTTCCCACACCCGCCGGGTCGAACAGTCGAAAACGTCAACGCCCGCCTCCGATAATGGAGTCAGGAAATCCTCCAGTTCAGCGGGCGTCTGGCACAGCTTTGCCCAATAATCCTGCTGTTTCCATTGGGACCAGCGGAAGAAAACGGGATAATCGTCGCCAACGGCATCGCGCACCGCCCGTATGACCTCCGTCGCAAAGCGGGTACGGTCGACCAGGCTGCCGCCGTAAACATCCTGGCGCCGGTTCATCTTGTCCCAGAAGAACTGGTCGATCAGATAGCCGTGGGCGCCATGCAGTTGCACGCCGTCGAAACCTATGGCCTTGGCATGGCGCGCGCTGCTGGCGAATCCGTCAATGGCTGCATCGATATCCTTGATGGATGCCGGCTCGGCCACCTGCCTGGCCGCCGGCTTTTCCCCGAAGGACTCGAAAGGCAGATACAGGCCCGACGGACTGAGCGGAGCCAGATCGGGATTGGGCGAAGCTCCTACTTGGCGGACGGCGCCGCAATGGACCAATTGAGGGAAGATCCGCCCTCCTGCCCCATGCACCGCCTCTACGATGCGGGCATAGGATTCCAGCGCATCCTGGCCATGCAAGCGCGCATAGCCCGGATTCGCCTGCGACACGGGATGTTCGACGGAGGCCACTTCAGTGATCAACAGCCCCGTGCCAGCGGCGGCGCGACGGCGGAAATAGTCGACATAGCCCTGGCTCGGCACTCCATCGTCGTTGAAATGGCGGCCCATGGCGGGCATGACAATGCGGTTGTTCAGCTTCAGTCCGCGAACTTCAAACGGCTCGAACAAGGGGCTTAGGTCACTATCGGGCTCGCTCGCCCTATGCGCAGACTGCGCTTTCGGCTCTCCTTCAATTTCCGTCGCCACGGCTTTGGCTGCCTGATCATGCGCCATGGAGCAACACGCCGGTGACAAGAGGCGATGGGAACTGATCGTTCATTGGTGCTAACGCTTTTCCTCTATCAGCCCGCAATCAAGCCGCCGCGTTCCTCGACCACGCAGACCCGCGTACATGAACGATCAAAAATCTTTTCCTCATCCTCCGCGATCAGGTCGCCTGCGGGAGGGTTGCGAGCAAGGGACATCGCCGCTTCAAAAGCTGCCTGATCGGAAAACCACATTTCGGTCACCACGTCGAAATCGCAGGTGGCTTCAGGAAGAAAGTTACGCCGGTAATCGATGATCCCGGGCATGATGCCAAGGATCAGGGGCACATGATGCGTTTCGTAATGAGCGATGAAGGCTGCGCGAGTTATACCTTCCTTGGCCTTGAGAAATGCGATCATCTTTACAGACATGAACCCCTCCAGTTTTTCTTTCCGACGGAGGACTTTGCCACGAACCGCAAAAGGCCTTTAAATTCCGGTTTCATCCATCAGTCGCCGTCAAGGTAAAGATGGGGTCATCCTCATGCATGGTCCGTCGGGACTAGGATGCTTTCCAGGCCGAAAGAGAAAACTCCTTTGGTTCGAGCAGCAGCCGGCGGCACGATGCCCAACTCTCGGATCAGTTTACCCTCAGACTCTCCCCATCTATCGCTGCCGCTTGAGGGAGAAACAGCATGAGCGCGGCATCCGCCACGCGCGCGGCCACTTCTTCGGAATGTATATGTCCGCTGTCCACGGTCAGGGTATTGCGCCGGATGCCGTCGCCGATCGGATTGCATGGGGTCATCGCCAGTTTCTCTCCTTGCGCGATCACGATATCGACGATCGCGCCCGGCCGCCCGCCGGCCGCCATTTGCGATGCACCGCTCCATTGGACAAGGGAATCGCTTCCCACAGCGATATTCACTACATGATCCAACCGCCCCATCAGATCGACCGCACGCGAGGGGGCGTCTTGAGCGGAACACGAGACGGCGATCGCCTGTCCTCCCGCAGCACGAAGCTCCTCAGCCAGACGCTCACCGGCGGCTTCGGAGTCCCCGCTCACGATCACGCGCGCGCCAGCACGCGCCAGTATGCGCGCGCAGGCACGGCCGATCGATATGCCGCCGGTCGCGACCAGCGCTACGCGCCCGGCCAGCGGCAACAGCAGCGGAACGTCCGGCGCTCTGTCCTCGACGATGCCGCCCATGTCGGATTCGCCCCAGAAGGCGCGCATCTCACTGATCAGGCCCGCATCGTCGAACCGAAAACTGTCGACGATTCGAACGATATGAAGATCGGGCCCCGTTCCGATGCAGGCTATGAACGAGAAGGCGATAGCCGATTGCGCGACGCGGCAATCACCGGAATATTGTAGATAGGATGGCTGGTCCTGATATTGTTCGTAGAACGCGCGGATGGCCGCCTTCCCGCGCACCATAGCGCTGCCGACCGGATCTTCCAGCGTCGCATCTTCCGCGTACAGCGATGCCACACGCTCCAGATCGCGCGCGTTGAAGGCCCGGACATAGTCGCCAATGAACCGATCGATATCCTGTGGCAGCGCCATGTCGCTTCCCAGCCATCCTTGTTTCTGCTCGGCACAGATTAGCGTTGACGGCGTGTGATCCCTTCGTCTGGGCAGACTAGTATCGACCCGATTGGTTCGGATCGAATGTTCTGATCTCCGCCCGACATCGCTGTCGGGCGGAGATCCTGGAGGTCAGAACTTGAAGCCGAGCGTCGCGCCATAGGTCCGAGGCTCGCCCCAACGACAAGACGCATAGCCGATGCTGTAGAGGTTATCTGCGCAGTAGAGTTTGTGATCCTTGTTCGTCAGATTCTGCGCCCAGATGGATAGCGGCATTGGCGTTTCCAACAGTTCGTTGAATGACAGCCGACCGCCGAAAATACCGAAAGCGGGCGTCTCATATATGCCTTGGACACTCAGCCCCTTGGCCTTGCCGCGATAGGAATAATTGCCGCTCAGCAATATGTTCGCGAAGCTCTCCGGAATGAAGCTGGCATGATAGGCCGCGGCGACGTTCAACGTCGTGCGCGGCACGCCGGCGCAAGCTCAGCCGCATTCACATGCAACTGAAACGGCCAACTGCCCACGTTCGCATGGCAGCCGCCATGTCGCTGATCGAGTTTGAGTGGAAAGAGTCCGAGAACCTTGACGACGGACAGAGGCGTCTTTGGATGATAATCCAAAGCACGGGCATCAAAATCAACCGCTAGCGGGACGGACACGCGATCACATTATTGATGACGGCTGGGCTAACGCCGTTGAACGTAGGCTACTCCAGTCCAAACCGTGATAACGGCCATCAGGGCAATCAGCGTCCAATAGGACGTAGGTGACTTGTCGCGTTCAACCCAATGGAGATTTACGCGGCCGATTGATCGGTTGAAGGGTATCTTCGCTTTGTAAAGCGCAGCTACGGTGCAGGCTGCCCAAAACACGCAAGCGATGCCATTAATTGCGTTCAGCTGGCCCTGCATGATTCCCCCATTTTTCGGAAGATGTGCTATTCATGCCCCAAGGGCAAGGGTGCGTGTAGGGGATAATCGGGAACGGCGATGGCACCCCGCCGTTGCTCTCACATTCAAACTCCCAGAAATTAAAATATTCAGCAACAAGCACGCGGTCACTGTTGCAACTTCGTTAAAATATTGAATGTCATCTATTTTACTTCAGAAGGACCCTGAAGTGGAACAGTGTTCCTTCGATTTCGCATTGATTAGGTTTTCGGGCCTTCAATCGTCTGATCGGACCACTCCGTGGACCCTGATCGACATCAAGGCGGTTTTCCCGCTTCGTTGCAAAGATGTCGCGGTGTCGGTGGGCAGCATGTCCGAAGCCGGAAACTTCTTCTCTACGGCTTTACCAGAAGCCACTTCCTCCCTCGTCAAACTCAGGAAGAACACGGCTCCGATAGGCGCGCATTGCTTCCTGATTTTCGGCGCTGCCGAAATTGATCATCTCGAATGCCACCGAAAGATCGAACACATCCTGACTTTTCCGCAGGAAGGAGTTCAGCAGATATTCGTCATGCGCAACGCCATCGGCGCGGTCGCCGCGAGATCCACCGCAATATCCAGCGCCGTCTGTTGCAGGCCCTCGAGATGTGCATAGGAAGAAAGATCGGCGGACATCAATAAGGCCCTTTTGCTCTGCCAGCGGATGAGGCCGTCGATCGCTCCGGTGCAAGTTGCGCTGCCACCCCTCGTGTCACGAGGCGAGCTTCCGGACGGGAGAGGTAAATCAAACGCTGCGGCCCCTCATAGTCCTATGAGACGTGGTGCCCCGAACCTTTAACTGCCAACCGCCTCTGTGAGCGCCTTTTTCCCCGTGATCGAGCGACTGGAGAGATGGAATGGAGTTTGGATGGAATGAGGACGAGGTCCGTTACAGGGACCGGATCCGAAAAGTTCTGGACGAAAGCCTCCCATCCGACTGGAACGAGATCGCCACCCATGGCCCTGGATCAAAGCCGCAGACGGAGTTTTCCAAGTCTTTCTGCAAAATACTGGCCAAGGAAGGCATGCTGATCCCCCATTGGCCAAGCGCATTCGGCGGCGAGGACGGGAAGCCCTGGGATCATTTCATCCTGGGGGAAGAGATCTGGGCCGCGGGTGAGCCCAGGGGACCTCAATATATGAACGTCAATTGGATCGGCCCGGTGATGATGCGCTACGCCACGCCGGAACAACAGAACCGCTATCTGCCCGATATCGTCGCAGGCAATGTGATCTGGTGCCAGGGATTTTCCGAACCGTCCGCAGGGTCCGATCTCGCGTCGCTCCAGACGCGCGCCGAAAAGGTGGACGGAGGATATGTCGTCAACGGCGCGAAGGTCTGGACGTCCTATGCCGGCCTCGCGGATCATTGCTTCCTGCTGGCGCGGACCGGGGCGGGAAAGTCCGGCATCGTGATCCTGCTGGTTCCGATGACCAGCAAGGGTATTCAGGTCAAAGAAATCGACGCGCTTATAGGCGAGGGCGACATTCACGAACTCTTTTTCGATGACGTCTTTGTGCCGGAGGAAAATCGGCTCGGCGCTGAGGGGCAGGCATGGGAAATCATCAGCTATGCGCTTCAGAATGAACGCATCGGCATTCCGCGTTACGCCTTCGCGCGACGCATTCTGAACCGTGCGATCGCAAAGCTGAAGGCCGATGGCCGTTTCGACGACCCCGTCATAAAGGACCGGGCGGGCCGCGTGCTGGCGAAATGCGAAGCAGCACGGATGATGGTCTATCGCGTGGTCGATGAGCGCGCCAAAGGCGCTCCTCCATCGGCCTTCGGCAATCTTGCCCGTTTTTCCGTGGTTCAGGCCGACCACGCGGTTTCCGATTTCATGCTGGAATATATGCCCGAAGGGATGCTGGGCGACGATCCCATGCAGCAGGCACATCACCAACGCGCCATAGCGGCCGGTATCGCCTCCGGCGCCGCGGAGATCCAGCTCAACCTCGCCGCCCGCCGTTTCCTCGATCTTCCCAGCGAGTAGAGCCGTGAACTTTGAACCCGATGACAACCAGGCCGCTATTCTGGATGGGCTAGAACAGCTCATCACCGCCCAGAAGATCGAGCCGCCCAAACACCCGACCTTTGTCGCTTTCTCCGAAACGCTCGATGCCGAATTGGCGGCCTCTGGCTTTCTCGATATCGCCAGAGAAGAAGGTTTCTCGCCGCTTGACGCTGCCCTGATCGTCGAACGCATTGCCCGGTTGCCGCTGTGCGCCGAAGTGGCGGCGTCCGCGCTGATCGGCCCCCTGTTCCCGATCGACGCGTTGCAACGCCCCGTGGCCGTGCTGCGCGGTTCGCCGCTGGGTGCTGCGCGGTTCCTGCCTCAAGCGCGTTCCTTGGTCGTCGTCGAGGACGAGAATGTCAGCCTGATCTCCGTCACCCCGGACAGGGTCGTTCCGGTCGAAAGTCTGTTCGCCTACCCCTATGGCAGGCTGGCGAGTGTCGAGGGACTTGCGGTGCAACGCTTCAGCCGCGACATGGTCGCCGCCGTGCTGCGCCGTTGGCGGCTGTCGATGGCGGTCGAAGCGGCCGGACTGATGCAGGCGGCATTGGATACCGTCCTTGAACATGTGAAGACCCGCAAGCAGTTCGGCCGGGCATTGGGTTCGTTCCAGGCGGTGCAGCATCGCCTCGCGACCGCGGCGTCCACCACCAATGCCACAAAATGGCTCGCCCTGCGTGCCGCATGGTCAGACGAAGAGGCCGATTGTGCGATGGCGGCAACCTATGCGCAGGACGCCATCCCCCTCTTCACCTATGACCTCCATCAGTTCTGCGGCGCCATGGGTCTGACGCTCGAATTTCCGCTGCATCTCTGGACCTACCGCCTCAAGGCGCTTCTGGGGGAACTGGGCGGCAGCGGCGGACAGGCACGGGCGGCGGCGGATCTGACCTGGGCGGACGCGGCCTGACCCATGGCGGCCACACCGAGCACCATTGAAGATGAGGCGCTGGCCGCGTTCCGGGCCGAGGCCCGGACCTGGCTCAAGGCGAATATTCCTGATCATGCCGCGCCGCTCGATGGTCCTCAATCCCGCCGCTATGTTCTGGAATGGCAGCGGAAGATGTATGACGGCGGATGGGCGGGCCTCACATGGCCGAGTGAATTTGGCGGCCGTAGCCTGTCCGTCGTGCAACAGATCATCTGGTTTGAGGAATATGCCCGAGTGGGGGCGCCCAGCACCCACAACGCATCGTTCGTGGGGGTGAACCATGCGGGACCGACGATCATCGCATGCGGCAGCGACGCGCAAAAGGCCTTTCACCTGCCGAAAATCCTGTCCGGCGAAGCGATCTGGTGTCAGGGCTTTTCCGAACCGGGTTCAGGGTCGGACCTTGCCAGCCTTCGCACACAGGGGCGTGTCGAGGGCAATGAAATCATCATCGATGGCCAGAAGATCTGGAGCAGCTATGCGGATATTGCCGACTATCAGGAACTGCTGATCCGCACTGAGCCGGGATCGGAGCGACACAGGGGTATTACCTGGGTCATCTGCCCGATGAACCTGCCTGGCATCACCGTCCGCCCGATCAAAACCATGGCGGGCCCGGCCAAGTTCTGTGAGGTTTTCTACGATCAGGTTCGTCTGCCCATTGATCAGGCCGTCGTTGGCGGAATGAACAATGGCTGGAAGACCGCGATGGCGACGCTCGGTTTCGAACGCGGCACCGCCTCCCTTGCCCTTCAGATCGGGCTGGTCGACAAGATCGAAAGGCTGGCGCGGGACTGCACTGATCCGATGCTCGCGCCTCGCCTGGCCGATCTGCGTGCAGATGCGGCGGCGCTCCGCGCCATGTCCTATAGCTTCGCCCTTGCCAGCGAAACAGGAACGCCCGGTTCGGAAGGTTCGCTGATCCGCCTCTACTTCGCCGAACTCGCCAAGCGCGCGTCCGATGCGGCGATCGACCTTTACGCCATCGGTTCGCCCGCGCTTGCCGGCGACCACGGCTGGGCCTTCGAATATCTGGATGCGTTTTCCGAAACGATCGCGGGCGGCACAGCGGAAATTCAGCGCAACATCATCGGCGAGCGGGTCCTCGGACTGCCGAGGGGCAAATAGTGACGATATTCCGTAGCCTGGGCGATGTGCACGAACTGGTCGATAGTTTTACACGGCCCGTTCGAACAATATTGCCCGTCTCGCGTTTGCGCGACGATCCGGACGGCGAGCAGAATCGCTGGCAAGCCATTGTCGAATTGGGCTGGCTGGGCATCAGCGTGCCAGAGGAGGCCGGCGGCATCGGCCTCTCGGCCATAGAGGAGGTTCTCGCCGCGCAAAGCTTTGGCCGACAGCTGATCTCCACAAATTATCCCGCCACGGTGATAGCGGCCCATGCCTTCCACAAGGCGGGCGACGGCGATGCTGTGCGAGCGCTGCTGGCAGGTGAAGCCCGGGCGGCCTTTGCCTTACAAGGAAACGCACCGGGCGCACGGTCGGCCATCGACGCGGAGGGAGCGACCTACCTCGTCGCGCTGACCGGCAAGGGCATCGAGATCTGCACCAGCGGATCGCTCGAGATCAATGACGACGTGCACTGGGGACGCACCATTTTCAGTACTCCGGCCAATGAACCGCTGCTTCTGGACGCCAGCCCGGATACAGCTATTCGCAGCAGACTCCTGATCGCAGCGCTGCTCGCCGGGATCGCGACCGAATGCTGCGAGCGCGGAGTCGAATATGCGAAGGTTCGTGAACAGTTCGGTCAGCCGATCGGCGCGTTCCAGGCAGTCAAGCATCATTGCGCTGATATGGCCATCATGGCGCACGCAGCAAAGGAACTGACAACCTCCGCAGCGCTGGCCTTTACAGAAGGCCATGCGGAGGCGGGGCGGGAGGCCGATGCCGCGCTTAACCTCGCGCTGCGGGCGGCGCGGCATAATGCGGGCAAGAATATACAGGTGCATGGCGGCATGGGTTTCAGCGCCGAGTGCGATGCCCACCTCTATCTCAAGGCAGCCCGCCTGCTTGATGCCGCCTGCGGAGGACTGAGCGAAAGTCGTCGGAGACTGATGAATTATAGCTGATCCAGGATGAGGCGAAGATGGCGCCCAAGAGCTCCGAGCAGCGCCGACTTCTCAAGGCTGCGCCATTTCCAGGATGCGCACGCGGCCCTCTCCTTCCGAAAAGCCGCCATGTGGCTTCCTCCCCGGCAGCGGCGGAGCACCGGGCACCTTGGCGGGATTCTTCGTCCGATGGCCGCGCTCGGCCGGGGGATGCCGCCGCTCATCTGGCTTGCACCGCCCCCTTGGAAGCGATCGATCAACAGTACTTTCAGCCCCTGGTCGGCCGCCTCCAGCGCGGCACTGGCACCCGCAACCGATGACGATCATATCATAGAGGGCATCAACCGGCCCGGCAGCGCCGGCGTGA
>Ga0207695_10011058_pt1 | contig 10965 bp, 9 predicted proteins | sample KBSC54metaG_FD_184354 | JGI IMG/M metagenome (GOLD analysis project Ga0207695, IMG submission 184354) | Corn rhizosphere microbial communities from Kellogg Biological Station, Michigan, USA - KBS C5-4 metaG (SPAdes) (version 2) | ecosystem: Host-associated > Plants > Roots > Rhizosphere > Soil... | reverse complement strand
CGCAGCGTGACCTCGGAGGCTTTCGGCGCGCGGATTCGAAACGTGACGGTGCGGTCGGGATGAACTTCGGGTGAGACAAGGGTCTCCTGCGGCGGCCGCTGCGCGAGGCAGACCGAGCATGCGGCCAGTGCCAATAAGATGGAATTCTTCATGCCACATATGATATCGGCATACGAGCCGGCAAGGGCTGACCGATTTACGGAACCGTGGCCCGGGCGATCACCGCCGGGTTGCGCGTGACGCACTCGCAGGCGAGCCAAGGGTGAGAATAGGTACCGTCTCGCCCTTACCCGGACTTTATTTCCGAGTACGCCATATCGATGAGCCTGCTTATGGCCGCGGCCCGGTCTCAGCTTGACGTGGCGCATGAATTTGACGGCGCCTGTAACAAGCGGGCCGGATCTCCCAGCGCTGCGCCGTGAAAGAACCCCAAGTTTACATGCGAAGTGAATACAATGATGTGCCGAAGGGTGCATCTCCCAGACATGCAACCGGGCAGTCGTCATACAAGAGCCCCCGAACTTCGTCCCAGCATTTTCGCATCATCTCAAACCACTCGTGGGTGATGGCTCCCAATTCACCTGCATGCTCTTTCATTCACGCATCAATGGCGGGATCCCGCTCGACAGCTCCGTTGAATCGCAGAAATTCCGTTTTCATCGCCGCTCCACTCCGGGCATGAGCCACGGTAACCTGATGGCATGGGCCATGGAAAGCGTCAGCGGCGGCACTCCTGCCAGCCCACCGGCACTCCCGGGTACTCGACCGCCAACCAGAATTCAGGTTGACGGGCAAGTTGCATTGCTAACGGAGGGGGACTCAATTGGAAAAAACAACAACCGGCGCCAATGTTGTCACGAGAGTCGCGAGAATCGACATGAAGCTTGAGGCGCTCGTTATCCCGGTCTCCGATGCCGGCCGGGCGAAGCAGTTCTACGCAGACCTTGGATGGAGGCTCGACGCGGACTTCGCCTTCGATAACGGCTTCCGCGTCGTCCAGTTCACGCCTCCGGGCTCGGGCTGCTCGGTTCAGTTCGGTACAAACATCACATCAGCCGCGCCCGGTTCGGCCCAGGGTCTTTACCTCATCGTCTCCGACGTCGAGGCGGCGCGCGGCGAACTCGCCGTTCGCGGTGTCAATATCAGCGAGGTGTTTCACGCCGGAACGCCGGGAGCCCAGTTCCAGCCGGACGGCACGAGGGGCCGCCTCAGCGGGCCCGCGCCGGATCACGCCAGCTATAGCTCCTATGCTACGTTCAGCGACCCGGACGGCAACACCTGGCTATTGCAGGAGGTCACGACCCGGCTGCCTGGACGCATCGATTCCAGCGAGACTTCGTTCGCTTCGGCGAACGATCTGGCGAGCGCACTCCGGCGTGCGGAGACGGCCCACGGCGAGCACGAGAAGCGCACCGGCCAGCGCGACGAGAACTGGCCCGAGTGGTACGCCGCGTACATGGCCGCGGAGCAGGCTGGCAAAGAGCTGCCGCAATGAAACGAGGATGACGTGATGATTGGTTCAACAAAAGGAGACCACGCATGAAACGCAAAAGTATTGGAGTATTTCTCTGTGTTCTGGCGGCGCTGGCCATGGCTGCACAGGATAAGTACACCTTGAAAGTGCCGAATGGGCTCTCGTTCTCTGAGTTCAGAGGATACGAGGCCTGGCAGGTTGTCTCCATCAGTCAGGACGGAAGCCTTGTTGCTGCGATCCTCGCGAATCCTGTGATGATCAAGGCCTATTTGGCTGGCGTTCCCGCCAACGGCAAGCCTTTCCCCGACGGCGCCAAGATGGCGAAGATCCACTGGAATCCGAAAAAGATGGAGGTGTTCCCCGCGGCGACAGTGCCAGGAACCCAGCATGACGTCGACTTCATGGTGAAGGACAGCAAGAGGTTCGCGGACAGCGGCGGGTGGGGATACGCCGTGTTCGACTATAACGCGGCGTCCGATACGTTCACGCCCGGCACCTTGGCGGGCAAGCCGCCACAAGGGAACGACGCCAAGTGCGGGTTCACCTGCCATACAACGGTGAAGACGAGAGATTACGTCTTCACGGATTACGGGCATAGGTGAATCCCGAGCGCTGGGATCAGGGAATCGCACGCATAGCGGCGGGATGAAGCTCTCGTTTTTTACGCAGACCGCCGTTTGTACCGGAACCCGAGGCCGAGCAATCCTGCGCCCAGCAACGTCAGCGTGCCAGGCTCGGGGGCGCCGGATCCGGAGGTGGCGGTGGTGACGTCAATGATCGAGGTGGTGGGGCCGTTGCCCGTCTGCAGGCCCGAGTAATTCGCGAAGATGTTGTTCCCTGCGATAGTAATCGCCGGGCTACCCAAAAAGGTACTGCTCCCATTCACCGTGGCGCCCGTGATGGTTACGCCTGAGAACAGGTACTCGTAACCGTTGAATGCGGTTGTCGCGAAAGCAGCGTTACCGGGCCCGGGCCACGTGAAAAAGATCTGGGTATCGGTAATATCCACGGAGAAACTCAAGAAATTAGAGTATTCCACAGCGCCGGATACCGTGGCCGACCCACCGTCAGCATTTATAGTTGCCGTGTCAGGTATAAGATGCCGGACATCGACTGTAGAGCCGAGCAAACCCGCGTGTGCCGGGAGACAAAATCCAATAAACGCCAGGACCAATGCCAGGGACGCGATCTTCATGATTCCTCCAAAATTTTTCTTAGGTCAGGCCCTCACCATAGCCGCTATCCGCCATTCTCCGTGGCTGCGCGTGATCGCCAGACTCATGGAGCATAATTGATATCTTGCTTTTCTACAACGATCTAAAAGATCGGTGCACATCCGTAGCCTGACGGATCACCTTGGTATTCTGTTTGAGACAATGCTGGATGCCGGCGGCACGCCCGTCCAAACCTGCACCCGTTCGTTCACCTGGAGAAAAACCACGGAAGCGGACTTGGCCGCATGCCTCGACGTACAACCCGCCCATCTGGGTAATGAACTGACGGGGCCGGAAATTGCACACAAGGTTTGGCGGGAGATCCTGGCCGATCCAGCCATGGTCACGGCGGTGTTTGAGTGTGAGCCGCCCATTGAAGGCCGGCGCATCGTGGGGTTTGGCGCAGCGGTATTTGTTCGGGCGGAGTTTGCCGAAGCTGAGTTGGCTAACCCGCGGCCCTACATCAATGCACGCGTCATCGAAAGCGTCCACGCCGCGCGGCCAGTGCTGTTGACCGCCGGCGAGATTGCCCGTGTCAATGCAGGCAAAGGCCTCGATATGGTCAACCTGTGTGGGTCGTTGCTGGAATCGATCCTCAGTCCTGAGGAACGCGGTCAGGTGCAGACATTGCTCTCGGTCAGCTTGGTCCAATTGCTTGCCGGTTACCGCCTAAACCGGATATTTGGGCAAGCAACGGATTCCGAAATGCGAGCGATGCTCGGCAGCGGTCTGGTCCGCGAGGTCGCCTCCTATCCTGAACTCAAGCTGGCGGCCTATGTCGCGACAGAGCAAATCGCATCAGCCCAGCCATTTTCGATACAGGTAACAATCTTCAATAACCGGGAACCCTTGCTACGGCTGAGCGGAGCGGATCAGAAGTTGCTCTGGGCGGCACTCGAAGGACAAACGGATGCCGGAATGGCGGTCTCGCTCAACTTGACGATGCCCGCCGTGAAAGCCCGGTGGCGGTCCATCTTCGCACGTTTCGCACGGCTGAAACCCGAGGTCGCCCCGGAATTCCACGGAGAGGGAAGCCGAGGTCCGCAGAAGCGTCATCGCGTACTCGCCTACCTCCGCGAGCACCCGGAAGAGTTGCGCCCTTTTGCTCCCGACGCCGGCGGGGACGGCGTTTAACGCTTCTGTGGCAATATTGCCGGGTGTTGGATGAAATTCCGCGTTCCTTGCAGGTGCGCGGCCAGCACTCCTTCGGGAGCGGTGTTCGATTTACCTGGCCGAAGCGCATGCGCCATCCAGAAGTCATTGAGCTGGCCGTCCACGCTCAAATCACGTCGCAACCAATTTTGGGCGTGTTACTAAAGACACCCATGCCGATGAGAACACTGTATGAGGCATCTGCTCTCTTTTTTCGTCTTCCTGGGTTTACCGGCGCTGCTGCAAGCACAAACCTTCACGGCGTTGCCCGTTTCGCTGACATTCTCGTATCAACCAGGAAACGCGCTGCCGGCGGCGCAGACGGTTGCAGTCAAGGCCAGTTCGGGTACGCCAAATTATACGGCCGTGATCACCGGGGCGAATAGCCTCTGGCTCAGCGCAACTCCGGACAAGGGAAAATTACCGGCGACCCTCGCGGTCCGGGTGAATCCGACGAGCCTGGCCGTCGGAACCTATATGGCGACCGTTGTAGTGACCATGACTACTTCGGTAACGCCAGTCAATATTCCGGTGACACTGAATGTGACGGCTCCGCTCCCAGTGCTGTCGATAGGTTCCACTACTCTCGCTTTCAGTTCGCCTCCGGTACCCCCTAATCAGACGGTGAAACTATCCACCACCGGCTCGCCTCTTTCATTTTCGGTGGCTATTGCGGGCGCGTCATGGATGCAGGTAAGCCCGATGAATGGCGTCCTCCTGCCCGGATCGCAAACGGCGATCACAGTGACGGTCGATCCCACCGGACTTGTTCCGCAAACGGCTGCCTACACCGGGAAGATTACGATCCTGGCTCCAGGTGCGACCCCGGCGAGCAAACAGCAGACCGTCAGCGTGACCCTGACCATCAGTTCCATGACGCCGGCGATCACGAGCGTCTGGCCCTCGTCGATTCCGCTGAACGCGCAGGCGACCACGTTAACGATTCGCGGGTCCAACTTCTACGCGGCGTCGGTGGCGTCGGTAACGGGCATCGCCACTCCGCTTGTCACCAATGTTCTTGGCTCCGACGTATTGACCGCGGTGATCCCGTCGACGATGCTGAACATGGCGGGAACTTTGAACGTCGTTGTATCCAATCCCGCGCCGGGTGGAAGTTCCAGTTCATCCCCAGTCGCAGTCGGGGCGAGTCCTACCATTCAGGCCGTAGTCAACGCCGCCAGCATGCAGGCCGGAACTGTCGCGTTAGGTGAATTGGTCACGCTGTTCGGAAACAATATCGGGCCCACCACCCCTGTAGTCTTGACCGACGCGAATATGGATGGCTTCGCGGATACAACGATTGCATCGACGTCGGTGACGGTCGATGGGATTGCAGCGCCACTGATATATGCGAGCCAGAATCAGATAACCGTTCAAGTGCCGTACGAGGCAACTCTCGGCGCCGGCAAAGTAATTTCCGTAAGTCAGGGAGCCTCACCTCCGTCGACAGCAACGGTAACGATAGGCGCGCACGCGCCCGGGTTGTTCACAGCCGACGGCTCGGGCGCCGGGCAACTCGCTGCGTTGAACTTTAGCGTGGCCACGTCGCTCTATTCCATAAACTCCAGCAGCAGCGCGGCTAAGACCGGCGATACTGTGCTCTTATACCTCACGGGCGAGGGGGACTATGCGATTACGATCTCACCCCGAACGGGATACCTGGTACCGGCAAACCTGCCAACGTATCCGCAGTTAAGTCCGTTACCAACGGTCACTATCGGCGGGGCGGCGGCGGTTGTGAACTACGCGGGCCCGGTTCCCGGTTCGATCCTTGGCCTGATTCAAATCAACGCAGTGGTACCGGCGGGCGCGGGCACCGGCGCTGCAATTCCAGTCGTGGTCGCAATCAGTGCCAGTGCGACACAGGCGGGAACCACTCTCGGGCTGAAGTAATTCCCGGCAGAAATCACCAATCCGAATACGGCGTCCCTTCCAAGCTGGTTTTATCTGAACTGCTGTGCACGTCGAAGATACCCGGCTCAGTCTGGTTCACACTCGTTACGGCGTCTTCCATCACGACCTTCCACTGATTATTCCCGGTGATTGGATCGATTGGTACCGCATGCAGATAGCCTTCCGTGACCAGGTCCGACAGGGCTTGCGGCCCTTTTTGCTTGTCGTAGGTGTACTCATCGATCACCGTGCGAATGGTGAAAAGATTGTTGCGTAGCACCGCCTCCTTCGAGCGAATGATCGACTTCTGATAGGCCGGCACTGCGAGCGAGAGCAGGATGGTGACGATCGCCATCACCACCATCAATTCGATTAGCGTAAACGCGCGTCTACTGCCATTCCGAATAGGGAGTGCCATCAGCCGCCTTCTCTGTCGTCTTGGAATACACGTCAAATACATTCTGGCCGCCCCAGGTAGTGGCTGTCGGCTCGTCCTGCATGCTGCGCAAGCCCCACTCCGTCGAGTTGGTGAACGGATCCTTCGGAATGCGCCGTAAAAACTTGATCTTCTTGTCCACTTGGCCGGTCAGCTTCACTCCGTCCACCAGCATCTGCAGGGTCTCCGGATAACCCTCGGTTCCCAGTTTTGTGGGGCCGATTTTCTGCATATCGGCGGCGTCTTTATATTTGTCGATTGCCGTGCGAATCTCCCGCAATGCGTACCGGAGCTCGCGCTCGCGTTCCCGCCGAATCCTATAGCGGGCCGCGGGCAGAGCCATGGACGTAAGAACCATCAGGATGGTAAAGGCGACGATTAATTCCACCAGCGTCAATCCACGCTGATTCTTTTGCCGGAAAATGCTGATCGATGACATACTACTCCACTACTATTCTGAAGGACGGCGGCTGCACCCGGATCGGTTGCTTCCGGTGAGTCGTCATGGAGAGATCCGTGACTGACACCATCGTTGTCCCCTTTCCAACCGCCTCGAAGACAAACGTGAGCAAAGGCCCCGAGCCATTTACGCCGGGCAAACCGGGAGGCCGGCTAAACGTAATCGTGCTTTCGCCCGTGTCGTTCTTTGTGTTTTCATTGAACGTCACCGGCTGCAAGTCCATGTTCATCATGTTGCCCTGACTGATCTTGTTCAGCTTCACGACCTTCGGATCGAACTTGATCTTCATGGGCGCGGATGCAAGATTCTCCACATTCTCAAGGTTCAGTGACGTCGCAATGATGCTACTCACCGAGCCTTGCGCAGTATTGGGGCTAAAAAACAACCGTGTGGTACTGCCGGGCAGAGGCGCCGGATTCAGCGCCGCGGCCTCAGCAGGAGTCGGCGCGGGAGGAGACCCGGCAGGAGCGCTCGCGGGCGCCGGGGCAGCCGGGGGAGCAGTAGCCGGCGCCGGGGCAGCCGGGGGAGGAGTAGCCGCCGCTCCCGGAGCCGGAGCCGCAGGAGCCGGAGCCGCTGGAGGTGCTTCTGCCGGTGCCGGCGGAGCGGCCGGAGCCGGAGGCATCTGGTCCTTAGGATGCGAGTAGTTGAGCTTGATCACCTGGTCCGTACCCACATCCATGCCCTTCAGGTTGGTTTCCGAGTAGTCCGGAGCCCTGACGATATGCGGAATCAAAGCAATCAGCAACTCTTGCGAAGTTCTCTGGTCATGGTGCGAAGAAAACAGCGGTCCGAAAATAGGGAGGTTCGCAAGTCCCGGAATACCGCTGATTGTGCGAGCGTCCTGCAACTGCATCAAACCGCCAAGAAGAGTGATCTCACCTTCACGCACTCGAATGCTATGCGATACTTTCCGTTGGCTAATGATGGGCTGCGTGACGCCTCCGATAGTGACATCGCTGCTCTTGTTGGAGATTTCCATGTCAATTTGCATGGAGACTTCCTCGCGGCCATGAACCTTGGGGGTCAGCGTCACATTGACGCCGACATCGGCGAAGCTGAACTGCGTGCTCACCAGTGGACTAACGCCCGCGCCAACACTAGCCCCAAGCGCGCTGCCAAAGCTTCCCGTCGCGTAGGGAATCCGATCACCGATTTTCAGCTCCGCCTTACTGTTTTCTACCGCCCGCAATTGCGGCTGTTGCAGAACTCGCGTTGTGCTGTCGCCGAGGAGAGCCTCCAACAGCGCGCCAGGCACTGGAATGGAGAAGTCACCTACACCCAGATTCTTGAGCGCGTTGAGAGCCACGCTAGTGGACGGAGTCGCCGGCGTACTACCGCCACCCGCAGCGGGCGTAGTCGCCGCAGTGCCCGTGTAGGAAACTGGAATATTGAGGCCCGGCGCGCCACTGGTAGTGAACGTGGCCGCAAGATCCCTGGTCTTATTCCGGTCCGCTTCCATCACGATAATATCGACGACCACCTCCGCCACAGGCTTGTCCAAATCGCGGATTAACTTCTCAGCCAGCGCCATCTGGTCCGGCGTGCCACGCATCAGAATCGCATTCTGGGCCGCATAAACAAACGCGCGCCGGATTTCAGTCACCGATCGCACAGTCACCTGCATTTCCTGAAGCTGCTGCACCGTCGTCGCGTTCTTCACATAAAAGACCTTGATCACATTGTCTTCATAATCGCGGCGTTTCGTCACGTTATCGTTGGTAACGAAGATCGTATTGGGCGAAAGCGGCTTCCAGAATGTCTTGGTCTGGATCGAGAGAAAGTCCAGCGCTTCTTCGAGCGACGTATTCGAAAGATCGACCGTAAATTGACTCTTTCCGCCGGGCACGGGCTGCAATTCAGGGTCGAAAACGACGTTGATACCGGCCAGCTTGCCCACCGTCTCGAAAAGCACCTTGATGGGCTGGTTGTTCATCTTCAACGTATTGATCTGATGGTTAATCGGCTTCAATTCCGGAGCATCGAGAATGGTGGACATCTTTTCGTCCGACGATTTCTGGTATTGCTGTGCCGGAGTCAATCCGCGCTCCTCCCCAGTGCCCGCAACTCCTTTCTTCTTCTCCGCCTCAATCATGTCCCGCGTGCGCCGATACTCCTGCTCGGCCATGGTTACGCTCGGATCGGTGGCATAAGCTTTTTGAAATTCCGCCAGCGCCTCCTCCAGCTTCCCGGCGTTCCGCAGCTTGTGACCAGCGTCAAGATGGGCCGCCGCAGCCTGAAAACGAACCCGGCGCATTGCTAACTGATACGCGGGATCACGAGGATCGGCGGCGTAGGCCTGCTCGTAGAGCTCGAGAGCTTTATCCCATTCCTTCTTCGCCTCCAAAACCGCACCCTTCTGAAGATATGACTCACCCTTCCGATTCCTCGCCGGAAGCGCTGTTGCAATCAAAAATACTATGATAAGAAGTTTGCCTAACTGTCTCAAGATACGCACCTTATCTGAAAAGCGGGCCTGTGCTACACTCATTGAGAGAGACAGCTCCAGGGCGGTGTAACACCGGCATGGCGCACACATAAGGGACTGACGTACCTATCATTTCCGGCGTTGATACAAAAAGCCGAGTAGAAAAAACTTGCGCGACTCCTCTGCAGCAATCCGCATCCTGAGCGACAACCGAGCCGCCAGTTACAACTACATCCTTTCGGATAAATACGAGGCCGGGATTGTGCTCGCTGGAACCGAAGTCAAAGCCGCCAAATCGGGTAAGGTGCAGCTCAAGGACGCCTACGCGGATCTGATTGGGAATGAAGTCTGGCTCTTCAATGCGCATATCAGTCAGTATTCTCATGGAAATCGCGAGAATCATGAGCCGGTCCGAAAGCGTAAGCTGTTGCTGCATAGGCAGGAAATCGATAAGCTGCGCAGTAAAGTGATCGAAAAGGGATTAACCCTCGTTCCCACGAAATTGTACCTGAAAAACGGCAGAATCAAATGCGAGTTCGCCGTCGGAAAGGGCAAAAAGCTACACGACAAGCGTGCCGCCGAGCGCTCCCGCGAAGATAAGGACGAAGCGCGCAGAGCGATGAACGAGAGAAATCTAAGGCAGTGAATACTATGGAAATCAAGCTATTGCAAACCACCGCCGAAAAGGCGGAGACGGATGCCCTCATCGTTCTCGACTTCGAAAAGCGCGAGGGAGATCATTGGCTCGACGGAGCGGCCAAAGGGTGGATCGCAGAAATCCGCACCGCCAAAGAATTCACCGGAAAATCCTGCGAAATCAGCATAATGCACCGCCCAGCGGGATTCAAGGCAAAGCGTCTGGCAGTCGCGGGAGCAGGCCCGGCGGACAAATTCAACCCGGCCGAACTCCGGAAAGCGGTCGCCGCCGCAGTCCGTGCGCTAAAGGGCAAATCACTAAAACGGTTGACTTTAGCTCTTTCCGAACCGACCGCCGACCAGATCACGGCAGCGGTCGAAGGGGCGCTCCTGGGTGACTACGAGCCTGACCAACTGAAGACCGACGCCGCCAAAACCGACAAGCGCCTCGAATCCTTCCATATCTTAGGCCCCGCATCGCTCCAGCCAGCGGTGGACCGCGGCCGGATCATCGGCGAGGCGCAGAACTTCACACGCGACATGGTGAACGAGCCGGCCAACATTCTAACCCCGCTGGCGCTAGCCGCTCACGCCAGGCAAATGTCCAGCGAGTTCGGCTTGGACTGCGAAGTGCTCGACCGCGACCGCATGACACAGCTGGGAATGGGTTCCCTGCTGGGAGTCGCCCAAGGCAGCGCGGAGCCCCCGGCCCTCATAGTGATTCGCTACAATCCCCCATCCGGCCCGACCAAAGACAAGCTGGGACTGGTAGGTAAGGGAGTGACGTTCGACACCGGAGGCAACTCCATCAAGCCAGCCGACGGCATGGAAAAGATGAAGTACGACATGGCCGGCGGGGCCGCAGTGCTGGGAGCCATGCGAGCCATAGCCCAGCTCAAACCGCCAGTCAGCGTAACGGCCCTGGTCCCGGCAGTCGAGAACATGGTCGGAAGCCGCGCCCAGCGCCCAGGCGACATCGTAACATCCCTCAACGGCAAGACAATCGAAGTCCTGAACACCGACGCCGAAGGCCGGCTGATTCTGGTGGACGCCATCACCTACGCCATCCGTTTGGGCTGCACTCACCTGGTAGACGCAGCCACGCTGACCGGAGCCATAGTAGTAGCGCTAGGCCACATTCACATCGGAGCCTTCACAAACAACGAAGCCTTCCTCGCCCAGGTAATGTCATCCGCGAAAGCCGAAGGCGAGCGCATGTGGCAAATGCCTCTCGACGACGATTACAAGGATTATCTAAAAAGCCCCTTCGCCGAC
>Ga0207695_10011056_pt1 | contig 10966 bp, 7 predicted proteins | sample KBSC54metaG_FD_184354 | JGI IMG/M metagenome (GOLD analysis project Ga0207695, IMG submission 184354) | Corn rhizosphere microbial communities from Kellogg Biological Station, Michigan, USA - KBS C5-4 metaG (SPAdes) (version 2) | ecosystem: Host-associated > Plants > Roots > Rhizosphere > Soil... | reverse complement strand
CTGGACTTCAAAGTTGATCGTGCGCGATCTGCCTTTGGCGCAGCGAGACGCTTACGACCAGTTCTACCGTTCGCCTTGCATGATGGCGAATGTTGCCCTGCGAAACTGGCGATTCCTATACAAAATGGGCATTTCAGGCTGCCAGTGGTTTGAAGGGTTGGGTAGTTTCGCCGCGGTCCGCAAGGTGCCGACATTTTCCACTGACAAAAAAACCATCGGACCGGATTCGCCGGTGGTTCTCACGCTCAAAGTTCTTTATCCGCATTATGGCAAACCGCTGCAGGAACAAGGCAATCTGGGCCGTGCCCAGCTTCTTTCAACTTCATTTCGCGACTATGAACGCCAGATCCGCGCGCAAATGACTGAGATGTTCTCGGCTTCAGGGTTCGATGCGACGCGCGACATCGCTGGGATCGTTCTTAATCGGTGGGGGCACGCGTACGTCAGCCCCCAGCCCGGCTTCTTTTTCGGAAAAGATGGAAATCCTGCGCCACGTGCGATTCTGCGCGCCGCTCCCTTCGGGCGAATTGCGTTTGCGAATACAGATCTCTCCGGCACACCCGATCATCGCACTGCAATCGGCGAGGCGCATCGCGCAGTCAGCCAGTTGCTGGACCAGGTGTTGACGTAATCGAGCTTTCGAATGCCTGGGCCGATATCTATCGCGATTGAACATCAATGAATGTACGCTCCGCCAGGCAGCAAATACTGGATTGGCCACAACTCCTGTTTCTTCTCAACCAGGTCCGACCACTTCACGACATGCGCGTCTGGCTGAGGTACGAGGTTGATATTCGAGAGAGTTTCAGCGATCGCGCTGCTGAGTGTGTAAGCGTCGCCTGTACCGATCACCGCAAATTCAGAATTGTGATTAATTTTCTGGTCAGCGAATCGCGTAGCGATTTCGACATCTTCGATCATCTGCAGCAGGTACGGCCGGCCAGTCAGCACTGAGTTGTAAACATAGTCCGCCAGTACGCCGGAAATCGGGCTTACGTAAGCGCGATCAAAATCCATCTGGCCGAGCAGCGGATCGTCGGGAGATGCCGCTTTGTACGGCATTCGAGTTTCGCCAAGTCCACGGGGATCGATGGAAACAATATCGTACCCCGCGTTGAGGTACTTGTTTATATTCGGCCAATCCGGTGCGCTGACTTTTCCGTTTTCACCCAGCCACAACAGCACCCGGTGATGATCGCCCGACAATTTATGAATGTGCAAAAGAGGGATTACTAAATACCGGCTATGATGCAGCAGGTATCGGTCGATGCTGACCCCATCGGAGTTAGTGCTCCCGATTTGTTCCCACAGAATCTCGTCGTGCCCCGGGATCGCGACCTGGTACTCAGCAACGTGCCATGAATTAATGCCGGGATAGCTCTTCGAATTGTAGAGTTCTTTGAGAGTGATCGCCGGCCGGTTCTTGTGCTCCTCAAAGTAATCGCGAATCACGTCCATTAATGAGCGCGCGTTCGGGTATTCGAGCATGACCTGCCCGCTGCGCGTACACTGCAAAGTCTGATCGTCCAATTTCTTTACTTCGGGCAAACCGCGACGCCGCGGCAAGCCATTGAAGTGGTCGAGAAAGTTGATTGCGGCTTCCTGATTTTCGTCCGAGAACTGGTGACCGTGGTATCCCTCATGCATGCCGATGCGATCGGCGTGCCCAAACTTTTTGTAAATGCCTTCCACTTCATGGACCGTCTGGACCGTACCGTCAATGGGAAAGAAATCCAATACTGCGGCAGACACAAACACCGGCCGCGGATACATCAACAGCAGCAAGCCAGGATGGTCCAATCCGTTTAAGATCATTCCATCCAGGTCCTGCTCAGGGTCGCTGTCTGGATCTTTGAAGATGCGGTTGTAGACGCGCATCGCAAGGGCGGTGATGTAACAGGAAGGCGCCACCACCTTGATGCGAGGATCAAGCGCGGCAATCAGCGTGGTCTGAAATCCACCGCCGCTGGTTCCGGTGATGTTAATGTGCTCGGGATCGACGTCAGAACGAGTGAGCAAGTAATCGACGGCGCGTATTCCGTCCCAAATCTCCCAACGAGCAAGGTTCGTTCCCGCCAGATAGGCCAAATTTCCCAGAATCGCGTGTTCGGCGCAAATCAGGTTGTAGCGGCTTTTGTGGTTCTTTTCATCCCAGAACTGGCTGCGTTCTCCCTGACCAAAGGCATCCCAGGAAACGACTACATAACCGCGCTGCACCAGCCGTTGGCAGAGCGCCTGATAATAAGCTTTCCCGTTTGTTGAATGGCCGCTCGGCACCAATACCGCTGGATGCTTTCCGGCGTCGTCGGGCGCGTACACCAGAGCGGCAACATAGATTCCAGGCAGGCTTTCGAAAACTAATTTCTCGATATGGAATCCCTGCATTTGGATTCGGCCGGTCATGCGAGCGTTCAACGGAGTCTTCTCAGATGGAAGGCCACCAATCATTTCGAGCAAGCGCTTGCGCAATTCGCGCTGGGTGCGAAACAAATCTTCTTCGGTGCGAATCCCTTCCCAGGAAGCACGTCGGAGATCATCTTCGTACCAAGCCATTTCGGTCTGATATTTGAGATATGGCGTAATCGCGGGTTTCTCTGCCGAGACGGGAGGCAGCACACGAAACGCTTCGGGCGGAGGCGCATCGGCCGCCAGCGCGGGTACCGACAAGAGACACAGCTGTAAGACTCCGGCGATTATTAAATGTGTTTTGGCCAAGCCGTGTTTTCCTCTCAATCTCAAAAAGCAGCAGGGACGAAATATTGTTGTCCCTGCCGCCTCAACTACATGAGCACCTAACAAGCCTAATGTACGGTCACGGTTGCTGTGGCGGTGGTGCGCCCAAACTGGTTCGTCGTGTACAGAGTGTATGTAGTTGTTGCCGATGGATTGACCACAATGCTGGTGCCGCGCACCGGCCCGGCCTGGGGATCAATGATGTTGTATTCACTGTTTGACACACTCCAACTTAACGTCACCGGTTGGCCCGCCATAACCGTGGCTGGGTTTGCCGTAAAGCTGCTGATGGTTGGGGAAGCTCCCGTGGGTACGTTAGCTGGCGTATAGATCGTTCCGGTTTGGACTACTTCGAAGTTGGAAGCAGTAATTTGCTTCAACAGATTCAGATCAGTGTTGTTCCAGCGGTTATCGGGTGCGCCACTTATGAAAATGGCGCTGCCATTGTCGGCCAAAATCATGCCGTATTTTTTCAATGCAGTCAAAATGACCTGATCGTCGGCGGGATAACCGGAAATGTCAAAGCTTGCCTTTAGCCGAAGACGAAGGCCCATGGGCGGAGCGTTCGGATCAGTATTGGTTGAAGCCCAGTGCGTGGCAGGAAGTACGAAAGCTTTTTGACTAGTGGGAACGGTGAACCGTAAAGCGTGATTGATCGCGCCGGCAGCGACTTCATCGTATCGTGCCAACCCGACGAATACGGGTAGCCCGGCGGCATCAGCCGAGGTCCAGGTATATGGTCGTTGTTCGTTGGTCGTCATGTCCCAAACCGATGCCTGGTCGGCACTCCAGACTCCTTTCGTCACAGAAGCGTTGTATAGCTCGTAAAGCCAGCAGCCATCTTTTTCGAGCACCAGCACATGGCGGTCGCCGTTGCCTGGTTTGGGGTAACCCTCGATCAGCGCATTTGAAGGAATCGGTTTAGGGCCAGGATCGCTTTCGTCCGCGAACGCGTTCAGCGTTACGTTCACCTTGGCCTGCGTGCCAGCGACAATTTGATAAGGAATACCGATGGTCTGATTGTGAAAGGTGCCTGCCCCGAAATCCGGGTGAAGGGTGACAGTCGAACCGATGAAGTTGATGTAGTTCGCCGAATTGGGGTCTACAGGCGCGGTTGAAATATCGGTGTTCCACAGATTGTTGGATGGAAACGGCACAAAGCCGTTCAGGCTGGTGAGCTGGCCAACGGTCATTCCGCTGCAGGTTCCGGCTTGAGAAAATGCGACTCCGGTTAATGGAAGAATAGTGGCAATCGCGAGAGCGAGAGAGCGATTCAAGTTTCGTAACATGACCTCTCCTTTAGGATGCTGCCGAAGCAGCCGTTAGGGTTGATCTTTGCTTTCGTGGATGTGAGGAACAACAACGAAGCGGTGCTTCTCCCGACGCGAAGGAAATTCGTGTGTGTACATTGACTCGCTATGGTTATCGACGTTGCATTTCTCGACTGTCGTCATAAAGTGATGTGCAGCAAGCGTGCTGCGTTCTGGTTGTAGACCTTGTGCAGAATCGGCTCCGGCAACTCGATGCCATAAATCCGCCACCTGCCCTGGGGCGGCACTTTAGCCGGAGCGTAGTCGAAATATTCGTCGCCGGTTTCCAGAAATCTGAAATAGATCTCGTAAAGCTTGTCGTTGAAAACTTGCTGTGGAAACTCATCTCCGTGGGGCGTCGCGTCGGTTCCGAAGAGAATGCGGTCTTGGTATTTATCGAAGAATTTACGAGAAGTCCGAGGCTGGCGCCCGAGTTCGCCGATGCGAGCGGCGATATCCACGGACATGTTCGGAAAGCGGTCGAGGTTTTCTGAGACATTCGCGAGATTCTCTGAGAAGTTCCCCACGTGCAGCACGATGAACTGCGTTTTGGGATGGCGGGCGAACATACGATTGCGCGCTTCGAGCAACTCCGCATTGCTCGGAAAATCGTGATCATAAAACGACCAGTCAGGATGGTTGTTCAACTCTTCGTAGCGTTCATTAAAGCGGTCGGTGGGAGTAAAAAAAGCAACCGGGTCAGAGACGTGAATCGCGACCGGCATATTCAATTGCCCACATGCGTCCCACATCGGATCAAAACGCGGATCATCAATCTTCACCAACTTGCCTGATGTGATGTTCTCTCTCAGATAAAGTCCGAGCGTCTTCAAGATCTTCAGGCCCTTAGCGCCGGCCCGATGCGCGCTCTCAATTTCTTGTGCTTGGATGCGCGGATAATCCGGTCCTAGAAATTTCGAGTAACACGGCTCGGTAAAAGTGATAAATCGGCCGGGATGCGCTTTGTCATATTTTCCGATTACCTCCACCAGACCGGCGTCGTAGCCGCCGGTAAGGTTCACCATGGTGTGGAGGTTCTTCCGATCCATTACCGCAAGCAGTTCGTCTGGCGTACCGAGATATTTTCTGTCGGGCGAAAGCTCGACGCCGTTCTCCGACTTGGCAGAAACCGTGATGTGAGTGTGTATATCGATAGCGGGAAAGCGAGCTCGCTCGACGCGTGTCTCGTGGACCTGAAGCATGCTCTTCGGTTCGTAATCGGCCAATGCCAGACGCTCACTGGGAGCTGACGTTTGCTGAGTAGGAGAATCTTGAGCAGGAGCGGGTTTCTCTCCGGCAAAAGCTCGTACTGCTCCACCCTGGACCGAAGCGCCTATTGCGAGACCCAACCCACGAAGCCACTGTCGCCTGCTACTCATTTGCCATCTCCTGACGAGTTATGTTTTCCAGTCGAAGCTAAACCAGGGAAATGCAACTTGAAACTCTGCACTACACGATTAATCACACCGCTCTCGGATGGCGAATCGGGCCGCAATCCTTCTTCCAGGCAACGGAAAAATCCGAGCAGTTGGCCAACGACGGCATCGATAACTGGGGCAGCATCGTCGCCTGTTTCGGCCAGGCCGGGGCACTCAATCATAATGTCGTGCTTGCGAAGTAAATCAGCAGGAACATCATCTCCAACTACGACCTTCATCATGCCAAGACCCTTTTGGTCAAGCTCTCGGATCAGATCAAATTCGTAAGCCCTGGCAGTAGACTCCGAAGACAAAAAACAGACTATAAGCGTATCGGAATGGACGAAGCTCATTGGCCCATGCCGCAGTCCCAAATATGTTTCAGGCATCGCCGTAACTTTTCCGGCAGTCATTTCGAGCATTTTCAGCGCAGCTTCCCGGGCAGATCCAAATCGTGCGCCAGTCCCTAGAAAAACTACTCGCTTAAAATTCGATCTTGCGGCCGTCGCCAGAATTCCGAAATGCGTTTGTATCAAGCGACAAGCGATTGCACTCAGTTCACCGCACTGCGCCTGATAAGAGTTGGGCTCGCTAAGAAAACCCAGAGACTGCGCGGCGATGACGAGATTGGTGAAGCTGCTGGTCATCACCAGACTGCGGTCATTGGTTCCGTCATCAAGAGCGATAACCTGCACACGCGAATCGCCGCGAAAACTTGTTGCCAATTTTCCGCCCGCATTGCAGGTGATAACCAGGTGACGAAGCTCGGGATCGCTCCCCAGCAGCAGTGACAACGCGCCCACGCTCTCGGGGCTATCGCCTGATCGAGCGAGCGAAATTACCAGCCCCGGGCGCTCCGGCGGCAGCGGATTGGAGGCGGAATTCAGTATGGCACCTCCGCCAATGGCCAGAGTACTGACCCCAAGCTGCTTTTGTAATGGAAGGCGAACACAGTCGCCGGCATACTCTGAACTTCCCGAGCCGGTAAGGACTAGTAGCCTTGCGCCCTCTATAGATTCCCGCAATTCGCCCGTAGCTTCTGACAACTGCTGGGCAGTGCGGATCCAGCTGGCAGGCTGCTGCAGAATTTCGCGTAGTGTGTGGAAGTACCCGCGACGGTGTTGTTCTTCAGCCGGTACCTCGAGTAGTTTCGCAGCCTCCGGCTGATGTTCGCAAACTTCATGCAGCCAGTCCGCCAACGAATCTTGGGTACGGAAAATCAATTGACCTTTTCAAACCTACACAAAGCGGTAAATTTCGGTGCGAGAAGCGATTGCTCGCAATTAGGGCTCTGTTACTCCCGGCTGCAGCTTTGGAGTGGCGATATCGACCGGCCCGTCGTGCCCGAGTAATGAACCATGCCAGAGACTGCCACCAAATGTTGATACATAAATCTTGTTCCGGTCCGTTGGGTCAGGAATTACCCGATAGCCCCATTTGAAATTAAATCCCGGAATCCGGGACCAATGTTCGCCGCGATCACTCGAGCGCCATGCTGAAGATTCAAAGCCTGACGCATAAACAAGATTCACGTCGCGCGGATCGAAGGTCACGTCGTACACGTGGCGGTCGCCATCAAAAATCTGTCGCCAGCTACCGCCTCCGTTCTCCGACAAGAAGATTCCGCCACCATCGCCGTGTGTTCCTGAAGCTCGCGCCCAGGCTGCCAGGTACAGCCGCTCCGGCGATTTGGGGTCAGGGCTGAGCGCATTCGGTCCATTCACACCACTCGGAAGCGACACAGGCTGCCAGTGCTCCGCTCCGTCTTTAGAACGGTAAATGGCGCCGTCATAGGGAGTGCCAATGCTTCCATCTTCGGAACGGCGCGCAATCACCACATACAAAGTTCCGTCGCTGGCTTGGGACAAGCGCCACGCGAACGGTTGCTTCTGAGTGATCCCCTGATTTTTTAACGTCCAGGATTTGCCGCCATCGCCGCTCTTGTAAACTCCGCGACCGAAGCCAGCGACGTACAACACCCGTGCATCTGTCGGGCTGTTCGGATCCAGAAGAATGTGCGTAGCGGCGGTCTCATCCATGCCCGTGTTAGATTTTCGCCAAGTTTTTCCGCCGTCGTCGCTCATGCACACACCGCCTTTGAACTTGGCTGGATCGGTGTGCCGCCACATCTTCGGTCGAGGCAGATCGTGTGTGTAGCTGTTCACACTCCACATTCGACCGCGCACCTTGGGATCAAACACAACCCAGTAAGTTGTGTTCCGCCATTCCCGTGGTACTCCCGTGGTCGAACTCTGCCAACCTGCGCCACCATCTTCGCTGCGGAAGAGACCGATGTCAGTGTATGTAAGGAATTGCCGGTTAGCGTCGAAAGGATCGAAGTGAATGCCATACACGTTCGTGACATCGAGGCCGGTGCTCGTCCACTCTCCATCGGGCACTTTGCGGGAATACATCGCCCACCAACTTGCTCCGCCGTCGCTGGTCTTCATGGTCCGTCCAAGATCTGTTCCGTATGCAAGGTTAGGGTCCTGGTCCGCGACTGTGAGTTCTAACGGATTCTCGGCCCAATCAAATCCAAAAGCCGCAGTGATCCAAGCGTCGTGAATGTTTGACGCCGCTGGGCCGGACTCTCTCCAGACCAGCTGCCACGATTCACCAGCATTTTCAGTCTTTGCCACCCCCAGCCATTTCTTTCCATCGAGCGACAAATCGCTGTAAGAAACGTAGGCGATATTGCTGTGCTTAAAACTGGTTGCAACTGCGCGAACTTTCGCGCCGGTCCCCGGAAGTGAAGACGGCAACCAGGTTTTGCCGCCGTCTTTCGATATGAAGACGCCCTTTTCTGAGACTGCGTAAATCAGAGGACCGGGTGTAAACCCCACCGAAACATCGGTGAAGGTGATTGACTCAGGCGCCGAGTATTTATGAATGCTGGCGCCGTCGTTCAGGACAAAAAACTTTGGTCCGCTAATGTATAGGGCGCGTGACTCAGCGGACGAATTCGGATCGATCCATATCCGTCGAGGTGTTTCCGGTAAACCGTCCTGCTTGCTCCAGGTCTCGCCCCTGTCGTGAGAAACAAATAGCGAGGCGTGGCTCTTATCACCGGCGGCGGCGTAGAGGATTTTGGAATTTTTGGGATCAATGGCGAGTGCAGCGATGTCGCCGAGAGGGTCCGGGTCGGCGAGCAAATTCTCGTCGGAATGATCGGACCTCATTTCGATCGATTTGATGGCATCGGGCTTCGGATAAATCAGGTTCCAAGTTTCCCCAGCGTCGGTGCTGCGCCATAAACCAGTGGCCTGGGCGTACATCACCTTTGGATCTAGCGGATCGAAAACAAAGAACCGGACCACCCCACGAAGGTTGAACATTCGCCACGACTGTCCGCCGTTGTGCGTCACATAAGAGCCGGTCATGTCGCAGGAAATAAGGACGGTGTTCGGATCGTGCGGACTGACGGTTGGATTGAACATCGCCCCGCCGCCTCCGGGACCGACTACCGTGAAATCGCCTGGGCGTACGGCAAAAGCGGCGCCTGTGAAAAACAGGAGGAAAAGAAGATGCCGGGCGATGTTTCCCATTTGATGGTTTCTTTTACTTTCGTTATTTTTGCTTTACCACTTTCCGGCAAAGCCCCGGAATTGTCAACGGCAAACTAAGCTGCCGCGGCTGAGCGAGTCTTGGAAGGTTCTACTTAATTCGCTGGCCTCGTCGACGTAAGCAGCGCGGCGGAGTCGTTATCAAGATACACCGTGCATCTCGGGTGAGTACGCAGAATCGAGGCAGGTGCGTTACGGCTGATCTCTCCTTCAAAACAAGCAGCCACCGCCCGGGCCTTTCTTGCGTCGGGCACGATGCAAATGATCTCTTGAGCTTTCAAAATCTGCCGCACGCTCATCGAGAGCGCGGTGAGCGGAACATCGGCAAGCGTCGCGAACCAGCCTTCTCCCATTTGCTGGCGCCGGCAAGCCTCATCTAAATTCACGACCAGATACGGGTCTTCAGTTTCGAAATCCGCGGGCGGATCGTTGAAAGCCAGGTGCCCGTTTTCTCCGATACCCACGAATGCGACGTCAATTGGAGCGCTCGCCAACTTTGACCCAACTTCGCGGGCAACCGAAGCAGGATTGCGCTCTCCATCCAGCAAGTGGTAGCGGGTTATCCCTACTTTGTTGATCAGGCGTTTAAGCAGGTAACTGCGAAAGCTGGCGGGATGTGAAAGCGGAAGTCCAATGTACTCATCCAGGTGAAACATCTCAACTTGCTTCCAATCCACGCCCGGCATTGCGGTCAGCGCGTCCAAAAATTCAAACTGCGAAGCTCCGGTCGCGGCAATAATTCGCGCGGCGCCTTTGTCAGCGATGGCTTTACGGATATTAGTTGCGGCTTGGGCAGCAGCGGCGCCAGCCAGAGAAGCTTTGTCTTTGAAGATTTTGATGTTCATGGAATCCAGTCTCGTGCACCGCGGGCATATTCGGGCGAGATCACGAGTTAAGTTTCATCACCATTCAGACCAGAACGACGTCAATTCCTTTTTTGCGCAGCGCGTCGGTAAATTCCTCAGGCGCGTGCGTATCGGTTATCAATCGATGGACATTCTCAATTGGCCCGATGCGAAAAAGACTGCGACGTCCGAGCTTCGTCGAATCGGCCACGACTGTCACTTCTTTTGAAACGCCCATCATTTGCCCATTGAGTTGGGCCTCGAGAACGTCGGCGGTAAAAGGTCCATTTGTGAGGTCAAGGCCATCCACTGCCAAAAACAGCCGATGGGCATGGAGATCGCGGAGCATGGCTTCTGCCTGCGGACCGACAAAAGAATAAGAAATCGTTCTCAGAAGACCACCGATCATAATCAGCGAAATTTCCTGCGCGTCGGCCAATTCGTTGGCAATGTTAAGCGCATTGGTAACCACGGTCAGGGACTTCAGTTTCGCCCGGATCAAAGCCTTGGCGATTTCAGCAGTGGTGGTCCCCGAATCAAGAATAATGGTCTCGCTCGGCTTCACCAATTGCGCGGCGGCTCGGCCAATGCGGGCCTTTTCGGAGCGGTGAATGGTTGCTTTGACCTTCAGTGGATAGTCCTGCGTGGGCTCATAACGCACCGCTCCCCCGTGGGAGCGAAGCAATACCCCGTTTGAAGAGAGGGCATCGAGGTCGCTTCTCGCGGTTACGGCCGAAACCGCAAACCTTTTAACGACATCATGGACTGTCACCTGTCCGGTCTGGTCAACCAATTCCAGAATTTTGCGGCGTCGTCCTTCGGCCAAAAGCCGGGTGTGATTGGAAGAGGGCATGAACACCCGGAGTGTATTAGGTACTTACTTCCAGGTCAAACAAATCCCTTTCCATCTCCCCCAATTAGCCTTGCGTATACTTTCCAATTCTTTTGCTTTCGCTTGTTTTTTTGCTTGCGAATCGTTTCTTTTTCGTGATACAAGTCCCGAGTTGCCCAATTCTGCTTAGCAACCGGAGTCTCTATGAAGCTGCGTTACCTGTTCGCCAAGCCTGCCGTGCTAGCCACCTTGGTCGTCTGCAGCA